>Ga0302324_100007296_pt1 | contig 23542 bp, 20 predicted proteins | sample Palsa_T0_1_FD_201949 | JGI IMG/M metagenome (GOLD analysis project Ga0302324, IMG submission 201949) | Peat permafrost microbial communities from Stordalen Mire near Abisko, Sweden - Palsa_T0_1 | ecosystem: Environmental > Terrestrial > Soil > Palsa > Peat permafrost | place: Sweden: Abisko... | reverse complement strand
CCGGGGTGAATAGCCATTAATTGGCCTTCTTGGCCACCGCCGCAGTTGTCAACGCCATCGCCGTCACAAACTCGGGCCGAATGTCATTCGGCACATTTTTCATCTTGTCCAGCGCCTTCTGCACATCCGGGCGAATCACCACGTACCTGCTCATCATCGCCTTGGCCTTGGCATAGTCGCCGGTTGCCTCTATCGTTAGAAACTCGCGATCGAGATTGGCGACGCCCTGCTTGATCTTCGTAAAATCAACCGAAAACGTGCCGTCGCCGTGCGAGACAAAAGCGCCGTTATCGAGTAGGTAATTCATTTGAATCGCCATACCGCGCGCATGCGAATCGGTCAAGCCGAAGTGCAAGGTGCGGAAACCCGACGCCAGAAAAGTGCTATACAGCTTGTGTTCTGCCGCTTCGCCCTGTCCTAGCGTTTCCTTCAACTGCCCCTTGTCCATCATGTAAGCGAGCGCGAACAATCCGGTGATATCGGCTTTGGCCTCTTCTATCGTGCCGTAGGTTTCCTTCAAGTCCTGGCGCGGTGTCGATTCGCGGCCCCCGCTCTTGGTCACATGCGGTCCCAGTCCATGAGTAATCTCATGTGCCAGGATGTGGGTAAAGAAAGAGTCGAAATCGAGATCCCTTTGCGCTTGCACCGTCAACACCAGCTTCGAAATCGGCGTCAACGTCGCCTTGAATTTGGCTTCCTGCACATTCTTCAGCATCACCCGCTTCGAGCCGCGCTGGCTGATGATGCGCTCATCGTTGGGCAGATTATAGGCAGCAGTTTGCACGCCCATGTTGCCATCGCCGGCGCCGTAAACCTCATTGACGACCACCATCGGCGCTAAGGCACCCACCTTCGGATTGCGATATTCGGCGGCGAGTGGCAGATTGTCTTCGATTTCCTGCATATGCTTGCCGAAGAAATTCAGTTTGTCCGTTTCCTTCTGGTCGCGAATATTGACGTATGCTTCGAACGCCGCCTTGTACCCGAACAATTCATCGTTGTAGGTCTCGTAAGGCCCGATCGTGATATCTACCGTCGAATCGAGATCCATCCATGCAAAATCGGATGCCAGATAATCGTTGGTCAAGAACGCATCCGCACGCAAGTTCAGAAATTTCTTCAGCGATGCGTTGTCGACGGAAGCAGCCGCCTCTTTCAAGAGCGTCGCCAGTTGCTCCAGTTCGACGCGATATTCGTCGGAATACTTGACCACCTTGAATTGTCCATCCCGCCCGGCCCGAATCGTCGTGAAAAACCATTGCGCCGCATCCTTGTCGGCCGGCGCAAGCGACGCAACCCATTTCTCGATATCGCCCTTGCTCGCGCCGGCCGGATAGAAATTCGCGGCCTCCGGTTTCACCGCAGGGATCGCGAAGCCCGCGAAGTGCGCCGGCAGAAACGACTGGTTCCCGTCGATAATCGACCAAGGCCCCTTGTTCAACCAAAAATATTTTTGCCGCGCAAGTCCGAGCGCCGACTGATCTTTTTTCAATGCTAACCACACCGCTTCATTGTTCGCCCAACGCTGACGCAATTGCAAGGTATCGATGATCCTCGCTGCATCGATCAACTTGACGATCGCTGCCTTGTCGCCCGCCGACAAACCGGAGGTATCGGCGCGCAACGCAACGGGCGCAAAACGCGCCGCCTTCTTGTTCAGCGCGGCCGCGTCCGGAATCGTCGCGACAGTTGCGTTGCCCTGTGTTTGCGATGGCGACGACGATACGGGCGGCGATTGTGCAAAGGCGGCGGTTCCAGAAGCCATGAAAATGCAGACACTGAATATTGTTTCCATTCGCGAGTAACGAGATTGCTTCATTTTTTCCCCCCATCTCAATTCAATTGCAGCCATTCGCTTATCCAATCACTTCCCCGAGTGATCGACGAACGATCGTTCATTGCCCCGCACTTGAAAGTCTATCGCATCGATCACTCCGCCTTCAGCGCGAACCAATTTCAATCGATGCGCTTGTAACGGTATCGCTGACGGTATTGTGAACACGGCTTCCATAAAACGCTATGAGCGCCAATGAGTTACGAGCCCTGGAGATTATTGAGTATCTATGGACACTCCCTTGAGTGGGAGTGACCCTGGCCATTCGGCATCTATCGCCCTTTATCGTTAGCCGCTCCACGGGGCGGCCGGGCCGATTTCGCGCCACGTACCCGGCGCCAGTCCCCCTACACTTACCTTACCGATGGCCGCGCGTATCAGGCGCAGCGTCGGAAACCCGACCTTTGCCGTCATGCGCCGCACCTGCCGGTTCTTTCCCTCGCGTATCGTGAGCTTAATCCACGTCGTCGGAATTTTCGCGCGATAGCGGATCGGCGGCTCTCGCGGCCACAGTTCTTGCGGTTCCTCGATGACATTCGCGTGGGCGGGCTGCGTGGTGAAGTCGCCAAGACTCACGCCTTTGCGCAGCTGCTCGAGTGCCGTTGGAGACGGAGAACCTTCAACCTGCGCCCAATACACCTTCGCCATGTCGTGCATCGGCTCCGCGATGCGCGCCTGTAAGACGCCGTCGTCGGTGAGCAGCATCAGGCCCTCGCTGTCGGTATCGAGGCGGCCGGCGGGATAGACGCTTCGTACGTCGATGTAATCCGCCAGAGTCTTGCGGCCCGGCTCCGAGCTGAATTTGCAGGCAACACCGAACGGCTTGTTGAAGGCAATGAGCACGCGGGCGCATTCAGGCCAGCGCCCGCTCGATCAGGTCCGGCGGCACGGTTGTGCGCGGCACAGTGTGGGTAGCGCGCCGGCGAGCTCCTTTTCTGACGCCCCGACCAGACGTGCGTTGCTCAAACCATTCGCGCACGTCGAGGTCAAGTCCGATGCCGTGCATGTAGTTGTAAAGCGCTTTCTTGAGGGCCGCGCCAAACACATCGTGGTCGATGCCGGTGACGTCCGTAAAATTGATATCGTTGTTGGCGAATGTGCTCTGCAGCGGCGGAGACAACCTCACGCCGTACTGTTCCGGATGTTTGCCGACCGGCGAATGCACGGTGCAAGTGAAGCGATGGAAGAACCCCGAATGTATGCAACCGGCTGCGAACAATTGGCGAACGAATTCTAGAGCGTCGACGGTGTCTTGCGCGGTCTGAGTGGGAAAGCCATACATGAGATAGGCGTGTACGAGGATTCCCGCGTCGGAGAAGGCACGTGTGACCCGGGCCACCTGCTCGACCGACACGCCTTTCTTCATGAGTTTGAGCAGGCGATCCGATGCCACTTCCAATCCGCCGGTGACGGCGATGCAGCCGCTCTCGGCCAGTAGTTGACAAAGTCCGGCATCGAAGGATTTCTCGAAACGAATGTTGCCCCACCATGAGATATCCAACTTGCGTTGCAGCAGTGCTTTCGCAAGCGACTTGAGTGCCTTGGGTGGCGCGGCTTCATCGACGAAGTGGAATCCAGTTTGCCCGGTCTCGCGAATTAGAGACTCGATTCGATCGATCAGCGCATCGGTAGTCGCCAGGTCATAACGCGAGATGTAGTCAAGGCTTACATCGCAAAAGCTGCATTTCTTCCAATAACAGCCGTGTGCGACCGTGAGCTTGTTCCAGCGGCCGTCCGACCAGAGACGGTGCATGGGATTGAGCATGTCCAGCAGTGACAGGTAGTCGTCGAGCGGCAGGCCCACGTAGGTGGGCGTGCCGCTATCAGAGAAAGCAATGTCGGGCTCTTTGAAGTCGACGTACTGACGCTCGCGCGTATACGTGCGCACCAGCCGATCGATCGGCCGCTTGTTCTGCAGGTGTTCGATGAGTGCAAGCAGTGGCCGTTCGCCAGCGTCGAGCGTTATGAAATCGAAGTACTCGAAAACGCGCGGCTCGTTCATAGCGCGCAGCTCGGTATTGCAATAGCCGCCGCCCAATACCGTGACGGTGGAGCGGTGGGATTGCTTGATGGTTTGCGCGATGCGAAAGGCGCCGTAAACGTTGCCGGGAAAAGGCGCGGTGATGAGCACTAGGTTCGGTTGATATTGCGACAGCGCTGCGAGCGTCAGTGCATGCAGGGACGCGTCCACCAGGTTGTGCGGCGCACTGAGCGCCGTTTGCAGCAGATCGAACGTCGGTTGGCTCGCCGCCAGAGATTCTGCGTAGCGTACGAATTCGAAGCGCGGGTCGATCGCATCGCGAATGACGTCCGCGAGGTCATTGAGATAAAGGGTGGCAATGTGTTTGGCGCGATCCTGCACTCCCAGCGCACCGAAAGCCCAGTCAAGCGCGTCGCCTTCGCGTTGCCGGCTGTCGATGTGGTACTCACCCGATGCAAAACGCGGGCCTTCGGCAAGGTAATGCCGCGAAGCGATGCGGTGAGCAAGGCTGGGATCACGACCCTGCAGAAATCGAATAACCGGCGAAATTGTAGTGCGGTAGGACTCGAAGTGTTCGGCGAAAAAGTGCGTAGCTGCCGTGTGTTGTTTGCGGGCAAGCGCGCTCACCTGCCGGTAAATAGCCTGCACGCCTCGCACCGACAGCAGTTCGAGCGCCAAGGCGATGGAGAGATCTGCCTGTTCCGCGTTGAACCCGCGCGCTCGCAGGAACCCCGTGAGATACGCCGTAGAGGGATACGGCGTATTGAGCTGTGTCATCGGCGGAATAATCGACAAAATACGCATTTCGGTCACGTCCGAAAGTATATCGCGCCTAGATCTCACTGAAACGCGAATGGCTGGATAATGGCGAAGCCTTGCTCTCCTTGCCTCACCCACCGGTCATCCCAGGAGAAACGCGACTCGTGGCGCATCTTGTGCAACGCTCAGACGTTCACCCCGGCCGATAGATCTGCGCCACTGAGCCTGCCGGAAAGGCCTTCGAGCTGGTCAGTTTGAAGGGTCTCGGCATGGGGAGGTCGCAGAACACTGGCAGACCTTTGCCGAGCGCAACCGGATGCACAAGGAGGTCGTATTGGTCAATTAGTCCCTGGGCGATGAGACTGCGGGCGAAGCTCGCTCCACCGTGCGCGATAATCGGCTTGCCCTCCTTGGCCTTCAACTTTACGACTTCCTCCGCGAGGTCGCCGCTCGCCACATAGGCCTGCGCCCAACTTTCGGCGCCCGGCTGCAGTTCCGCGGCCTGGCCGGTGCGCGAATTAGCGCGGGCGTCCGTGAGCGCCACGGTCGTGTTGACCGCCCCCAAAAATGCCGGTCCCTGTCTTGAGAAGACGGCCTTGGGTATCTGGTTCATCGGCGGTGCGATTACTTCGGTGGAGGTCGGCCAATAGGCAGCCATGTCGTGGAAGGTGCGGCTGCCCATGATGTGCAGGCTGGCGTTCCACACGGTCTCAACGATCCAGTTTGTCGCCTCTTGGTCGCTGTCGAACACCCATTTGATTTCGCCATCTGGGCCGCCCACGAAGCCGTCGATCGATATGGACATCTTCAAGATTAGCTCTCTCATTGCTTCCCCTTGCTCTGGTACGACCCAAGAACGGGTCGGAGCGATCAGTTTCGACAGCTCGCGATCATTTTTCTCGCGCGGATTCGTCAGCCCCGCTCGGGCGACTGCAGCTATTGGTCGCAAATGAACCAGAACCCTCGACGAGACATCTGGAGAACCGTAAGGATGACACGAAAATCCTATCGAACTGTGCGCAGCACTTCAGCGTATCCTCTCCGGCGCCACGGAGCACATTCTTCCCGCTGTTTTGTGCCGCGAGGAATTGCTCTAGAATCCCCAACGGGAGAGACGCACGTGACTTCCAGGCGAAGTTTTCTGAAGACGACCGGCGCGATGACAGTCGGTATAGCCAGCGCATCGCGGGCATCCGCCCCCACGAGACCTAACGCCGTGGCCACGCACTACGCGGGCCCTCACGAAATGCCGACTCGCAGCACGCTTCTATCCATACGGAATCCCGATGGATCGGAAACCCTTGGGGTGAAGGTCGACAACGATGCGGTCATCGACGTGCGCGAGGCGCGCCGATTGCTCGGCATTACCGCGCCGCTCACACTCGAGGAGTTGCTCAAGGAAGGTAACGCCAGCGGACTCGACAAGCTTGTCGCCGCCGCGCAGACCTCGCGCAGCGCCAAGGGCGCCATGGTGAAGGAAACGTCCATCACCTACGGCAGACTGTTCACAAATCCGGGCAAGATCGTGTGTATTGGGCTGAACTACCGAGCGCATGCCGAGGAAACCAATGAGAAGCTTCCGAGCGTGCCGATTCTGTTCAATAAGTACAACAACGCCCTTGCAGCACACAACTGCACGATCGAGCTACCGCCCACGGACGTTGCCTACAAGTTCGACTACGAGACGGAACTCCTGATCGTCATCGGCAAGAAAGCGCGCCATGTGACAGAAGACGAGGCGCTCGCCTATGTTGCGGGGTATTGCACGGCACATGACTTTTCGGCACGCGATTTGCAGCTAGAAACGCCGAGCGGGCAATGGATGATCGGCAAGACCCTGGATAATTTCGGCCCAATCGGGCCATATTTTGTGTCGGCGGACATGGTTGGCGACCCCAGCAATTTGAAGATCGAGACTCATGTGAATGGCGAGGAGCGTCAATCCTCCAATACCGGCTTCATGATCTTCAACCCGCAAAAGCTAATCGCCTATATTACTAAGATGTGGACACTTGAACCTGGTGACATCATCTGGTCGGGGACACCACAGGGCGTCATTCTCGGCTATCCCAAAGACAAACAGGTGTGGTTGAAGGCGGGCGATGAAATCGTGAGCACGATCGAAAAACTGGGCTCCTTGAGGTTTAAGTTGGCGCAGCGCCGCACGTGACGGCTCGGGCGACGGCCAGCGCATCGGCTTTGGCGGGCAGAAGAACGCCCGATAAGAGCCACCTGCTGCCTGCCTACGGTACTTTGAAAACGTGCGGCGATGGATTTCCCTTCCGCGGTAAAATGCGGAAAATTCTCAACCGCGGGCAGGTTGAGCAAGCAGCGAGCACCTAATGCCGAAACTTCTTGTCCGCAGCTTCGCAGTTTCCATTGACGGCTACGGTGCCGGGCCGAACCAGGATCTGCAGAATCCGCTCGGCGACAGAGGCACGGAGTTAATGGAGTGGTTTTTCCATACGCGCGCATGGCGGCAAATGCACGGCCATGACGACGGCGAGACGGGAGTAGACGACACAGTTGCCGAGCAAGGCTTTGCCGGTATCGGTGCCTGGATTCTTGGACGCAACATGTTCGGCCCTGTCCGCGGCCCGTGGCCCGACGACAGCTGGAAGGGCTGGTGGGGTGACGAGCCACCGTATCACACGCCGGTCTTTGTGTTGACACATCATCCGCGGGCGCCGGTTAAGATGACGGGAGGTACGGAGTTTCGCTTTGTGACTGAGGGCATCCACGTTGCGTTGGAGCAGGCAATCGCCGCAGCGGGTGGCCGCGACGTCCGCCTCGGCGGGGGCGTATCCACTATTAGGCAATACCTTCGCGCCGCACTCATTGACGAGCTGCATCTCGCAATGCGCCCGGTCTTGCTTGGTTGCGGCGAGAATCTCCTGAGCGGCATCAATCTGAGTGCTTTGGGCTACGAGTGTGCCAAATACGTTGCAGGCGAGCGCGCGGCTCACGTCTTTGTGCGCAAGCGCCCGTGACGGCTAGTCTGCCTGTCGATTTACGCACTGCGCGCTTAGTGGCGTCGCTGGTGGATGCAGGTGACTCTTGGTGAAAGCCTTTTTTTTGCGCAACTTCATTTTCTTAAAAAACCATCACGCATGGATGGCGGCATGCATCTGCAGCCGCCGGCGGAAGCCGGCAGTAGGGCGCCCGCAACATGGCTTCAATGCGCTTATTCGCATTCGACGTGACCCGTGGGGCGCACTCCCGCCGCACTTTTTCGCGTTGAATCAAAAAGGGGCCGCTTCAAAGACCTTGAGGTCCGGTGGTATTACGACCCAATTGGGGCGGTTGCGCGTGAAGATCGCGACGGTGGGGCGGAAGGATGACGGGTCGTCCAAGGAGCCTGCGTAGATCGTATACTCGTCGGCGTTGCCGATCTCTCCACCGAAGACCAGGCTGCCGCAGACGGGACAGAAATTGCGCACCGCGTCGCTGCCGCTTGCCGACTTAATCGTGAATATTCGGCTCTGGCCAGTGAAGCGCACGGCCCTGCCCGGAAATCCTAGAAAGGGTACGAAACCAGAACCGGATGCCTTGCGGCAATCGCTACAGTAGCAGTAACCTGAATATAGCGGCTCGCCTTCGGCTTCATATCGTAGTGCGCCGCACAGGCAACCGCCCGCGTAGCTCTTTCGGTTCTCACTTATCATTATTGGCATTCGTGGGTCGCGAAGCCTGCAAGAGTGTGTCATGCAGGTTTGGCTGTCCACTTTTCTCTGCCGCATGCGCCATCCGCTTGCACCGCCGCTGGATTCGTGGAATTGCCCGTCGACTTGGAAGAGTTCAGGTTCGAGCATGGGTGATGGCGACGAACAAATTGGCGCCGTGGTCTGCGACTAGCGGTAAGCGACTGCACCGCGAAGCCAGACTCAAGCTGCAAACAATCGCTTCCCGTCCGCCGACAGTCGGGCTGACGCTTGCGTTTCCGGGGATGAGCCGAGGCGAAAGTGCTATGCCATGACTTCCGCGTACATGCGCGTGGCGCTCGCATAGCACTCGCAGGAGACGCCTTCCAGGCCGCGCACATCGAGTATACGCATCTTGCCGCGGCTGTAGCGGATCAGGCGGCGCTTCTGCAGATTACTCGCCGCGCGCGTGATGCCCGCGCGACGCACGCCGAGCATGTAGGCTAGAAATTCCTGCGTGAGCCGAAATTCATTTGACTGCGCCCGATCGCGGGTCATGAGGAGCCAGCGCGCAAGCCGCGCTTCGACCACGTGGTAGCGCGCACAGGCTGCCATCTGCGTAAGCTGCGCAAAGAGAACATGGAGGTAGAGACCCAATCTGTGCCGCAAGGACGCACTGCGCTTGAGCTCGCGCGAGAAGTGAGCTGCGTCCATGCGCCAAGCCGGACCCGCGCCTTGCACAAGCGCGCGCAGCGACACGATGTTTACCCCGAGCAGCAGCGAGCTTCCGAGCATGCCCTCCGCGCCCACGAGGCCTACTTCAAGGTTGGAGCCTTTATCGACAACAGAAATGAGGGAGATGAAGCTTGCGGTGGGGAAGTAAACGTGCCGAATGCGATCGCCCGCTTCGCACAGTATCTGTTCAAGTTCGAGCTCGACGGGCTCGCAGTGCGCCATCAGCCGCCGCCGGTCGGGGGCGCTCAAACCAGCGAGCAACAGGTTTTGTGGCCGAAGCGTTGCCGCGGCGGTACGAGGTGACATATATGACGCGAATCCGCAAAGAATTCAGCGCACATTAGACTCGTTCCGTGCCGCAGGGTCGGTGCGTTGCCGTACGCCGCTACGGCGCAAGGCGGCATCAGTCCCTCAAAGGCCGGGCCGGGGAGGTAGCAGGCGGTCGGTTTCCTTCTTCACCACGCCATAGCATTCGCAGGACAGATGTTCCAGCCGCGGGCGGTCGAGAACCCGGATTATCCCGCGGCTATAGGTGATCACTCCGAGCTTCTGTAGTTTGCCGGCGGCGTCCGTGACGCCTTCGCGCCGCACGCCGAGCATGTCGGCAATGAGTTCCTGCGTCATCGTCAGTTTATTGTCCGGCAGCCGGTCGAGAGACAGAAGCAGCCAGCGGGCCAGCTGCTGGTCGACCGTATGATGGCGATTGCACACGGCGGTCTGAGCCATTTGGGTGATCAGGGCCTGGGTGTAGCGCAGCAGGATGTGCATTGTCTCGCCCTGGCGCTCGAATTCCTGTTTGAGCCGCCGGCCGCTCAACCGGTACGCAGAGCCGGCACTTTGCACGATGGCGCGGCTCGTCGTGGTTTCTCCGCCCATGAACAGCGAAACCCCGATGACGCCGTCATTGCCCACCACGCATATTTCCGCCGAGGAGCCGTTCTCGAGCACATACAGGAGCGAGACAATGGAGTCGGTCGGAAAGTAGATGTGCCGCAGGGTATCGCCCGCCTCGTAGACAACTGCACCAAGGGGGAGCGTGACTAGCTTCAGATGCGGGTAAATCCGTTCGCGTTCTGCCGATGGCAACGCGTCCAGAATATGGTTCTGCTGAGGAAATACCATCCCAGGCATTGAGCAGGCCCCTAATGGCGTTCCATGCTGTACATGAGTGTACGCTGTTCGCAGCAAAGTGCGCTATGTGCGCTAGCGTGCATAGCAGTATCTTTGACCGCACCGTAGCCGACGCGGGAGGACAGTCGCGTTGCAACGCAGCAAAGCGGACGGGGCGAAAAAAAACCCGTTCGCATCGAAATGCGAACGGGTCAAAGCCGAATCCGCAGATGAGCCCTCACTTCCAATAGGTTTAGGAGCGTGGCAGGGCGCGGGGAGTGTGCGGATTCGGAGTTCTATCCAGAACCTCGAACGCTTGCTGGGCAATCCACCTCCTTTTCCCGTAGCACCAAGACTCATTGGGCGCCCGTGGCGTCCATGTTCGAACGAGTCAACTATCCTTGTAGAGCGGTTTACCCTGAGGATTGCGGCCCTTCCGTGCGCTACCGAACATAGGTGTGTCTTGTCGCATCAAATGAGATGCAGGTCCGAATCCTTATGTTCGATATCGCACAGACCGTGCTTGTAAGGGCTGCTCCAATATAGTAGGCGAGCTTTTGATACTAGATGGACCGATGTCTCAAAACATACTGCTGATCGAAGACGATCTGTCGTACGCCACGGCTATTCGCGAGGCGCTCACTGACTCCGGCCACGGGCCTTTTCAGGTCGAGTGGGTGAGGCACTGCATCGACGGGCTCGAGCGGCTGGTTAAGTCCGGCAGACAAGAAAAACACAGGCCGGACGGCATCGCCGCGGTGTTGGCCGATCTTTTCCTCGCTGACAGCCACGGCATCGGTACTTTTGACCGGCTGTTCTGCGCGGCTCCGCAGATCCCGATCCTGGTACTGAGCGGCACCCAGGATGAGGAGATCGCCAAGCTCGCTGTTGAGCATGGCGCGCAGGACTATCTGCTCAAAGCCAAGTTCGACGGCGACTCATTCCCGAAGGCGCTCGCCAGCATGGTCGAACGCGCCGCGAATGCGGAGGCGCTATTCGAAGAAAAAGAGCGCGCGCAGGTAACGCTCAATTCCATCGGCGACGGAGTCATGAGCGTCGACGTTTGGGCCCAGGTCACTTATTTGAATACGGTTGCCGAGACTCTCACCGGCTGGACCCGGGAGGAGGCGGCAGGCCGGCCGCTTGCGGAGGTGTTCCGCCTTATCGATTCCACGAGTCGCCAGCCGGTACAAAATCCCATGCTGCTGGCAATTCGGCAGAATAAGACCGTCGGTCTTACGCCAAACTGTGTGCTCGTGCGGCGCGACGGCTTTGAAGCCGCGATCGAGGATTCCGCTGCGCCCATTCACGACCGCCGCGGGCATGTGACCGGCGCAGTCATGGTGTTTCACGACGTGAGCGCGGCGCGGGCTCTGTCGGCGCGGATGTCGTATCTCGCCCAACACGACAGCCTCACCGATCTACCCAACAGGATTCTCCTGAAAGACCGGCTGACGCAGTCGATGTCGCTGGCACAACGCCACCGGCAGAAATTGGCCGTGCTTTACCTTGACGTGGATCGCTTCAAGCACATCAACGACTCGCTCGGGCATGGCATAGGCGACCGCGTACTGCAGTCCGTGGCGCAGCGCCTGCTCACTTGCGTGCGCAGCTCCGACACGGTCAGCCGCCACGGCGGCGACGAATTCGTGATTCTCCTCGCCGATGCGGTCCATGCGCAGGATGCGATCGTAAGCGTCGACAAAATACTGCTGGCGCTCGCCGCGCCGCATCATGTCGAACAGCACGATCTCAGCATCACGGCCAGCATCGGGATAGCCATCTATCCCGACGATGGCACGGACGCGGAAACGCTGATGAAGCACGCGGACTTCGCCATGCTGCACGCCAAGGACAGCGGCCGCAATAACTATCAATTTTTCAAGCCGGAAATGAACGCACGCGCGCTCGAGCGGCAATCCCTTGAGACCGGTCTGCGACACGCCCTGGAGCAGCAGCAATTTGTGCTGCATTACCAGCCGAAGATCAATCTCGAAACGGGTGCAATCGTAGGCGTGGAGGCGCTTATTCGCTGGCGTCACCCGCAGCGCGGCCTGTTGGCGCCGGGTCACTTCATCCCCGTCGCCGAGGAGTGCGGCTTCATCGTGCCGATCAGTCGCTGGGTTCTGCGCGAAAGCTGCCGGCAGGCGCGCGCTTGGCAAGACGCGGGTCTTCCGGCGCTGCGCATCGCGATCAACACGTCCGCCGTGGAGTTGCGTTCCAAGGATTATGTGGCGGGAGTGCGCGCGATTCTTGCGGAAACCGCCCTCGATGCGCGCTATCTGGAACTTGAGCTGAACGAATCGTTCCTGATGCACGATTCCAAGTCCACCATCGGCGTGCTGCAGGAGCTCAAGGACATGGGCGTGCAGCTCGCACTCGATGACTTCGGAACTGGGTATTCGAGTTTGAGCTACCTCAAGCGCTTTCCGATCGACAGCCTGAAGATAGACCAGTCGTTCGTGCGTGGCCTCGCAACGGACGCTGACGATGCCAGCATCGTGCGCGCCGTGATCAGCATGGGCGAGAGTCTGCGCATGCTGGTGGTGGCCGAGGGCGTGGAGACCCGTGAACAGCTCCAGTTCCTACGCGAGCACGCCTGTCCTGAAGGACAGGGTTTCTATTTCAGCCATCCGGTGGTTGCCGGGGAGTTCAGTCAATTGCTGGGACGCAGTGTCGTGGAGCCGCGCTCGCTGCAAGTCTACTAGTTGATTGTTCGCGGCCGAGTTCCCAACGCCACATCAAGTGGCACGGTTGGGTCGTGTAGATATTTGCGCTGATAAAGCACGTCAAATAAAGCCTATCATTGATGTGCGTCAATGATACGTAGCGCACGCCATTTGCGAATGCTTCTGCCTAATATCGCTCTCCGTCGTTCCTGTGCCACAGGGACGTGAGCGCAGGGCGGCGGACTCGAAGTTACTAACGCGCCTAAGTATCCAGTAGCGCGAGCCGACACGGCCGCGGTGTGGGAGTGACGAGCCAATGCCAATCCTTCCCGCTCGGTGAGACCCAATCCCGCGCATGCTCCCTAAGCTAGTTGCCGTCAGATGCGTCGCGATGATGCGTCACCTCGTACACGTCGACGGCAGCGCCAGAGTCATGTATTGACAAGCTTAAGAATTCGCCCCGGCAAAGCAACGCCACCCGAAATGCAGCCCTACAGGCGGCACCCGTGCTGGCCCGAAAAGCGGCGGTGCAATTGTGTTCGACTGGTGCTTGCGGTCCTTTTCGTCTCGGGGCTGTGGGATTCCGCCGACGTCTATGCGAGCACGAGCCCCGACGGCTCCGACGTGCCCCTGCTGCTCTTCAGCGGGTTCGGCACTTTGGGCGCAGTGCACTCGAACAATGATCGTGCCGATTTCACCGGCGGCTTCTTCCAGCCGAACGGTGCAGGGTACACACATTCCTGGAGCACTGACGTCGACAGCCTGATTGCCGGGCAGGTCGCAGCCACTTTTACCCCGGAGCTTTCGGCCGTCGTCCAAGCCATATCGCGGCAGGGTTACAACAACACTTACGCTCCGCAAGTGGAGTGGGCCAATATCAAATATAAGATCACGCCGGACTTGAGTATTCGCGCTGGGCGCACTCTGCTGCCTACATTCTTTCTGTCTGACACCCAAAACATTGGCTATACCTATGCTTGGGTGCGTCCGCCAGTAGAGGTCTATCGCCTCCTGCCCGTTGACACCAATGACGGCCTTGACGTCAGCTACCGTTTAAATGTCGCGGATTTGGCAAACACCATACAGGCAAATTACGGGTATAAAAGCACGAACCTTACGAACAATGGTGGCACCGCCAAAGCGCGAGGTTCGTGGGGCGTCTCCGACACTGCCGAATATCGTGCGCTGACGGCGCGCATCACCTATCAATATACGAACCTGACTCTGCCTCCTCTCGATTCCTTCTTCAACGCCTTTCGGCAATTTGGAGCGCAAGGCGTTGCAATCGCCAACCGCTACAATTCCGACCATAAGCCCAATCGCTTCTTCGACATCGGGGCGAGCTACGATCCGGGTGATTGGTTCGTGACGGCGGAGTGGGCCTACAACCAAAACAACTCTTTTACGGGTCAGAGCACCGCCTGGGACGCTGGCGGTGGGTATCGGCTTGCGAAGTTCACGCCTTATTTGCTTTTCGCCGGGGCTAAGGCGCGCCCCATCTCCGATCCTGGATTGAACGTATCCAGCTTGCCGTCCTTCCTCATTGGACCCGCTATCGGCCTAAACGCTGCGCTGAATTCCATTTTGAGTACGAATCCGGTGCAGACTACCGACTCCATCGGCGTACGCTGGGACTTCGCAAAGCATTTCGACTGCAAGCTGCAGTTCGACCATATCCGCCTGGGCGCCGGCTCGTCCGGCACATTCGTCAACATCCAACCCGGGTTTCAGCTGGGCGGTACTGTCAATCTTTTCAGTGCCGTGGTCGATTTTGTATGGTGACCCAGGACATCATAGCCCGCATCGCTCGCATGAGAGTGCTTGCCATAGGACTTGCCCTGCTTCTCGCAAGCCACGCGGCGATCGCCGATGTGGTTGCGGTGGTCTCGGCAAAGAGCGGCATCACTACGCTGACCAAGACACAAATGGCGGACATCTTTTTGGGAAAGGCGAGCCGATTTCCTGATGGCACCCAGGCCGTGCCTGTCGATCAGGTGGAAGATGCGCCTGCACGCGCGGAGTTCTACTTGAAGCTGGCCGGAAGATCTGCGCCCCAAATGAAGGCGTATTGGGCAAAGATTATATTTACTGGCAGAGGGCAGCCCCCACAAGAGGTTCGCAGTAGCGCCGAACTGAAGAAGCGGATTGCGCAGGACCCCGCCGCGATCGGGTACATCGACGAGAGTCTCCTGGATGACAGCGTCAGAGTCGTGCGTTAGGCCCGCGAATCATGATGCAAGAGGGACTGCATTCGAGGCGGCAGGGCAGGAGCGCTCTCGTCGCTTGCGTCCTGTGACACGGTCAATCACTGCCTCGAATCGTCGCGCTAGGGCGCCTTGCGTCGGGCTGGCGCTAGCCCTCGCGAGCCATTTGTGGCGGCCGACGTGGTAACGGTCGTCTCCTCCAAGAGCGGGACCACGAAATTGAGCAAAGCGCAGATTTCGGACATTTTCCTCGGTAGGGTCAGTCAGTTCCCTGATGGCGTGCGGGCCGTGCCAATAGACCAAGCGGACGGATCAGCCGCGCGCGAGGAGTTTTATGCGAAGGTCGTCGCGAAGTCCCCAGCACAAATGAAAGCGTATTGGTCGAAGATCATCTTCACTGGCCGCGGTCAGCCGCCGAAGGAAGTTGCGAGCAGCGCCGTATTGAGGCAACGGATTGCTGAGGATGCCACGGCTATCGGTTACATCGACTCGAGCCTCGTAGATGACGGCGTCAAAGTCGTGCGCTAATTAGGGATGCCATTGCCCATGAAAGCTCCGTCGCTGCCACTTTTTCGCACACCCGAACGACACCCTGGCAAGTTGCGCCTTTGCCTTAAGGTGCTGCCGCGTACGCTCCTTGCCTGCATGCTAGTCGTCGTGATGTGGCATCCGCTCCAGGCCGTTGCCGACGATCCCAACCCCTCCATGTTCTCATTCAACGGCTTTGGCACGGCGGGAGTAGTTCATTCCAGCGAAGATCAGGCAGACTTTACATCCAGTGTTTTCAAGCCCAATGGGGCGGGCTACAGTCACAATTGGAGCGCTGACGTCGACAGTCGCATCGGGGCGCAGGCCACGGCCAACATCACTGCACAGCTTTCGGCGGTAGTGCAAGTCATCTCTGAGCAAGGCTACGACAACACCTACAGACCCAGCGTTGAATGGGCAAATATCAAGTATCAATTTACGTCCGATTTTGGTGTGCGCCTCGGCAGAATCGAGCTACCTACCTACCTGGTCTCGGACTTTCGCAAAGTAGGTTATGCCATACCCTGGGTGAGGCCTCCGGTCGAAGTGTACGGCGTCGCTCCGGTCACCAACAACAACGGTATGGACTTGAGCTACCGCATGCATTTTGGATCCGTCACAAATACCCTAAGTGGTGCTTATGGAAGAAATAACAAATTGGAGTTTCCGGACGACGTCGGCATAGATACTCGGAATCTATGGGGTGTTTTTGATAGTGCCGAATACGGCGCCGTGTTATTGCACCTAAGCTACCTGCAGACAAAGGCGACTGAGATGCCAGCCATTCCGCTCTTCGGAGTGTTTCGGGACTTAGGGCCCCAAGGAGTGGCCCTCGCAGACAAATATGAACTGGTCGATAGGACCGTATCGATTGTGACGGTCGGGGCGAGCTACGATCCCGGTGACTGGTTCGCGATGAGCGAATGGACGAGGATCAGCTCACACTCCTTTCTTGGTGTGAACACAGCCTGGTATGCCACCGTGGGCTACCGGCTTGGCAAACTTACGCCTTATCTGACTTCATCCCAGATAACTGCGCCCGCGGTGTCGAATTCGGGCCTGGCTGCAGCTGGCTTTCCGCCTGAGTTGGCTGGCACCGTTACGGCCCTGAACGCCGGGCTCGACGCGGTATTAGACAGTACGCATCACGTGCAGAGAAGCCTTTCGATCGGCGGACGCTGGGACTTCGTGAAAAATGTTGATCTCAAAGTGCAGTACGACCATATGCGTATTGGGGCAGACTCAACCGGAACGTTGATCAACATCCAGCCCGGGTTTCAGCCAGGCGGTACCGTGAACGTGTTCAGCACTACGGTCGATTTCGTATTCTGACAATCGCTGACGCACCGTAGTTGATCCTCGCTGAAGTGGCCGAGAGTTGTGGTGTTGACGGGGCGGGGCGGCTTGTGATGATTGCAGGGGCACGCGCAAGACGTGCAGGGAAGCGGGGTGCGGAAAACGGCAGCCCGGACGTTACGCAAGTGAGAACGTTTGGGGCGGCGATCGTAAGCACTGGCAATGGAGTGACGCGAGGGGATTCGGGACTTCTCAGTGCAGCGCCCGCTGTCACGCGTTCCTCAAACTCGCACGTTCCCCAACGTAGGTAATCTCCGTGTCTTGGGCCTCCAGAAGCTTCGTAAATAGATCAGCGGGTAACGGCCGCTTGAAATAGAAGCCCTGCAGCTCGTCGCAGGCGTGAGTACGCAGGAACTCAGCCTGGTCTTTCGTCTCGACCCCCTGCGCAACGACCGTTAAGCTCAGGCTTTTGCCCATAGCGATGATCGCGTCCGCGAGCCCGGTGTCTTCAGTGGTGCCGTGGATGTCACGGATCAGGGAGCGATCGATCTTGATCGTATCGAGCGGAAAGCGCTGTAGCGTGGCGAGCGAGGTGTATCCGGTTCCAAAGTCATCGATGGCGATGCGGATACCAAGCGCCTTGAGTCCGGTCAGGATGCGCCGCGTGTCGGCGACATTGTGGATCAGCATGCTCTCGGTGATCTCGAGCTCCAGGAGGTGCGGATCCATCCCGGTGGCGGCCAATATCGCGGTGACATCCGCAAGCAGGTGCTCGTCGGTGAACTGGCGTGCCGTCAGATTAACGGCGATGCTCAAACGCGGCAGGCCCTGCTTCTGCCACGCTACGTTTTGCAAACAGGCGGTTCTGAGTACCCACTTTCCAATTGGCACGATAAGACCGGTCTCCTCAGCAATCGGGATGAATTGCATTGGCGCTACCGTACCCAGGTCCGGATGCTGCCAGCGTAGAAGAGCTTCCATACCGGTGATGCGGCCACTGACGATGTCACGCTTGGCTTGATAGTGCAGCCGAAATTCCTTGCGTTCGAGCGCGTGCCGCAGGCTCGATTCGAGCGACAGCCGCTCGAGGGAATTGGCGTTCAATTTCTCCGAATAGAACTGGAAGTTGTTCTTGCCTTCCTCTTTCGCCTGATACATCGCGATGTCGGCGTTTTTGGTCAGCGTTTGCTCGTCGAGCCCATCCTGCGGGAAGGTGCTGATGCCGATGCTTGTCGTGATGCGAAATTCTTGACCGATAAGCGTAAACGGACTAGCGATGACAGCGAGTATCTTTTGCGCCACGGTCGCCGCGTACTTGCCATCACCCAACGCCGGCAACAGAATCACGAATTCGTCGCCTCCAAGGCGCGCGACCGTATCGCTATCGCGCACACAGGTCCTAAGCCGCGCCGCCACCTCTTGCAGCAATTGATCACCCGCCTCGTGCCCGAGGGTGTCGTTGATCTGCTTGAAGCGGTCGAGGTCGAGAAATGCAACGGCGAGATGTCTATCATAGCGACGTGATTCGCTAATGCTCTGCGCCAAGAGCTTGCTGAACATACTTCTGTTAGGAAGCCCCGTCAGACCGTCATGATAGGCGAGGTACTCGGTACGCTGCGCGAGCTCCAATTTGGTCTGACTTTCCCGCAAGCGGCTTTGGGCAAGCTGCCAATTCATGTACCCCAATAGGCCGGTTAGCGGGACGACCAGCGCGCTGGCGACCAAGGCCCACCAGAGGTACGCAAACTGATCGCTCTGCGCGGCGACTTCCTGTTCATCGGCCGACAATCCGACCAGTACGGCGAGCGGAAAACCGTACAGCGCGCGTGCGCTCGTATAGCGGCGCACGCCGTCCCAGCTGCTAGTTGAGACCGTTGCGTCGGCCTCGATTGCATCAGCTCCCGGCACCACGGCGGCATAATCAACTTTGTAGCCGGAGGTCACGGCGTCACCGGTCCGCCTGACGCGAAAGATTCCATCCGTTCCCAGAAGACCGAGGACTCCGAGCTGTCCGAGTACGGCCGTGTCGTAGGCACTCACGAAATAATCCGCGTCGACCGCGACGATTGCCGCGCCGTCAAACGTGCCATCGGCCGCGGTGAGCCTACGGCTAAACTGGAGTTTCGCATTGCCCGTTGGACCGTGCGGCAGCTGCCCGATGTAGAAGCTGTCGCCACTGCGCTGCTTGCGGAAGTAGTCTTGAGTGGCGACATTTTGTCCTGCGATTGGACGCGTGCTGTCTACGACAGCGCCCTCACGATCGGCGATGCTAACAACGAAGAGCAGGTCGGGCGGCAGCAACCCCTGGTCGCGGAGCTCTGCGAGACCGCTTCCGCCGCTGCGTTCGTGCAAATATTTAACGAGGCTTAAAGTTTGATCGATCTCGCGTAGCGCACGCACGACCTGAGCCTCGTAGGTGTCGAGCAGGTCGCGGCTCGATACCGCCACAGTATGGGCGGCGGCGGTATGTTTGACTCTGAGAATTGCGAAAGTCGAGCTCCAGATGACCGCGAGCAAGAACACGGCAATGAGCGGAAACAAAACCTGAGGTTCAGTGGCACGGCCCAAGAGGCGATGAAATGAGTCCTTCAAGGGCGCCGCGAATCCTTGTGTGGAGGCTGCTGCCGTCAACCGGCCAGAGGATCAAACCACGTGTCGGCTGAACAGACCAATTTAACAAATGCTCCCTCGTATGGCTGTGCGCCGTATCACGGTCGTGCGGAACGGGCACTTCGCTGTCTGCCGACGAGACCTTCAATTCCGCGCCATCCTTCCCTCTTGAGCACGATCGGGTGCAAGCCGGAGGGGGCTCAGGGAGGTCAAAGCGGGTCGCGAGGCGCAGAAAGCTTCCTTGACGGTTATGATGACGGCGCGAGTCTCGCGAGAAGGGCGCGCGTGTGCTGCTCGATCAGCTCGATGTAGTGCTGCGACGCGAGGCAGGGACGTCTGACGGCCGTGTCGGTCGATGAACTGCGAGGGCACCCGGTGTAGCAGAGCTCTGAACGGTCAAAATGAAGATGTATATTCTTATGTTGGAAGGAATGTGCAGGCTCGGCGCTGAGGTTTTCCGCGGATTCGGGGGTTCGCAGTTCCCGGCGAGGTTCTTATGAGCTTCGAGAGCAGCACTGTGCCGCGCACTGATATTGATTTCATGCGCCGCGCGCTTGAGCTTGCGACGCAGGCGCAGGCCAATGCAGAAGTCCCGGTCGGGGCGGTGCTCGCGCATCGTGGCGCTATCATTGCAGTCGGCGCCAACAGCCCGATTGCCTCGCACGATCCGACAGCACACGCGGAGATCACCGCTTTGCGTGCCGCCGGCCGCGCGCTGAGCAACTACCGCCTCAATGACGCCACGCTCTACGTGACGCTGGAGCCGTGCATTATGTGTGCTTCGGCCATCGTGCACGCCCGCGTGCGCCGTCTGGTTTTCGGGACATGGGACCCGCGGGCGGGCGCAGCCGGGAGCGTCATCAATGTTTTCACTCTGCCCAGTCTCAATCACCGTGTTGACGTATTTGGTGGTGTGCTTTCCGCCGAGTGCGCGGCGCCGCTCGAGAGATTTTTCAGCGCGCGCCGCATTACCGCGGCTATTTGAGAGTTCCTGCAGTTGCGGACGGCTGCGAAGCCGCGGCAGGAGCAGCCGCTTTGGTCTCCCCGGGCTGCCATTCGAGCAGCGTCAAAAAGCTCTTGACCCGATCGACAAACTGCACCGGTTCCCACCCTCGCGCATAGCCGCGCTTGGCGCGCGTGTACCAGCGCTCCTGGGCAAGGAGCGGAAGCTCCTGGCGCACGTCGGTCCAGGAGTCGGGATTCAAGCCACGGGATTGCGCGATGATGCGAGCGTCCTCGAGATGTCCGAAGCCCGCGTTGTACGCGGCCAGCGCAAGCCAGGTGCGGTCCGGCTCAGGAATTCTGTCCGGAATCCTATCGCGCACGGCAGCAAAGTAGCGAGCTCCGGCGAGGATATTCTCACGCGGATCGGCTCGATTAGTGATCCCCATGGCAGCGGCGGCATCCGGTGTGAGCATCATTAGACCGAGGGCGCCGTCCCCGGACGAAGCGGTTGGGCTCCATTTCGATTCCTGATAGCCGATGGCGGCCAATAGACGCCAGTCGATTCCGGTCTGTGTCGCAGCTTCGGCGAACCAGGGTTGGTAGTGGGGCAAGCGGTCAACGACATGCTCGTGAAAGGCGCGCGATTCTTCGTATTCGAAGGGGTGGCTATCGCCAGAGGTTTGGGCGGCGAGCGTGGCGAGCTCTCCGGAGCGTGTGAGCGACGCGAAGAAGTCGTTGACTCGCAGCAACAGATCGCGCGCTCCCCGGCGCACGATCCATTGAGCCGGGCGGGACTCCGGCAGAGCGAATCCGACATCAACATCCGGGTAGAGGTGCCGTGAAAAAGAAAACTCCCGAGCGTCCTCGAGCGCGTAGTCGGCTTGGCCATTGGAAACGTCTTCGAGGGGATCTGCGGAGCTCGGGGCAGTCGAGATCCAGTTCAACTTAGGCGCGACAGTCTTTCTCTGGTGCTGGAGAATTCGCTCCTGCGGGCTTCCGCCCCGCACCGCGAGTCGTGAAGACTCGATTTGCAGAGCGTCGCGTGGACGTAGTTTGCCCTTACGGTACACGATAAGTTGCGCTATATGATCATATGGTACGGACGCTTCGCCCACGCGCGCCCAACCCGAATCTGCGGTCAATTGTGCAGCCGCAATATCGGCACGACCAGCAGCAAGTTCCGCCTGCATTGCACGCGCATCGGCCACGGGGTACATGAGAAGCTTGACGCCCATCTCACGCGCAAAGCGGCTAGCGAGCTGAAACTCGAATCCCTCATCGCCCTGTGCGCCATGATAAAAGGACGTAGGGCTGTTGAGGGTCACGACACGCACCACGCCGCGCGCCCGAATCCGGGCAATCGGCGCAGGCTGTGGCGCACACCCGCTGAAAAGACCTGCAGCTATCATCGCTAGCGCAATGGCTCGCAATGGAACTGCACGCGATAAACTGTTCACTCGCAGGTCGTCACCCTATGCGCTGGCCATGAGCTAGAATATCAGGCCCTCGGCGGAGAGGTACCGAAGCGGTCACAACGGCGCCGACTCGAAATCGGATGGTCGGGTAATTCCGGCACGTGGGTTCGAATCCCACCCTCTCCGCCACTTCTTTTCCAAGTCATTTCCGGTACTTAAGGTAGCACCCGGTTTTCCTACTGCCAGCCTACTGCCAAATTCTGGGGACTTGAGGGGACAAATCACGATCTGGGTCACGCGATTTGTCGCTGCATTTACTGCAGAAATTGCACTACGAGAATCGTAAATCGCAGTGCGCACGGCAGGCCTTTTTCCCATCACTTGTTTGATCGCGTGAATGTCGGAATCCGTTGCTCCCTCGAGCCACGCGGCGTACATGCGCAGCATCACCTCGACGCTATGTCCGTGCTGCTTTGCGACCCACAGCAGATTCTCTCCCAGCATGAGCTGCCAGGAATGCCGCGCGTGGTAGGGTCCGCGCCTTCGAATATTGAGCGCCTTGATGCTCTCGCTCCAGCGCCAGCGGGCGATCTCCGGGTCGCTGATCGGCCTTCCGTCTTCGAGGAAAAATAGATGGTCATGGCGGATTTTGCTGGCCGCGACGTATTTCTCGCGCAGGGCCAAATGGCGCCCTGGTACTTCGAGAGCGCGCGGGGAAAGCTCAACGTCGCGATCCTCCTGCGTCTTGGTGCGGTCTTTATCCCGCCGGAGGACGGCGTGCCTTGGTGACCGACAGCACGGCTCTACGGGCGTCGTAATCCATCACAATCAAAGCGATTTGCTCGGAGGGGCGTAGGCCGGTGAAGAAGCGGAATTCATCGTAGTTGCCGACGGCCTCGCCCCAGTCGGCCGGCGGCATGCCCCGGGCCGCGGCGCGGTTCCGCAAGAGAATACCGGAGCAAACATTAAGCGCGCGCAAGCAGCTCATGGAAATCAAACAGCGCATCGCTTGGGAGCATCGGCCGGAACTTTAGCCAGATCGCCCATGTCGCCAACCAAGGCCAACTTGTGACCAGTCCCGGACCCAACGACCTCGAGGCAATGCTACGCGTCTGTGGGACCATCGTGGGATTGATCACATACGGCAATGCCGTATAATCAAACGATGTTCAGCTTCATCGAGACGCGCCTCTTCACGAGCTCGTTCTCGATTACATGACGGATGACGAGTACTCGGGGCTGCAGAGAGCGCTATTGACAGATCCGGAGGCGGGACCGTTGATCCCGGGCTCAAGTGGTGTCCGCAAGCTTCGCTGGGGCGGCGCCGGGTCGCGGCAAACGGGGCGGTTATCGTGTGATTTACTACGTCTGTCGGGCACACGGCGTGATCTGGATGCTCACAATGTATCCGAAGAACGTCGCCGACAACATCCCTGCTCACGTGCTTCGGCAGCTCCGGAAGGAAGTGGAAGATGGCTAAGACGAAGAGAAACGTGGGTCGTGAGATCCTGGATGGGCTACGTGAAATTAAGCGTGGCGAGTACGGTCGTGTGATTAACGTGCCTGATGTTGCAAAGATTCGGGAAAAGACTGGACTCTCCCAGTCGCGGTTTGCGTCCTTGCTAGGCGTGTCCGTGCGCACCTTGCAGGATTGGGAACAGGGACGGCGGGCGCCGTCGGGAGCTGCGCGCACGTTGCTGCTCGTGGCCGACAAGAATCCGCGAGCGCTGCTCGACGTTGCCTAGGCTGAGAGTTGGCACTGTCGCCGGACTGTTTTGAGTAGGCGGGGGAACTGATTTCTTGGGACAGTTGCCG
>Ga0302324_100007295_pt1 | contig 23543 bp, 29 predicted proteins | sample Palsa_T0_1_FD_201949 | JGI IMG/M metagenome (GOLD analysis project Ga0302324, IMG submission 201949) | Peat permafrost microbial communities from Stordalen Mire near Abisko, Sweden - Palsa_T0_1 | ecosystem: Environmental > Terrestrial > Soil > Palsa > Peat permafrost | place: Sweden: Abisko... | reverse complement strand
GATTTTCAATCGCATCAGCGGCAATCCAGTTGCCGATTGCGTCCTTGCGGAGCGGGCGGTTAGCTCAGCCGGTTAGACCGCCTGCCTTACAAGCGTGCTGAAGTCATACGCCCCGTTTGTTCCCAATACGTTACATTACGTCGTGCATCGCATTTTGCGTGGCATTTCGGCAAGGTGTGCCGCGATTATGCGATGGAAAATGCGATGGAAAATGTCCACATGACTGATCCCATCGGTGCTCCCTCCTGCAGCACAAAGGAATCTTTTTTAGAAAAGTCGAACATGGCCGGAATGTCCGCCAGACTGAAATGATTCCCGTCCCCAGTAGCAACGGCGACGGAACAATCGCAATCCAGTACCGAACCGAACTCGCCGGGCAAGAGGCCGGAAGCTGAACCCAGCGCGCCGGCTCCGTCCGAACAGAGAATCCCAAACACAGGCAGCGATGTTGTGCAAATTGCCGGCCAACGCTGGCACGTTGGATTATTGAAGGTTTGCCCATGATCCAGGAGGAATCGATTACTTCCTGAAAGCCGACTTGAACGAAGCCGCGTTGCGGCAGACGCTTTCGCGTGCTAGGTGTCAGCGGTGTGTATGAAGGGATAAGGTTGGGTCATAAGGAGCTAACCTATGACCCACCTTCGCAAAATGATGCTCGAGGAACTCGAGCGTCGTAATTGCGCTCAGAGTACCATACACTGCTACCTCCGTGCCGTGACTGAGTTTTCCTTTCACTTTCACCGCCCTCCCAACCAGTTAGGACCGGAGCACATCCGCCAGTATCAAGCCCAGCTATTCGGCCGGCGAAAGCTAGCCCCGCACCTTGTGTTGATGACGCTGTATGCCACCGGAGTGCGGCGCGCGGAGTTGACTCGACTGAAGATCACCGATATCGACAGTCGACGAATGATTATCCACATCCAAGGCGGGAAGGGACGCAAGGATCGCGACGTGATGCTTAGCCCAAAGTTGTTGGAAGCCTTGCGCGAGTATTGGCGAGGGCTGAGGCGCAAACCCACAACCTGGTTATTCCCGGGCAGTCGCTGGCACACTGCTAATCACCCCATTACTTCCAAGGTAGTGTGGGATGCCTGCCATAAAGCTGCCCAGCGGGCGGGCATCCGCAAGAAAATTCATCCCCATACGCTGCGGCACTATCTACCCTCCTGACTATGTCGAGTGATCTGGAGTGCTCTGGCGAACGTTCAATAATTGCAGGCCCGCAACGCGAATCGAGTTGATCAATCACCCGACATAGTTTTCTCTGCTCTACAGACTATTAGTAAGCGTTCGGCTGAGACCGCATTGACAACGCATTTTAGTTCTGAAGTGTCCACTAGAATCGAAGAACCACTGCAAGTGTCAGAGGGCAGAACGCTCCGAACTACCACACTGTTGGCGGCACGCTTGCCCTCCGACATGGCTTGCGTATACACATTCATCGTGCTTTGGATGGTGGAGTGCCGCAGCAGTTCTTGTTGGACTTTGATGTCGGCCCCCACTCTACGCAGCAGGCTCGAGTAAGAATGGCGAAACGTGTGCCAGCCAATCTTGCCGACGCCGACACGCACGGCGGCCGGTTTGATGTGCCGTCGCAGAATGTTCTCCTGCCGGCGTGGCTTCCCCTTGCGGTTCGCAAATACCCAGTCGTAAGGTTCTCGGTGCAGACTCCGCTGCCAGTGTGCTCTGATGGCATCGGCCAGACGCGGATCAACCGGAAGAGGAAGCCGCGAGGCTTCCGTCTTCGTATCGCCGACTCGGCCATGGACAACACTTCGCCTCACCAGCAGGGTGAGGTCCTCCCAATTAAAGTCGCCCCATAGCAAGCCGATGATCTCGCTGGCCCGCAGACCGAGACAGGCCGCTATCAGAACCATCGTGCGGTAAGGCTCAATAAGTTCTCTGAGGACCAAGCGCATGTCATGCACGCTCAGCACTCGCGGGATGGATCGTCGCCCCCCGCGCTGCCGTACCAGATCAATGGGGTTGACGTCGGTTATCTCCCAGCGCCGTCCATGCCGGAACACAAGATGCAAAAGGCTGCGCAGGTTTACTTTTGACATCTCCGCCAATGGCAGAGATCGAAGCCACTGCTCAACCTCAATCGGCTTGATTTCGTAGACAAGACATCCACCCCAACGCGGTCGTATCCAGCGATTCAAGCTGGAGAGATGTGCTTGCTGGGTTCCATAGCGTAGCAATGGCAGCTCTTTCTCGACGTAGTCATCCGCGAGAGCATCGAGTGTCACCGGCAGGCCAAATCGATTTTGAAGATTAAGCCGCAGTCGAAATCGTTTGAGAATTCAAAGTGCATCCGCCTTTGTTGGATACTCGCTCAGCACACCGATGATCTTTGACCTCCGGCGCCGCCGCCCCTCTGGAGTGGTTTCGTAATAGCGAAACTGCCAGACATCTTCCGTCCGAATTCGTTTCCTCCTCGTCAGACTTCCGTATTGATACCTGTGCGCGTGTTCATGCTCCCCCTCCTTCTGGATTTTGCGCGACCAAGATGACGGGATTGAGTCTATTCGAGAGGCGCCAGGAATTCAGAAGTCGGGTTCGCCCTAAATTTGGAAAACCCCTCATGAGAGTCGGCGATCTTTGGGCACACTGCCCAAGCGCCAGTTAAGTCACCTTTCATAAAAAACGAGCGTAACCACCAGCGTGAAGGAGTACTCGCTAGAGCGGCCCAGACGTATCAGGAGGCAATCGAGAGCTACCCCCAGAGAGTCGCAGGTTACCTCAATTTGGGCACCGTGTACGTTGAGCAGGGGCAGTATGAGAAGGCCGCGGAGTCGTACCGCCAAAGTCTCCGCCTCGCCCCGTCGCACCAAACCAAATCGAACGCAACGAATCGAGGGTCGCCTTGTCGGAACAGGAGGTCAGGGACTTGCGACCTCCCACGCCCGTCGAGGCAAACGATCTCGCCGTCGAGAACCGCCGAAGTCGCTTTGCGAACCCCGCGAAATTCGCGGCGTGAACCTGAACTGTGGCTGGTGGTTTAATCCGTACTCGGTTTCGTCCGCGTGCCAGACTGCCTGAGGTAATTGTCGAGTCGATTGATCACAGTGAGTGTCTTTACTCCTTCCGCGCTCAACTTCCCGAAAGCAGCTACCTGAGTAGCGGACAAGTGAGCGATCAGCACGCATTGGCGACCCGAGTCCAATACTCAGTTTTCGTCCGATGACCCCAAAGATTGCCTCAAAAGCGGAACTCTTGACCTCGCATTCATGAAACGTGTCCGTTACCGGCACGTTCCGAACACCGCGAGATCTGTTCTCAACACTTCAGAACTTTAATCGCATCGCGCTTGTGCGTTCTTGATGGCGGCCACCAAATCCACAGTGATACGGCCTTTGTCCACACACCCATCCGCGCCCGCCGCGATGGCGCTGGGCAGCAATTGGCTCGCATCATTCTGGCTCATTATCAGAATTATCGCAAGCCGCGAGTCCTGCCGGAGACGCCGGCCGACCTCCAGTCCGTTCATGCCCGGCATACTTATATCGAGCAGAATCACGTCCGGATGCAGTTCTCTCGCCTTTTGAATTCCTTCCATCCCGTCTCGCGCCTCCCCGTAAACCTCCCAGCTTGTCTCTGAAGATATCAGGTCCTTCACGCCGCGGCGTACGGCTTCACTATCGTCAATGATAAGGATTCGCATCGCGAGGCATTTTTCTGCCCGTAGCCTTAGTCGTGAAGAACAATGTTGAGAAGGGAACTATGGACCTGCAATCCATCGCCAGCGTGATAATCAATGAGCCCTAATTTCCGAAACTTGTTCATGAAAAAGCTAACCCGAGAGCGAGTTGTGCCCACCATCTCTGCTAGAGTTTCTTGACTGAATTTGGGAACCAAAATTTCGGCCTTACCTTCCTTCCCGAAATTGGCCATCAGCAGCAGAATCCGAGCCAGCCGTTTTTCGCTGGAGTTGAAGAGTTGGTCTACCAAGTCCTCTTCGTATCGGATATTCCGTGTCAGCAAGTACGCCACGAACATATCGGAAAACTCGTGTTCCCGGTGAAGCACTTCCATCATGGACTTCTCGTCGATTCGCATCAGAGAGCAATCGGTCATTGCGGTTGCGGAGCACAGGCGGAGAGGCTGTCCTGTAAGGCAACCTTCTCCGAAGAAAACACCCTCGTTCAGAATGCCGAGTGTGGCTTCTTTCCCACTCTTCGATACAACGCTGAGCTTCACCTTTCCTTTCCGTATATAAAAAACGGCATTGGACGGATCGCCCTGAACGAAAATCGTCTTCTTTTTGGGGAACGCTGCGATCTTCCTGCCGCCATTGATGGTCGATAGGAATTTCTTGGGATCGAATTTGCTGCGTTTCTTGGCTGCAGCACGGAGGGCCATACCGTCACCATAGGCGTATCACCTGCAGTGTTGACGGTCTGTCGGGCATCCTACCTAAGGGATAAGAGTTTTGTCCTCCGCGTGGCCGATTTGGGACCTCCTTTGAAGCCGCGGAACCCTGAGTCACGAACCTCGTGATGCTTGCGCGTGGCAACGCCAAAGCCAATGTAGGATGCCCTACAAAGGGTAATGTGGGGGAGCCAGCGGACTCTGTATAATTTCGCGAGTGGTGCGAGATAAGCGGTGTTCTACTTTCCCATGCATGACAGGTGAGTTCATGCCCCCGGCTCTCGGTTCTGGTTTATGGCGAACAAAGACCTCCAAGTCGTGCAGTCTGGGCCGCGGAGGAATGTCGCCGGGAAGCCCGTCGCCAACACAATACTTCTATCGATCCCCGATAGCGACTACAACTCACTTCTTCCTCATCTCGAATACATCAGCTTGCCAAACCATCGAGTCCTTCACGAGCCGGGAAAGCTGGATTTTGCGTATTTCTTGAACCGAGGTTTGATTTCTCTGGTAGTCGTAATGAAAGATGGAAAAACCGCCGAAGCTGGCCTAGTTGGCCGAGAGGGCTTTACGGGAATACCGGCGGCTGTCGGCCTGAGCAGGAGCACGCTTCGCGCGGTAGTGCAAATCTCGGGGGATGGATTTCGAGTAGCGGCCAGAGCTTTGCAAAAAACTTTGGAATCCGCTCCACCTCTTCAATCGGTGTTGAGCCGCTATGCAGTCGCTCGGAGTATGCAGGTTGCACAAACAGCCGCCTGTAATCGGCTGCACGACATTGAGCAGCGCCTGGCACGATGGTTGCTAATGACTCAGGATAGAGTGGATTCGGAGTCGCTGCCCATCACTCATGACTTTCTCGCAACCATGCTGGGGACGGACAGGCCAAGCGTGAGCGTGGCGGCTGGTGTTTTGCAGAGGAAAGGGTTCATCCAGTACACCCGTGGCGCAGTGAAGATCGTGAACCGCAAGAAACTTGAAGACTCCGCCTGCGAGTGCTACGAGGTCATCCGACAGTACGATGGCGAGGTTGGCCTGAAATAGTGAAGACTCGCCCCGTCCTCAATTGGTGACTCGAAAACGTGGTTGATAATCACCTCTCTCACACCGACCGAAAAAAGCTCACTGCCGCAATTTGGTTGGCATCGATTTCGATATGTGGCTCAGTTGACGCAGAGGCGCTAGCGCGATTGTAGCTCGGCGAGGTTGAAGACGAGCGCTCTTGCCACCGCACGTCTGACTCTCAGCGCCCCATCCTTGATCGCGATTACCACCTTCAGAGGAACGCGAGCGCTCTTCCGGGATTCACGAAACGTTGCCTTGGAGGCCGTGAGTGAAACGAGCTACTTTGCGATTCTTCGCGTTGACCGGCCCCGGGTTGGGAGCGATCGACGGCGGCGTGATCGCCAAACGCTTTCAATGGAGACTCATTCTTCCCCACAAATATCCCCGGTGTGCCGCACCAGACACAATTCACGAGCACGCTTAACGGGTTTGGATTCCCAGAACTCTGAAGTAGCCCCTCTAAACAGGTACCGCTGTCGATCGTTTGGTATAACGCAGAGCCCACAGAATTAGGGGAATTTGAAGCGGCAAACGAAGCCATTGCACCCAACTTTGGCCAAAGATTCCGGGAAACGACACGTGGGAGACAGCGGTGTAAATATTGGCGGGAAAAACGACCAAGAGCAGCAATACCAGGCCCCAAGCAGCCAGACGTTGCGTGAATGGCAGAAGGAGGCCACAGCCCCCAAAGATCTCCGCGACCCCGCTCAGTAACACCAACACACCCGGCACTGGCAACACCGGAGGCACGATGCGAACATACGCATCTGGCGCAACAAAATGCATGGTTCCAGCAACGATAAAAAAGGCCGACAATAATCGCAAGCCGTAACGTCTAGCTTTCCAAACTGCGGACCGTGACTGAGAGAAGACGATTGGCACTATAAAGAGCCGCATTAGATCGATCGGTTGAAGCAACACCAATGTATCCAAAAGTGGTCAATATTGACCATACGTTTAAGGAACACGCCGCTATGCTCCGACAATCGGAAGGTTTCCGTGTTTACGAAGAGAAAAGAGAAGGCTATTTTCCGTGGACCTCGCTGGTCGACCCGGCCAAGCATCGGTACCATGCCGCAAAACCTTTCACGGGAAGAATATGACCGAGCCTGTCGATCTTCAGAATGATCAAGCACGCAGCGCTTTCGCTGCGGGTGCCGAAGCATCCCTGGAATCGGTCCTCTGTACGGAGGAGTTGGTTGGTCGCCCCTCGCGCCCGCCCGACTATCAGAAAGAGAATGGCGCGCTGGTATCGTTATCCAACGCGCTGGCTGACTCGTCCCGGACTGTTCTTCAGACACTTGCCGACACGATCCTCGACGTCTGCCGAAGCGGATCTGCTGGCGTCAGCCTATTGACCACCGACGATGGCGGAAAGAGTTCTACTGGCCGGCGATCGCGGGCGAGTGGAAGCCACACATCGGCGGTGGCACGCCGCGCGATTTCGGCCCCTGCGGCGACGTGCTTGATCGCAACACCCTTTGCTATTCCGGCATCTCGCCCGCCGTTACACGTATTCCAGCCCGTTCTGCCTCCGGTCGAAGAGGCGCTCCTTGTTCCTTTTTACGTCGGGGGCAAGGCCGTCGGAACAATCTGGGCGGTTGCCCATGATTTTCGATGCAGGTTTGACGCCGAAGATGAGCGGCTGATGACTTCCCTGGGGAAATTTGCTTCCTCCGCCTATCAGATTCTGGTGTCTCTCGACGCTCTTAAGTAGCCGAACGTGAAAAAGCCGAAGCCGCGCTCCGCCTAAGCGATGCCAAGCTCGAAGACCAGATCGAGAAACGAACCAGCGCGTTGCGTCGGCTAACAATCAGTCTCCTGCAATCCAAGGATGAGGAAAAGCGCAGGTTCGCCCGCAATCTTCATGACAGTATAGGACAGCACTTGACGGTCTTGAAAATGAACCTTGCCAGTATGAACAGATTTGGACAGGGCCCCGCTCGGCCGGAGCTTCTTTCCGAATGCCTGCATACGGTCGAGGAATGTCTCAAGGAGACTCGGACTATCTCATATCTGCTTCACCCACCCTTGCTGGACGAGGCTGGTTTTGAGTCCGCGGTCAGATGGTACGTCGATGGATTTGCCCAACGCGCTGGGGTTCAGGCGCAGCTTAAGTTTCCTGAGAAAATGGAGCGACTGCCGAGGTCCGTGGAGCTCGCGCTTTTCCGAATCCTGCAGGAAAGCCTGACAATGTGCACCGCCATTCTGGAAGTTCGACGGTTGAAATAGAAGTAGAGCTCGACGACGAAATCGTGACTCTGGCGGTAAGGGATGCTGGACGGGGTATCCCGGACCAGATTCTGGAGCGCTTTCAAGGAACTGGTGGTGCTGGGATTGGGCTCGCCGGAATGCGAGAACGGGTTGCCGATCTTGGTGGAGAGTTGCGGGTCCGCTCGGACAGAAAAGGCACTCTGCTGATGGCTAGCATTCCGCTTCGTGCCGGAGCATCAAAATCAACTCGACAGCAATTTGTGGCTTAGACGAGGCTGTTTTCAGATTTTCTTATCCTAATTCTTTTCTCAGGTCGTGGCGGGGTTCTACTTCTGAGCAAAGCCTCGAAATTTCGGAAGAACTGCAGACCTGAAGGTCCGCCTAACATGTTCGAAGTAATCTCCGAAATCACGCAAAAGAGTCCTCGACGATACGAGTCCTCCCATCCCAGCCTGGGAGACGACGATAATTTTCTTGCCCTTCTGGATATAAAACAGCGCATCACATTTTGCGCCCCGCGCGTATACAATCTGCTTCTTTTGCATGCGCAAGATTGTTCTGCACGACTCGCCTGAGCACGGGCGCGATAGACTGGTTACAGGGGCGGTTCCCACCTTCTCCTCTTTCAGTTCCTTCGATCTAAGCCGTCCATCTGAAATTTTCCTCTCTTAGCCTCCCACCGAAAGAGGCGCAGCATGGCTTTTGAAGCGATTCTGAATGAGATCGACGAGCTTCACAGACGGCGAGTTTGCTCAAATTAAATCATGCGTGCGCGGAAGCGGCGGGCACACCGTTGCCCTGAAGTCCGAAGGGGCTGAGCCGTTGCTCAAGAAGGCGAAAGCACTCTTGAACCGACACGCAGCCGCATGAGGCACCGTCGAGTCTTTGCGCATTTAACGGGTCGCATCATTGTCGTCGCGGACGTGTATCAAGTTCTTAACGAAGAGCGGCCTTATCGCGACGGCTTGCCTCTAACTATCGTTTTAGGAATGATGAACCAAGACGTTCCCCACAGATTAGACCGTTATTGCGTCGCGGCGCTCAAAAGCCGGAGCCTAACTAATCCAAATCACTGCGCCGACCGTGCCTGGAGTGAGCGGCGCTAAACATCTACGCCCAACGGTGATCTACATTGTATTCAGCCAGCCCAAATGCGCTTTCACCAGCACCGCTGTCTGGTGCGCAAATTGTTTGTAGGGTGCTGACCCATCTTCGGCTTCCTGTGCAAAGAGTCCCTCATCGGTGTTGTGAATCTGCTTCATGTCCGAGATGTAATACGAGTCGAATTGAGTTGCCGGTACTGCTTTTAGTTTGGCCAGTCGTTGCGAAAACTCGGCACTCAGTCCCGGCGCAATCGACACCTCCGTCATTCCGGCTATGCGTTTCAGTTCGCGATTCACACCTTCATGGTCGTGGGACTCCAGTACGCCAAAATTCCTCACAGCCGGATGAGTTCCGCGGATAGCGGCCACTCTGCCCGCTTCTACCTCATACAGTCCGCCCTGCGACACCTTCGCCGCAAACGCCCGGTCCGCCTGTGATGCCGGGTCGGCCGCCAGAAGTACCGTCCCGCACATCAGGCCTACCAGCATCACCGTTACACCTATCTTAGTTGCCATCGATTGTCGCATCCTTTCTCCCGACCATTGCCAACGCGATTATTAACGTCGAGAGTTGCCAGTTTCCCAAACACCCCCCAATTGCGCGGTCTGCGGGGGACTCACTCCACATTTCGCAATCATTATTCTCACTCACTCCGTCATTGCGAATCTGTACTTTGGAATTGGGTAGTAGCCTCTTTGATCTGCAAGATGGCGCGCCTACACGCCTGGACCGTTTCGATCGTCTTCCTTGGTCCAAACACACTAGTCCTAATAACAGAAGGAATATGGTAATCGAGATCATGCAGTTTTCTGAGTTTCTTCGGGCTTCTTGGTCACTGGTGGCCTTTCATCCCCAGCGATGGCTGACTTAAACCCGGCGAATCCCGTCTCCCAGGCCTTTGCCAAGCTCTGGAAGTTTTTTGGGACCAAAAACAAGTAGGGCGATTCCAGCAATCAGTAGCAGATGCACAGGTTGAAACAAACCTTCAAACATTTGGCCCTCCGGCTTTTCTACGATGGGTGCTTGGCGGGGGGCAGATCCCCGTCAGCTCTCGTGCTTTTTTTTGAACGTTATTGACAAACAACGAAGGCATTCATGACTGACAAACAATGGCGCCATTCATGCCATCGGGATAGAAACCACCCGAACAATTACCTCCAGCGTAAACAATGTTGAGAACCTGCGCAGGCGTGCGCGGAATGCTCAGGGCATTGCTGTTGACATCGTAGGGCATCTGGGTGGTCGGCGGAACGTCGAGAGAATCGACCGCTGGGCTGGTTACCCCGTTCTGAATGCACGACAGCCGAATTGAGCCGGAATGTTGAGCTTCAGTCGCCAAGATCGCCGCCGCTGCTGCCAGATAGGTTTTGCTATGGATGAGCGGAGCTGCCCCGAGATAGGCGCTAACTCCGACATCTTCGAATTGTCTCGATAATTTCAGGAAGCTATCGATACTTGAATATCCATATCCTAGGGCATCCAGGTTAATCGTAGGCTTTTTCACTGCCGCAGATCCGAGCGCTTTGCGGAGGTAAAGAACGTGATCGATTTCGTTCTCTCGCAAACCACTGGCTAAGAATGCTAAGGGCGAGTTCGCAAAACCGGACACCATATTCCCGCCCGTCGTTGGACCGCTTTGCTCAGTTGACGTTAGTACACCCAGTTCCAGCAATGTTGCCCCGTAGGTCGCAACGGAGTAGAACTCGGCTTCGAGATACTCCAAGTTCAAAGCGAAGTTGAGAATGTCAGCGTCCGTGATGGTGGACTGCGCCATGGCCAGGCTTCCGCCGAGCATGCTCGCCGCTGCAACGCCGATCCCGGTTGCGCCCACCCGCTTGAGGAACTTCCGGCGGTCGGTGGGACTGCTAATTAAGCGATCAATCACTTCCTGCTTCATTTTTACTTCTCCTTTTGGCGTAGGTCGCTCGTGGTTGCTCAGCCGATTATTTTGGGGTCAAGCGAATCGACCAGGTCTTCGCGGCGCCAGCTGCGCGGATTTGACATCCATGCGCAGTTCTTTAGTGGTGGAAAGAATGTCGGTAGTTGCACGGACAAGGGTTTATATATTTTTTTGAATATCGCGTAATTCGCAAATCCAAAAAGTGCTGATGTTCGTACATGCACCGTCACACTTCCTGATTGATCAAAGGCGTCGCAGTCGTGATCGCCGCCGACAACTCTCGGTGAGGCGGACGACCACTTTGGCGCGTTCGCGTTGTTTGCGGGAAGGAATGCCCCTACATCCAGCGAGCGCACCCGGGCGCGGCGTGGCTGGAAACCAAAACAAGCCGGCCTTCTAGCCGATGTCGACTAGCCGAGCTCGTCAATACCCTCAGTAGCTTCGCTATAGCGCGCAGTCGATCTCCTTGTGGACATCGCAGTAAACGGTAAAAGATTTCGCGGCGAATTAAGTCAGTGTGCAGGAGGTCTAGCAAATCCAAGAGTCGAATACCAAGGTTGCCGCAGATCGTCTCAGACCCGAACCTTTCACGAAAGATTCTCCAACGGACTCGCGATGAGCTAATCAGTTAAACAAACCCGCGAAACCGCATTAGACGGCTGATTTATCTCGGACAAATACCCAGCTACGGCGGTAAGGAATTCGACCGGCCGCCCGCGTTCCATCGCCCGTGGCAGAAACCCCGAGCAATCTCGGCATCTGTACTGATCTGAATTCGCTCTGCCACAATTCATTCACGGGGCAGGGACAGCTGCTCTGGGTTCGAATCCCGTCGGGGACCCAGATTTTCCAATCCCTTGAAAAACGCAAGCCTAGCGACTCCAGCTACGGTTGAAGTGTCGAAGCAATCAACATCGCATGGCTAGGACTGTTGCGTGCACAAGGGGCAACCAGAGCAATTACGATTCCGTTAGGTTCCCTACTGTCCCTATTGTTGTCGACCTGCGGTATCGGCGTCCTTCAGCCGTCGTTTCATAAAAGCGAAACTGCCAAACGTCTTGGGAGAGTCTATTGTTCTTCTTGGTTAAAGATCCATATTGATATCTGTGCCGCTTCATGGTTTTCCTCCTGTCTGAGTTGACACGACGTCAGAAAAAAAAGGAGTCTAGCGGGAGGGCCGCGTACAGCCAAATGGCGGACGGGCATTCTCGGGGAAATGCACCGAATCTATGAGCCTGATTCTGCAGCGGTTCCGAAATGGCTCTTTGGGCGCGGCGCCCAATTTGCTCGCGACATATTAATGATACAAAGAGCGGCCGACCTCGATGGTCGTAAAGTCCGCATCTCGATCATGGCTGGGGATCAGGAAATCCGAGACCGGAGGAAAAATGCTTGCTACTGGCCCTGCAAAGCAGTGACAGCACGCCGTGATTGAAGACAGGCGCCCAGATTGCAGGCGTCAGGGCAGAGAAGAGATAGTCGTGGTTTCTCGTTTGCCGTCCAGAATTAAATGACTTGCAGCCAAGTGTGACCGAGCAACTGATTCAGAATCATGGCATGGGCAGGGAAGGAGAGGGCATCGGAGGGAACCGAAAGGAATTAGACGACCGTTAGCATGCGGGGGCGTAGTTCAGCTGGCTAGAACGGCTGCGTGTGACGACAGAATGGATGTGATCTGTGCATCTTCGGGCGATTTCTGTGCCGACGGTGGGCTGCTCGCGGATTATTACGAACCCAACGATCCCATCCGTCGGACTTTTCGCTCGCGCGATTTTTGACTGGTCGCACGTCGGCCTAGGTCGCCTAACTACGAATCCGTCGAAAACAGCTGCAGGTAAAACGCTACGCCCTCCGTTACGATCAGCGAAAAACAGCGCGCACAAGGCGATAAAGCATCCGAAGAGCAGTAAAATGCCGGTCCATATCGGAGGGCGTTTTGCTTCGCCGGTTTCACCCAGGGTCGCTGTCACGCAAAAATCCCAGAGTTTAGCTTCATTTCTCGTGGAATTCCGCCCAGCCGCCAGTTTTTTCGTAATACAACCGCATGTTGCACTGCTTTGGACCGATATGAGCCAACGCGATGTCAGGCTGCTTATAAACGCTCTCAGCTTCTCCAATCTCCATCGGTGTACGCGCCACATCTCTCGCCTCGTCGTATTTGCTACCGGCGTCGACGCTCCTGTTCACCACAAGTGTCCAGGTCCGCTTTTCAGGAATAACGTAAATACGATATGCCCCTTCCGGAATTAGGGAGCTGCCAAGGGTAAGAGCAGTCTGGCTGAAAAGAAACATGGCCGAACCGCCCGGCTCCCAAAGTTTCTTGTAGCGAAACTCATCCGCGTGTTTCCCTGGTGAATTGTCGTATTGGACTTTTATTGTTTTTCCATCGTCAAACGTGCAGGAAACTTCGGCAGGTTGACCGGCTGAAAATGCCTGCTGGCTGGCACTCAAGAGCGTTAGTTGGCTTATTAGCACAAAACAGATCGCGAGCCATCGCATATGTTCCTCCTATAGTTTCCATTGATGCCGCGAGGTTTGGAGTCTGCGGACCGACCCCACCCCTGCGATGGGAGCAGTCTTCTGCTCCAAATGCTGGATGCCCAGCCCATGCTGTCACTCCCACGCCGAAGACGACTCCCACTGTCAGGACCATGACGGTCAACAGAGCCGCTGTCGGGCGTCGAATCTCCAGTGCTTCGTGTACCTCATCCCATCCTCCTTCATCGTTCTTGATTTCGATAACCCATCAGTAGCGTACCGAGAGTATCTCGACATGAAGTTCACGACTAAGCTTTGGCATATTCGTTAATTTCGTGGAGCAGCGGTCGTGCCGACGCCGGCACAGCAACTTTGCCGTGAAGAATTTCATGGCGGTTTACATCGTGGCCATACATGGCTTTCTCTCCACTTTTGTCGGCCTGCACTACAGCGCCGCTCAGACTCACGCCGACGAAAACGCCCTTGGTACGTGAATAAGACAGAATCTCAGCATTCAATTTAAGGTCGGTGCCAGCAGCGGCGTTTCGGCCCACCGGTCCGGCGGCTACCGAGGCGTCAGCTCCGAGCTTGAATTTGTCGCTGAGCAGGCTCTGCAAGGCGTGATCGTTCATAAAGAGCATCACCAGGTCGGTCGAAGAACCACCGATCTGATAACCGACGCTGCCGCCATCAACCGCCACAAATATGGGAGCGCTCCAGCCATGCGGAGTACGGCAGGTTGCCACTCCTCTGCCGTAATTGCCGCCGAAAATAAAAGCGAACTTCACATCACCTGGGATAATGGCGATACATTTCGCCGATTCCAGTAGACCGTGAGGAATGCCATGGTCTGGAGTGTTCATGATCTCCTTGAATACCTGAGCGGCCTTGTGGGTGCGATGCACATCATCCTCGCGGTCCGAGGCGACAGCAGTAAGAGATGCAAATAGAACTAACATGGTGACGATCACAAGACGGTTCAACATTTTCTTATCCTCCTTGAAGTTTGAACTCATTAACGAAGACCTCTGTCCAGTTTTTCCTCTCAGCACGACTCACGCGCTGCAGGGGTTGGTCCCACGACGACGACGCCCACGCAAGTTAACGGCGTTACCTCTCAAATACGACGTGATCACGCCGGTTCTGCTGCCAGCATTGCTCGTTATCGGCGATGCAGAAGGGCTTCTCTTTGCCGTAGCTGATGGTGCTGATCCGGTCGGCGCTCACACCTTCTTGTTCCAATGACAGCTTCAGAGTATTGGCCCGGTTGACGCCGAGCGCAATGTTGTACTCTTCGGAACCCCGGTTGTCACAATGTCCTTCCACCATGATCTTGATATCCGGATGCTGGTCGAGAAACTCAGCATCTTTGTTGGCCACCGGCGCTTCATCAGGGCGTACATTGGCTTTGTTGAAGTCGAAGAACAAATCCTTCACGTTCTTGCCAAATAAATCAGCTTCGCTGGGCTGTGGCGCTACAACTTGGGCAGCAGGTGCCGGGTTGACGGTTACAGGCGCGCTTGCATCATCCGTGCCGCCTGGACCCTTCGCTACGAGCGTGTACGTTGTGGACATGTATGGGTCGACACTGCGCGAACCTGATGCTGGCACTGGTCCCAGCCCTTGGATGGTGATGTCGTTCGCGTTCGCGGTTTTCCAAGTCAAAGTAGTGGATTGACCATACTGGATTACGTTCGGATTAGCGGCCAGAATTGCGGTCGGGGTCGCGGGTGGCGGTGGTGGTGGAGTTACCTTTGCCACATGCTTGTTGCATGCAGCCAAAAAAAACGTGCTGGAGAGAGCTGCAATCAGAAAAAACATCTTAAACTTTCCGCCTATCACGTTGTCCTCCATATGTGACTGAGGTCCGACCGGAGTCCGCCCGGTCGAAATGAAACAAAATCGCCAACGCTGCTCTTAGTGCTTGCAGCAACGAACAAAAAAGAAAATGTCGGGAAATCGGTCTGGCACCCTGGTAGGCATGCCGTTAGCAGCGAAGGATGGTGCTCTGCTCGCGAGGAACTGACTGCGCCAGCAGGGTCATTTGCCTGACTGTCTGCTGCGTGGCGAAATTGATGGGGACCGTGCGCTCCGCCAACCGCAGGGCGGAGAATGCCATTCCCAACCAAAGCTTGAGTTTCGCACGGGAGCTGAGCAACGCTGTGACTGGCCCATGAACAGCACAATAAGGCCCAGTGGCTGTCGGGAAAACGAATATAGCGACGGTGCAAACTATCGCGAAGATGATGAATTCATACCCCAAGTGCCGGGGAATCATCGCTTAGCCGTCCCCAATTTGAAGTGTCCTGCTAGAAGGGCCCAAACAAATTAGATGACTGAGATGGTTCAGAGGTTGGCCGAGTTGAAAGAGCCGAACTGGGTCGTTTCGCAATACAACGGAAATCTCTTTTCGTTGAATCTCATTTAAACTGAAATCGATTTGAGTGGGGTTGGATTCGGCGGATGTGCTTCTCACCGGTGGATAGCGAAGAGGAAGTAACCATCGGAGGACCGGCCCAAACCCTCTGCCTCCGCCAAGTTGAACGTCGCCCTCGGGGTTCGCTGTGGCTGACCGTCTGTGATTGACCGTCAAGATCAACAAGCCCCAGCAGCGCAGTCGGCGACTCCGGTGGCATACCTGCGAAGCCATGCACGTCGCCGTTGGGGTTAGGTCAACTGCATCGGGGCGTGTGAGTCCGCGTCCCGTTGACTCCAGGCTGATTCTACCAGTTGCGTGAAACGCCTTTGTCCTAAAGTTAGGTCTAGTATTTTTCCACTATTCCTCCATCGCGCTCATGTGAGTAACTTAACGCACAGAGATTTCAGTCACTGTGGAGTTGAAATCCGCCGTCGGGTTGTTTTCCATGCGAGAACACTTACTACTCTATGGGTTCACCGGTAGGGCTTTGTCTTGGGTGCTGCCCTTTTTGGTGATTTCAGCCGCATATCTCTATGCCTTCCCGCAACCGACCGTTTTCTATGCCGGCGTAGTGCTGTTGCACGCATTCGGAGGAGTGGCTGCGGCGATCCTTCTCGTTCCGGGGCTGATTCGCGTGCTGCGAATTGGAAGCTTCGTTGCGCGCGCAGGATGGTTGCTGGTGGCGACCGGCGCGGTTCTCGGACTCATCCTCATCAGGACCGGCACGCCGCGGACGGAGTGGAACTGGCTTTACCTGCATATTGCGATCTCCGTGATTGGAGTCGGCCTTCTGATCGCCGACCAATTCGAAGGGCGCGGATGGTTGGTCTCGAATGCAGGCGCTTCGATTTTAAGTACCGCAATCTGCTTGTTGATGCTCGCAGGAGTTGGCTCGGGAGCGCGTTACGTGCGTGAAAGATGGCAGACACGGACACGGATACAGAACCCAGGCATGCCGCCCGACAACATGAACGGCGAAGGCGACGGGCCTGCAGGCTCATTTTTTCCGAGTTCCGCCCAGGTCTACGGCAAGCAGAAAATTCCCGCCAAATTTTTCATGGAGTCGGACTCCTGCAAGCGGTGTCACGAGGATATTTACAACCAATGGTTCAGCTCGGCACACCATTTCTCTTCGTTCAACAATCAGTGGTACCGCAAATCGATCGAGTACATGCAGGACATAATCGGCACGAAGCCTTCAAAGTGGTGCGGCGGATGTCACGATCCGGCAGTGCTCTACAGCGGACTGATGGATACTCCGATCAAGCAGATCGTGCATCGGCCAGAATCGCAGGCGGGGCTGGGCTGCATGATGTGCCACTCCATTGCGGACGTAAAGAGCACAATGGGACAAGCCGATTTCTATCTCGAATATCCCAAGCTGCACGAACTGGCGGCGACCAAAAACCCGGTGGCGCAAGCGCTCCATGATTTCGTTATCCGGCTGAATCCGGAACCTCACCGGCGGGTCTTCCTCAAACCTTTCATGCGGACGCAGACGGCGGAGTTTTGCTCAACCTGTCACAAGGTGCATCTTGATGAGCCGGTGAACCACTATCGATGGGTCCGCGGCTTCAACGAATATGACAACTGGCAGGCTAGCGGTGTTTCGGGTCAGGGAGCGCGGTCTTTCTACTATCCGCCCACGCCGCAGCAGTGCGCCGATTGCCACATGCCGGCGACTGCGTCGAAGGACATGGGCAATGTCGACGGCTTCGTGCATTCGCACCGTTTTCCGGGGGCGAACACGGCTTTGCCGACAGCGAATGAGGATCCCGCCCAGCTGAAGTCGACGGAAGACTTTCTAAAGAATGGAGTTTTGACGGTTGATATTTTTGCCTTGTCTCCGGCGCAAGCTCCACTCACCCGTGGCCCTGCCACACAGTCAGACCTGGCAACGACATTTGCTGTCGGAGAAGAAGCTGAGAGCAAGATGACCGCCGAGGCGGACGGAGAACTTGGCCCTGTGACTGCGCCTCTGAACTTGGTGCAGCCGCCGTTGCGCCGCGGCGACACAGTGCGCGTCGATGTTGTCGTCCGCACGAAGAAGGTCGGACACTTTTTCCCCGGTGGCACGGTTGATGCGTATGATACTTGGCTCGAATTGAAGGGCACCGACGACAAGGGTGAGACTATCTTCTGGAGCGGCACGGTTGAGGACAACGGGCACGGGCCGGTAGAAAAAGGTGCGCATTTCTATCGATCGTTGCAGATCGACGCGCACGGCAATCCGATCAACAAGCGCAATGCCTGGGCTACACGGGCCGTCGTATATGTGAGACTGATCCCGCCGGGCGCGGCCGACACGGTACATTACCGCTTGCACATACCGGAAAATGCAGGTAACAAGATTACCCTGCATGCGCGAATGTGCTACCGCAAATTTACGTGGTACGGAACGCACGAAGCCTTCGCCGGAATCCCCGACTCGACGAAGTCGGACGCCGTGACGCCCGATTACGACGACCGTCCGACGATCTTTACGGCTTCGCTGAGCGGAGTCGCCGCCAAGGAAGAGAAGATTCCAGACCTACCGATCGTCGCCGTCGCGGAAAATGAAGTAACGCTGCCGGTGGTACCGCACAACGCTCGCGCGCTTGAACCGAAGACGATCGTCCGCAAGGAAGAGTGGCAACGCTGGAACGATTACGGAATCGGATTATTCCTGCAAGGAGACCTGAAGGGCGCGGCGGCGGCTTTCCAGAAGGTCACCGAGGCCGATCCCAATAATCCGGACGGATGGATCAACATGGGACGCTGTGCCGTACAGGAAGGAGACATGCAGCGCGCCCACACGGTGCTGGAGAAAGCGTTGGCCTTGTCTCCGAAACTCGCACGTGCCAATTACTTTTACGCTCGAGTTCTACGTGCTGATGGGGATTATGAAGGGGCCGCGGCGCGGTTGCGGATTGTGCTGGACCAGTATCCCCGCGATCGTGTCGCGCTCAACGATCTGGGACGCGTTCTGTTCCTGCAAAGGAAATACGATGACGCTGTGAAGGTGCTGCAGTCCGTACTGACGATCGATCCCGAGGACCTCCAGGCGCATTACAACTTGATGCTCTGTTACAGCGGCCTCGGGAACGACAAACTCGCAAACGAACATCAGATGCGTTACATGCGTTTTAAGGCGGACGAATCATCCCAGGCGATCACCGGGCCGTACCGCCAGCTGCATCCCGAGGATAATAACGAGCGTCAGGCGGTGCACGAGCACGTGTCGGTGCCGCTACCGGCTCTCAGTAACAAACATGGGGGGACGGCCGCCCTCGGCCGTTCGGCCGGGCCACGCCCCGCGACTCTCGCGGCGACCACGGGGGCTTCCCGATGATGTGGTTTCTCACCTCGCCGTTTTCCACAAAGTCACAGAGCCGCGGAGAAAACCCTAATTCGTTCTTTCGAGATTTTCTCTGTGCCACTGTGACCCTGTGGTTATTCTTTCCTTTCGTACCATTGCTGAGCGACGCGCAGCAGATTCGCTTTCGCGACATCACTACGCAAGCGGGCATCCACTTTACGCATAATAACGGCGCGTTCGGAAAAAAATGGCTGCCGGAGACCATGGGGCCAGGATGCGCTTTCATCGACTACGACAACGATGGATATCCCGACATTCTTCTGATCAACGGCACAGATTTCCCTGGCCATCTCCATGGCGGCGCAACCACCCCGAAGCTCTATCACAACAACCATGACGGCACGTTTACCGACGTTACGCACAGCGCCGGACTCGCAGTGCCGATTTTCGGATTGGGCGTCGCCGTGGGCGACTACGATAACGACGGCTTCGACGACATCTTCATTTCCGCTTTGGGTCAAAGCCATCTCTTCCACAACAACGGCAACGGCACCTTCACCGATGTGACCAAGTCCGCGGGAATGTGGGGACCGAGCGAGTTCTCGACCAGCGCTGCCTGGGTAGACTACGACAGGGACGGGAAGCTTGATCTCGTGGTCGCCAATTACGTGCAATGGAGCGAGAAAGGCGATCTTTACTGCACGATCGACGGCGCACACAAATCGTACTGCACGCCAGAATCGTACAAAGGCACATCCGTCCGGCTGTGGCATAACCGGGGCAACGGCAAGTTCGAAGACGCCACGCGGAAGGCAGGCCTCGGCGATCCCACATCAAAAAGCCTTGGCATTGCGATACTCGACGCCAACGACGACGGTTGGCCTGACGTTCTGATCGCCAACGATACACAACCAAATAAGCTTTACATCAACAAGAAGAACGGTACGTTTGAGGAGCGGGGCGTTCCAGCGGGTATCGGCTTTAGTGAAGATGGCGTGGCGCGCGCGGGTATGGGAGTGGATACAGCGGACTACGACCGCAGCGGGCATCCCAGTGTTCTCATCAGCAACTTCGCGAATCAGATGGTTTCTCTCTACCATAATGAGGGGGATGGCCTATTTGTGGACGAAGCTCCACAGTCGGAAGTAGGCCGGGCAACGCTGGTCACGCTCGGCTTTGGCTGCTTCTTTTTCGACTATGACAATGATGGCTGGCCCGACATTTTCGTCGCTGATGGCCATATCGAAGATCAGATTGAGCGTGTCCAGAAGCGCGTGAGCTATGCCGAGCCTCCGCACTTGTTTCGAAATCTGGGAGGAGGTAAATTCACCGAGGTTACCGGCGACATGGGCAAGTCCTTCGCCTCGCCAAAGGTGGCGCGGGCAGCGGCTTATGCCGATATCGATAACGACGGGTTCCTGGATGTTCTGCTAACCACCAATGGCGGTCCGGCGTATTTGTTTCATAACGAAGGCGGAACGAATCACAGTCTTCGTATCAAGCTGGTCGGCACCAAATCCAACCGCAATGGCATTGGTGCTGTGGTGCGCGTGATTGCTGGTGGCGATAAGCAGTGGAAGATGCTGCGCTCCGGATCGAGTTATTTGTCGCAGAGCGAACTAGTTTTAACCTTTGGCCTGGGAGCGCAAACCAAAGCTGATGGCGTTGAGATTCAATGGCCCAGCGGCCAACTGGACAAGCTCTCAAGCCTCATCGCCGGACAGGCCGTAACGATCGAGGAAGGCAAGGGCATTGTTGCGAATCGGGCCTATTCGAAGGCCCCAAAATAGAAAAAACACGCCAAAGTGCACGAAGTTGGTCAGCCTCGATAGTCGACAGGGTTCGTTGTGTTGAACAGCCGGTAGTGTCCTAATTTGAACTTTTCACGCTTCGAGACTGGCATGAATCGTGCTCCGTATCCACTGTGAGACGTTTTGATCTGCTGCTTTGGCCCGCGCTGCAATAGCCCTTAGATCGTCCAGCGCGAAGCGTACAGGCACAATCTTGCCCTTCGCTTCGCCCTTTGACAGTTTGGGACGCCCTACTTTCTTCGTTTTACTCTGCTGGCTCAAGGCTTTTAAACTCCTATACGATTGCCGCTTTAACTGCGTCCTGCGCTGATTTAATGGGATGAAGCTGCAGCACCGCAACGTGCCTAATTGGTTTGTTTGGATCGTCAGTTTCGTGCGCCTATGCGTAAACCCTGTGCGCTTCGGGATGGCCGACTAGATTCGAACACCTCAACAATTCCTTCCCAAACTGTTTGCCCCTTGAATGTCTCTCTCACTGGTACGCTTTCAATGTGCGTAGCTTCAGCGCCATGTAATCGGTGGATTACGTCGCCCAATTCCTCGATGTACTTCATGCGTAACGCTCGGCTGTTGAGGAAGTGAAACCTCACCTAACTCGCCTCCACAAGATCCGCACACGCTCCAGAAATCACGCTCAATCCCAGCCGCCATTGCGGGAGTACAGCGCAGTGTTCCGTGACGCTTCACAAGATCGTAGTAGGCAAAATGCAAAGCAACCGCTGCCTCGAAGTTTTCTAGCTTCTTACTGAAAGCCAGCGTCAGGCGGGTCAGTCGGCGCATGTGCAGCCGTGTTGTCGCATTCAAGCGCTCCACGTAACTGGTGGATACCAAATCCATGTCGGGACTACCTGTGATTGGCCTGCGCACCGCAGAGGCGAATGAGGGTGCGCTGTACTTGCGCTCCGGGTGTTGTGCAGCATCGTGCGAGTAAACCTTAACAATCTGACCGTAGTCCACTTCAGCACCTCGTTCAATAATCATCCTTTTGGCATTCTCCTTGAACGCGAGCGAGTTTTTCGGTTTCACTACCCAATTTGGGCCAGACGGCAAACTGCACTGGATGCGCCGACCAAATTAGGACACCACCGAACAGCCCGGACAACTTGACACGAGCAAAAGGATTCGCGTCCAAGATATTGCTGCTCTCGGTGCGGGTCTACTCAACGTGCCGACTCACTGCATCGCTGATTGTTTGGTCGGCGCGAATGCGATCAATGCAGCGCCGACAATGACAGCACTGGTATGTCACCAAGCAAGTGTCCGTGTTCACTCGGATTCTGGAGCGCCTGCACCGTCATAATAGCCGCGTGAACGAGGCTCGACCACGCGGTGAACGCGATTAGGCTGCGATTCGCGGACGGGTTGCGCGATGCGCGCAGTAGGAAAATACCGTTGGAGTCAATGGGTTGAAATCTTAGATTTACGGAACAACGCAAGTCAACATGAGAGAAGAGTTGGACAAAACTTCGAGCGGGATTCTTGGCTTCGCACCGCGATGGCACTCACAAAATGCTCTCAGATCGCACAGTTAGCCGTTCATCGCCGCCGATTGCCAATCGAACTTCGGCGGCAGGGCTAACTGAGGTTTTATCGCCAGTTGAATGCAACCCCCCGCCGCGACAGTTCCATCTCACCTTTAGCGAGAACTTACACCGATGTGCACCGATCGAATCGTCCGTCGCCGCTCCAAACTTGGGAGGGGAACTTCAAATGGCAACTCGTGAAACAACAGTATCTTCGTGGACAAGTGTTCTTGGAATCGCACTCGGCGTGGGAGTCGTCTCGTTCCTCACAACCGAACTCATGCACCGTTGGCTTGTGCCCGATCTTGGACGCAATCGCGAAAGGTTGCTTGCGGAGGCCTTTTCGGCGCTTATTGTAACTTGCCTGGTTGCAAAACTCGCGGACATGGCCCAAGAGCAGCACCGCGCAACTGTCGCCCGTATGCAGGTGATCGACGAAATGAATCACCACATCCGAAACGCTCTAGCGCCAATCGCGCTTTCGGTGGATGCGATCGAGAATCAGCAACTCATTCGCATCATCTCCGACGGCGTCGATCGCATCGACTGGGCGCTGCGCGAGATACTGCCGCGCGAGAAACCATTCTTGCAAGAAGGGAGGTATGCCGCTTCTCCATTCTTTGCTGAGCCGCAAAACCCTCGTGCGGCAAGAGAAAAATCCGTGAAACAGTCAGTCGCGTCAAGAAAGACCTGATTTTCAAGATAAAAACGGCTCGGCACGGCGAAGATCGGGATTATTCAGAGCATGGCGAATGCTTCTAACATGCTTCTGGCTGAATCCCATCCCGCTAACCTCAGTGATTTATGGGTTCCGGCTCATCTTTGGTGCAGCGTCGCCGCTCCGGTGGCACGCACAACCCCAAGGTCGGTGGTTCGTCTCTGGCGGTTGACCAGTAAGACTCTTAGCCAAGCGTGCACAAGGGCAACGAGAGGGCAATTACGATTCCGATAGGTTCCAGATCAGGACATTACATTACTCTTTGCGCCGCTTAAGTCCATTAGATTGCCCCTCATAACCCAACGATCCCGCGGTGGGACGTAGAGGCTAAAATCAATGAGGCGTTTCGCTCGTCTGTTTCGCTCTGGGGAATAATGTCTAGCCGAAGGCGAAATCCGCTCCAGTGACGCAAATTCACTTCGACGCCTTCAACATCTTTGCTTCATAGAGTTTCATGCCGTCGGACAACGCCTGCGGCGTGATCTGCTTCTTGTAGACGTTTAGCGTCGTCGTCATCGATCGATGACGGAGCAAAGCCTGCGCGACGGCGTAGTTGCCACCAGTTGCTTCGACGACCGCTGTACATGCGCCGCGCCGTCCAGCATGAAATCCCTTCCAACGCACTCTTGACTTCTTCAACTTGCG
>Ga0302324_100007293_pt1 | contig 23550 bp, 20 predicted proteins | sample Palsa_T0_1_FD_201949 | JGI IMG/M metagenome (GOLD analysis project Ga0302324, IMG submission 201949) | Peat permafrost microbial communities from Stordalen Mire near Abisko, Sweden - Palsa_T0_1 | ecosystem: Environmental > Terrestrial > Soil > Palsa > Peat permafrost | place: Sweden: Abisko... | reverse complement strand
AATACGTCGCTGTGCGACTGCGGCCAGTAGAAGCTGCGGCGCAGGCTCCATAGATCGATGACATCGCCGACCAGGATCAGCTGCTCGGGCTGCACCCGGCGCAGGAAATCGAGCAGCAGGTCGGCGCGGCAGTCGCGTGAACCGAGGTGGATATCGGAGATGAAGGCGGTGCGTACCTGGGTAACCGGTCGAGGGCCAGACTGCATGCAAGAAGTCTCGGATCTACGAATGACAATTCCGTTGCATTCCAGTGAATTACACGTGAACACTCACTGTCCATGCGAAATGCGATGCGTAACACACGGGAATGTAGGCGGAATACTCGCGATTGACAGCCTGTGGCGGCAGCGCCAGATTGGCGCCCCGATCAACGATGCAGCGCCTATATGAACGATACCCACACGCTTGGAAACGCCGAGAGCTGGCACGCGCGAGCCCGTGCGGCGCGGCCCGGCGGCCTCGCGGTGATCAACGGCGTCTCTAGCCCCGCCAGCTCCGGCGCCACCTTCGATTGCATCAGTCCGATCGATGGCCGGGTGCTGGCCGCAGTGGCGGCCTGCGATAGCGCGGATATCGATGCCGCCGTGGCGGCGGCACGCGCTTGCTTCGAGCGCCGCGACTGGGCGGATCAGCCCCCCGCCGCGCGCAAGCGCGTGCTGCTGCGCTTCGCCGAGCTGGTGGAACAGGCCACCCCCGAGCTGGCGTTGCTGGAGACGCTGGATGTCGGCAAACCGATTCGCGACAGCATCCAGGTGGATGTCGCGGCCACGGTGCGCTGCCTGCGCTGGTATGCGGAGGCGATCGACAAGATCTATGACCAGGTGGCGCCCACCGGACCTGCGAGCCTGGCGCTGGTGACGCGCGAGCCGATGGGTGTCGTGGGTGCGATCGTGCCGTGGAATTTCCCGATGCTGATGGCGGCCTGGAAGATCGGGCCGGTGCTGGCCGCCGGCAATTCGCTGGTGCTCAAGCCGTCGGAGAAGTCGCCGCTGAGCGCGATCCGGCTGGCGGAGCTGGCGCTGGCGGCCGGAATTCCGCCGGGCGTGTTCAACGTGGTGCCAGGCTACGGGCCCACCGCCGGCAAGGCGCTGGCGTCGCACATGGATGTGGATGCGATTGCCTTCACCGGCTCCACTGCCACCGGCAAGGCGGTGATGCAGTTCGCCGCGCAATCCAATCTCAAGCGCGTCTCGCTCGAGTGCGGCGGCAAGTCGCCCAATATCGTGATGGCCGATTATCCGGACCTGGCGCGCGCCGCGCGCGCGGCGGCGGCCGCGATCTTCTTCAACCAGGGAGAGATGTGCTCGGCCGGCTCGCGGCTGCTGGTGCAGGAGTCGGTGCGCGAACCGCTGCTGGCCGAGATCAGCCGCATCGGTCGCAGCATGGCGCCTGGGGATCCGCTTGATCCGAATACCACGCTTGGCGCGATAGTCGATGAGTCACAGACGCATCGCGTAATGGACTACATCGCTTCCGGCCGCAACGAAGGTGCGCGGGTGGCGCTCGGCGGCGATCGTGTGCGGCAGAACAGCGGTGGCTATTACATCGAGCCGACCATCTTCGACGGCGTGCAGCCGCAGATGCGTATCGCGCGCGAGGAGATCTTCGGGCCGGTGCTGTCGACGCTGAGCTTCACCGACATCGACCAGGCGCTGAAGATCGCCAACGACACCAACTACGGGCTGGCCGCGGCGATCTGGACGCGCGATATCACCACGGCGCATCGCGCCGCGCGCGCGCTGCGCGCCGGCGTGGTGTACGTCAATTGCTACGATGCCGAGGACATTACCGTGCCGTTTGGCGGCTTCAAGCAGTCGGGTTTCGGCCGCGACAAGTCGCTGCATGCGTTTGAAAAATACACCGAGCTCAAGACCACCTGGATCGACCTGGCTTGAGCGCAGCCGAGCACGCCTACGTCGCCACGGTGCCGCGTGGGCTGTCGGACCTGCTGGCGCGGGAACTGGAGTCGTTCGGCGCCAGCCAGGTGCGCGAGCACAGCGCCGCGGTGCTCTTCACCGGCACGCTCGAGAGCGGCTATCGGGCCTGCCTGTGGTCGCGCAGCGCCAGTCGCGTGCTGCTACAGCTGGCCGCATTCAATGCCGCCAATGCCGATGAATTCTACGCACATGCTCGCACCATCGACTGGAGCGCACATATCGATCCGGCGCACAGCATCGCCTGCGAGTTCACCGGTACGCACCCGACCATCACGCACAGCCATTTCGGCGCGCTGCGCCTGAAGGACGCGATCTGCGACCGCCTGCGCGAGGATACCGGCGCCAGACCCGATGTCGAGCTGTCGCGACCGGCGGTACGGTTGCATGCGCATGCGAACGGCGTGCAGCTGACGCTGTCGCTCGACCTGGCGGGTGAAGGGCTGCACCGGCGCGGTTATCGCACCGAAGCAGGCGCTGCGCCGCTGCGCGAGAACCTGGCCGCCGGCGTGCTGCTGCGGGCGCGCTGGCCGGAAGCCGCCGCACGCGGCGCGGAATTCCTGGATCCGATGTGCGGGTCCGGCACGCTGGTGATCGAGGCCGCGATGATTGCGGCGGACCGGGCGCCGGGATTGCTGCGTGAGTACTTCGGCTTCCTCGGCTGGAAGGGTCACGATGCGGCGCTGTGGCAGCGCCTGAAGAGTGAAGCCGCCGATCGCGTGCTGCCGCAGGTGGTTAACGTGATTCGTGGCAGCGACATCGATCAGCGCGCGCTCACGCTTGCCGCCGCCAATGCGCAGCGCGCCGGCGTCGCGGCGCTGATCCGGCTGGAGCGGCACGCGGTCGAGAATGTGCGGCCGCTGACGCGGGAGCCCGGATTGATCTGCACCAACCCGCCCTATGGCGAGCGGCTGGGCGACGCAGCCCAGGCGCATACGTCGTTTGCCGAGCTAGGCGCCAACCTGCGCGAGCACTTCGCCGCCTGGGATGCCGCCATCCTGAGCGCCGATGCCGACAGCGCGCGCGCGCTGCGTCTGCGCAGCTACCGGGTGCACGAGCTGTGGAACGGCGCCATCGCCGTCAGGCTGCTGCGCGTCGACCTGGGTGCGCCCGGCGCCGCCGATGATGAGGCCCGTCGGCAGCAGCAGCAGGCGGAGGCTGCCGCCAGTCCGGGCGCGCTTATGTTCACCAATCGACTGGTCAAGAACGCGAAGCGCCTCGCCAAGCTGGCGCGACGCGCGCAGGCGAGTTGCTACCGGCTGTACGACGCCGATATGCCGGAGTATTCGTTCGCTATCGACCGCTATGCGGTGGCGGCGACTGGCACGGTGCATCTGCAGGTGCAGGAATATGCGGCGCCAGCCAGCGTCGATGTCGACGCGGCACGGCGCCGGCGGCGCGAGGTGCTCTCGAGCCTGAGCGGTGCGCTGCAGGTAGCCCCCGAGCACATCCATCTTCGTTTGCGCCAGCGCCAGAGCGGCAGCGACCAGTATCAGCGCCAGTCAGACGCGGCGCCCTCGAGCCCGCAGTCGCGCGCACTGACGGTAGAGGAGGGGGGGCTGAAGTTCCTGGTGAATCTCGATGACTACCTGGACACCGGGCTGTTCCTGGATCACCGGCTGATACGCGCGCGGCTACGAGAGCGTGCGCGCGGGGCGCGGTTCCTGAACCTGTTCTGCTACACCGGGAGCGGCACCGTGTATGCGGCCAGTGGCGGGGCGCGCAGCACGCTGAGCATCGATTTGTCGAACAGCTATCTGGACTGGGCGGGGCAGAACTTTGCGCTCAATGGCCTGGATCCCACGCAGCATCGGCTGCAGCGCGCCGATTGCCGCGAGTGGCTGCACGCGGCCGCGGGGCAGGCGGGCAAGGCGGGCATGGCGGGCAGCGCCGACGAGGCCGCGGCGTCGTTCGACCTGATCTTCCTGGATCCGCCGACGTTCTCGAATTCCAAGCGCATGCAGGGTGTACTCGACGTGCAGCGCGATCATCTTGAGATGATCGACCTCTCCATGCGGCTGCTCGCGCCCGGCGGCCTGCTGCTGTTCTCGACCAACGCCCAGCGCTTTCGACTGGATCCTGCCATCGAGCAGCGCCGGCAGGTCAAGGATATCTCGGCGCAGACGCTGCCGTTCGATTTCGAGCGCAACCCGCGCATTCACCGCTGCTACGAGATCAGCTGGCTACACGAATGAGCGCCCGGGTTCTTACTGCAACTACGCCTCTAGCACCCTGTAACTACGCCTCTAGCACCGTGATGTGCCGGCCGCGTTCCTTACTTGCCTGAATCAGTTCGGCAACTCCGTTGTCAAAAGTGGCAAGTTTGCCTTTGTGAAATCGCGCCAAGGACAGGAGGTACGCATCGGTCACCTGCCGGTGGCCGACAAAGGCGGCACTCGCGAAGGCTTCCGCCTGCGTTGGTTCGAGGGCATCGGGCCAAAAATGGTGACCAGGAACACTCACGATTTTTTTCAACACTTCGAGCGCTTCCCGCGGTGTGACTGCATCGGCGATGATCTTTGGGTTTGATGAGATGCGAATGAATGCACACTCGGTCAGCGGGCAAGTGGCCCACCCCTTGTGACCCGTGGCCTGAAACCATTCATGCGCTTTGGCATGGTGTAGGTGGTGTGGCCACGACAGAGCGATCATGACATTGGCGTCCAGCAAGTGGACGCTCACAGGTCATCCTCGTCCCTGCGCACATCTTCGGGCGTGAGCGGCGGCGCACCAGGCGTCACCGGGAAGACCGGATAGCCTTGGCGCGTGGTGATTTTTGCGCGGGCCTCGAGGCCGCGACGCGCAAGCTCCGAAATCACTTCACCGATGCTCTTGGATTTCGCGTCGGCGATCTGGCGGGCCGCACTTAAGATGTCAGGATCAATTGTCAGAGTGGTACGCATCGATTCACACCTTTTCGGGCATGTCCGTGCGCATCATAACATCACGACATCAAAGCATCAAACCGACGGTTTTCCTGCGGCAGCGGCGAGTCCAGCGGGCGCCATGTGGTTACTGAGCGTCCTTTTCCGCCTGGGCGCGTCGCGCGGCATCCTGCGCGACCGCATCCTGTGCCTGCTGCTGCGCCTGGTCCTCGATCTGCTTGGCCTGGCGCGCCTGCTCGACTTCGGCGGCAGATCCGGCGGCGGTGCCGGTAGCGGTGCCGGTAGCGGTGCCGGCGAGGCCACAGCCTGCCAGGCTGGTGGCGCAGGCGAGTGACAACAGCAGGCATTTCATGCGAGTAGCTTAGAGCAGATCGCGCAGCCGATACCAGAGCATCGCCAGGGCCAGTGCCGGGCGGCGCAGCAGCATGCCGCCGGGAAAATTGCGGTGCGGGATGCGGCTGAAGACGTCGAAGCGCTCGGAGGTGCCGGCGATCGCCTCGGCCGCCAGTTGCCCGGCGATCCCTGCGAGCGCGATACCGTGGCCGGAGAAGCCCTGCAGGAAATACACATCCGGCTCCAGACGGCCAAAATGCGGCGCGCGGTTCAGCGTGATATCGAGCAGGCAGCCCCAGGCGTAGTCGACGCGCACGTCGTGCAACTGCGGAAACACCTTGATCATGCGCGCCCGGGTCGCCGGCGCCACGGCGCGCACATTCAGCAGCGAGTAGTTGACGCGGCCGCCGAACAGCAGCCGGTGATCGCTGGAGAGTCGAAAGTAATCAAGTATCCAGTTGGCATCGCACAGCGCCGCATTGTTGGCGATCAGCCGGCGGGCGCGCTCCGCGCCCAGCGGCTCGGTGGCGATGACGTAGCTGCCGATGCTCATCAGCTTGCGCTGCAGGGGCGGCGCGGTATTGCCTAGCCAGGCATTGCCGGCCAGTACCAGCTGGCCGCAGTCGACTGCGCCAGTCTCGGTGACGACGCGGATGCGGCGCTCGCGCCGGGTGAAGCTCAGTACCCGGCTGGATTCGTGAATGTCGACGCCGGCCTGGGTCGCCGCGCTCGCAAGACCCAGGGTGTAGCGCAGCGGGTGCAGATGACCGCTGTTGCTGTCATACAGCGCGCCGATATAGCGCTCGCTGGCAACCGTCGAGCGTAGCTCGCCGCGCTCCATCAGCCGGGCGCTGGCGTAGTCGTAGCGGCGCGCCATGTTGGCCTGCCATGCCCGGATGTCGCTCCACTGGCGCTGCTTGATGGCGGCCAGCATCCAGCCGTCGGCCCAGTCGCAGTCAATTTGAAATCGCTCGATGCGCTGCTTCAGCAGTGCCAGGCCCGCCAGAGAGACGTCCCAGACGCGGCGCGCATCCTCGAGGCCCAGCAGCTGCTCGATAGCGGACTGCTCGGCCGCAGTGCCAAAGATCGCCTGGCCGCCGCTGCGCCCCGAGGCGCCCCAACCGATCCGCTGCGCTTCCAGCAACACGACGCGATAGCCACGCTCGGCGAGCTCGAGCGCCGCCGAGCAGCCGGCGATTCCGCCGCCGACCACGCAAACGTCCGCACTCAATGTACCGGCGAGCGGCGCGCTGGGCGGCGGCAGCCGTGCGCTGGCCGCGTAATAGGTGTCAAGGTAATCCGTCAAGGCGCCGCGTGTCATCCGACCGTATTGCCAGAAATCCCGCGCCGGATCAATGGCTTGACTTTAAGCCTGAGACGCTGCGGGGCGCCTTGCAGCCGCCGGCTGCGGCGACGGCCGCACGGCGGCTATGGTCTAATAGTCGCCACGCAACACAAGGAAAACGCCGACGGATCCTGTATGTCCATACAGCCGCCGCGCGTATGCATTACGCCAGCATGATTTCGAAGCGTCCCGTGATCGGCATTCCTGCAGACCGACGCATGATCGGCCAGCAGGCGTATCACCTTGTCGGTGAGAAGTACCTGACGGCGGTACTGGACGGGGCCGGTGGCGTACCGCTGATCGTGCCGGCCATCGGCCGGGAACTGCGGCTGGAGGAGCTGCTCGAAACGCTCGACGGATTGCTGTTCATGGGCAGCCCGTCCAATGTCGATCCGCGGCATTACCAAGGCGAGCCGAGCGAGGACAGCACGCTGCATGATCCGCATCGTGACGATACGACGCTGCCGCTGATCCCGCGGGCGGTCGCGGCCGGCGTGCCGGTGCTGGGAATCTGCCGCGGCTTCCAGGAAATCAACGTCGCCTTCGGCGGTTCGCTGTGGCAGAAGCTGCAGCGGGTGCCCGGCTACCTCGATCATCGCGAGGATCCGAAGCAGCCGCTGGAGCAGCAGTACGGTCCGGCGCACGACGTTGTGCTCACGCCGGACGGCCTGCTACGCCGACTGGCTGGCACCGATCGCATCCGCGTCAATTCCCTGCACAGCCAGGGCGTGCGCGAGCTGGGGAAGGGCCTGGCGGTCGAGGCGCGCGCGCCCGACGGTGTGATCGAGGCGTTTCGGGTCGAGCACTCGCCGGCATTTGCGCTGGCCCTGCAATGGCATCCGGAATGGCGGGTCACGGGCAATGATTTCTCGCGTGCGCTGTTCGCCGAGTTCGGCGCGGCGTGTCGCGCACGAAGGTGATTTATGGCTACGGAAATTCAGCAGTTCTTTCGCGATCACGGCATCTCTGAGGTAGAAGCGATCATTCCCGACATGGCCGGCATCGCGCGCGGCAAGATCATGCCGGCAGAGAAATTTGCCGAGGATGAGGGCATGAGGCTGCCCGAGAGCATCTTTCTGCAAACCGTGACCGGCGACTATCCACCCGATACCAGCTCGGCCATGAGCCCGGCCGAGATCGACATCGTGCTCAAGGCCGATCCCAAGACCGTGCGGGTGGTGCCCTGGGCGGCAGAGCCGACTGCGCAGGTGATCCACGATTGCTTTTATTCCGACGGCCGGCCAGTGATGATGGCGCCGCGGCATCTGTTGCGGCACGTGCTCGACCTATACGCGCAGCGCGGCTGGGAGCCGGTCATCGCACCGGAGCTCGAATTCTATTTGATCGAGCCGAACATCGATGCCGACTACCAGTTGAAGCCGCCGGTCGGGCGTTCCGGCCGCGCCGAGCCCGGCCGCCAGTCCTACAGCATCGCGGCGGTCAACGAATTCGATCCGCTGTTCGACGACATCTACGCGTTCTGCGAAGCGCAGGATATCGAGATCGACACCCTGATCCACGAGGACGGCCCGGCGCAGATGGAGATCAACCTGCTGCACGGCGAGGCGCTCGACCTGGCCGACCAGGCGTTCCTTTTCAAGCGCACCGCGCGCGAGGCGGCGCTGCGACACAAGATGTACGCCACCTTCATGGCCAAGCCGCACGCCAAGGAACCCGGCAGCGCGATGCATATCCACCAGAGCATCGTCGACAAGAAGACCCGCAAGAACATCTTCAGCAACCCCGACGGCACGCCCTCGGCGCTGTTCTTCTCCCACATCGCCGGATTGCAGCGCTACATCCCGGCCGCCATGTCGCTGTTCTGCTCCAATGTGAATTCCTACCGCCGCATGACGCGCTATCTGTCGGCGCCGATCAACGTGCAGTGGGGCTACGACAACCGCACCGCGGGCCTGCGGGTACCGATGTCCGAGCCTGAATCCCGGCGCGTCGAGAATCGCGTCGGCGGCGCCGACGCCAACCCCTACATCGCGATTGCCGCCTCGCTCGCCTGTGGCTATCTGGGCATGACCGAGGGGCTCAAGCCTACCGAACCGGTCACCGGCAGCGCGCACGACATGCCGTATTCGCTGCCGCGCTCGCTCGATGAGGCGCTGGCCAGGCTGCGCGATTGCGAACCGCTGCTGCAGATCCTGGGCGAGCCGTTCGTGGCCGCCTATACGATCGTCAAGCAGGCCGAGCACGAAGTGTTCCTGCAGGTGATCAGCTCCTGGGAGCGCGAGCATCTGCTGCTGAATGTCTAGCGTGCGCCCGTGCGCCGTGGGTTATGATTTCCCGGGTGAGACAGGGGCAAATAACGGCGCTGGCTACGGCCGCACTGGCTGCGAGCGCACTGATGGCGGGCTGTGGGCAGCAGCCAGGCTCGCCGTCGCCCCAACACAGTGCGGCAAGCGATGCGGCCGGATCCAGCGGCGCGGCCGGCCCGGTTGGCGACAGCGCCAAGGTCGTCAACGTCTATAACTGGTCAGACTACATCGACCCGACGATCGTGCCGGCATTCGAAAAGGAAACCGGCATCAAGGTCAACTACGATGTCTTCGATTCGAACGAAGTGCTCGAAACCAAGCTGCTGGCCGGACACACCGGCTATGACGTCGTCGTACCGTCTGCGTCGTTCATGCAGCGCCAGATCCAGGCCGGGGTGTTCCAGAAGCTCGACAAAGCTCTGCTGCCGAATCTCAGGAATCTCGATCCCGACATCGTGCGCCGCATCGAGGTGAACGATCCGGGCGGCCAATATGGCGTCATCTACCTGTGGGTTACCTCCGGCGTGGGCTACAACGACGCGCAGGTCGCCAGCGCGATGCCGAATGCGCCGGTAGACAGCTTTGCGATGTTCTACGATCCAAACGTCATCAGGAATTTCCAGAAGTGCGGCGTCGCGATCCTCGACGCGCCCGACGAGATGGTCGGCACGGCGCTGCTGTACCTGGGCAGGGACCCGAACAGCGAGAAGCTGGAAGACCTGCAGGCGGCCGAGAAGCTGCTGCTCGCGATGCGTCCCTACGTGCGCTACATTAACTCGTCGAAATACATCGAGGATCTGGCCAATGGCGAACTGTGCCTGGCGCTCGGCTGGAGCGGAGACGTCGGCCAGGCGAGCCGCCGCGCCATCGATGCCGGCAGGACCTTCAAGATCAAGTACAACCTTGCCAAGGAAGGGGCGATGATGAACTTCGACATGCTGGCGATACCCGCGGACGCGCCGCATCCGAGGAATGGCCACCTGTTCATCGACTACATGCTGCGGCCCGACGTGGCGGCGAAGAATTCGAGCGCGCTGCATTACCCCACCGGCAATGCCGCGGCCTACAAGCTGGTCGATGCGGCGGTCTACAATGATCCTGAGGTCTATCCGAGCGAGGCCCAGAAAGCGCATATGTTTCCCAGCGCCGCCCACAGCCTTGCCTACACGCGCGAGCTCAACCGCACCTGGACACGCTTCAAGACCGGGCACTGACTGCTGCGCGGGGCGGCAAATCCCATCGATGGCAAAGGATAAGTCCATGTCCGCGTCAAGCCACAGCTACCTGCAGCTCGAGAATGTCAGCAAGCGATTCGGCGATTTCGTTGCGGTCAATAATGTTTCGTTAAGCGTCGAGCGCGGGGAAATCTTCTGCCTGCTGGGGGCCTCGGGCTGCGGCAAGACGACGCTGTTGCGACTGCTGGCCGGATTCGAATCGCCGAGCTCGGGCCGGTTGCTGATCGACGGCCAGGACCTGGCGACCATACCGCCGTACCAGCGGCCGGTGAACATGATGTTCCAGTCGTACGCGCTGTTCCCGCATATGACCGTGGAGCGCAATGTTGCGTTCGGCCTGGAGCAGGAGCGGCTTTCAAAGAGCGAGATCGCGCGCCGCGTCGGCGAGATCCTCGATATCGTCAAGATGGGACAGTACCTGAAGCGCAAGCCGCATCAGCTGTCGGGCGGCCAGCGCCAGCGCGTGGCGCTGGCGCGCGCGCTGGTCAAGCGACCGAAGCTGCTGCTGCTCGACGAGCCGCTCGGTGCACTCGATCGCAAGCTGCGTGAGCACACCCAGTTCGAGCTGATCAACATCCAGCAGCAGCTCGGGGTCACCTTTGTGGTGGTCACACACGACCAGGAGGAGGCGATGACGCTGGCGACACGCATCGGGGTCATGGATCACGGCGAGATCGTCCAGGTCGGCTCGCCGCGCCAGATCTATGAATTTCCGCAGACGCGCTTCGTCGCCGATTTCATCGGTTCGGTTAACCTGTTCGACGGCCGCCTGGTGGAGGACGAGCCGGATTTCGTGCGCGTGCAGTGCCCGGATCTGCCGGCGCCGGTGCTGATCGACCACGGCATCAGCGCGCCTCCCGATGCACCGCTGTGGGTTGCGGTGCGGCCGGAGAAGATCAGCCTGTCGGGGGTCGCACAGCAGCATCCCGACAACTGGGCGCGCGGCGTAATCCGTGAAATCGCCTACCTGGGCGACTGGTCGGTGTTCCTGGTGCGCCTGGAATCAGGCCGCGAGGTGCGCGCGACCATGGCCAACAACAGCCGCAAGCCGGAAGAGGAGTTCGTACGCGACGCGTCCGTATACCTGAGCTGGGACGCCTCCAGCCCCGTGGTCGGCAGCCTGTGAGATCGGGAATGCTCGAGCGCCTGCAGCACCACTTGAGCGTCGACAGGCTCGGCAGGCCGCTGGCGACCGCGGTGCCGATGCTGTGGCTGACGCTGTTCTTCCTGGTGCCGTTCCTGATAGTGCTGAAGATCTCGTTCTCCGAAGTGCTGATGGCGATGCCGCCCTATGCGCCGATGATCGAGTGGACGCAGGAGCGCCTGCTGGCGATCAAGCTGCATCTGGCGAACTACCACTTCCTGTTCACCGACGCGCTGTACCTGGATTCATTCCTGTACTCGATCAAAGTGGCCGCGGTGTCGACCTTCATATGCCTGCTGGTGGGCTATCCGATGGCACTGGCGATCGCGCGGGCCGAACCGGCCCGTCGCAGCCTGCTGCTGATGCTGGTGATCCTGCCGTTCTGGACCTCGTTCCTGCTGCGCATCTACGCCTGGATCGGCCTGCTCAAGGATGACGGACTCATCAACTCCGTGCTGTTGTCGCTGCACCTGATATCCAGCCCGATCCAGATGGCCAATACCTCGTTCGCGGTCTATATCGGCATCGTGTATTCGTACCTGCCGTTCATGATATTGCCGCTGTACTCCAATCTCGAGAAGCACGACGCGACGCTGCTCGAGGCAGCCGCGGATCTGGGGGCGGCGCCCTGGAAGGCATTCATGCGCATTACCTTTCCGCTGTCGATACCCGGGGTAGTGGCCGGAGCGATGCTGGTGTTCATTCCGGCGGTCGGCGAATACGTGATTCCGACGCTGCTGGGATCGGCCAACCAGCTGATGATCGGGCGCGTGCTGTCGGATGAGTTCTTCGAGAACCGCGACTGGCCGGTGGCGAGCGCGGTTGCGATCATCATCCTGATCGTGCTGATGGGTCCGATCGTGGTGTTTCAGCGCTATCGCAGCCGCGAACTCGAGGCGCAGACGTGAGGCAGCGGCGCATGATGCTGTTACCGACGATCCTGGCGTTCGGCTTCGCGTTCCTGTACGTGCCGATCCTGTCGATGGTGGTCTACTCGTTCAATGCCTCGCGGCTGGTGACGGTGTGGGATGCGGCGCATTCACCGACGCTCAAGTGGTATGGACAGCTGTTCCAGAACCGGCAGATTCTGGACGCCGCATTGCTGTCGTTGAAGATCGCGGTCATGAACGCAACCGGCGCGGTCATCCTCGGCACCATGGCCGGGTTCGCGCTGGCGCGCTTCGGGCAATTTCGCGGCCGGGCGCTGCTGGCCGGCCTGACTACGGCGCCGCTGGTGCTGCCGGAGATCATCACCGGCCTGTCGCTGCTGCTGTTGTTCGTGGCCATGGAGCAGCTGATCGGCTGGCCCGCCGGTCGCGGCGTCACCACGATCACGATCGCGCACATCAGCTTTTCGCTGTCCTATGTCGCGGTCATCGTGCAGGCGCGACTCATCGGCTTCGATGAATCGCTGGAAGAGGCGGCGCTGGATCTGGGCGCCCGACCCGCGACGGTATTCCTGCGCATTACCCTGCCGCTGATCGCGCCGGCGCTGATGTCGGGCTGGCTGTTGTCGTTTACGCTGTCATGGGATGATGTGGTGATATCGCAATTCGTCGCCGGTCCGGGTTCGAGTACGTTGCCGATGGTCATTTTTTCCAAGGTGCGCCTGGGTGTCAGCCCGGACGTGAATGCGCTGGCTACACTGCTGGTATCGCTGGTAGCCATTGGAGTCGTGGCCTCAGCTCTGTTAGTGCAGAGCCGCGAGCGACGGCGCGCGCGCGAAATGCGCATGGCTCTGACGCCATAGCTACGGCGCTGCATGAGGGAAACGATCCTGCTCGGGCTCGACGTCGGCGGCTCCTCGATCAAGGCGGGTCTGGTGGACACCGAGCATGGGCCGATGACCACGCCGCTGCGCTCGGTGCGCACGCCGACGCCGTCGACACCTGAGGCGGTACTGCAGGCCTGCGCACGGATCGATCGCGAATTCGCCGCCAGCGGCCCGGTCGGCCTGGCGGTGCCGTCGGTGGTGCAGGACGGCATTGCACGCACCGCGGCCAACGTAGACAAATCCTGGATCGGCTGCGCCGGCGGCGCGCGACTGTCGCAGCTGATCGGACGGCCGGTGATTTTCCTGAATGACGCCGATGCGGCCGGGGTCGCCGAGATGTCCGCTGCAGGGGCCGGCCGCGGTGTCAATGGCGTCGTGATCCTGCTGACCTTCGGGACCGGCATCGGTTCGGCGCTGTTCGTGGATGGGGAACTGGTGCCGAACACCGAATTCGGTCACCTGGAATTTCACGGCCGGGATGCGGAACTCACCGCCTCGGCGCGGGTGCGCACCGCGGAACGGCTGGATTGGCCGAGTTGGTGTGCACGCGTCAACGACTACCTGGCGCGCATGCATGCGCTGTTCTGGCCGGACCTGTTCATCATCGGCGGTTCGATCAGCGAGGACTTCGAACAGTTCGGCCACCTGCTGCACAGCCCGGCGCCGATCCGGCGCGCAGCCCACGGCGCCCAGTCCGGCGTGGTCGGCGCGGCGTTCGCCGCGGCGCGCCCGCACCAGCGTTAGGCCAATGATCCTTCGCAGCAAATTGCCGCATGTCGGCACTACGATTTTCACCATCATGTCGCAGCGTGCCGCGCAGCTGGGTGCGGTGAACCTGGGGCAGGGATTTCCCGACTACGACATCGACCCGCGGCTCGGCGAGCTGGTGCATGAGGCGATGCGCCAGGGCTTCAATCAATATGCCCCGATGCCAGGCATGCCGCAGCTGCGCCAGGCGATCGCCTCCAAGCTGCATCGTAGCTATGCGGTGCAGGTGGATCCGGATCTGGAGGTCACGGTAACCCTTGGAGCCACCGAGGCGATCTTCTCGACCGTGCAGGCGCTGGTAGCGCTCGGCGATGAGGTCATCGTCTTCGATCCGGCCTACGACTCCTACGACCCGGCCGTGCAGCTGGCGGGCGGTGTGTGCGTCCATGTGCCGCTGCAGCCGCCGCACTTCCGCTACGACTGGGAACGCTTCCGGGCGGCGCTGAGCGAGCGCACCCGTTTGGTGATCGTCAACTCGCCGCACAACCCCGGCTGCAGCTGCATCAGCGAACAGGACCTGGCGACACTCGCCGGGCTGCTGCGCGATCGCGATATTTGCCTGATCGCCGATGAGGTCTACGAGCACATCGTCTTCGACGGCCGCACGCATCACAGCGTGCTCGCGCACGCGGAGCTGCGCGAGCGCAGTGTCGCGGTGTTCTCCTTCGGCAAGACGCTGCAGGCAACCGGCGTGCGTGTTGGCTACGCGGTTGCGCCGCGCGCGCTGACCGCGGAACTGCGCAAAGTGCACCAGTTCAACACCTTCACGATCGCCACGCCGCTGCAGGTGGCAATCGCCGCCTACCTTGGCGAGCGGCCGGACTGCGGCGATGCGCTGCGCTCGTTCCTGGGCGCCAAGCGCGACCGGCTGATCGCGGCGCTCGCGGGCTGCGGCCTGTCGCTGCCTCGGGCCGAGGGCTCGTTCTTCCAGCTGATCGATTATGGCGCTCTGAGCGATGTTGCCGACGCACAATTTGCCGAGGAGCTGCTGACGCGCGCGCGGGTGGCGACAATTCCGCTGTCGGTGTTCTACCAGCAGGCGCCGCCGATGACACTGCTGCGCCTGTGCTTCGCCAAGCGCGATGAGACGCTGGATGAGGGCGCCGCGCGGCTGCGCGCCTATGCGCGCGGGAAGCGCGACGGGGCGTCCGGCGCGCCGCGGACCATCCCGTCGGGGACGCTGTCGTGAAGAAATCCACGCGCGTGAATCATCCGGTGCCGGTCAATGTTGCCGCCGGCAACCGGCCGGTAGTTGCGCCGATCTACCAGACGGTCAAGTTCGAATTCGAGACGGTTGACGACACGCTGCGCGCGCTGAGCGGGGAGCAGCCGGGATTCTACTACCTGCGCAGTTCCAACCCGACCACGCGCGCGCTGGAACTCACGCTCGCCGAACTGCAGGGTCGCGATGATTGCCTGGTATGCGCTTCGGGCGTCGGTGCGATCGCGCAGACGCTGCTGGCGCTGACCAAGCAGGGCGATCATGTGCTGTGTTTCCTGGAAAGCTACCCTCCGACGCGCTTTCTGATCCGCCGCACCCTGGCGCGATTTGGCGTCAGTCACACATTGCTGTCGATCGGGGATCTGGCGGGCATCGAGCGCACATTGGCGGCGCGGCCGACGCGGCTGGTGATTTTCGAGAGCCCGACCAACCCGATCAACCGGATTGCCGACATCGGGGCGATCACGCGGCTGGCGCGCGCGCACGGTGCGCTCACGCTGCTCGACAATACCTTCGCCGGAATGCATCAGCATGGGCAGTTCCCGGTGGATATCTATCTGCACAGCCTGACGAAGTTCGCCTCCGGACACGGCGATGTGATGGGCGGCGCGGTGATCGCGAATTCGGCCCTGATCGCTACGCTGCGGCCGGATTACTCGACGCTCGGCGGCGTGCTCGATCCGCACGCGGCCTTCCTGCTGCAGCGGGGGCTGAAGACCTACTTTGTGCGCTACCGGGCACAGTGCGCCAGCGCGCAACGCATTGCCGAGTTCCTGGCGTCGCATCCGGCGGTGGAGCGAGTCCATTACCCGGGTCTGCCTGGGGCTCCCGGCCATGCGCTGGCGCGCGCGCAGATGAGCGAATTCGGAGCGGTGGTAAGCTTTGATCTGCGCGCCGGGGCACAGTCGGCCGGCCGCGTGGCCGAGGCGCTGCAGTTATTCGCGATGACCGCAAGCCTGGGGGCGACCGACTCACTGGTGCTGCCGCCGCAGCTGCTCGCCAGCCGCGATCTGAATGATGAGCAGCAGCGCCAGGCCGGCATGGCCGCCGGCACGGTGCGCCTGTCGATCGGTCTGGAAGACGTCGACGACCTGATCGAGGACCTGCGGGAGGCTCTGGCAGCGGCGCAGCAACCCTAGGCCTGGCGGCGTAGAGCAGGCCGGGGCTGGCGGCGGCGGGGCTGAATCCGTAGCGCCGCTAGAGCAGCCCGAACACTGCAACGCCGTTGGACGTGCCGACGAACACCATGCCATCGGCAACCACCGGAGTAATGAATTTGTTGCCGTTGCCGTAGCTGTCACGGCCGCCCGCGGCCTGGCTGCTGTTGTAGTACTCGACCGCAAGGTTCGCCGGATTGTAGGCGTGCAGAACGGCGGCGCTGCCGGCGTTGCTCTCGGCTGCCCAGACGATGGCGTTAGTGGTGCCGTTCGCGGAGATCGAGGCCGATGTGCCTGGAAAGCTGAAGCTTGCGGATGACTGCGATGTGGGCGTGGCCGGCAGCCGCGCCGCGGCGAACTTGAATTGCTTCAGCGGCGAGCCATTCCCCGCCAGGTAGATGCTGCCGTTGAAATAAACCGGCGCCGAAAAGCTGCCGCCCGACAGAGCGCCGCTGAGTTCCTGGTAGATCGCGCTGTTGCCATTGGCGTTGAATTTGCCCATGTTGTCGCGATCGAGCAGGTACAGATTGGTGTCCTTGCCGGCGGCGAGCATCAGGTGCCGGGTGGCGCCGGCGGAATCGACCTGGTCGGCAATCAGCAGCGGCGAGCCGGATCCCAGATCCGAGTCGGCCTGGGACTGCGTTACCGTATTCGACGTGGCAAAATAATCACTGACCGTGAGCGTGCTGCCAGCCTGCGTCAGCTTCACCGCGGCGTTGCCGTAGTCCTGCTGATTGGGAAAACCCGCGCCGGTCAGCGTGGTATCGAAATGCCCATTACCCACCAGGGTGTAGAACGCGCCAGTACTGTCGACCGCCAGGCCGGCGACGTCCCAGATGCCGCCCTGGCTGCCGTTCGGCGTCAGGTTCAGAACCGCGGTCTGAGCCAGCGTGGTCTCGTTGTACGCCATGATCCAGCTGTTGTATGAACCGCCATCGCAGTGGGAAGCCCAGGAGGTATAGATCTGCCCTTGCTGCAGCAGTAGCGCGCCGCGTTCCTTATACTGGCCCGGTGCGAATGCGCCCGCCGTGCCGGGGTAGGTAGCCTGAATGACGACCGGACTGGACGGCCGCTCCTGCAGCGTCGCCAGATCGAGCGCGTGCAGTCGCTGTATATAAGCGCCGCTGGCGGTGTTTTTCGACATCGCCACCACGAATATCGTGCCATTCGGCCCGGCGCTGCGGTCGATGACCGGCGTAGATGTAATACCAATCTCAGGGGTGACCTGATCGCAGCCGTGATTGTCGCTGGTCTGCTCACCGGTCTCGAGCAACGACACCTGTAGCAGCGGCGTTCCGCCAGTGTCGGCATCGTAGGCATAGACGCTGTCATGCTCGGTTGCGATGTAGACGATGTTGCTGTGCATGACGCCAGCGATCGTGAGCTGCGTCACCACCAGTGGTGCGGCATCGACCAGGCCGTCCGCGCTCAAGCTGCGCAGCTTTCCGAAGCTCGCGCTGGTGACATTGGCCGGCGTGAGCACGGTTTCAGTGAGGTTTTCACCACTGCGCATGGCATCGTAATGATAGGTCAGCACATCGGTGGTTGCGGACGCGCCGCTACCGCTGCTGCTGCTGCTACCGCTGCTGCTACCGCTGCTGCTACTACTGCTACTGCCGCCTCCGCCGCTGTTGTTGGTCGGAGGATCGGCCGCCGTGACCGGAACGGTGCCGCCGTCGCAGGCCGTGAGCGCCGCGGCGAGCAGCGGCATGATGATCAGAAAGCGTAGCGCTCGGGACATGACTATTCACCTATTGTTGAGGTGCCTCTAGTAACACAGGGGTTGCACCGTGCGCTATGGTACAGCGCCGGATTGTGACGACATGTCGCCAGATGGCGTCAGAAACGCGGCATAATTCAGCACGCAATCGCTGATTAGGCGCGAACTGTTAAGTCGATCGATGCGGCGCGCTTGCCAGCAACTGCAGCAGGTGGTGCTTCCAGCCGGCGGCCAGCATCTGGGATTCGTGCCCGCGCGTGTGCAGTGTGAACGGCATCACAAAAGCGCTGCCGTGCGGCACGCGGCGGATTTCGCGCTGCAGAATTTCCAGCTCCGGCGGATTGATCAGGTCGTCGGCCCAATTCACCGCCAGCAGCGGGGCGCGAATCTGTTCCAGATGCGGCGCAGGGTCGTAGTCGCCGGACGCCTCGATCTGGTACAGCACGTCATTGGCGTCGCTTTGTTCCACCGCCGCAGCCACCGCCGCATCCAGTACCGCATCGCTATCGCCCAGCGTCGGCATCTGCTGCCAGCGCAGCAGCGGATTGCTCGCCATCAGGAACAGCACCTGAGCCGCGGTACGCAGGCTCGGCGGCTGCCGCTGGTACTCGCCGCCGCGCCAGTCAGGATCATTGCGAATCGCATCGCAGATAATGCGTCGCCAGACCCGGTTACGCGCGCAGATCTGCGACGGCAGGCAGGCCAGCGGCAGCAGCGCGTCCATGAATTCCGGATGCTGCTCGCCCCACAGCCAGGTGTGCATGCCGCCCATCGAAGTGCCCATGACCAGCCGCAGATGATTCAGCTGCAGACCTTCGCTCAACAGCAGGTACTGGGCTGCGATCATGTCGCGATAGCCGAAGCGCGGAAATCGGGCACGCATGCCGTCGCTTGGCCTTGCGGAGCGACCGTGGCCGATGCCGTCGGGCAGTACGATGAAATATTCGCCTGCATCGAGCGGCTGGCCGGGGCCGAACAGCTCGCCAGCAAATTCCGGGCGCATGAAATCGGCGCCGCTGGCCCCGGTGCCGTGCAGTACCAGCACCGCGTTACGCGCCACGCCGCGCTGATCGCGCCGCAGATTGCCAAGCGTGCGGAAGTGGATACGCAGCGGCATCCTGTCACCGGATGTGAACTGGAAATTATTCAGCAGATGCTCGCCCTCGACCGGCGGCGGCCACTGCGTCGCGTCGCTGGCTTGTCGGCCTGACGCCGGCAGGAACTCTGCCATGACTTCCTCCGCTATCGCGTCTTTCAAGAATAGCGTGGCGGAACGCGTGCTGTACAATGGCTGTGCCGTCGCATGGCGGCGCATGAGCTGCCTGTCGCGCAAGCATGTCTCGACGTCGGTTTCTTCAGTCCGGGGCGGCGATGGCCGCCGGCGCGCTATCCTGGACAGCGCTGCTGGGTGCGTCGTCACCGGTCGCGCCCGCCTCGCCGTTGAAGCGTCTCGGCAGCTCCGAGCCGTTCGACTACGCACGACTCAAGGGCCTGGCACGATCGATGGCCGCGGCCGCGTACAAGCCGCCGAACGTGGTGCTGCCGGCACCGATCGCCAAGCTCGGCTGGGACCAGTGGCAGGCGATCCGCTTTCGCGACGATCATTCGCTGTGGGCGGGCGATGGCGTCTGGTTTCAGGCGCGATTCTTCCATCTGGGGTTCACGGTTACCAAACCGGTACGGCTGTACAGCGTCGAAGACGGCCGTGCGCAGGAATTGGCCTATGACGCGGCCATGTTCGACTACAGCAGGAGCGGTGTGGACGCGCACAAGCTGGCGGCGAATCTTGGTTTTGCGGGCTTCCGGCTGTTGTTCCACTCCGACTGGACACGCGACGTGGCGGCGTTCCAGGGTGCGTCGTATTTTCGTGCGGTGGATGGTGACAAGCAGTACGGCATGTCGCAGCGTGGGCTGGCGATCGACTGCGGCATGCCGCGGCCGGAGGAATTTCCCGATTTCATCGGCTATTACCTGGAGCGTCCGGCAAGCAATTCCAGCCAGGTGACGGTATACGCGCTGCTCGACTCACCCAGCGTCGCCGGAGCCTATCGTTTCATCATCGATGTGGCCGACACGATCGTCATGGACGTCGACGCGGCGCTGTATCCGCGCAAGACCATCGAGCGCCTGGGCATCGCGCCGGGCACCAGCATGTTCCTGGATGGCCCCAATGATCGGCGCATCGACAACGACTGGCGCCCGGCGATACACGATTCCGACGGGCTGCAGATATATAACGGCAACGGCGAGTGGCTGTGGCGACCGCTGGTCAATCCGGCGGGGGTGCACGTCAATTCATTCGTCGATGAATCGCCGCACGGCTTTGGGCTGATGCAGCGCGACCGTGATTTCGATCATTACCAGGATGACGGCGTGTTCTATGACCAGCGTCCGAGTGTCTGGGTGGAGCCCAAGGCCGGATGGGGCAAGGGCGCGGTGATGCTGGTCGAGCTGCCGACCAGCGATGAAACCTTCGATAACATCGTCGCCTTCTGGACGCCGGCCGACAAGCCACAGCGCGGCCAGGAGCTGCTGTTTGGCTATCGACTGTACTGGTGCCGATACAATCCGGTGGCCTGCCCGCTGGCCCAGGTGCGCGCGACGCGCACCGGCATCGGCGGCGTGGTCGGGCAGAAGCGCTCGTATTTCTCCTGGCGCTTCGCGGTCGATTTCGCCGGCGGCCACTTTTCGCTGCTCGGCGAGGATGCGCACGTCGAGCCGGTAATCACCGCCTCGCGCGGCCAGATCGAAATCACATCGGCCCGGCCGTTGCACGCCATCAGCGGCTGGCGCGCGATGTTCGACCTGAAGCCGAGCGATGACAGCACCGAGCCGATCGACCTGCGCCTGTTCCTGACGCTTAATGGCCAGGCGCTCACCGAGACCTGGGTCTACCAGTACACTCCGCCGCCGATGAGTGCGCGCAAGCTCTAGGCCGATTAGAGATTACGGATCAGCGCGTCGCCGAACTCGCTGCACTTGACCTTGGTCGAGCCTTCCATCAGGCGTGCAAAGTCGTAGGTGACGATCTTCTGGCCGATGGTCCTGTCCATCGCGCGAATGATGGCGTCGGCGGCTTCCACCCAGCCCATGTAGCGCAGCATCATCTCGCCCGACAGGATCACCGAACCGGGGTTGACCTGGTCGAGGTCGGCGTATTTCGGCGCGGTGCCGTGCGTGGCCTCGAACACCGCATGTCCGGTCATGTAGTTGATGTTGGCGCCCGGAGCGATGCCGATGCCTCCGACCTGGGCAGCGAGCGCGTCGGACAGATAGTCGCCATTGAGATTCATGGTTGCGACCACGTCGAACTCATCCGCGCGCGTCAGCACCTGCTGCAGCGTGATGTCCGCGATCGCGTCCTTGATGAGCAGTTTGCCGCTCTTGAGGCTTGCTGCCTGCTCGTCGTTGGCCGCCTTTTCACCGTTGGCCGCCTTGCTGCGCTCCCACTGCGGCCAGGTATATACCCGATCGGCAAACTCGCGCTCCGCCAGCGCGTAGGCCCAGGCGCGAAACGAGCCTTCGGTGAACTTGAGAATGTTGCCCTTGTGAACGATGGTCACGCTCTTGCGCCTGTTGGCGAGGGCGTACTCGATCGCGGCGCGGAACAGACGCTCGGTGCCCTCGATCGAGACGTTCTTGAGGCCGATACCGCTGGTGTTGGGAAAGCGGATCTTGGCGTAGTGCTTCGGAAAGTTGGTCTTCAGCAGTTCCAGAAATTTGCTGTTGTCGGCCGTTCCCTGCTCGAATTCGATGCCGGAATAAAGATCCTCGGTGTTCTCGCGAAAGATCACCATATCGACCTTCTCCGGTGCCTTGACCGGCGAGGGCACACCCTTGAACCAGCGCACCGGGCGCAGGCACACGTACAGATCGAGCAACTGGCGCAGCGCGACGTTCAGCGAGCGGATGCCGCCGCCGACCGGTGTCGTCAGCGGGCCCTTGATCGAGACCAGATAGTCGCGGCAGGCCTGCACGGTCTCGTCCGGCAACCAGCTCCTGAACGCATTGAACGCCTTCTCGCCGGCATAGACTTCCATCCATTCGATCCGGCGGCTGCCGCCATAGGCGCTCTGCACTGCTGCGTCCAGTACCCGCACACTGGCGCGCCAGATGTCGCGGCCAGTCCCGTCGCCCTCGATGAACGGGATCACCGGGTGCTCGGGCACGACCAGCTTGCCGGCCGTGAGCGAGATCTTCTGGCCGCCCGCGGGCACCACTGGATTGACAGAGGTCGGGTGTGGATTGCTCATTGCGAAATGCTATCACAGCGCGGCGCCCATCCTTAAGCCGTGGCCGGGCGCAAGCTTGCTAGAATGCAGCGCAGTGGCGACCCGTACCTTGAAATCATCGCCGGCGCGCGACGGCTTCCGGATGCCGGCTGAATTCGAGCCGCACACGGCGTGCTGGATGCTATGGCCCGAGCGGCCCGACAACTGGCGACAACGCGCGCTGCCCGCCCAGCAGGCATTCGCTGCAGTCGCCGCGGCTATCGCCAGGTTCGAACCGGTGATCGTCGGCGCCTCGGCGCAGCAATACGCCTCAGCGCGTGCCAGCCTGCCGGCCGCGGTCAGCGTCGTGGAACTGTCGAGCGACGACGCCTGGATGCGCGACGTCGGACCGACCTTCCTGGTCAATGCCGCGGGTGCGCTGCGCGGCGTGCACTGGCGCTTCAACGCCTGGGGCGGGCTGTACCGGGATTATCGGCGCGACCAGGCGGTGGCGCAGAAAGTGCTCGAGATCGCCGGCTGTGAGCGCTACTGCGCGCCGCTCATCAACGAGGGTGGCGCCATCCACGTCGACGGGCAGGGAACCGTGCTGGTCACCGAACAGTGCCTGCTCAAGCGCAATCCCACGTTGAGCCGGCGACGCATCGAGACGCTGCTGCGTCGCTATCTGGGCGCAAGCTGTGTCATCTGGCTCGGCGAGGGCGTGGTGGACGACGAGACCTCCGGCCATGTCGACAACCTCGCCTGCTTTGCGCGTCCGGGGGAAGTGTGTCTGACCTGGAGTGAGGATCCGCGCGATCCGCAGCACCGGGTGTCGAAAGACGCCTGGGAGCGGCTGATGGCGGCGCGCGATGCACGCGGCCGACGCCTGCAGGTGCACAAGCTGCCTTCCCCGGGACCGCTCTACATGACGCGGCGCGAGGCCGCCGGCGTGAGCGCCAGCCGTGCGATCCGTAGATTGCGCGCCGGGCAGCGCCTGGCGGGCAGTTACGTGAATTTTTATCTGGCCAACGGGGCCGTGATACTGCCGCTGCTCGACGCGTCAAGCGACGGCGCGGCGCGCCGCGTGCTGCGACGCGTGTTTGCGCGGCGCCGCATCGTCGGCGTGCCGGCGCGCGAGATCCTGCTGGGCGGCGGCGACCTGCATTGCATTACCCAGCAGCAGCCCCAGGGCGACCCGCAGCGGCGCGTTGTGGCACGTGGTCGCGCGTGACCGGCGTCACAGCGCGGCCAGCTCGCGTTCGGCGCCGGCGAGCCACTGCTGCTGCATCTTGCGGTAATGGCGCGGCGCCAGCCGCGCATGCTCCAGCAGCTCCTTGAGCACACGGCGCGCCTGCTCCGGCCTGCCGCTGGCCCGCAGCAACTGAGCGTAGCGCAGCGGCGCCTCGGCGCCGGCGTAATACCTGCTGACCGCGGCGTACTCCTCCAGTGCCTTGTCGAGATTGCCCTCGCCCTCGAGCGCGCGGGCGTACAGCAGGTGACCGTCGGGCGACTTGAATTCCGGGTTGTCGCGGATCAATGCGTCGAGCGTCGCGCG
>Ga0302324_100007292_pt1 | contig 23551 bp, 20 predicted proteins | sample Palsa_T0_1_FD_201949 | JGI IMG/M metagenome (GOLD analysis project Ga0302324, IMG submission 201949) | Peat permafrost microbial communities from Stordalen Mire near Abisko, Sweden - Palsa_T0_1 | ecosystem: Environmental > Terrestrial > Soil > Palsa > Peat permafrost | place: Sweden: Abisko... | reverse complement strand
CTGATGTCAGCTGGGTACTGGATGGCGCTCGCGGCGTTCCATTTGTCGCGGTATGCGAAGGTGACGGCGAAGTAGGACGCCGCTGGAATGGACCTCAGAGATCAAAAAGGAAGCGCTAAATGCGTACCAACCTGATGATGCCTTTTAGTGCATCGAAGTCGGAAGGGTTTCGCGTGTAGAGAGGCAAACTGTTTGCCGCCGCTGTAGAAGCTATGAGCAAGTCGGCCAGCCGAGACCGACTCGACTGTCCGGCGGCGTGAGCCGCCGCAAACATTCTGCCGTATACGCGTGCGGCTTCTGCATCAAAAGGCAATGGATCCCACGTTGAGCTCGCCCATTGCAGTCGGTCCTGGCGTCGAGCACGTTCGTTTTTATCTTCTGTGGCGTGGGGACCCGCGGTCAGCTCGGCGAGCGTAATAGCGGAGATCGCGGATTCATCAGGCAACACCCCAGGGTCGATCAGGTCGTGGTCGATGACCACTGAGGTGTCGAGGAGCCCTCGGGTCGGTTCAGCCATCGAGGCGCTGGTCTATCACCGCATCGAGGTCTGCGCGAAATCGCGCGGCGTCGATCCGCGGCGCGCGGGACGCCGCGTCGGCAAGCGTTGCTCTGAGCACGAACCGCCGTGGCTGAATTGGCCGCAACTCCGCAACCGGCGTGCCGTTGCGGGTTACGACTATCGTTCGGCCAGCTTCTACTTCGCGGAGCACGGCGGCGGATTGATTGCGCAGCTCACGCTGCGTGATGATGCGGTGCATAAGCAGGATCGTAGCACATGTAGCACTCTGTAGCAGTTCGCCGGATCCATGCTACTTTACTTAAGATGTATATACGCATAGCCGACGGATTTTAATAGTGTTTTAACTGCCGTAGCACATGCGTCAGTATAAAAACATACCTGTGTGTGTGGTAACCAGGAGTCGTCATGCAGTTTCGACTAGCCGGGTAGGTCGCGAGCTCAAGGGCTCAGCGACCTCCACGGCTTGCGGAATCGGAACATCACTTGATCGGTCTTGCCGCGGATTTCCGGGTCGAAGATGGCTCGTCGATGATCGTCGTCGGGATTTGATAGCGCGGTGCTCTGCGACTCGAGGACGAAGCCGGCGGATTCAATCTCGCGCTTCATCGTGTCGGGGTCAATTCGATGAAGCGTCTCGGTATCGCGCAGTCCGGACCTCGTCTCGGCTACATGATCGATGACCAGGAAAATTCCCCCGGGCTTTAAGGCATCGAAAATGGCTTTGTTGAGCGCGGCGACGTTCGCCGGCCCGAGAAATGAGTCGTGAAGATCGTGATAGCTCTGTGACATCCAAATCAAGTCGAGTTTTTCCGGCATGGAGAAAACCGCGAGCGAACCGGTAAGGAGGGAGACGTTCGCATAACTCGGGTCGCGGCTGATAGCTTGCGTCCCGGCGTATTCGTCGGGTGAGCAGTGCGCGATCTGTTCCGTGGGAATGTACGCATAGACATGACCCGTCGTGCCGACCACGTCGCTCAGAATTCGGGTGAAATAGCCGTTGCCAGCCATTACGTCGGCAACATGGTCGCCGGCTTTGACACCGGCAAAGGCCAGCGTCGCAGCGGGCTTTCTGTTGGCGTCGAGTTTGACCTGCTCCGCGGGCCTGCGGGGATCGGCAATGGCGGACGTAACGCTCGCCGCGCTGGTTGTGGTGACGGCTGTCCGTCCGAAACTGCATACAGGTAGACATAGAGCCAGCGATAGACCCCGACCGATGTGTCTAACCATGAGTCGCTCCGTCACTCGCCCAATTGCGCTATCTTACTGAGCAAGCCTACGAGTTGAAGCGCGGTTTAAGTCAAGTCTTTCCTTGAGTGCCGATCGGCACGAGGAGGCGCTGTTGTCCGGTATGTTGATTGGCGAGTTGGCGCGACGAGCGGGCGTAGTCCCCTCAACGCTCCGCTATTACGAAAAAGTTGGATTGCTTCCCTCACCGGCGCGCGTGAGCCGGCGAAGGCAATACGATCGACGCATGCTGGGCCGCATTCGAATTATTCTTCTCGCCCGCGACGCTGGCTTTTCGATCAGCGAGACAAAAGCATTCTTGACCGTTTGGACTCGCGACACCACGCCTTCGATGCGCTGGCGGGAGATGGCAACACGCAAGGTGACGGAGCTGAACGAGTTACTGGCGCGCGTGGCGGAAATGAAATCGATTCTCGAAGGTAGTTTTCGCTGTGAGTGCCGTCAGTTGGAAGACTGTGAGCGAGTGCTGGCGACGCGCATCTGCGGTGGGTCCAATCAGAGGCGTGCCAGAGCCGCACGGTCAAAGAACACTGGTCCACGGCGAATTGCTTGATTCGTCTCGTCTCCTTTGCGGCATCGTCACTCGTCAATGAGCCCCCGCGCATAAGCGCGTTCTGCGTATACCCAGATCGGGCCGTTAGGAGTGCGGCGCGAGGTTGCGGAATCGCGTCGAGTTCAAGCATGCCGCTGAGCGTATGGTGTCCAGACCCGAGTCGCTGAGGAATGCCAATGAGCTATCGATGGAGCATCTGCGCACTGTCGATTTATCTGATTCTGAGCGCGCTTACGGCCAGCGCGACGAATGCCGAGAACGCGCTGCGAGCCAACCTTGCGAAAGGGCTCGCTCGTGGTATGCCCAGCATTCCATTGCCATTGCCACTCGTCGGGGCGTGATTTGGTCCGACGCCATCGGCTACGCTGACTTGCCGCACCACTTTCCCTGGCTAGCCGCCGGGCGGCGCATCCAATGTGGCGAAATCCTCCGGCATCAATGCGAGCTCGACAGCCTTGAGGATATCCGACAGCTGACGCGTACTGGTGGCGCTGGCGATAGGTGCCGTTACGGACGGACGCGCGATCAGCCATGCGAGCGCGACTTGTGCGGGTGTCGCGCCACGTCGTGTTGCCACGATATTAAGTGCATCCAGGAGCTTCAGGCCCCTGGGATTGACGTAGGTGGAGAGCGTGCGAATGCGGGCATTGCCTGCAAGGCTCTCCTTGCTGCGATACTTGCCGGTCAGGAAGCCGCCGGCTAGGGCGTAATACGCGATAACTCCCAGTCCGTGACTGACGCAAATGCTTTCCAGTTTGCCTTCGTATTGGCTCCGTTCAATCAGATTGTAGTGCGGCTCAACCACCTCGTACCGTGCCAATTCCCCCGTCGCGGCGCCGAGCGCTGCACTAGTTTCGTCCGCTGTATAGTTTGAACATCCCGCGTAACGGATCTTGCCGGCGTCGATAAGGACCCTGAACGTCTCGAGGGTTTCTTCGATCGGCACATTGGGATCCGCGCGGTGGGACATGTAAACATCAACGTAGTCCGTCTTCAGACGCTTAAGCGAGGCATCGCAAGCTTTCTGCAGATAGTCGCGGCCGAGACCTACCATGGCCGGGCCCATTTCTAGACCGCCTTTGGTAATTAACACGACGCGGCTGCGAACGTCGCGGTCTCTCATCCAATCGCCAATAACTGTCTCGGACTCGCCTCCCTGCAAGCCCGGGGCAAACCGATTGTAGACGTCGGCTGTATCTATAGCATTGAAACCCGCCTCTAGAAAGGCGTCCAAAATGGCGAAACTGGTGGCCCGTTCGGCGGTCCACCCAAATACGTTGCCGCCGAGAACCAGCGGCGCGATCTTTAGATCAGTTGCCCCCAGGGTGCGTAATCGCAGAGCTCTCTCCTTGATCGTACGAATGCACGTTCATCGGTCGACCAGCTAACTGATAACCCTATTAGGATCGCACGCTATCTTTGCACCAACGGATGTGTCTCCCATACATACAGGAAGTCGAGGTACTCTGTACACTTGTCGATCTTGCCGTCGCGAAGCACAAATGCGTGATGATACAAGCAGTTGAAAGGCTTGCCATTATTCCAAACAATGTGACCTTCGGACTCCACGGCGACACGGTCGCCCTCCGAAGTCCACGCAAACGGTTTCATTTGTGGCTTATCGCGCATCGATGCAAAAATCGCCTTAATTCGCTCGAGGGACTCCTCCTTATTCCGGGGAACCGCCATCTGCGCGAGTGCCGAAGCTCTCACAGGAAGAACCCACGTAAACGTTTCTGTCAGCAGGCCAGCCAGTCTGTTCGCGTCGCGCTCGTTGAGACAATCGAAGTATTCTTCCACAACCCTTTTGTTTTGTTCGGTAGACATAGTTCCCTCCTAGCGATAGGCGGCGGTCACTCTCGCTTTCCAAAGTTATATTCGGCCTGCAAGATCACTTCCGCAGGTCTGCCGAACGAGCCGAGAAACTGGTTGTTGCCGCCGAGGGGATAGTTGTCCGAAGTGATCAGGTAGTTCGAATGTGTCAGGTTTCGACCGATAATAGAGACTGCGAATCTTTCACTATCGGGCGCGACACGTAGGGCGGTATTCAGTCGCCAGTAGGCCGATTGCATGCCGCCCGGGTCATTGTCTGTAATTGCCTGATACTTCGACGTGTACCAACCGTCTGCAGAAATATCGGCCGTCCAGCCGTCAAAAATCCTAGCTTTGTAATCGGCGCCAAGATTGGAGGTGTATTTGGGTGCACGGGTGAGTGCTGCTCCCGTGAGACTCTGCACGCCGCCGACACATCCCTGTGCGGCAGTTTCCCCCGGATAACACTCGGCGGCCTCGTAGCTCCGGTAGTAGGCATCGTTGTAGCCGACACTCCCGTGAAGAGTGAAGTGCGTTAGCGCCGCCCATTCGAACGACGCATCGCCGCCCTGCGTGATTGCCGATCCTGCATTCGACAACAGAAAAATGAAGTACTGTGCGTTTTGGCTGATGACCTGGAGGTCGTGATATTCGTAGTGATAGGCGTCGAGGCCGATCCGAAGTGTGTGGTCGAAAAGGTCCGCCTTATAGCCACCTTCGAACCCATCGACCGTTTCGGGTTTAAATGTAAGGTCTTGCGAATTGTTGTACCCATAAACGTCGGCGTACCCATACAGAATGGCGGGATTCGAGATACCGCCCGCCTGATATCCTCTCTTGTATCCGACATATAGAGTCTGGCTGGGTAAGGGGTGCCAAGAAAGTGTAACCTCCGGCGACCAATTATTGCTCGAGGTGTTGACGGGTATGGGTTGGTTCTCGGGGTATAAGGGGAGACCCAGTGCTGCGGCCGCCGGGTTGTTGTAAATGTTTTCGAGCGTCGAAGACTTCTTATCATGGCTGTAGCGGACGCCGGCAGCCAACTCCACGGATGAAATGATATTCCATCGGACCTGACCAAACGCGGACTCGTATTGGCCATTGCCATGCGCTGTGAAGTTGGACGTTGAGTAGTTATTCGCGGCGGTATTGAAGACCGCATTGAGGAGGCTGAACGAATTGAAATCCGCGTTATTGGAGTGCTCGAAATAGATCCCGCCCATGAAGTTAACGGGTCCGGGTAACTGGGTATTCGCTCTCAGCTCTTCGGTAAACTCATCAAAGAACCTGTGAAGCCCGTCTCCGAGCCAAGCGTACGGACCATGGCCAGCCTGATAGCTGCTGTAAGTCGTGTCATAATATCCAGTCGTCGAAACTAGGTTGACGTCGCTGAATTTCTTGTCGAGGGTCAACGACGCCAAGTAGACATCGGAAACAGTGTAATTTGTGCCGCCGTCGGCATATGGAAAGTTGGCGGCGTAAACGGGGGCCTGTGACGAGACGGCCACCTGATTAGCCTGTTGGCAAACACCGGGTTCGGGGTATCCCAAGGCCGTCGGTCGAGCGTTGCCGGTGCAGTACTCTTGGAAGTACGCATCTTCGCCATTCGAGGTCTGCTGGCTTGGCGAGAACTTCAAGGTAGCATCGAAATCATCGGAGGGCTTCCACTCGAGAGCGACGCGGCCGGCATAGTTGTGGCCTTCGGGCTGTGAAGCGCCCTGCGTAGCGCCTGGAAAGGTCACACTCGGGTTGAGGGGATCCGCGATGGGGGCTGCGACGTTACGCACCCAGCCGTCCATGGCGTCGAACCGAAAGGCGACTCGCCCGTTCAAGGTATCGACGATAGGCCCGGAAATCGCCCCTTCCCCAAACCGCTCGTCCGCCACGAATTCGTATCCAGCTTTCGCATACCCCTCCACGGTGTCGGTCGGATTGGCGGTAGAGAGGGAAATCACGCCTGCGGGTGAATTCTTGCCGAAGAACAGAGACTGCGGACCCTCCATTACCTGAGCCTCTTTCATGTCGAAAAGTGTTGTGGTGATGACGCTACCGCTGCTCACGGGTACACCGTCGACAACCACTAGGACGCTCGGGTCGAGTCCGAAGTCGGCGGGGTTTGAGCCGATTCCGCGAATGGTAAGTACGGCACCCTGTCCCGCACCGTAGTTTCCGATCATGAGCTGTGGGACGAGATCGCCAAGCTTCTTTAGATCGGTTACGTCGTCGAGCTCGAGCTGTTTGGGTGACAGCGCCACAACGGCAACTGGAGCGTCAATAAGGGCTTCCTCCATGCGGCGAGCGGTAACCGTAATCTCCTCAAGGTGGCCGCTGCTCTCTTGTGTCGGCGTGGCCCTGACGGGACTTTGGTCGTTTGGCGCGCCGACCGGCGCGCTTGGAGGGCCCGAGGGAGCCGACGCCCCCTTGGCATCGGACTGCGACACCAGGATCATCCCGTCAGATGACTTCGCGGATGACAGTCCTGTCCCGGCGAGTAGCTGGCTAAGTGCCTGGTCAGGGGTCAGCGTTCCTCTGACACCCTGGGTCATCTTGCCCGTCGCGATTTCAGGCGTGAATAGGATCTGTTGGTGTGTCTGGATTGCAAGCGCATTGAGTGCCGAACCGACAGGCTCTGGCGGTATATCAAATTGCATGGTCGGACCGATTGTCGGAGAAGCCGACGCCTGACCTCTGCTAGCCGCACCGGTGATGGCAGTCAGGAATGCTATGCACCACACCACGCGTAGCGTCGTTTCTGAACGCATTTGGTTCTCCCCGTATATCCGGTTTTGTGTCCGGCTTAACCTATCTGACGCATTCCATAACCGGATCCTCACCGCTAGGTGACGAAAATATTTCCGGTGCGCGTTCTATTGGGGGGAGTTAAGGACGATCGTTGTCGCTGTATGTTGGGTAACCCGAGCAATTCCGTAATCTTCGAGAGCTCGTGCAAAGCCAGCACCGCCCGTCGACTCGAACACGCCGCTCACCTTCCGATTTTCGAGAGCAGGATCGGCGATCTCAAGTCTCTCATGGGAGTATCGATTCATTTCGGCGACGACGTCGGCAAGTCTTTCGCCGTCAAAGATGAGTCTCCCGCTTCGCCAGCTGGTTTCTCGTGCGGTATCGAGCCGCTTGACTTCGTCAGCGCCGCCTTCGGGCGCGACCAAAGCGGACCCTGCTTCCAACAATAAAGCAGGGGCGGGCTGCAGGTTATTGGTGGCATGCACAATTCGGACTTTGCCTTCGACCAAGGTCACCTTCATCTGGCGGTCCTGTAGGCGAACGTCAAAGGCGGTCCCGACTGCGATGACCTCGCGCGAGCCAGCAGCAACAATAAAGGGTCGTGTCGCATCCTTGGCAACGTCGAAATACGCCTCTCCCCGAATCAATGTCAGCCGGCGTTCGTGGCCGGTGTAGTCAGCGTGCACGGCGCTGGCGGTATTCAGCGTTACCCTTGATCCATCCGGTAGCAGCAGAAACGACCGCTCGCCAACATCCGTTGACGCATCGCGGACGAGCGGGGCGGCGGGGGCAGCAACCAGTGCGGCGGACGCCGCGCCTTGTGGTCGCTCAAATGAGACTGCCGACGGTGGCATGGTCCGCCAGAATAGAACACCAACCACTAGGCTCGCGGCGATCGCACCGCCAGCACGCCAACTGTGGCGAAGCATCCGGCCCCGCGTGACACTTCGCCGGGCTCCCTCACGGATCGCCAATATTCGTGGATCATCCCGTACACCCTCAATCCGTCCCCACAGGCGCTCCAGCGAAGTCCAAGCCGCTGTATGCGAGGGGTCTGCTTTGAGCCAGGCCGCAAACTCGGAATCCGTTGATTCTGTCCAAGAACCTGACCGACGGCGTGCAAACCACGCAGCCGCTTGCTCGGCTACCGGCGCCTCAGAGGGTGGCATTTTCCGAACGAGACCCACGTCAATCCACCTCGAGCCGGGCATGGAGCGCCCGCAAAGCCTTCATAATGTGTTTCTCGACGGCGCTGACGCTCATGCCAAGTTGCTCGGCAATGCTAGCACAGCTTATTTCCTCGAAACGGTGCAACACAAAGACGTCCCGTGTCCGGGCAGGAAGGGCGGCGATGGCCTCAACGACCACCTCTAATGCCTCTCTTGCTAATAAGACGCGTTCCGGAGTCAGCTCCTCAGTGGGTGCGTGCGATTCCTGTAAGGATTCATGGTCGGCGGCGTGGCGGACGGTTCGCCGGCGTGCCAGATCCGTGAGCACGCTGGCCGCGACCGTGAACAAGTATCGGTCCAGGCGTTCGATAGGTGGACCGGATCCATGGATCTGCATCCGTACGAACACCTCCTGGATGAGGTCATCAATTTCGCAGGGTGCGGCGCGCTTGGAAAAATATCGTCGCAGGCCCGGTATATAGGTCTCGAGCGACTGGGCTGAGTCGATATCGAAATGTTCAGTCGGCGCGCTCATTCGATGAGCGCCCCATGTGGCCCAGGACATGGTGCCGTCTTCCCCGTCATGGGGCCCAACATGACACATTCGAACGCCAAGCGCGAGCGCTCCGCGAGCATGCGGCCCCGTATTTCGCCAAGGCGAAAAATAAGTTACCGCGGCGATGAGGACTCGCCATCACCGTGCGTCTTTTAGAGGGTTTTGACCAATTTTTTTAGAGGGGAGACGTCACGTGGCCTGCGGCGCTCGGAATTCGCAATCGGTATCCTCATTTCGGGCTGCCATCAGGCCTATGACCGCTGCGCTCGGGCCCCGTCACTGAGTCAGATAATGCCAGTCGCCCGAACGCCTCCGAAATGAGTGGACGTCCGGCCATTAGCCGCCCAGGCACTCCGGCCCGTGAAGTCACCATCGAGTAATCCGGTAAGAGTTTACGGCTGGAAACTGGTAGCAGCGCTGTCGGCTACCGTGTCAATCAATTTGGGCGTCGTCTATGTCGGTGCGAGCGTAATCAACGCGACCATGGCGAAGGCTCTCAACCTGAGCCGCGGAACTCTTGGCTTCGGCTCGATGATCTTCCTGCTCAGCATGGGATTCTCCTCGCCAATCGTCGCACGCGTCGTCAACCGAGTGGGATCACGCCTGACACTGTGTATCGGTTCGCTGATGACCGCGACCGGCGCCCTTATGCTAGCTCTATGGGTTAATCACGGATGGCAGTACATTCTGGTTTACGGAGTGCTGCTGGGCACGGGCAGTGCTTTCGGCGCGCTTATTCCCGCCCAGGCCTGCGTCAGCATGTGGTTCGAGGACAAGCGCGGCCTCGCCATGTCTCTAGTGTTGATCGGCAGCGGGGTAGGTGGGTCGATTTCCGCGCCATTGCTAACTCGCGTCATCGCGGCGGCGAACGGGAACTGGCATGCGGCGTGGTATTGCGTGCTCGCTGCGACGTTGTCGGTGGGACTGATCGCATTCTTTTTTGTGAGGAATCGCCCTACTTACGTTGCTGAATTGCCAGGCGAGGTTTCGGGAGCGGGGCTTCACCGTCGCATCGACCCTGACGGCGGATCCCCATCAACCGTCTATCGCACGCGGGAGCATTGGACTGTTCGGGAGGCTGTAAAAACCCCCGCGTTTTGGCTATTCAGTATTGCCGCTGTCGGTGAGTCTGTTCCATCGACTGCGGCCATCGCACATGCCGTTCCGCATCTGCGCGATCTGGGTCACTCCGCGGCGGCGGCGGGCGCAGCAATCGGGTTATTCTCCGTTTGTACTATATTTGGCAAGCTCAGCGCTGGATTCCTTTGCGACCGAGTGGAGCCGCGCTACGCCTGGTCCGCAAGCATCATGATGATGGGCTTTGCGGTATGGTTAGCGACCCGGGCACAGAGCACGGGTGTCATGTATCTGTTCGCCGGAATGTTGGGGCTCGGATCTGGGGGCGCCTTAACCTGTTGGCATACCACAGTGGCCAACTACTTCGGACCCAGTCTATTCGCCTCGATCCTGGGGGCGCAATTGCCATTCAGCAATGCCGTGGCTGCGGTTACTCCGTTCCTGATTGGCTTGGCATACGACACAGAGCACACCTACACAGCGGCTTTCTATATCGTTGCCGCAATCGCTGTGGGCGCGGCTGTTCCATTGCTTGCCGCTGTTCCTCCCACTAGAAGCGGGGGTCAGACCGGCAAAGTCGGCGATCACCGGGACGATGGTTCTGAAGGACTTACGCGGGCTATGCCTTCGTGAGAAGTACTGCACCGATTCCCAATGACAGTCAATCAATCACCAGGAGACCAGGGCATGCGGCACTACAAGTTCCTAGTCTTTACGAAGCCGGTCAATGGACGCGAACAGGAATATGATGACTGGTATCAAAATATCCATCTACGGGACCTCGTGACCGTGCCAGGATTTAAGTCTGCACAACGCTTTCGCCTGAAGAAAACCTATCAAAAGCCCTTGAACGGGGATGAGCCGTTCGACCACATGGCGATCTATGATATCGAGACTGACAATCTCGACGGCGTGCTTGCGGGGATGAAACGCCTTTCGGGTAAGGTGGTCATTTCCGATGCGCTAGACCTCCCCGCGTCGTCCGCAGTGTTTTACGAAGAATATGGTGCGGTGGTGTCGTCGCCGGACCCTTAGGCGCCCTGCGGCGGCCCAGGCTCTAACACAGATAATATTGCGGCGGAGGCTGCGCCCAACGCTGGGGAGCGAAGGCCTGAACTCAATCCGCACGCTTGCCGGCAAAAAAAGTCTTTAGTGCGTCGGGGTCGGCCGAGAAGTCTTCGGCCAGCTTGACCCTGGCCACATTGATCGTATACGCCGTGATCACATATAGATTGATCGCCGCGATCAGCTGCACCATCCCGCGAAATCCAATAAGGCCGATCACATCCTCGCGCGCACGCTCCGTCAGCGTCGCCGTCTGGAGAAATTGGACATTGGCCTCGTAAATGATCCGCTCGCCTTCATCCGAAAAAGGAGGGACAACGCCTTCGCCGATGGCCGCGATAACAGGCTCCGGCAAGCCCTCATTCTGTGCGAAGGGAACATGAAACTCATACTCTACGCGTGCCCCCAACATGGCCGATGTGGTCAAGACAACCAGCTCGCGGTACCTTCCAGACAGCTCCGTATGGGAACGAATCTCGTCGCCCAAGCGCAGAATGAGTTGTCCGAATTCGGGAAATTGTAGCCACGCATTGTAGAGATCGGGCAGCCGTTTCGCGCCAGGTCCGCCCGTATAAAAGCCCCGCGGACCCAGCGTCAGCTCATCCCAAAGGGCCATCTGCTTTGCGTCCAGATCGGCCTTCGCCAAAATGGGAAACTCGTTCATGCTCGCTTCCTCCTTACAGCCGGTAATTCGGCTTACCAGGGTCGCTTAAAGGACAGACCCGGCTATCGAGTGCTTGACCTTTGGTGCCTATCCTCGTTTCTTCCACCCAGGGGGATTGACCGGCGCGCCAAGTACTATCGTTACTGAGTTCCTTCGGCGTACCAGGTACGGAACTCGTCATAGCTCGGCATCTCTTCCGAATTCACCTTCGGATCAATAGGGACATGAATGACACCCGGTTTGCCGCTGGCGTATGCGCGCTTGATGGCAGGCCCGATCTCTTCTTCGCGGTCGATATATTCGCCGTAACAGCCGAAGCTATCGCCGACCTTGTCGAACCGCACATCCTTGCTCCAATGCACGCCGGTTTCCAACGAGCCCTGACCGAAGGTGCGCTTGTAGACCCCTACCTCGAGTCCCCACTGATAGTCGACGCCCACGACGCAGACGAGCGGCAACTTCAAGCGCGCAGCGGTTTCCAGTTCCGCGATATGGAACATGAAAGAGGAATCACTGGTGAGCAGCATCACCGGCCGCTTTTTACCCTCCGCCACCGAGGCGCCGATGGCATAAGGCAGTCCCGTGCCGATGTGGCCGAAGTTTTGATTCCAAATCACATCGTGCGGCTTGCACTGCGAGTAGGTCCATTGAAAAATGACGGTTGCCCCGCCGTCGCGCACCATGATGCCGTTCGTCGGAAACGCGCGAGTTGCCTCGACGACGAAACGCGCAGTATGCATCGGCTTCTTGCCACTCGGCGCGGACTCCGCCAGTTTCGCCAACCTGTCTTTATCTTCGCAGATCCAGCGCTCGAGATTGGGCGAGGCCGGCCGTGGCGTATCCTTGAGTGCAGTAACAAACTGCGGAACGACAGCTCGAAGGTCGCCGACTAGCGCTACGTCAATTTGACGATTCACGCCGATAGCCATCGAATTCTGCTCGACATAGACCCACTTGCGATTGAGGGCGTTCTCGGCCCAGTGGCGCGTCTGGCCATAGTGGACCGGCTCGCCGAGCTCGGTGCCGAGCGCAATGCACAGGTCGGACTTCACCACTGCCTCGATCGCCGCTGGCGAGAAGCCATACGGGAAGGTGCGCTCCTCGACACCCTTGATGAATGAGGTGCCGCCGGAAGTCTGTATGATGGGACAGCCTAACAGCCTCGCGAGTTCTGCGACAGGTCCCTGCGTGCGCGATGTATGTACACCGTGTCCCACAAGTAGGATCGGGTTCGTCGCCGCGCGCGCGAGTCTGGCGGCCTCGGCGATTTCTGCGCCGCCGGCGCTCTGGTTGACGAGACGATAGGCGCGGGGATCGCGCACCGCAGGTACGTCCAGATCCGCCTGGATGACATGGGAAGGATATTCGATGTAAGCCGGTCCGGGCGTCCCCGACATCGCCGCACGGAGTGCCTGCCGGACGATCTCATCTGTCTGGTTTGCATATTCGATCGATGCGCTGTACTTTACTGACGGAGCCACGAGAGCTTCTTGCTGAACGAACTGAATGCGTCCGCGGCGCACTCGCTGTTCGGTGATGCGTGCCCGCTGGCCGCCCAGGAAAATAACCGGCGAGTTTTCGACCTTGGCACACATTATCGCAGGGGCCAGGTTGGCGATACCCGGACCTAACGTACCGATCGCTAGCGCCGGTTTGCCCGTCATGCGCGATACCGCCTCTGCCATGAAGCCTGCGGCCGCCTCATGATGAGGAGCAACCACCTGCCAGCCGCGTTTTTCCGCGGACAAGAACAGGTGCACGAAGTTCGGATCAGGAATACCGAAGAGCGTGTTGACTCCCTCGGCTTCGAAGAGATCTAAAATTCTCTCATATACTTTTACGGACATGGTGAGCCCCCTTATTGCAAAATCGTCATCAAACCTACTAAAGACGCGCCGCGCTGCAGACTCCTCATGCCTGCGTGTACTAATTGTCAGCGCGACTTAAGGCTACTTGCGCCCGCTTCCAGATAGACAATCTTGATATCGATCGCAGTTTCATCCAGGACTTGACGACAAATTCGGATGCCGCGTCCCTCGTCCAGGCGATCATCTCGCTCGCCCATAGCCTGCGGCTTAGTTGTTGCCCAGGGCGTCGAGACGGTAGAGCAGCTCCAGCAGTTGCGACAATGCGTCGCTCGGGCACGTAGCCCCAATGGGCTGAAACCACATCGGCCTTACCGGAGACTACAATTAGCACGCCACCCAAGCGGGCCGCCCAAGGCAGATTCAGACCCCGCTGAGGGTGCAATCAATAGAATCAACGGTCGCGGCGCTCAGCGGGTGTAATGACCCCCTTTCTTGGGTCACCCCCAATTGCAATTTGTGTCCCATGGAACATAATGCGCCCGAAGGTTGTGCGGCGCATTGCCTGCCCAGCCTGTTTTCCAAATCCGCCAGGGAGGCGCCCGCTTCGTGTCTCACGATCTCGAAAGGAATCGCCTGCTCGCGGTGCTGCCAAAACCCGAACGCGACCGCTGGCTGCCGCTGCTGGAACCTGTCGAGTTGCGCCTCGGCCAAGTGCTGCATGAGTCTGGGGTGACACTAAATCATGTCTACTTTCCGACCACCGCCATCGTCTCATTGCTCTATGTCATGGCGAACGGCGCGGCAGCGGAAATTGCGGTGGTCGGCGACGACGGTATAGTCGGAGTGTCCCTGTTCATGGGGGGTGAGTCCACGCCGAGCCGCGCGGTGGTACAGAGCGCCGGGCGGGCTTTTCGACTCAAGGCGCAACAGTTGATGGATGAATTCAGCAGAAACGGTCCCGTGCTGCACCTGCTGCTGCGCTACACGCAAGCGCTCATCACTCAAATGACGCAGACCGCCGTTTGCAACCGTCATCACTCGGTGGACCAACAGCTATGCCGGTGGCTGTTGCTGAGTCTGGATCGACTCGAAGGATGCGAACTCCTGATGACGCAGGAACTGATCGCCAACATGCTGGGCGTGCGGCGAGAGGGAGTGACGGAAGCCGCGACAAAATTGCAGCTTGCCGGACTCATACGCTATTCGCGTGGCCACATTACCGTCTTGGATCGGGATGGGCTGGAACAGCGCACCTGCGAATGCTATGCAGTCGTGCGACGGGAATACGAGCGCCTGCTGCCGCAACTGACAGCCACCTAGACCGCCGATGAAAAACCCCATGCCGGCCGGTAGTCCGGCACTCACCGACGCTTCCCCGATACGGATCGTGGGTCTTGGCGCCTCCGCAGGTGGACTCGAGGCGCTGGAACAGTTTATCGCGAACGTGCCGCCGGCTACCGGACTGGCGTACGTGGTCGTTCAGCACCTGGACCCAACACATAAGGCGATGCTGACCGAGTTGCTGCAGCGGTCGACCGCGATGCCGGTGCGCGAAGCGACAGACTCGACGCGTGTCGAACCGGATGTGGTGTACGTAATCCCGCCCAGCGCGGAACTCACCGTGGCGGGCGGCCGGCTGCATCTGGCCGAACCTGCGCAGCCGCGCGGCAGGCGGCTGCCCATCGACGTGCTGTTCTGTTCTCTTGCCCGGGATCAGGGGGAGCGCGCGATCGGAGTGGTGCTGTCGGGGATGGGTTCGGACGGCACAATCGGTCTGCAGGCGATCAAGGCGCAGGCAGGCCTGACCCTCGCGCAAGCGCCGTCGTCGGCGCAGTTCGATTCCATGCCGCGGAGCGCGATTGACGCGGGTGCCTGCGACATTGTCGCGCCGGCCTCCGAGCTTCCACAGCGCATCCTGCTAATTGCCGCGAAACACGCCCTTACCGCACCCAGATCCGTTGGTACGGAGGAGGGTAGCGAGCAATCGCTGAACGAAATTCTCGGGCTGTTGCGCGAGCGGAGCAAACACGATCTCACCCTGTACAAGGTCAGCACGGTTAAACGACGCGTCGAGCGGCGCATGGGGGTGCACGGCTTCAATACGCTCGCGCCCTACGAACGCTTCGTACGCGAAAATCCCCAGGAACTGGATCTGCTCTTCAAGGAACTGCTGATCGGCGTCACCAGCTTCTTTCGCGATCCGCCGGTGTGGCAAGAACTCGCGGACAGGGTGTTGCCCGATCTGCTGGCGCAGCGAACTGCCGGTGTCGGGTTGCGGGCATGGGTCGTCGGCTGCTCGACCGGCGAGGAAGCATACTCGCTGGCGATGGTATTCAGGGAGGTGGCGGATGCGCAGCCGACTCCCGATGCATGGAAATTGCAGATCTTTGCGACGGACCTCAGCGCCGATGCCATTGCCGTGGCGCGCAGGGGCCATTTCCCCGCCAGGATCGCCGCCGATGTGACCCCCGAGCGGCTGGGCCGCTTCTTCCACGTGGAGGGCGATGGGTATCTGATTCTCAAGGGAATCCGCGAAATGATCCTGTTCGCGCAGCAGGACGTGATTCTCGATCCGCCGTTCACCCGACTCGATATCTTGTCCTGCCGAAATCTGATGATTTACTTCAACGCGGCACTGCAGCAGAGGCTGCTGCCGCTGTTTCACTATGTGATGCGAACCGGCGGTGTGTTGGTGCTTGGCGGATCTGAGACGGTCGGGCGATCGGCGCCGTTGTTTTCCCCGCTGGATCAGAAGTTGCGGCTGTACCTGCGCGGCGCCGCCCCCAGCGCCATTGCAAACGTGGATTTTCCTATCAAACGCAGCCTGTCATTGCGCGCGAGCGCGCGGGAGTCGAATGTGTTCCATCCACTCAACCGCCTGTCAAACCTTCAGGCACTGGCCGACCACGTGCTGCTGCAGGAATTCTCGCCGGCTGCCGTACTGGTCAACGAGCAAGGCGATGTCGTCTATATCAGCGGCCACACCGGCAGGTACCTCGAGCCGGCGGCGGGAAAGGCCAACTGGAACATCCATGTCATGGCGCGTCCGGCGATCCGCACCCACCTCGCGGCCGCCATGCGCCAGGCCCTTCAGGAGAAAAAGACGGTCGAAGTGCGCGACCTAAAACCGGAAGAAGATGCTCGTCTCACACTCGATTTGACGGTTCAGCCGCTGCGGGAGCCGACAACGCTCGAAGGGCTGATATTGATCGTCTTTCGCGATGTTGCGATTCCGCCGGCTGCCAAGCGAATACGAAGACGCGCAACCGGCTCCGCCGATTCGGCGGACAGCGAACCTTTGGCGCGCGCGCATGAGGAAATTCGCGCGCTGCGCCAGGAAATGCATGCCTCTCAGGAAGAGCTGCAGAGCGCGAACGAGGAATTGCAGTCGACCAACGAAGAGCTGCAGTCGGCCAACGAGGAGCTGACCACTTCCAAGGAGGAATCCCAGTCCATGAACGAGGAGTTGCAGACGATCAACATCGAACTGCACTTGAAGCTCGACGATCTGGCGCTGGCGCAGAGCGATATGCAGAATCTGCTCAACAGCACGGACATTGCCACCCTGTTTCTCGACAACGCACTGAACGTGCGCCGGTTCACCGAGCACATGAGCCGCATCGTGCAGCTGCGCGAGGGGGACATCGGGCGGCCGCTCAGCGACTTGGCCAGCACGCTGATCTACCCGCAACTGCATGCCGACGCCAAGGACACCCTGCGTACCCTGATGTTCTCCGAGAAGCAAATCGCGGCTACAGACGGCCACTGGTACACAGTGCGGATCATGCCGTACCGCACCGTGTCGAACGTCATCCAGGGCGTCGTAATCACGTTTGTCGACATTACCGCCGCGAAGGAGCTCGAGTCGCGCCTGCGCGGACAATAGATGTAAAATACCCGGGTCCTCTGGCAGGGCCGCAGCAACGAGGAGGGGGAAGTATGGCGACAGACTTGAATGGCATTTTGACCCAGGCGGAGCTGCGGCTGCGCGCAGTGAAGCGACTGACCGGAGCGAGTGGGTCGCATGACTCGCGGCTGAGCGGTTCCGCGGCATTCCAGGTTCTCCACGATCTTGCCTCCTCGCCATCGACAGCCGCAGCGGCAATGGCCCTGCTACACGAATTGCAGGTACATCAAGTGGAAGTGGATCTGCAGGATGAGGAGCTGCGGCGTTCCCGAGCCGAGTTGGAGTCGACTCTCTTTCGCCAAGTTCAGCTCTACGACTTTGCGCCGGTTGGTTGCCTTACGGTCGATAAAGGTACCGTACTACGAGAACTCAATCTCACCGCCGCGCTCATGCTCGGCTGTGAGCGCGATAAATTGCTGAGGCGGAACTTCGATGCCTTCCTCGCGCCGCAGAGCGCGCGCGCATTGCAGGCGATGCTCACGCGCGTGGACCAAGGCGCTTCGCCGGTGGCTGCCGAACTGCAGCTGGTAGCCGGCCGCCGCACGCCGCGCGGCATGCATGCCTCTATTAGTCGCGACCCGGATGGGCAGCACTTCCTGATCGCGCTTGTCGAACTCGCTGAGCAGGGAGAAGCACCCGTGCAGCCATCCCCGGCTGACGGGCGCTGACCGGAGGATTCGTGCGCACAGGCGTTCTTGTGGAGTGGAACCGGATGGCCGATCGAATGCGTCCGCGTAACAAGACGCCGATAACGCATGCGCGGCCGACACGGCCGCCCTGCGTACTTTGTGATGGGTCACCTCTCTGAGAGTTCGCTGGTTTCGGCTCCGACCCGCATTGTCAAAGTAACGTCAGCGTCCGCGATTGGAATCGCCATTGACCAGAATTCTGCCGATAGACATCGTGAAAGTAACCTTTCAGGCGCTGCATATTCCCCGTCGGATCCCTTCCCTCGAAAAATAGAGTTGAAATCCCCTTGCCCTCTGAGCCGGCGTCGAAATCGATCACGAGATTGCTTGTGATGTGCATGAGCTCAGAAACCGACGGCAGGGCAACCTGAAAATATTCTCGAATCGATGCTTGCCCGCGAAACGGCCCTGCACCTAGAGCCGACTCATCAAAGATCGCGTCGGCCCAAAAGAGATCGATCAATCGGTCGAGCTGCTTCGTGTCGACATATAGTGCATATCGATTCGTTAGATCTTGAATGGCGAGTCTCGACCAAAGCTCTTCAGCATTCACAATGAGTCTCCAATTGTCGAGGGCCCACCTTTTTGCAGTTAATGTATGATGATCTGCAGCAGCGTGTGGCGGACAGAGCAGGGCTCATGAAGAAGACCATTTTTGCCGGATGGTGGCAGGTCGCCATCGGCATGCTCACGCAGGCTGCTGCTACGGGCACCATCGTTACTTGCTTCAGCGTCATTGCCGCGCCGCTGGCGAAGGAGTTCGGGGCGAGCCGCGGGGAACTCGGACTGGTCATGACGCTAACCTATCTAATCGGCGGTCTAATCAATCCGATACTGGGTACGGCGATGGACCGCTTCTCGATCCGGAAGATCATGCTCGGCGGGGGCGCTGCCCTGGCGGCAGGCTACTTGGCTCTGTCGTTCGCCACCTCCATGACAGGCGTGTTTGTGGCTTTCGGACTGTTGCTGGCACTCGCCAACGTGGCGCTGGGACCGCTGTCGTATTCGACGTTGCTTCCGCGCTGGTTCGTCGCGAGGCGTGCCCGAGCGTTCGGGCTAACGGTCGCGGGCTATGCGATCGGCGGCCTCTTCTTGCCACCCCTATGCGCATTTATGATCGACTCGTACGGTTGGCGCAACGTCGTGCGCGTGTTCGCCGCTTTCGTCATCCTGGTCTTGATCCCACTGATTGCCTGGCTGGTGATCGACAGGCCTTCCGATGTGGGTCTTTATCCAGACGGTGGCGTTCAGCCGAGTCGTGTGACGACGAGCGTCCCAGCCGAGTCATCGCAGTCGACTGGCGCCCTGCTGCGAGACAGGAATTTCTGGGTGATCACCATCTGCATCTGCCTTGTCCTTCTGGGATCGGCCGGACTCTTGAGCAACATGGTGCCGTTTGCTCTTTCGAGAGGCTTCGCGGCGAAGCAGGGGGCCTTGTTCCTTACCTGCTTCTCCGCGGGTAGTCTCACCAGCAAGGTGCTGTACACCTTCTTCGGCGACCGACTCAATCCTCGCGCCGGCTTGGCGACGGGACTCCTCTTCTTCACGGTGTCGAGCGGTTGTTTTCTGCGTGGCTATAGCTATCCAGTGCTGCTCACGGCGAGTTTCCTTTTCGGCATGGGGGTGGGCACCTCCCTGCCGCTATGGAGCTACCTGACTGCGCGAGTATTCGGGACCGCCAATGTTGGGCGAGTCTTCGGGCTTATGAATGTCGTCACGATACCATTTCTACTCCTCGCGCCACCGGTGATGGGCGCGATCTTTGACCGCACGGGTGCTTATGACGATGGCTTCATTCTGTACATTTGTCTCGGGCTCGCCGCGTTGTTGATGGTGCCCAGGCTGCGTGTCGTTGCGGCGCCTCGGTGAGCTCCGGTGCCCGCGAGATTAGCTCGCCCGTCCGCAGCGTAGCGGCCTGTTTGCGGAGATTGCCGATCATCTCGGGCCTTTTGTGCGTGAGCGGGTGCGCAATCCGGGTGGCGATCTGATCAGCTGGCTGTCCCAGCAGGAGGTAGACGGCGCGCCGATCACCGTCGAACGGCTGCATAGCGTGAGCCCACAGACTCGGAACGATCAAGAACAGGCTTCCTATCGCTATCGCAAAATAGGCGCCCCGCCACCCGAACGAGCCGGCAATCCACAATGCAACCGGCGGCGCAATAAAGCTGGCCAGGCCCACGCCTGACAGCGCTGTCGATAGCGCTAACCCTCGATTGTGTCGATAGAGTCTAGTAACGGCGGTGGTCCAGACCGTGTTGTTGACGGCTGGATTGGCCAGCGCAACCATCGTCCACGCCGCATACCACGTCCATACCTTGGGGCCGGTTGACCCGACCGTGAAGACTCCAATGCAAAAGGGCGCGGCGCCTCGCAACGCGACTGCACGCAGGCCGACGCGAGCAATGAGCGGCGCGACGGCCGGCCCGAAAAGCAATAGGCCCGCACAAACGATCAAAACGCTTGCGGCGAATTGATGTCCGATCCGTACCTCTAAGTCTGTCCGGGCCACAAGTAAAGGAAAAGGATATTAATGAGTGACCATTCGCTCGGAGCCCAGGTACGGAGCCCGGAATGCACATCGCACGCCTATGCGTAGAAGTTCGACGATGTAAAGCATGTCCCGATACGTGCCACGCGGAGTCGGCAAGCAGCCTGAGCGGCACAAACCAGGTTTGTTTTCCAAATAGCATGTAATGTAATCAATGTGTTACGAGAGAAACTTCATACGAAGGATGAAATAAAGAATGCGACTTCACCACGTGCAAACACACCTGTCACGTCTCACGATTGATGAGACCGGCCCCACCGGCGCGAACGGAGAAAATCACCGGGCAATTACGCGATTTGCGCGTGGTTGCCCGGTGGGCGATCGCAATATTGTGAGACGACGATGTTCCAAAAATTCAAGCCGGTGAAATAACTACAAGGTTGGTGGTCCACTTATGTCACTGAGAATGCAAGCGATCGTCGCTACGGCGAAGGGAGGGTCCGAGGTCCTCGAGTCGCAGGAGGTGTCGCTGGCATGGCCGGCGGGCAGCGCCGATGTGCTGGTGCGGCTGCGCGCGGCGGCCGTAAACCCGGCGGATGTCTTTTTCCGGCAACTGGGTGGCTATGTCGAACGGCCTGGCCCATTTATTCTCGGTCATGACGGGGCCGGAACGGTCGAGGCGGTTGGCGGCGAGGTAGCCAACGTGGTGCCCGGCGATCGGGTCTGTTTCTGCTACGGCGGCATTGGTGCCACGTACGGTACTTATTCAGAATACGCAGTCGTTCCCGCGGATGTCCTTGCAGTCATTCCCGCTCGAGTAGATTTCGTGACTGCGGCCGCCCTCCCGCTGGTCTTCATTACCCTCGCGGAGTCACTGTATGACCGGGCCGATGTGAAAAGCGGCGAGTTCACGTTAATTCATGCGGGTGCCGGTGGAACCGGTCACATCGGCCTGCAGCTAGCCAGGCTTCGCGGGGCTCGCGTGGCAACTACGGTCAGCAGTGCCAGGAAGGCTGCACTCGCCGAGGATCTCGGCGCCGAGCTGACGATCTCCTATCGTGATCAAGACTTCGTCGCAGCGTCGACGGACTGGACGGGGGCGCAAGGTATCGATGTGGCGTTCGACAACGTGGGCCCGGATATCATGCGTAAGACATTCCAGGTGATGGCACCTTATGGCCGTGTCGTGACTCTGACGGGAACGCCCGGCGATACGAGCGAGAGCCATGCCTATAACGCGAACCTCACCATCCACAACGTCATGATGCTGACGCCGATGTGGCGGGGATTGCCGGAGAGGCTGCGCGCGCAGGCGCGCCACGTGCGCCGGGGTTTGGCGCTGCTGGCCGAGGGTAAGCTGCGAGTCATTGTCGATCGTGCTTTTCCGTTGCGCGAAGCGGCAGCAGCTCACGATTACCTTGAAGGTGGACACGCAATCGGAAAAATTGTCCTCTGCATGGAGTAGCCTGCGGGCAAATGCTTGTCTTTGCGCGCCTGCGGCGTGTGGTAGATCGCCACCATGTGGTGATAGCAAGCTGCTCCGGCGGTTGCGTTACTGCGATACAGCAATGAGCGGAGCGCAGTTAGACCGTCCGCCTGTGTCACCGATGATTTCGACCGTAATTCTATAACCGAGGCACGCGGTTGAACTGCAGTCGGGATTGCGCGAACATGATTCCGGTCCAACGCAGCAGCGGGGTCCGATATGACCGTAACTCACCTTAACGTAAACGGCAAAGCGATATCAGTCTCGGTCGATGACGCCGATATGCCGTTGCTCTACGTCCTTCGAGACGATCTCGGGCTGCACGGCCCACGGTTCGGGTGCGGGCTCGGTCAGTGCGGAGCCTGCACAGTGCATATTGACGGCGTTGCTATTCGCTCGTGCGTGATGCCCTTGTCGGCGGTCAAGGGTAAGGTCGTAACTCTCGAAGGCCTCGGTTCGAAAGCAAGACCGCATCCACTGCAGCTCGCCTTCATCGAGGAGCAAGCGGTACAGTGCGGCTACTGCATCAACGGCATGATCATGCAGTCCGCCGCACTCCTGGCACGCACTCCAAAACCTACCGAGGAGCAGATCCGACAGGAGCTTGCGGCCAATCTGTGCCGGTGCGGAACGCACCTACGAATCGTCCGAGCGGTACAGCGCGCTGCCGAGACCTGAGGGAGAGCACCGATGAACTCATTGGTGAATCGCAGATCGGTGCTTAAAGTATCTGGGCTGCTGGTGGTGACGTTTAGTTTGGTGCCGCGCTTCACGTTCGCGAGTCCTTCCGGCGCGGAGAAACCCGTCACACCGGATTTGGTCGAGAGCTATCTCGCGATCGGCTCAGACGGGCGGATCACGGTCTACTCCGGCAAGGTCGATCTCGGCACGGGGCTGCGTACCGCGCTCACGCAGATCGTCGCCGAGGAACTCGACGTGCCGCTCGGCCATGTGACTCTCGTTCAAGGCGACACCTTGCTCACGCCGGATCAAGGACCGAGTTTCGGGAGCCTGTCAATTCAGAATGGCGGCTCGCAGCTACGTCAAGCCGCCGCAACCGCGCGCCGCGCATTGCTCGAAAGGGCTGCGATGAGATTCAAGACCGATGTGTCGATGCTCTCCATCCGTGACGGCGTGATCGTCGGTGCAAACGGCCGGGAGATTGCTCTCGGTGAGCTGCTCGGCGGCCGAATGCTGTCCCTCAAGCTTGACCAGAATGCTCCGTTGAAATCGCCTGCGGACTTCAAGCTGGTCGGGAAACCCGTCCGCCGCCTCGACATCCCCGACAAAGTGACCGGGCGCTTCACGTTCATGCAGGATTTCAAGAGGCCGGGCATGTTGCACGGGCGGGTCATCCGGCCGGCCGGGCTCGGCGCCGCGCTGGTCAGCTACGACGAGAGTTCAATCCACGGCATCCCGGGTGTCGTGAAGGTGGTGCGCATCGAGAACTTTCTCGGCGTCGTCGCCAAGAACGAATGGAGCGCCATCAAGGCGGCGCGCCAACTATCGGTGAAGTGGTCGGCTTGGAGCGGTCTGCCGGAGCAAGCTCAGATCTGGGAGCACGTCCGCCATACGAAGATTCTCAAGGATGACGTCACGAGCAACCGGGGGGATTCGGCAGGGGCCTGGGCCGCCGCGCCGCGCAAACTTGCTGCAACCTACGATTTTGCGATTCACACCCACGGGTCCATCGGTCCTTCTTGCGCGGTCGCTGAGTTCAAGGACGGCAAACTGACTTGTTGGAGTGCTTCCCAGGCGACGCATAACCTG
>Ga0302324_100007291_pt1 | contig 23552 bp, 17 predicted proteins | sample Palsa_T0_1_FD_201949 | JGI IMG/M metagenome (GOLD analysis project Ga0302324, IMG submission 201949) | Peat permafrost microbial communities from Stordalen Mire near Abisko, Sweden - Palsa_T0_1 | ecosystem: Environmental > Terrestrial > Soil > Palsa > Peat permafrost | place: Sweden: Abisko... | reverse complement strand
CAGGTGCTCGGACTCAGCGTCGACAGCGTCTGGTCCCACAAGGCCTACGCCGACAAGATGGGAATTCAATACCCGCTGCTCGCCGACTTCCATCCCCGCGGCGCCGTCGCCGCCAAATACGGCGTATACCTCGAAGATAAGGGCATCTCCGGCCGCTCCATCTTCATCATCGACCGCGACGGCAAACTAGCCTGGCGCAAGGACTACGAGATCCCCGTCGTGCCCGACATCCATGAGGTTTCTAAAGCGCTCGCGGCGGTCAAGTAAATCATCGCGATGTGAGTAGGAAGAGGCCGCCCCATTTCTCGCCTCCTTGCGAGAAGTGGGGAATTTCTACTTTTTGTCTCTCTACGACCCGGTCTTGATCTCCGCCGCTTTACCGTCGCGGTAACTCACCACCAGCGGCTTTCCTCCATTGGGATACCGGACGGTTTTCTCTTCCGACGAGGCCCCCGCGTCCGGAACTCCCATCCCCACCGCAAAATCCGCCTGCAGTTCATTCATTCCCGGCTTCACTTCATGTTGCGCCACCGCCTGCCAAACATCCGGCGGCCAGTGTTTGTACAACTCGTGCGGATCTTCCACATAAAACATCTCATCGGAATAAATCTTGTATCGTCCCTCGCTCTCGAATCCGATCGGCACCGCGTAGCTCTTCCCTTCTTTCTCGAAAACAGCCATCACTTGCCGCCGGCTCCCGCTTCCTGCCGGAAGGTCCGAGACGACATCCTTAATCTGCAGCTCTTCGATCGGCAACAGCAACCCTGCCTCATGCGTGAATTCTGTCCGCTTGCGAGCCGCATCATATCGAAAATAGGTGTAGCGATATCCTTCTTTTGTCCATACCGGCTGCAGCGTCAACTGCTTCGCCGATTTCAAGTCGAAGGGATAAAGCTTTTTCGGCGCCACATAATAGTCGGCATCTGAGTAGCCGGCATTCTTGGCCTGCTGCTGCTTTTGCCCGGCCAGATTGTCTTCATGCCGCCGGTAAAGAATGTACCCTGCGCGCAAACCCGCGACCACAACCGCCAGCGTTAGCGCAATCTGAATCCTCTGCTTCGCTTCCTCGCTCATCATCCGGAAAAACTCTACCAGATTGTCAGCCCAGGGGTGGGGCTTATTCCCGCATCGGATGCTGGGTTACACTGGAAGAAGGTAGGAACGCGGATCGGTATGCCGGAAGCCCGGCGCCGGAACCGGAGTTTGCGGAAGGAAATCATCATGCCCACCGTCACAGAAGAAGACGTGCTCAGCGCGCTGAGGAGTTGCTACGATCCCGAAATCCCCGTCAACATCGTCGACCTCGGCTTGATTTACCACGTGAACTTCGCCCCTGCCCCGGCCGACACTCCGGAACAGGCCAAGCAGGACGTAATCATCGACATGACGCTCACCGCCCAGGGCTGCCCCGAACACGTGAATATCAGTGCCCAGGTGAAGTCACGCCTGGAGCAGTTGCCCGGCATCCGCAACGCATCCGTGAATGTTGTTTGGACTCCGCCCTGGACTCCCGAGAGACTCAGCCCGGACGCCAAAAAACAACTGGGCATCGATTAGAAGACGGCTTCCGCCGGCCGACGTCCGGCACTCGGCTTCCGGCTTCATACCCTTAGCACTCTCCAACAGATTGCTCGGACAATGCCGCAGGCCGGCTGACGGAAGACAGACGCCGGTTCCTCACCCGCCAACCTCTTCCCACGCGTCCATCGCGCTCTGCCCCGCGGCCTCGGTGATCCGCTTGCCGGCCCGCGCCGCCATCTCCATCACTTGCATGCCGCGGTCAAAATATTGCGGCAGCAGCCTTCTTACTCTTTCGAACTTATCGGGAAACTCCGAGGCCAGCATGGCCAGTCCCACTCCCGTCATCAGCACGCCCGCCGGAAATTTCTTCTTCAAGAATAGAGCCGTCGCCGCCCCTAGCGAACCTGCAATCACCGCCTTCTTCCACCCGTCCATATTTCACCCCCGTGAAATGTCTGCTTCGAAAAGCGATTATACTTCTTCGTTCTTTCGGAGACTCTATGTCATACCACTCAATTCCCCACGATTCTAGGATGCCATTTCCACTTCGCGCGATGACCCCGGCTAAGCCGGAATGCTCGGGCCCGAAGCCCCTCGCCGTAGTTGTCTTCGCCCTCGTTCTCAGCTTCACCGCCCAGGCCCAAAAGCCGCGCGCCCGCGATCTGGGCGTACCCTTCGACGGCACGCCCGGCCCGAACAACGCCATCACCGACGTCAAAGGGGTCGAGGTCGGCCACACCACGCTCATCTCCGGCAAAGGCAAACTCGAAGTCGGTAAAGGTCCCGTGCGAACCGGAGTCACCGCAATCCATCCCCGCGGCAAGGCCTCCAACGATGCCGTCTTCGCCGCCTGGTTCACCCTGAATGGCAACGGCGAAATGACTGGCACCACCTGGGTCGACGATTCCGGCTTCCTGAATGGTCCGATCATGATCACCAATACCCACAGCGTGGGCGTTGTGCGCGACGCGGTCATCGCCTGGAAGGTGAAGAACGGCACGCCCGACATGGAGGGCTACTGGTGGTCCCTTCCCGTCGTCGCCGAAACCTGGGATGGCTATCTCAACGACATTAACGGATTTCACGTTCGTCCCGAAGACGCCTTCCACGCCCTCGACACCGCCCGCTCCGGTCCGGTCGAAGAAGGCAACGTCGGCGGCGGCACCGGCATGATCTGCAACGAATTCAAAGGCGGCATCGGGACCTCGTCGCGGGTTCTCGACGCCGGAGCCGGCGGCTATTCCGTCGGCGTCCTGGTCCAGTGCAACTACGGAGCTCGCGATCAGCTCCGTGTCGCTGGAATCAACGTAGGCCGCGAAATCGCCGAGCATACCGTCTTCAAAGAAGACGTCGGCTCCATCATTGTGATCGTGGCCACCGATGCCCCGCTCATCCCCACACAGCTCAAACGCATCGCCAAAAGAGTTTCTCTCGGCCTCGGCCGCGACGGCAGCTACTCCGGGGACGGCTCCGGCGATATCTTCCTCGCCTTCTCCACCGCCAACCCCGGCGCCGTCAGCTCTGTCGGTCTGCGCCAGCTCACCATGCTCCCCAACGATTCCCTCAACCCAATCTTCTTGGCCACCGTCCAGGCCACCGAAGAAGCCGTGATCAATGCCATGATCGCCGCCGAAACCATGAAGGGCATCGACGATCACGAAGTTATGGCTCTACCCCATGACCGCCTCCGCGAAGTGTTAAGAAATCACAACCGCCTCGAAGTGAAAAAATGAAATTGAAAATCGCTAAATAATCTCTGTCGTTCCGACCAGAGCCGGAGCACCGCGACGGCGGAGCGAGGAACCTGCTTTTGCCCTTTGCCGGCGCACCACTCTTGCGCGTTCCCTGTGGGCGTGAAAGTTTTTGAATTACGCTTTCCACGCTTCATCCCCGTTCCCAGTTTGGAACTCTTTCGTCCATTATTACCTTCGCCGCGACACCGACGTGCGCGCCACTGCTTGATCAAAGGACTACACTCGGAATTGTGAAGCGACACTACACCATCGGGCGGATCAAGGGCGGCATGAAGTTTACCTGCACCCGCTGCTCACACAACGTCAGCACTCTCGATTTCGATGCCCGCGATGGAAACCTCCGCACTCAAGCCGCCACCGCGATCAACCGCCACGCCACCAGCGTGCACCACGAACCCGTAATGTTTTCGTCCTTGGACATCCAGCAGCGCGTGTGGCGCGCCTGACAACCGACCCTCGAGTCGACTGACTGCGCGCCCCGAAAACCAGATCCACCCCATAAACAAAATAGATTGGACTTGGCAACGCCTGCCACTTAGAGTCCTAGAGTGCCCCATAGCCGTACCCGAAGTCGCGCCGTTCTGCGGCGGATGACCATGCCGGAGTCCGCTCTCGGGCTTTCGCGCCCTCCCTTCCGCAACTATCAGTTCGACGGCGCCTATGACGAGATGTTCGAATCGCCCGGCGTACCCCGCCCCCACTATCGGCCTCTGTTCCAGACCCTGCTCGATCTGCCTCCCGAAGAGTTGCGCAAGAGCCAGCAAGCCGCCGACCTGTCATTCCTGCATCAGGGAATCACCTTCACGGTTTACGGCAACTCCGAAGGCACCGAGCGGGTCTTTCCCAATGATCTTCTTCCCCGCATCATCCCGCACCAGGAGTGGCGCAAGATCGAAAGTGGCCTGACCCAACGCATCGCGGCTCTCAATCTGTTCCTCGATGACATTTACCACGCCGGAAAAATCCTGGCGGACGGCATCGTCCCCAAGGACCTGGTCTACAGCTGTCGCCACTTCCGCCGCGAAATGCGCGGCCTGAACGTGCCCCGCGGAATTTACGTCAGCATCTGCGGCACCGATCTTGTCCGCCTTCCCGATGGCAGCTTCGCCGTGCTCGAAGACAATCTCCGCGTCCCCAGCGGCGTCTCCTACATGCTGGCCAACCGGAAGGTTTTGAAGAAGGTTTTTCCCACCCTCTTCCGCGATTACGGCGTCTGCCCCGTCGATCACTACGCCCACGCACTCCTGGCCACGTTGCGCGCGCTCAGTCCGGTGAACACTTCCAGTCGCCACGAACCGACCGTGGTCCTGTTAACTCCCGGGGTTTTCAACTCGGCGTATTTCGAGCACACTTTTCTGGCCCAGCAGATGGGCATCGAGTTGGTCGAAGGCCGCGACCTGCTGGTCCACGACAACGTCGTCTATATGCGCACCACGGCCGGCCTCCGCCAGGTGGATGTGATCTACCGCCGTGTGGACGACGATTTTCTCGATCCTCTCTGCTTCCAGCGCGATTCAAGTCTGGGCGTACCCGGATTATTCAATGCCTACCGCGCCGGCAACGTCGGACTGGTCAATGCCATCGGAACCGGCGTCGCCGACGACAAAGCGGTCTACGCTTACGTTCCGCAGATCATCCGCTACTACCTCGGCGAAGATGCCATCCTTCCCAACGTTCCAACCTATCTGCTCACCGATGCCACACAGCGCAGCTACGTGCTCGAACATCTCGATCAATTGGTGGTGAAGGCCGTAGGTGAATCAGGCGGTTATGGCATGCTGATCGGTCCTCAGAGCAGCGCCGAGCAGCGGGAGGACTTCCGCCGCCGCATCGAGGCCGAGCCGCGAAACTATATCGCCCAGCCGACCCTTAGCCTTTCGCGCGCCCCGTGCTTCCTTGAAGGAGAAGCTCAGGCTCGTCACGTCGACCTCCGCCCCTACATCCTTTATGGAGAGAATGTGACGCTGGTCCCCGGGGGCCTCACCCGCGTAGCGCTCCGTCGAGGTTCGCTGGTGGTGAACTCCTCCCAAGGCGGAGGCAGCAAAGACACCTGGGTGTTGCGCGCATGACGGAACACCGTGAAACCATGTTGTCGCGCGTGGCTGACAGCCTGTATTGGATGAGCCGCTACCTCGAGCGTGCCGAGCACACCGCCCGCCTCATCGACGTGGACCTACAGCTGCGCCTGGACCAATCCCCCGAAGCCGGGTCGGGAAGATGGCTCGGGCTGCTGCAGGCGCTGCAAGTACCCGCTCCGGAAAATGCTCCGCTCGATGCCGAAACGCTTACCTACCTCCTCACCCTGGATCGCACAAACCCCTCCTCCATTATTTCGTGCGTTGCCGCGGCCCGCGAAAATCTCCGCCAGGTCCGCGAGCAGTGCGGCTCCGACATGTGGGAGCAACTCAATCGTCTCTTCCTGCAGGTCAAGAGCACAGCATCGAGTGACGCCGGCCTGCTCGATTCCTATGTATTCTTTCGCGCCGTGCAGGAGGGAGCGCACCTGTTTCAGGGCGTAACCGATTCCACCATGTCCCACGGCGAGGGCTGGCATTACATCCAGCTCGGCCGTTATGTGGAACGCACCGACTGTGTCGCCCGGTTGATCGGCGCCCACTTCAGCCGCTTGCCCCATCCCATGGACCAGGCGGTGGAAAGCGAAGAATATCTCGAATGGGTCGGGCTGCTGAAGTCCTGCGCTGCTTTTCAAGCTTACTGCAAAGCTCACACCGCCGAGCTGCGCCCGCTGCGTGTCGCGGAGTTTCTGTTGCTGAATCCTGGATTCCCGCACTCCGTGCGCTTCTCCGTCGACATGGTTCACACCGCGCTGCGCGCCATCGGAGAGTTAACCGAGCGCAAGGCGGAACAACCCGTCCGCATCGCGGGCCGTCTGCGCGCAACCCTGAGCTTCAGCCAGATCGACGAGATCATGGCCTCGGGCGCAAACGCCTTCGTGGACAGCATCCGCTGGCAATGCACGCAAGCTCACAACGCGATCCATCAGATTTACTTCGACTATTCGGTCGAGTCAGCCCTGGTCGCTTAGCGAGATTTAGAAATTTGATAATTGTGTAATTGAAACGCGGCGCTGTTTTGAAGTTCAATTGCCAATTTAACTTGATTACAGAATTATCCAATCGAGGTTTTGCTTGATCTACTCCATTCGCCACACCACAACCTTCAGCTATGAGCCGGCAGTCCGCGAGAGCGTCATGGAAGTTCGCATGCAACCCCGCAGCGACGGCCAGCAGCACTGCCTTACCTTTCAACTCGACGTCAGCCCCGCGGCCAACATCATGCAATACCGCGACTTCCTGGGCAACACGGTTCATCACTTCGATATCGCCGGAAATCACAACCGGGTGAAGGTCACCGCAGAATCCACAGTTGAAGTGGAGGCGGCTGCCATTCCGCGCCCCGCTGATTCCGGCGATTGGAGCGACCTCGATCGCCTCGTCGACACCGAAGATCACTGGGAGATGCTGCTGCCCAGCCAGTTCGCAAAGCCAAGCCCCCGTCTGCAATCTTTAGCCCGGCAGCTTCAATGCAAACGCCGCGACACGCCCCTGCAATTGCTCATTGAGCTGACCGAAGCCATCTATGAATCGTTCGACTATGTCAAGAACAGCACCAAGGTCGATTCTCCCATTGACGACGCGCTCAACACCCGTCAGGGGGTCTGCCAGGACTTCGCGCACATTATGATTGCGCTGGTGCGTCCGCTGAACATTCCCTGTCGCTACGTCAGCGGCTACATGTTTCACCGCGACGAAGCCGACGCCGAGGAACCCAAGTACCGCTCCCTCGAAGGCGCCTCCCACGCCTGGGTTGAGGCTCTCATGCCTGACCTGGGGTGGGTCGCCTTCGACCCCACCAACAACCTGATCGGCGCCGACCGGCATATCCGCGTCGCCGTCGGTCGCGACTATGCAGACGTTCCCCCCACCCGCGGCGTCCACAAAGGCGAAGCCCACGGCGAACTCAGCGTAGCCGTAACCGTCAGCCCCTCCGACGCTCCGCCTCCGGAAAACGTCGCCCCCACCGTCGTCATTCAATCGCGCCCCACACTCCACCGCACCAACCGCATCAACCACGAACAACAGCAGCAACAACAGTAGCCACTGCCCATGTGAAGACAGCCGCCTCGGCTGTCAGCGGAGCGAAGCGACGCCTTGGAAGTGCGGAACGGATCCATCTGTCCGTCGCCTTTGAAGTTGATTTTGAGCTTGGTGGCACCGGTCGCCCATTTCTCGCGTCTCTTGCGAGAAGTCGAAGGTTTACCCCTGATCTCTCCACGGCGCTTGTGACATCTGACCTTGTCATCCACAGCCGCGAAAGCCGATCCTGGTCATGGTCCTGGTCCTGGTCCTGGAGGTAGTCCGGCGCGATAATCTTGCCCACTGAGCCGGGATTCAACCAGATTGAAAATTTTCAACTTGCTGATTACAGATAATGTACCGGATTCGATCCGTGTTTTTTTGATCTCGGATCTGGCGCGGGAGAAGCCGCAGGACTCGCCTGGGCATTCCCAGCAGCCTATGGCAGGTGGCGGACAGCAGTGTCCGCCCCGCACACGCTCTTACTGACGGATGAGGGGATGAGGTCTAATCGCTGACAGCTTTGTCAGTGATCTCCAACCCGCGATCGATGATCGCAAACGCCTCGCGCATCTGCTGCTCGTGAATGCACAGCGGAGGATTGGTAAAAAAGGTATTCCAGCGGACAAAGGTGTACAGCCCCTGTTCACGAAAAAAGCGTCCCAGAGCGGACATCTCATCGGACGTGCTGTTAAAAGGAGCCATTGGCTGGCGCGTTTTGCGGTTGCGGATGAGTTCGACGATGCCAAAGAGTCCGATCGATCGGACCGCGCCCACCGAGGGATGCTTCCGCTGCAACTCCGCTCCCAGCTCTTTCAGAATCGCGCCCATTTTTTTTGCATTGTCGATCAGCCCGTCTTCTTCATACACGCGAATCGTCGCCAGCGCCGCCGCGCATCCCATGGGATGACTGTTGTAAGTCAGGCCTCCGTAGAAGACCTTGTCCTGAAAATGCTGCGCGATGTGATGGCGCATGCCGACCGCTCCGAGCGGGAGATAGCTCGAAGTCAGTCCTTTCGCCATGCAAAGCAGATCCGGAACAACCTTCCAGTGATCAACGGCAAACCATTCGCCGGTTCGTCCGAAGCCGGACATCACTTCATCGGCAATCATCAGGATCCCGTACTTGTCACAGATCTTGCGCAGGCCGGTGAGATAGCCATCCGGTGGAACCAGAATGCCGTTCGTTCCAGTTACGGGCTCAAGAATGAATGCGGCGATCGTCTGCGGTCCTTCCAGCTGAATGGTCTCTTCAATCATCGCCAGCGAAGTTTCGGCCGAGTCCCATCCGCGCTCGATGCCGTGATAGGGATCGAGTACATGCACGACTCCCGGAATGCCAGGCTCCGCAGCCCATCGCCGCGGATCGCCAGTGAGGCTGATCGCGCCCGCGGTCGCACCGTGATAAGAGCGATAGCGCGCCATGATCTTGTGACGGCCGGTGAAGAAGCGCGCGATCTTGATGGCGTTCTCGTTGGCTTCGGCCCCGCCGTTGGTGAAGAAGAAAGTATCGATGTCGCCGGGCGTAATTTCAGCGAGCTTGGCGCCCAGTCGCGCGCGCACTTCGGTGGCCATGAATGGATTCGCATAGGCAAGGGTCGCAGCCTGCTCGCGGATGGCCTGAATCACGCGCTCGTCGCCGTGCCCGATGTTGACGGACATGAGCTGGCTGTTGAAGTCGATGAAACGCTTGCCTTCCGGCGTGTAGAAGTAGATCCCCTTGGCGCTGGCGACGGGAATGGGATCGACTTTCGATTGCGCCGACCACTCATACAGCGTGTGCTTGCGCGCAAGATCGACGATGTCCTTGCCGGACATGGAGGGAGTGGTTAGAGTCGTGGTCATGGAATCCTTATTTTGACATACAAGAGCGTCGCGGACTGTTTAGTTATCGGAAAATTCACTCACTGAGTAATTTGAAACCCGGCTAGCCGGCGGGATGTTTTTGAATTTCCCAATTACTGAATTTCCCAATTACTCCATCAGAATTTCCGGCTGTGCTCTTTGGCCCAACGTTCGACCACCACTTTCTTGTCAGTATAGAACTCGATGGCGTCGCGGCCTTGGCCGTGAAGATCGCCGAAGAAACTGTTTTTCCATCCGCTGAAGGGGAAGTAGGCCATGGGTGCGGCGACGCCGATGTTGATGCCGATGTTGCCAGCCGGGGCGTCGTAGCGGAAGCGGCGGGCCGCGGATCCGCTCGATGTGAACAGTGAGGCTTGATTGCCGTAGGCGCTGCGTTCGAGGAAGGCCAGCGCGTCATCCATGTCATTGGCGTGGACAAGGCTGAGGACGGGGCCGAAGATTTCTGTGTCGGCGAGATCGCTGGTTGCCGGAACGTTGTCGAGAATGGTCGGCTTTACGAAGTTTCCGGATTCGTGTTTCGGAATCTTCGAGTTGCGTCCATCGAGAAGAATTTTCGCGCCCTGCTTTTCGCCGAGTGCGATGAGGGATTCGACGCGCTCTTTACTCTGTGGCGTGATCACCGGGCCCATCTGCACATCTTTGTCGAGGCCGTTGCCCACTTTCAGTTTCGAGGCGGCGTCGGCGATGGAGTCGCGGAAGGTCTTCTGCGCTTCGCCGATGGTCACGGCAACGGAGACGGCGAGACATCGCTGGCCCGCGCATCCAAAGGCGCTGTCGCTGATGATTTGCGTGGCCATGGGCATGTCGGCGTCGGGGAGAACGATGACGTGATTTTTCGCTCCGCCCTGGCACTGCGCACGTTTGCCATTGGCGGCGGCGCGCGAGTACACGTACTTCGCAACCGGAGTCGATCCGACAAAGCTAATGGCGCGGACTTTCGGATGATCGATGAGGGCGTCGACAACAGCCTTGCCGCCGTTGATCAGATTCACCACGCCCTTTGGCAGTCCAATTTTTTCGAGGAGTTCATACACGTAGCGCATGGTGAGCGGAACGCGCTCGGAGGGCTTGAGAATAAACGTATTGCCGGTAGCAACCGCGTAAGGCAGATACCAGAACGGAATCATGCCGGGAAAATTGAAGGGCACGATGGCGGCGGTGACGCCGAGCGGCTGGCGAATCATCATCTCATCGATGCCGCGGGCGACGTCTTCGAGGTTGTAGCCTTGCATCATCATCGGAATGCCGCAGGCGACCTCAACGTTCTCGATGGCGCGGCGCATTTCGGCCTTGGCTTCTGCGAAGGTCTTGCCGTTTTCCTGGGTGATGATGCGGGCGATGTCGTCGATGTGATCTTCGAGCAGCATCTTCAGCTTGAACAGCGGCTGAATGCGGTCTTCGGGCGGAGTGCGCCGCCACTCGGGGAACGCGGCGGCAGCTGCTTCTACAGCTTGATTGACTTCATTCGCGTCGGCGAGCGGGACTTGAGCCAATATCTCGCCCGTGGCGGGATTGATTACGTCGCGCCATTCTCCTGCAGACGAATCGCTCCAGCGGCCGTTGATGAAGTTGGTCAAGCGGATTGTGGTTGGTGCGGCTACGGTGATCATGGTCATGCCTCGGCTATCGCGAAGATTTGGTTGCGCGGGTTTGCGGGACGCCGCGCGGATTGCATCGATCCTTCGCGCGCAAGCGCGGGCGCTCAGGATGACAGTTCATTCTGACACCTAATGCGTGTGCTTGACCATTGACCAATGACCATTGACCAATGACCAATGACCAAGAACGAACCGGGCTGCGCTCGGCTGGACAGCCGAGGGCGGCTGTCCCCACATCGAATCCCCTTCTACACCAGCTGTGCGATTGCACCTTTCTTGTCCGCGACCGCGGCAAGCGCGGATTCCAGAACGTCCATTCCTTCGTTCATTTGCTCGTTGGTTGCTACCAGAGGAACCAGGACGCGAATCACGTTGGAGTACGAACCGGCGGTGATGGTGATCAGGCCGTGCTCGTAGCAGTATTGCGTAATTTGTTTGGTTTCGTCGGCGGCTGGAATTTTTGTTTCCTGCGATTTGACCAGTTCGATGGCTTGCATGCCGCCGAGGCCGCGGACATCGCCGACGATGGGCCAGCGGCGCTGCCATTCGCGAGCCCGGCGCTGGAAGCGGTCGCCGAGTTCGTTGGCGCGGGCTAACAAGTTTTCGTTTTCAAATAAATCGAGAACCCCGAGCGCTGCGGCGCAGGAAAGCGGGTTGCCGGCGAAGGTGCCGCCCAGGCCGCCGGGGCCGGGCGCATCCATGATTTCGGCGCGGCCTGTGATGGCGGCAATGGGCAAGCCACCGCCCAACGATTTGGCGGTGACAATCAGGTCGGGCTCGATGCCGTAGCGCTCGCTGGCGAAGAGGGCGCCGGTGCGTCCGAAGCCGGATTGAATTTCGTCGGCAATGAAGAGGATGCCATGTTTGTGGCAGAGATCGAGGAGAACTCTGAAATAGTCAGGCGGCGGAGCGACGAAGCCGCCTTCGCCGAGCACTGGTTCGGCAATCACGGCGGCGACTTCTTCGTCGGCGACGACTCGCTTGAAAGTATCCTCGAGATGACGCGCGCAGTAGAGGTCGCACGAGGGATATTTCAAGTTGTACGAGCAGCGATAGCAGTAGGCAAAGGGAACGCGATAGACTTCGCCAGGGAAGGGCGCGAATCCCATTTTGTAGGGATGCGTCTTGCTGGTGAGCGCCAGCGTCATCATGGTGCGGCCATGAAAGGCGTCTTCGAAGGCGATGATCGCGGGGCGCTTGGTGTAGGCGCGGACGATCTTCACGGCGTTTTCGATGGCTTCAGCGCCGCTGTTCACGAAAAGAGTCTTCTTCGCGAACTTGCCGGGAGTGATTTGATTCATTCGCTCGGCGAGTTCGACGTAGCCTTCGTAAGGCGTGACCTGCACGCAGGTGTGGAGGAACTTGTCGAGCTGGCCGCGGATGGCTTCGACCACGGCTTGCTGGCGATGGCCGGCGTTAGCGCAGCCGATGCCGCCGGCGAAATCGATGTAACGGTTGCCGTCGACGTCTTCAAGCCACGCGTCTTCGGCTTTGGCAACGTAGATGGGCGTGCCGTGAGACAGGCCGCGGGGCACGGCTTGAACGCGGCGTTCGGAAAGCGCTTTGGACTTGGGGCCGGGGATCGGCGTACGTAATTGAATTGTGGACATCGTCGGTTCCGTCGTTAGTCGTCAGTCGTCTCAGTTTTTCTTTCGCCCCTTCGGAGCTTGATCACCTTTCGCTTGCCCGCCCACGGCCTGCGCCCCGGGCTGCATTCTTTCGCCGCTTCGCGGCTTGGTCGCAAGTTGCTCCGCACCAAGTGCTCGCCACTCGTTCCTTTCTTCTCAGTACCAGCCGATTGGCTGTTCATTCAAATTGATGTAGACCTGCTTGGTCTCGAGGTATTCTTCGATCCCCCAGGGGCCGAGTTCGCGGCCGAAACCGGATTGTTTGTAGCCTCCCCAGGGGGCCTCGACGTAGGTGGGCTGCATGTGATTCACCCAGACAATGCCAGCGCGCAGAGCTTTGACGGCGCGCAGGGCTTTGAAGATGTCACGCGTCCAGACAGCGGCGGCCAAACCGTAGGGGGAATCATTGGCGATTTTGAGAGCGTCTTTTTCGTCCTCAAACGGAATCACAGCCGCGACCGGGCCAAAGATTTCTTCGCGGGCGATGCGGGCGGAGTTGGTAACATCGGAGAAAATTGTGGGCTGAACATAATAGCCTTTGGCGAATTTCTCGGGACGTCCGCCGCCCGAGGCCAGCGTGGCTTCTTTCTTGCCGATTTCAATGTAGTGGTTGACGCGGTCGTACTGTTCCTTGCTGACGAGCGGGCCCATTTTGGTTTCGCGTTCGAGCGGAGGACCGAGCTTGATCTTCTTCGCTTTCTCCGTCATGGCCTCGACGAAGTTCTTGTAAATCGATTTCTGCACCAGAATGCGGCTACCGGCGGAGCAGACTTCTCCCTGATTGATGAATACGCCGAAGAGCGCGCCATCGATGGCGGCTTCGAAGTCAGCGTCGGCGAAAAAGATATTTGGCGACTTGCCGCCGAGTTCCAGAGTGACGCGCTTCACGGTGTCGGCAGCCTGTTTCACGATGATCTTGCCGACGGCGGCGCTGCCGGTGAAAGCGATCTTGTTGACATCGGGATGCTGGACAAGGGGCGCGCCGCAAGTTTCTCCGAATCCCGTGATGATGTTGACAACGCCCGGAGGCAAGCCGCAATCGGCGAAATAGTTGGCGAGTTCGAGGGCGGTGAGCGGCGTCTGTTCCGCCGGCTTGAGAACACAGGCGCATCCCGCGGCAATGGCCGGGGCAAGCTTCCATGCCGCCATCAGCAGCGGATAATTCCACGGAATAATTTGTCCGGCAACGCCAACTGGCTCCTTAAGGGAAAGAGACATCGCGTTGTCGGGAACGGGATTTACATAACCCACGACCTTGGTGGCCAGGCCACCGTAGTATTCGAAGCAGGTTGCGGCATCGTTGATGTCGAACTCGGCTTCGACGATGGGCTTTCCGGTGTTGCGGCATTCAAGTTCGGCTAACTCGGCGAGGTTAGCGCGAATTTTTTCCGAGAGACGGAAGAGGACTCGGCCACGTTCCTGCGCCGTGGTAGACGCCCAGGGACCTTCGTCGAAGGCGGCTTTGGCCGCAGACACGGCGCGGTTCACGTCGTCGGCATTTGCCTCCGGGACCTGAGCGATCACGTCTTCCGTGGAGGGATCGTAGACCGGGAAAGTCTTGCCGGATTTGCTCGCGACCCACTCGCCGTCGATGTACATCTGGTAGGTGCGAACTGCTTTTGGAACTTCGGTGGTAACTCCGCCGGGCATTTGGTTTCGACCTCCTGCTTACCTCAGGGGCTGAAGCCCCAATATCCTGTCCTCACAACGGCACGACTATAGTCGTGCCTTCCCTTACCTTGCGAGATTCGCTCGCTCGACAGCCGAGGGCGGCTGTCCCCACAGAACCAAACTCAGCGCCGAGCTTCGCTTGCCGGGACAACTCCTTCGGCTTCGCTCAGGACCGGTGAGGCGGCAGTCCCTCCATGAATCGTACGGGTTGCTTTGTGGCGTCCGTAAACAAAGAAGAAGAATGCGGCCAGACCAATGAAGAACAGCGAGCCGCCGAACATCCACAGTTCATAGGACCACAACGACTTGATCTGTTGCGCCGGAAAAAACACCAGCGCGATGCCAACAACCGTAGTAAGCAGGCCGCTGCTACCGGCAAGAAACAGGGTGGCGCGGCCGTACTGGCCGCGAGGCACGGGCTCGGTGATGGAGAATCTTACCAGCGCGCCGAACATGTAGACGAAGGGAACGAGTTGCAGGACGACGGCCAACGAAAGAAGCTTTTGAAAAGTCTCCTGAACGCCCGCACCGAAAAAATTCATGATCACGAGTAAGGCGGACACCACGGCTTGCACGACGAGAGCAGCGTAGGGCGTGGCATAGCGCGGGTGAATCTTACCGAGCCACGAGGGCATGTAGGAATCAAGGCCGGCGACGAAGGGAATGCGAGCCGAGCCGCCCATCCATGCGGAACCGATGCCGGCGATGGAGAGGCTGAGCATGAGCGCAAAAGGTACGGTGATCCAGGCAGCGCCGACGCGGCCAGCCATGTGGCTCACGGCCTGAACAATACCTTGAAGGACGTTGACGCTTTTTCCGACGGCGATGAGGAGCGCCAGGGTGGCGCCGACATAGAGAGCGCCGGAGAGGACTCCGCCCCAGGCGACGGCGCCGGGAAGAGTGCGGCGCGGATCCTGAATTTCGTCGCCCATGACGGAGGCGAGTTCGAGGCCGACCAGGCCGAAACAGATTACGCCGAAGGAGTTGAGCACGAAGCCGCGGTTGGCGGGAATTCGAAAGTCAGCGGCAGTCATGGTAGTGCCGAAACGCGTCCAGATCAGCGCGGCCAGACCGATCAGGACGGCAGCGGCGATGAATGTTCCGATCGCTCCCAGATTATTCATCCACTTGCCGATGCCGAGGCCGACAATGTTGAGCAGGGTGAGCAGCGCGAGCAGGGCAAGCGAAGTGGCGAGTGCGAAGGCTTTGTTTTCCGCGAGAGCGGCGTGGCTGGGGCCGAGAATGAAGACGGAGACACCGACGAAGTAAAGCATCACCGTTGGCACGTAGAGCATGTTATTGGTCCAGTAACACCAGCCGGAGAGGAATCCGTGAAAATCGCCGAAGACTTCTTTTGCCCACAGATAGACGCCACCTTCGCCGGGATAACGATGGGCGAGTTCGATGACAGCGATGCCTTGCGGCCAGAAGAAGAGAAGAAGGGAGACGATCCAGAGCCAGATGGTGACGCCGCCGTTGGCGGCGATCGAGGGAACTACGTTCAGGTTGAAGACGGCTACCACGAAGAGCAGGACCAAGTCGCGGCGTCCGAGGGCGCGGACCAGCGCGGTTTGAACTTCGGGTTGGGTGGTGGTGGACAAAGTTCTCGCTGGCTGCAAAACCATAGGTTCCTCACGCGGGCTTTCGGCCCGGTGAGGAATGACAAAATGTTCTTAACTCTCGGCAGGGACAGCCGAGGGCGGCTGTCCCCACATCTGCATCTCCGACCGATGTTCTTAGTGCGCGGCTAACACTGGTTGGCCTACGCGCTCTTGCTGAGCTTTCGCGAGCGATGATGCTATGTCCGCAAAGGCGGATAGATGCTTATCGATGTCTGCCTCGGTGTGCTGGACCGATATCGTCCACTGTTCATCCCACCAGTAAGGTTGCGGCATTACGCCGCGGTTGACCATAGCGAACCAATAATGTCGCCAGAGGTCGATATCGATGGTGGTCCAGTCGCGGTAGTTGCGAATTTCCTTGGGATAGAACATCAGCGCACCGTTGGCCCCGGCCTGTGCGATGTAAGCCTGCAGACCAACTTTCGCGATGGTCTTGCGATATCCTTCGGCGAGTTTCTTGCCCAGCTTGTCGACGTGGGCGTAGTTGTCTCGGGTCAGGACTTCGCGAAACGTGGCAAGGCCCGCGGCCATGGATACGGGGTTGGTGTTGTAGGTGCCGCCGTGGAAAACTTTGTGTTGCGAGATTAGATCCATCACCGACTTACTGGCTCCGAAAGCGGCCAGAGGCAGGCCTCCGCCGATCGACTTGGCGAGGCAGATCATATCGGGTTGAACGTTGAAGTATTCACTGGCGCCGCCCCAGCCGAGCTTAGCGCCAGTTTTCACCTCGTCGAAAATCAGGAGCGCGCCGTTCTTCGTGGCGAGATCGCGCAAGCCCTTCAGGAAGCCGGGTTGCGGCAGGCACAGGCCGACGTTCATCAGGATCGGTTCGAGAATGATGGCTGCGATTTCGCCGGGATTCTCTTGGAAGCGACGTTCGACGGTCGCGAGGTCGTTGAACGTGGCGACGACAACGTTCGCGACGGCAGACTTGGGCACGCCAAGTCCTCCGGGCACGGATATCGGATTGTCGATGTCTCCGAACTCGGGAGCGTGCGGCTTCACGCTGACCAGGGCGGAGTCGTGCAATCCGTGGTAGGCGCCCTCAAATTTTATGATCTTGTCGCGGCCCGTAGCGGCACGGGCCAGGCGGATGGCGTGCATGGTGGCTTCGGTGCCGCTGTTGCCGAAGCGGCACATCTCAACCGGGAAGCGGTTACAGATTTCTTCCGCCAGTTCCCATTCCATGTCATGAGGCATGCCGAACATGGTTCCGGTGGAGAGACGTTTTTCGACCGCCTTCATGACGGCAGGATGGCAATGGCCGGCCATGAGCGCGCCGAAGGTCAGGTTGTGATCGATATACTCATTTCCATCGAGATCGCGAAACTTGCTGCCGCTGGCTTCCTTTACGAAGATGGGCCAGGGATCGTAGTGCCGATAGTTGCTGGCCACGCCGAGGGGGATGCGTTTGAGATTTTTCTTGTGCGCCTCGGCGGATTTGGGCGTGCGGCGCTCGTAGGTCGCAAGTTCTTTCTGCAGATCGGGGTACATCGGACTGCTCCAGGATGGCTCAAGCCAGCGGCGTTCTTATCCGCGGGCCATTAGAATGCCGGGCGGGAGAACCGCCCGGGGTGACTCATTTCATCTTACACGCAGAGACTAAAAGTAAAACTTCAGGGCGAACTGCACGTCTCGCGCTTCGCGCGCCTGCAGCACCTGCCCGAAGGTTGTGTCGCTGAAGTTGCCGTCGGGGTTCACAAACTGCGTTTTGTTGAAGAGGTTAAAGATGTCGGCGCGGAACTGGAAGTACCGAGCTTCGGAAAGTGAGATTCGCTTCGAGAAAGTCACGTCCCACTGATTTTCGCCGGGTCCGCAGCAAATGGAGCGCGGAGTCGTGGCGAACGTTCCGAGGGTGGGATCGGCGAACTGCGCCGGATTCAGATAGAAATTTCCACTTTTCTTCGGGTTCAAAATTTGCAGAGGACCCGTCAACTGCGGCGCTCCGGCTCCCAGGAAAAACAAGCTACTGATCAGTTCATTATCGTCCTGAGTCTGGATGCGGATGGGGAAGCCGCTCTGGAACTGGATAATGCCCGACATGGCCCAATCGTCCAGGACCGTCTTTTTAAATCCGCTATAGCGCGGGACAGGAAACTCCCAGTAGTAATTGATCACGAAGCGCTGCGCCGAGTTGAAGAGCGAGAGGGCGCGGCTGGCCTTGTAGTCGAAGGGGTTGACGGTTTCTTCAAAGCTGGAGGCCCAATCCAGGGATTTGCTGAACGTATAGGCGGCTTGCATCTGCAGGCCATGAGAGAAGCGCTTTTCCAAACTGGCCTGAAAGGAATTGTAGGAGGAGGGAGCAATGGTGTCTTCGGCGAAGATATTGGTAAAGACAGGAACGCCGTCGGCTGGACAACCGTTTCCGGGACCCCCAGTCAGTGGATTGCAGTTAGGCGATGAGTAAGGACGCAGGCCGACAAAATAAAGAGACTGACCCGCAGCCTGGACCGTGCTGCCATTCGGCAAATGAAAACCATTCGGCAAGAGGGTACCATTGCTAGCGGGCAGCGTGACGCTAAATTGATTGTCCTCGAGAAACTGGCCGCATGTCGCCGGCGAGCCGAACGATGAAACGCTGCTTGGATTGGCATTCGCAAGGGCGATGATATCCAGACAAGTCTGCGGATTCGCAGGATCGATATCGTGCGAGGCAAGCAGGCGGTGTCCCTGGGAACCAACATAACCGACTTGCAACACTAGGTTGCGAGCCAGCTCCCTTTGAATATTGAAATTATATTGGGCCGCGTACTGCGTGCGCAGGTGGGGCTGAAAGTCACCGTAAAGCAGCATGGGACGGAACGAAGCCCAGTCTTGCGGTGTTCCGGGCTTGGGACTGAGAATGCCGTTAAACGGATTAGGACTGGGGGTGCCGCTTTGCGAGATGAAAGGAGTGTTCAAGAAAGTGGCTGGCAAGAAGGTGCTGCCGCCAAAGGGTGGCTCGGCGCCAAACTGTTCGAGCACCAACTGCTCCATGGGGTTGTAGAACATTCCCCATCCGGTGCGAATACTGGTCTTGCCGTCGGTTCCAAACAACTTACTCAAGATGCCGCCGTGAAAATTGGGGCTGTAAGCGAGTCCGATGCGCGGAGCAAAGGCCTTGTAGTAGGTTTGAGTGAGGCCCGCCTGAACACCCTTATCACCGGGTACAACCAACCCGGTGGGTTGAACGCCCGCTGCGGTGCAGTTGTCGGCCCCGAGACTGACCTCTTCTGCGGCCGTCAGGACGCACGGATAGACGGTTGAGTTTTGGCCCGGACGGAAGGTTTGAACGTGGTGGAGAACATCGGTAAGCGGAGTATCCAACTCCCAGCGAAGACCGTAGTTCAAGGTCAGCGAAGGTTTGATTTTCCAGCTGTCCTGCGCAAAAAGATAGAGTCCGGTGTTACGCACGTTTTCCCGCTGAGCCGATCCCTGAACGTAGCTGTCGTCCAAACCCAGCAGGTAGCCGGGATAGTTATCGTTGTTGACGACCGAACTCCCGGGCGGACTATTGTTGTAGAGGACCGAATTCTCGGTCGAACTATTAAAGGTAAACTGGCCGCTGACGTTGTAGTAAAGAGTCTGGTCAAAGCGGGACCGACGCACGTCGGCGCCAAACTTAAAAGTATGGCTTTTCTTGACCCAAGTCAGACTGTCGGTCCACATGAATGAGTTTCCGACCTGCGGCAGTTCGCCCTCCCAGCCGTTGCCAATCGCAAAGCCTCCGGAGACATCAATAAAGGGCACCCCCGTGTGGTCGGAGGGCAGGCCGGTCGTAATGCCGTACTGAGGACTGGTTCCCAACTGACCCTGGATTGAATTCGGTCCGGTATCGGAGTCTGATACACCATTGAAGCAAACCGCCTTCGCCGCCGGGGATAAACACGACGCCTGCACTGAACCCGTGCTTTGCGGATGCTGGAAGGTTAACTGGCCCTCGCGCATGTAGGTAAAGCGAAATTCATTGATCAGAGAATTACTGATCGTCCAGGTATGGCTCGGGTTGTATTGCTGATAGCGAGAGCCGACATCGGCGCCGAAGCCGGGAATATTCGCACCGGAAGCCTGAAAGTTATAGAAGGGTTGAAAATTCGAGTCGTCGGTGAAGTAGTAGTAGAAACTGAAGTTCTGGTGATCGTTGATGCGATGGTCGAAGCGGACCGTGAACTGATCCTGCCGGTCGGCGCTGACCGGGACGGCCTGGTAGTTGATTCCATCGGGCCGATTTGCCGCCGGGACAAATCGCAGCATATCGACTGCTACAGGATCCTGGCAACCGGGCGGGATTACATTCGTAGGGAAGACGTTGGACCACGGTAGAGGATTCTCAGCGCTGTAGCCACCGCTCACATACTCAGTGTTGATTCCGCCCTGCGCAAGGCCTAGTTCTGCGTCACAACGTGGACGACCGTCGAGCGCCTGCGCCGCAAACTGGTCGGAAATTCCGCCTGAGAAGGGCATACCGGCCGAAAAGTCTCCTGTCCTTTCCGCCGGAGTGGGCACCACCACCGTCTGCCCGGAAATACCCTGGCGAACGCGACGGCCCTCGTAGGAGAGGAAAAAGAATGTGCGATCCTTTTTAATAGGCCCGCCGAAGGTTCCGCCGAACTGGTTCTGATTTTCCTGCGGCTTGACCGTGTTGAAGTATCCCTGCGCATTTAGATCGGTATTACGGAAATACTCGTAGACGTCGCCGTGCCACTGGTTGGTGCCCGATTTTGTAATCACGTTCACGACCGCGCCTGAGTTACGGCCATACTCCGCATCGAAGGTGTTACTGATGACGCGAAACTCTTCAATCGCGTCGGGAGTGGGCTGAATCGTCGGCAAGTTAACGAACTGGTCGTTCGCGTCGCCGCCGTTGACGCTGAAGTTGTTGGCGCGACTGCGGCCACCGTTCACCGAGACCGCTCCGGCGTCGTCGCTGCCGTAGAAGGTGCCGCCACTGGAGCCTAGCTGCGATTGCACGCCAGGTTGTAACTGTAGAAACTGGTAGGTATCGCGCGCGTTTAGCGGAAGTTCGTTGACCGAGCGATTGTTTACCACGGCACCGAGCTGGGTGCTGGTTGTGTCGACGAGCGGGGCTTCGGAGGTTACATCGACAATTTCCTGCGCGCCGCCAAGCTGCATCGTCATGTTGAGAGTGATGACCTGGTTGACATCAAGGGAGATACCCTTGCGAACATCCTTCTTGAAGCCGGTCAGTTCGTAATCGAGGGTGTAGGTTCCGACCGGAAGGTCGGGAAACCCGTAATCGCCGCTGTCTGTGGTGTTGGCATCCCGCACGACGCCCGTGGCCTCGTTGATGGCGGTAACCTTCACGCCACTCAACACTGCGCCCGTGGGATCAGCCACGCGGCCCAGAATGCGGCCGCCGGTACCTTGAGCAAGAAGCGTTGTGGGCACTCCGAGGGAGACAGCGACGAAGAGGCATACAGTTCCCAGACACATCGTGGTCCAGCGGGCTCGCGGTGACGGCATGGAACCTCCAGGCATCTGCGGGAGATGTTTTGTTGAAAACTTTCGTGAAAAACTTTCGGAAACTGACAGCTTGTGTACAACCGCAACCTTGCTATAATCCCGCAAGGTTAGAGAAGCGAGTGGCGCACTGTCAAGGATAAAAAAAGCGCTGCTTTCTATCGAAATTTCTTATCGGATCGGTCGCACCGGGCGACACCTGCAATCGTGGAAGCCTACTTGAAAATCGGAGACGTCGCGCGGCGCGTGGGGATGTCGCCGTCGGTGATCCGCTCCTGGGAGAGCCTGGGATTGTCGCGTCCGCGACGTACCGAGAGCAAGTACCGGTTGTATACCGCCGACGACGTGAAGCTATTGAAGCGAGCGCGTTTTCTGCGGAAGGTGCGGGGATTGAATGCCGCGGCGATTGTCGAATTGTTGCGGCGGGAAGGGCGGGGCCGTCCAGCGGTGGACGGGACCGCGGGAGCGATTGGTTCACATTTGCGCCGGTTGCGGGCGAAGCGGCGTTTGTCGCTGGCGCAGGTAGCGCAATCGGTGGGCATCTCGGTGGGATTCCTGAGTGCGCTCGAGCGCTCACAAATGAGCGCGTCGGTGGGGACGCTGCGCAAGCTGGCGCGATTTTATAGAACCAACATCCTGGATTTCTTCGACGCGAAGGGCGTCAGCAGCCGGCAGGTGCGTCCGCAACAAAGAAAGGTGCTGGAGGCTGGGTCCGGAGTACGCATGGAATTGCTGGCGTGGGGGAATACGGTGATGGAACCGCATCTGTTTCGCGTGGCCCCGGAGGCGGGCAGCGGCGACTCTTACACGCATGAAGGCGAAGAGTTTCTCTACGTGTTGCGGGGGCAGTTGGCGATCACTCTGGAGAGCGAAGAATACCGGCTGAAAGCCGGCGACAGTTTCTATTTTGAGAGTGCGACGGCGCATCACTGGAGAAACCCCGGTCGGGCGGAAACCTGGGTGCTTTGGGTGAACACGCCGCCAACCTTTTGAGCGACTGCAGTACGAAGTAGAATTGCAGCCCAAAAGCAAGCTCGAACAGCGAAGGAGGAAGGCATGAAGGTGCGACACGCGGTGACTGTGCTGTGCCTGCTGACGGTGGTGATAGTCACCGGTTCCTGCACCAAGAAAACTCCCACGCTGAACTTGCTCGTGTGGGAGGGCTATGCCGATCCTGCCTTTGTCAAGGATTTCGAGCAGCAGCATCACTGCAAGGTTTCCGCGTCATACATGGGTTCGAGCGACGAACTGGTGGCGAAGCTGCGCGGCGGCAGCGCGGGGAATTATGACGTGATCTCGCCTTCGAGCGATGTGGCGACTTCGATTGCATCGGCGGGGCTGGCTGCTTCCCTGGATTTGTCGAAAATTCCTGGATACGCACAACTATCTCCCCAGCTGACTGCCCTCCCGCTGGTACGGGTGAAGGGGCAAGTGTACGGAGTTCCGTTCATGTGGGGACCGGACCCGCTGATTTACGACACTACGGTTTTCGGGCAGGTCCCCGATAGCTGGACCGTGCTCTGGGATCCGAAATACCGAGGAAAGATATCGGTGTGGGACGATCTGTCGACGATCTACATGGCAGCGCAGGTTCTGGGCTATGACAAGCCCGATCCGTCGCTGCTTTACAACCTGACCGACGAACAGCTTGAGGCGGTGAAGAAGAAGTTATTGGAATTGAAACCGAATATTCGGAAGATGTGGTCGACGGGCGGGGAGTTGACGAACCTCTTTCAGAACCACGAAGTGGTGGCGGCCATGGGATGGCCGTTGATGACCAACCAACTACGCAAAATAAAGTTCCCGGTGGGCGAGACGATTCCAAAGGAGAACACAACGGGGTGGATTGATCACCTGATGATCACGGCCGGGAGTGAGAACAAGGATCTGGCCTACGAATTTCTCCAGTTCATGATCGAAGCGAAGACCCAGAAGAAGGTGACGGACGTGACCGGATACACTCCGGCGAATCCTCAGGCGGCGCAGCTTATGACGCCGGAGGAGGTGAAGAACCTGCACCTGGACGATGTCGACAACTATCAGAAGCGACTCTATTTCTGGCAGAATGTGCCGCGGCGCGCCAAGTACAACGAGATCTGGAACGAAGTGAAAGCGGCACAGTAGAGCGGTTGCATAACGTAAGAACGACAACCACCAAAATGTCTCTGCTTACAACCCCAAACCAAACGTCGTTAAAAGCAGCGGATCAGGCTGCTCCCACCCTCCTCAGCATTCGGAACGTAGCCAAACAGTTTGGAAAGAACGCAGTGTTGCGGGACATTTCCCTCGAGGTTGCGGAAGGCGAATTTCTAACGATCCTGGGGGAAAGCGGCTC
>Ga0302324_100007290_pt1 | contig 23554 bp, 11 predicted proteins | sample Palsa_T0_1_FD_201949 | JGI IMG/M metagenome (GOLD analysis project Ga0302324, IMG submission 201949) | Peat permafrost microbial communities from Stordalen Mire near Abisko, Sweden - Palsa_T0_1 | ecosystem: Environmental > Terrestrial > Soil > Palsa > Peat permafrost | place: Sweden: Abisko... | reverse complement strand
GGTGGTATTTGCCTGGCTATTGAAGTTACCTAAGAGGCTGAGAACATTTCCGCTGAGCGATTCGGTAACGGCGTTGGAGAATTGCGAGGTGTTGTTATTCGGGTCGGTTGCGGTTGCCGTGATGAATGCGCTCCCACCCGATCCAGCGGTGAGAACCGGTGCGTTCTGCGAGTCGTTGGGTCCTGTGTTCGTGGTGTTACATGGGGTGTTCAGGTTCGGTCCGGCCGTGCCGAGCACTATACCCAGATCGCCGTTCATGAAGATGGAGTTGCGGCTGATCAAGTTGTCAATGCCGCTGTTGATGCGCACGCCGGCTCCTAAATTCGACAAAATCGTGTTGCTGACTGTGTTGTTTCCCTGGCTCTGGCCGGCAGAGGGTGGCGCGCCCGGATCGATGTGCACACCATCGAGGGCGTTATTGGCAATCAGATTTCCTTCGCCGGGATCGGTCCCGCCGATGCTGTTGTTGGTGGCCCCGTTTGACATGGAGATGCCGTCTCCGAGGTTTGCAAGAGTCTTGGTGCCGGTTGGATCGGTCCCGATGAAATTCCCCTGGACGTAGTTACCCTGGAACACCAGGTTGTTGTTCACGTCGACCGTTGTGGCGCCTTCGAGATCGATACCGTCGCTCGCGTTTCCGGAAATCACATTAGCTGCGCCGGCAGTGGATCCGCCGATTGTGTTATTCGCAGTGCCGGTATTGTTTCCCGGAGTTGGTTGGTTCGTATCTGGATTGTTGGGGAAGTCCAACGGAGCGCTCTGAACACCGAAGTCCTCATTGGGAACCAATACTGTTCCGGTGATATCAAGCCCTATGTAATTGCCCTGCACCAGGTCGTCGGTCGTGCTGTTCGCCAGCAATACGCCTCCGCCTGCATTTCCTGAGATGATGTTGCGCGCAGCCGGCGTCGTCCCCCCGATGGTGTTTGAATTTGTAGCGGACAGGATTGATATGCCTTGGCTTTGGGCCACGGACAGGGCGACGGTCCCCGTAACATCGGTCCCGATCAGGTTGCCTTGTACGAGGTTGCCACCGGCAATACCGTTCCCCGCCAGATTATTAATCTGCACCGAGTCCGGATTCCCTCCGTCAATGAGGTTGCCCGTCCCCGGCAGCGTTCCCCCCACAGTGACGCCCCCGGCCAAAAGTGAAATGCCAGTCCCGGTCTGTGACCCGGAACCGGAGTTGGCAATCAACTTCGTGCCTGACGCGTCGGTTCCAATGTAGTTGCCCTCGATACTGAGATTGCTTGCACCTTCTGAAACGATTCCGCCCTCAGTGTTCCCCGAGATAAGATTGCGCGCCTGGGGTGTGGTGCCTCCGATCACATTGCCCACGAAGTAGCCGCCAAACAATTCGCCGTTGCCTCCAACGCCACCGCTGTTTGCTTTCGCTGTCTCCCCGGTGGTGTCGACCCCGACAAAGTTTCCTTCGATATACGACGAAAAGCCCATTCCTCCAATGCCATATCCTCCGCCCCCGGAAGGAGCAAACTCGCTGGGAGGTGCTGGGGTATTCCAGCCTGTAAAATCAAACCCCCGGATCACGGTGCCAATCGAATCGTTGGTTTCCAAGCCATTTCCCCCGGCGATCGTGGCCATTCCACCATCGATCTGGATGAGGATCTTTGCGTTGTCTCCATTGGCCAATGTGTTGGGACTGGCGCCGGGTTGGGTATATCCATCGATTGTCAAGTTCGCATATATCGGCGGCAGAGCATTGAAGTCGCCCGCGCCCAGGTTCTCAGATACGGGCTGAAGGAGGCATACGCCGGTGCTCGCATTGCAACCAGGGTCGGTGGCTGGGATATTGAAGACAATGCTGAAATAGCCCGATTCGCCGCCGCCGGAATCCTCGCTGGCGTTCGTAATTGCCAGACGCAGCGAACCGGGAACGTAGTTGGGCGGAGCCGCATCCTGTGTGGTTGTGACGGTGTAGACGTAGGTAGGTTCGGTGTCCATTGCAATTGGCAACGTATCGTTGGCTTCAGTCATCACCATGCTCTCGAACGGATGCTGATTCAGGCGCATGGGAAGGACGGCTCGTATCGTGCTGTTGGCGTGCAGAGAAGCCGCGAGCTTCATTGACGGACGATTCAGAGAGATTGATCCGGCATCGGGCGCAGCTCTCAACGACATCCGTGGTGTTTGGCCGGTAGAGAATAAGTGGACCTGGGAGTTGCCGGAGTCGAGTGCAAGCACGTCGTGCTGAGGAGAGCCGCTGATACGTGCCGCAACGAGACTGGGAATTCGCTGGCTGAAGCCTGAAGGCAGAGGAACTGCGCTCCGCTCCAACCACTCGACGTTCGCGCTCTGTGCTTCCAGAATCGATTGCCGTAGGGACGCAATTCTGCCGGCGATACCTGAGCCGAGCGTACTTCCAGATGCCGCCCGAGTCTTTTGGAGTTTTCCGGCATGGAGTTGAAGCCCCTGCGCCGCATCGGCTTTGCTCATCCACGATTGTTCGAATTCCTCCGGCGAAATGGAGTGTTCCAGGATGTGCAGACTGCCATCGCCACCGACGGCCGCAACGCTCGGGCCGGCACCGGTAAAATCTCCATACGCAATCGCAGTAATGGCGTAAGAAAAATGCTGAATGGTCACTTGGGCCGGCGCAACCGCAGCACGCTGTGCCTGGTTCAAAGAGAGTTTGCGATCCCGCGCGTGAATCGTCACCAGATTGTTTCCGGCTGCGACTGCGATATCATTCCACGGGCCGAGGCTCAACTGCCCCACGGTGATTGATGTCGCTGAAGCCGGTAAGCGGAAAGACTCCGGAACAGCGCGAATCGCGCCATTGGGAGACTCCAACACCAGCAATTGCGGACCAATTGCGCTGTTGACGGCAACAATCAGGTCGGTGAGACCGTCGCGGCGATTGACATCGCCGGAGGCTAACGCCGTAATCGTTCCGGCAAGGGGAACGCGCTGTGCCGCTGCGAAGCCGCCGTGCCCGTCACCACGGAGAAAGTAAAGAGCATTGCTTCCCCGCGCCGCTGTGACCACGTCCAAATGGCCGTCTGCGTCGAAGTCGCCGGTAACCAGAAACTCCGGAGATTCAGGCACAGAGAATACGCGCGCATCGGGCAAGAACTCGGGCGGCGGCCCTTGGCGCAGCGCCGCACCGTATGGCCAGAGCGCGTTGATGTTTCCGCGATGAATGCTGATTCTGCCTCCGCCGGAAACGCCAAACCCGCTTACCAGATCCGGAACACCGTCGCAGTCGAAATCGCCCGAAGCAAGAGAAACCGGGTCTGCGTCAGCAGCCAGGTCGGCCCCCGAAAAATGCGCGGGAACCGATCGGCCTTTGACGAGCGGCAGGCCAGGCGCAGCGCGCTCCACTGCGGGCGCAAACCTCCCCGAACCCTCCCGCTGACGATTAATCTGCCCGCTCCCTGCCGAACACAGGCAAAGCAGCAGGAGCCCAGCCGAAATCCCGAGGAGCAGCGAGGCAGGCATGCCGGCGCGATACTCTGAGGAGTTTCGGTTCCGGCTGCTGGAGCAGCCAGCATTCGCAATCAGAATTGTCGCGCGGCAGCAAGAAATATTGGGTGTCATCAGCTTCAATGCTCCATTCTTCGGTAGTCGAACTGTTGGGCACGGCCGGCGATTTAGGGCTGGATCACCAGGCCTTTATTCATCAACTCCTCGGTCGATTCATTTGAATCGCGCGAATGCCGAAGGAAGACCTCAATTGCCCACATAACATTCGGAACACTTTCATTTGTCGAACGCGGCTGCGCACTCGAGGTGCGTAGATTCGCTATTCGTCCCAGTCCCGGCGATGTTTTCCGCTTGAAAAGGCAAGTCGAGACAGTTGTTTCGCACAACGAGGATTCGTCCAGGGGACCTGGATCAGCAGGGTTTTTCAAAAACAGAAAATCGCCTACCTCATACGGCGTGGAAACCCCACGAATCACGTCAGGCAAGGAGTCGAATTTCAAAAAAGAAGGCGCAAGGGAGCCAAAGAGGTGGCGAAGAGACGGCTTTTGAGCTCGATTCTCAGACGGCGATATCGGTTACGACGGCTACGCCCGGGTGGCGTCAACGCTTTGTGGCACAATACTTACATCGCGGCAGGTTGTGTTTTCCGTTTTTTTTGAATCAGTTGCGCGTTGGTTGAGCCGGCTGCATCGAGCTTGCCGAGTGTGGAAAAGACATGACGTATGCCTGCCTCAGATGCATGAATACTCGCAGTTCCATGTGCCATGAGGAAGGCCGGCTCTCGCTGTGTGGAGATCATTGAGGGCTGGAGCGATGCGGTTCCTGTTGACTTTCTTGATGGCGTTCGCAATGGCGCCAGGTCTCGCGCCCTCCCAGGAAGCTCCCTCACCTTCCGCCGAAAGCTTAGAGCAGGCGCACGCACTGATCGAAACTCATGAGTTGCAGAAGGCTAACGGGCTGCTCTCCGATTTGGTCCGGCAAAATCCGGGAGACGAATCCGTACTGCTGGAACTTGGCAAGGTGCAACTGCTGCAGGGCCTGAACGACGACGCGCTCAATTCTTTTGAAGCAATTCTTAGGAACAAACCAGAATCGACGGCTGCGCGCGAAGGTGAAGTGAAGGCAGCCGCCGCGGCTGCGTTGGCCGACCGCCAGGCGGGCGCCAACGACACAGCCCTCGTCTACCTGGTTCGCGCCAGGAAGTTTGTTCCGGACTCGCCTGAGTTATTGCTCGATTTTGGCGTTCAGGCGGAGAGCATGCGCATCTATCAGGACGCCGATGCGGCTCTTAACAAGGCGCACAGCCTTGCCCCCGATGACGCCAGGATTCTTTACGCCCTGGCACACGTTGAGCTGGACGAACAGAAGATGCCGGAGGCCGAGGCCAACCTGCGTGCTTACCTGAAGATTCGTCCCGACGACCCCACGGCACACTTTGGTCTGGGCCGCCTGCTGCACATTTTGTTGCGGGACGATGAGGCAAAGGCCGAGTTGGAGCGTTCGGTTGCGTTGCAGCCGCGGCAAAGCAGTTCCTATTATGAGCTCGGGGAAATTGCGCTGGAACAAAATGAGGACAGCGAAGCAAAAGACTACTACGAAAAGGTGCTGGCGCTGGCCCCGCACCATGGCGGCGCACTAACAGGGATGGGCATTCTTGCTTTTCGGACCAAGGACTATGCTGTCGCCGAGACTTATCTGAAGAGCGCCGTTTTGTTTGCCTCCGACTATCCCCGGGCCCACCACTATTACGCGCTCGTGTTGGCAAGGTTGGGACGCGAAGCCGAATCGAAAGCGGAGTCTGAACTTGCCAGGAGCCTCGACGAGCAACAGGCCAGGGCGAGCCGAGGCAACTTTCTGACCGTCCTCCCATAGAGGGTATGCTTGTTTGCGGGCAATGTGCCTGCGTTGAGCCCACTCGCCGATTGACTTCATATGCCAGGAACAGCCACGATGGCAGACTGGAGATTGAAAGCGATGTGCGGAATCTTCAGTGAAGCACAACGAGTCAAAAAAAGGACGAAATGAAATACGTCGGCAAACAGAGGCACCGAATCGGATGCAGCTGCTTTTTTATCCTGCTCGGGATGCTTGTGCTCGCTTCCGGATGTGGTCAACGCCGGCCGCCCAGGATCGTAGTCATCACTCCGACGGGTGGACTGGAGTATTGGGAGCAATTCGATCATGAGATCAAGACGAATGCCGCTTCCGCCGGAATCCATGCTGAATTAGCCGCTCCGCAATCGATGACCGATTACACCGAACAGGTGCAGATGGTGGAGAACGCCATTGCAGCGCATGCGCAGGGAATTATTGTTTCGCCTTCTCACCAACTGGTGCTGGCTTCGGTGCTGCAAAAGGCGGTTCGCGCGCACACTCCGGTGGTCATTGTGGGATCTCCCGTGGCGCTTCCCTCAAATGAGTTTTCCGCATTCATCGGCTGGGACAAAGCTGAAGCGGGAAGGCTCGCGGCACGACGCTTTATTGCCATGCTGGGTGGCAAGGGCGAAGTGGGCATCGTCGGCGTGAGCCCGACGGTGGAAGAGAGTTCGCTGATTGAGAAGGCCTTTGCCGAGGAAATTGCCGAAGCTCCGCGCGTGAAACTGGTAAGCGTAAAGTACGGACTCTCCGACTGGGCGCGAGGGCGGCAGGCGGTGTTGGACATGGTCGCAGAACACCCGAATATCAAAGGTATTTTCACCTCCGACGAGTTTGCCACGCACGCGGCGGCCTATGCTTTCGATGCCGGGTCGCGCACGCGTCCGGCCTTGATTGGCGTGTCGGATGAGTTGAACGAAGTGAATGGATTGAGAGACGGAAGAATCGATGCGCTGATCATCAGCGATCCTCGCGAGCTTGGCGCTCGCGCCATGCAGGCCATGCGCGCAGCGCTTGCCGGCTCCAATACGGGCAGCTATTCCACGCAGCTTCCCGTCCATATCGTTGACAGGAATTCGATGGCGAAGGATCCGATCGTGACCATGCTGATCAAGGGCATAAGCTAGAAGCGAAGAACGAAATGAAGGCTGACACGGACGGTTTCTTTCAGTTGGACGCGGTTGTTATGTTTCGCCACGAGGCCTGCGCGTAGAAGGAACGGAGCCCCGCTACTCCTTCAGTCAGACACTGCTGGTCCTCGTGATCGATACGCGTCGCGGGCCCATTTCCTTCCGGCGTCACCGTTACCGTCAGCTTGCATCCCTGAGCCGATAGTTCGAGACGGTACCAACTACCGAGGGCAATCGGCGTCGCCAGCTTTACGTTCTCCAACTGGTGCCAGTCGTAGGAGGCGCGCCCAAGAACCACCGTTTGTTCGTCCGGCCGCAGGCCTGCGTAGTACCCCTGGTAGGAATCCACACCCTGCTCTGGATCGGTGGTCCTGATTACCAGGCCTGCATCTCCGTAGTGGGTCTCTGGAAAAAGGAGATCGAAACGAACGTCGGCGGAGATACGGTAATTGGCGCCTTGGGTGTGTTGCGCAATCAACATGTCTCCGCGGCCGTAGTTGGGATTGGACCAGATGCCGTCGTGTTCGATCCAGCGGCCGCTGATCGGTTGCCACCCGCTCATTACTTCGAAGTGATCGCCTTGCGCTTTTCCCAGGCCGAGCCGGAAGGCCACGAACAGCCCACCGGCCAGCGCCAGTGCGAGGCAGGCGGCAATCAGCAAACGCAGCGCGATCCTGGGCAATCTAAGCATTCCTGGCATATTCCGCAATTGTTGCGTTTCGATTATAGTAGTTTTGCTTTGCAGCATTGCAGGCTCATTAGCGGGCTGGCGCCAGCCGGGCGCATCGGCCGACCGGTCGCGGCCCTGGCATTGACGCTGGGCCTCTTTCGCTGCGCATTCATGCTGCAGTGCGCAGCCGCGGAGCCCGACCAACTGGGGCCGCCGCGGCTGCAATCGATTGAGTCGGCAATCCAGGTTGCCGATTATTCAACTCACCCCGTGCCTGTTGTTGTGCGCGGCATCGTGATTCTAAACCGTCGCCAGATGGTGATTGAAGACCGCACCGGGGCCACTGAAGTGGAACCGCTGAAGGCGGAGCAGATTGCGTTGGGGGACGAAGTCGAAGTCTCGGGGCTGATGACGCTTGCTCCACAGCCTCGAGTCGAGCAGGGTCAGGTGCGCCGGCTGTGGGGCGGGTCAATGCCCTTGCCGCTTTCCATCACACCAGACCAGGCAGCGGACGGAGAAAACGAGCTCTTTCTTGTTCAGACGGTGGCCAAACTCGTCAATTTTGCGCCGGCTGGTCTTACCGGAGTCCGGCTGAATCTGCGCGGCGGCCATCAGAGCTTTTCGGCGGTCCTGCCCAATGACAGCCTCGGGGGCGAAATGACCACCAAGTCCATGCAGCCCGATGCGACACTGCGCCTCACCGGCATTCTAATGATTAACCACGGCGTCGAAGCGGACCATGGCGACGTGTTCACTTTGCAACTGCGCAACCCGGACGATATCGAGCTGGTGGAAGCTCCGTCGTGGTGGACGCAGGCGCATTTGCTGCTTGTGGGGGCAGCCGGGGTCATTCTGATTCTTACCTGCATCCTGGGGTATTACCGCATCAAGCACTCGCGCTATCGCGCCGTGGCGGAAGAGCGTGCCAACATTGCGCGCGACATTCACGACACACTCGCCCAGGGGTATGCCGGAATCACTCTGCAGCTTGAGGCTGCGCAGCAGACAATTCAACGCGATCCCGAACGGGCCGAGGTACTGTTGAACGAGGCACTGCAGCTGGTGCGACACAGCCGCGATGAGTCCCACCTCTCGATCGATGTACTTCGCTCGCTCTCCCGAAACGATCGCCTGGATGTGCTGATCTCGCACTGCATCGTACAGATCCAGGCAGCATCGGGCGCTATGATCGAACAACAGGTGAGCGGCGAGGCGGCGGACTTATCGTACCATCTGGTCAACAACCTGTTCCGGATTGCCCAGGAAGCGATCGCCAATGCTGTTCATCATGCCAACGCGGACAGGATTGTAGTTCGCGTCGAGTATCGAAAGAAGGAAACACTGCTGGAAGTGGAAGACAACGGAATTGGTTTTGATCCTGGACGTATTCCGGGAACGGATCAAGGCCACTTCGGCCTGACCGGCATGCGCGAGCGCTGCGCCGCGATCAACGCGGAGTTCGAACTGAGATCTACATCGAGCGGGACACTGGTCCGCGTAAAGGTGGCTTCGTGACAACCCAGAAGAGCGCGCTCAAGCCCACGGAAACGCCGTCCGGCGCAAAGCCGATCCGCATCCTGGTTGCTGACGACCACCTCGTCTACCGGATCGGCATCCGCAGCCTGATCGGCTCTGAACCTGGCTTCAAGGTAGTGGGTGAAGCTACCGATGGCGCAGAGGCGATCGAAATCTACCGGCGATTGAAACCCGATGTTCTTCTGCTTGATCTGCGCATGCCGCAGAAAGGCGGAATCGAGGTGGTCCAGGCTATCCGGCGCGAGTTCAATGACGCGCGCATCTTGATTGTGACCAGCTACCAGACCGAGGAGGAGATCTTTCAGGTGCTGGAGGCGGGAGCATTAGGTTACATCCTGAAGGATTTAGGCCGGGACGCATTCATTGAGGCAATCAAGGAAGTCTGCGCGGGCCGGCGATGGATGTCTTCCGCAATCAAAAGGCAGTTTGCCGACCGCGGACTGCGTCAGCCGCTGACCGGGCGCGAGATGGAGGTTCTAAAGCTGCTGGCGCGCGGGCTTACGAATCGGGAGATTGCGCACGTCTTCGACATCTCGACGAGCACCGTCAAGAATCACGTGAACAACCTGTTGACCAAGCTCGAAGTCACTGACCGCACCGAAGCTGTCAGCTCCTGCCTCTCTCGAGGCTTGATCCGCCCCGAAGACCTTTAGAGCGGGCAACTTCCCGCCGGCCCGAGTTTGACCGCTCTGGGCTTATACGCTCACCGAAAATCCTTTGTCAATAGGTATTTGTGCTCAAGCGAGCTGCCATCCGTGGCTCATAGGCTTCGTGCTGCATCCGGGTGTAAAGGTTTCCGCCTGCTCTAAATACAATCTTTGGAGCTTGGAATGCACGACTGAGATGACCTGCCCTCGGATGTATTTCAGGAGGCAGTGAATGACGAGAATGATAAGCCCCTTTGCGTCCAGCAAAGGCGGCCCGATTCTTATCCTGGCGGTGCTGCTGCTGTTTGCGGCAAATCTGCACGCACAAGGGTCACAAGGGTCACTGGCTGGAGAGGTCACCGACAACTTGGGCGCGCGCATCGGTGGCGCCAGCGTCACGATCGTGAATCAAGATACCGGCGCAACCTATGCGGCAACGGCAACCCCGGAAGGCATCTTCCGGTTTCCGGAAGTCACCCTCGGCCGCTACACCGTTACGGTAGGCGCCAAGGGATTCAAGAATTCGGTGACGAAGGACGTCCTGGTGCAGATCACCACCGTAGCTGCATTGAACGTCGTTCTTCAGGCCGGTTCTGTCTCAGAGAGTGTGACCGTCACCTCAGAAGGCCCGGCCCTGGAGACCGAATCTTCCGACATCGGAGGCGTAGTAAGCACGCAGCAGATTATCGACCTGCCGCTCGCACTGGGCGGCGTGGGCGCGCTGCGAGCCGCGGAAGGGTTCGTCTTTCTGCAGCCGGCAACAACCGGGCCGGGAACGGCGAACAGCAGCAACGGCATCTTCCTCTCCAAGGTTGCGGGAGGCCAGAACTACGGCAATGAAGTGCTGATTGACGGCAGCAGCCAGGAGCGAAGCGAGAACGGTTCTTCCTTCGATGAGGAAGCGCCGTCCGTCGAAGCATTGCAGGAGTTCAAGGTAACCACTTCGTTGCCTGAGGCCGAGTATGGGCGGACTACAGGGGGCATTGAGAACTTCGCGACCAAGAGCGGAACAAATGCCTATCACGGCACGGCCTTTGAGCTTTACAAGGATCAGGCTCTGGATGCCAACACTTTCTTCAATGATGGCTGGGAAGCCTTTTACTGCACCGGCACAAACAACACCCCGGCCTGCCGCTCTTCCTATGCAACTCCCGTCGACCATAAGAATGATTTCGGCGGAAATTTGGGCGGTCCTATTCGCATTCCTAAGCTTTACAACGGACGAGACAAGACCTTCTTCTTCTTCAACTGGGAGCAAATCAAATATGCTACGGGTGGAACGAACACGGTTACGGTGCCCACAGTGGCCGAACGCGGCGGGGACTTCGCCGACAGGCTGACCACCTCACAGACCGGCACCAACCCATGCTATGCGCCGACTGATCCGAACTACATAGTCTATGCCGGTGAGATCTTCGACCCTGCGACCACGCAGACCGTGCAGACTGCGAACGGCACAAGGGAATGCCGAGCGCCATTTGCGGGAAATGTCGTCCCCCCGGGGCGCATCAGCACTGTCGCTTCAGCTCTGTTGTCCTATTGGCCGCTGCCGACAAATAGCAACACATTCAATAACTTCACTTACAAGGGCGCCGCCCCTATTACGGATACGACTTACACCGTCCGTATCGACCAGAACATCAGCGAGAAGATGAAGGTCTGGGGCTCCTATAACACGCGCGAAAATGCTCTATTTACGGGCGGTCTGCCCCTTCTTCCCACTCCCGCGAACCCACAGGGTTGGTGGCAGAATTTCACCACCCACTTTGTGCGCGTTGGAATTGACTACTCGATCACCCCAAATCTGCTGAATTCGTTTATCTTTGGCACAAATCGGTCGAACAGTCAGAATTTCTCGCAGGCGATTGTGGACGGAAAAAACTGGAATCAGCTGCTCGGTCTCGGCAACGCAGCTGGGAACAACTTTCCCGTGATTGGTACAGGCGATGCACAGATCGGCATAGGCAGCGACCAAAACGACGACAACATCGACAACGCCCTCCACTTGAATGATTCCGTCGCCTGGGCGCATGGCCGGCACAACTTCAAATTCGGCGTCGACGTGCGCTACCAGCAGTATTCTCCAATCAATGGCAGAAACGAGAACATCGGCTTTTCAAGCGGTGAGACGGCGGGCGCCACCAGCGAGGGCGGCGGCCTCGGCTTTGCCAGTTTCTTGCTGGGTGAAGCAAACAGTGGCAGTACCAACGTGATTGTCAGCCAACCGCGCTGGACCTCGTGGTACTACGCGGTGTTCGCCCAGGACGATTTCAAGGTCAACAATCACCTGACTTTGAACCTTGGCCTGCGCTACGACGTGGATGAGCCTCGCCACGAAGTGCATAACGAGACGTCGAACTTCAGCCCGACGGCCAACGATCCGGAGTTCAATATTCCCGGAGCATTGATCTTCGGTACGCAATGCAACTGCAATACGGCGTGGGCGAACACATACCACAAGGATTTTGGACCCCGCGTCGGGTTTGCCTGGTCGCCCGAATTCATGCATCAGAAAACTGTTATCCGCGGTGGCGCCGGCATCATTTATGGCGCGCTGGTCTACGACGATTTTGGTGGAAGCATGATCACCGGATACACAGCTACTCCTTCAACCAATAGCCCCAACGGCTTCGATCCAGCGTTTGATATTGATGCCGGTATGCCGACTTTCACTCCGCCGCCGGATCTGGACCCCGGTTACTTCAACGGCACGCATGTGGCCGGATCCTACATTACTAAGACGGCCGGCAAGCCGACTACGCTGTACAACTGGAACATCGAGGTACAGCATCAGCTGGCGGACGATCTCCTTCTGACCGTAGGCTACATCGGCAATCATGCGCAGAATCTGGAATCGAACCTGCTCAATCCCAACAACGAGCCTCCGTCGGACTTCGCTCTTGGCGACGCTCTGACTTCCGGCATCATCGGCAATACGGTGGGCGTTGCAGTGCCGTTCCCTGGGTTCCTGCAGCTCTGGGGCGGAGATCCGTGGATTGAGTCAGCCGTTCGGCCTTTTCCGCAGTATGACTACATCGATCAGGGATGCTGCCTGGAAAATGTCGGCATGTCGAGCTTCAATGCGCTGGTGGCAAGCGTGCAGCGCCACTTCCATCAAGGCATGAACCTGCAGGTCTCGTATACCTACGGCAAGACCTTGACGGATGCAGACAGCGCGTTGCCTAACTCCGGTGTCGGTGTTACGCAGGACATGAATACGAACGACCTGCACAAAGACAAGGCAATTTCCGCGCAGGATCTCCGGCATACGCTGGTGATCAGCGGCTTCTACCAACTGCCGTTCGGAGTAGGTAAGCCGTTCGTCAACCACGGGGTTCTCTCGCAGATTATCGGCGGCTGGGAAATAGGATCGGTCGAACGAATTCAGTCCGGACAGCCAATGTCGTTCGGCAGCGCCACCGGGCCTCCGGGATACGAAAACGCTTGGGAGTGGAACAGGTATGACGGGACATCGCTCAAGAGCGCGGTCTACAAGCGAGGAGCGAAACACATCAACCCATTTGTCGTAATCGGGGCGAATCAATATACGGACCCGAATACAAACACGATGTTCAACCTGGAATACAACAACGTAACGCACCCAGGCTCGTCGGCGGCTGGCTCGCCGGTCGCGTTCTTTGACCCGAACGCCAATTATGCCCGGGATTGCACGGCAGCTACCATACCGAACTGCGCCAGCCCTGGACTGAATCAGCCCTATGCGTTTGCAAACGGCAGCATTCCGCGCGTACAAAGCGAAGTGCGAACGCCCCCTTATTTCAACAATGACCTGAGCATCATCAAGCGATTCAACATCCACGATAATTACGTGTTCAGCATCAAGGCAGAGTTGCTGAATGCCTTCAATGAGCACACGTTCAGCATTCCCGATACGGAGCCTTACGACGGAACCTTCGGGTTGCCAGGCGGGACCGTGAACGGCGCCAGAAACACTCAACTCACCGCCCGCTTCACTTTCTAGTTAAAGGTGGATTGTGCGCGGCATTCAATCCCGGGGATACGAGGCTCGCTTTGTATTCCCGGTCCTTCTAAAATACTCGCTGCAAGGTTGCGCTTCACTTTGAAACGCGAATTCGACGCAGCGGCTCCAGGCAGCGCTTTCCTTGTTGGAGAATCGGCATTCGGGGCCGACGAGGAGGATTTCGAATGAGACGATCGAAAGCGCTGCTGATCGCATTTTCACTCATTGCATTTTCGGTTTGCCGCGCGCAGAGCACCCCAGACGCAGCACATTCGCAATCGGAGGACGCACTCCGCAAGGGCACCGAGGCAGTTCAGGCAGGAAGATTCGCCGACGCGGAACGATGGTTTTCCACGGCGGTCAAGGCCGATCCGGAAAACTCCGCTGCTCAAATGGCGCTTGGCGTGGCGGAGTTACGCTTGGGCAAGGCAAAGGAAGCAACGGAACAATTGCGCGATGCGCTTGCGCGGAATCCACAGATGCCCGGAGCCAATCTGTTTCTGGGCATAGCGTATGCCCAGATGCATCTTCAGGATGATGCCATCGCAGCATTCAACCGCGAGATTGAACTGGATCCGAAGAACGCGCAGGCGCAGATGTGGCTCGGCGTGGTCGAACTTCAGGCGGGGCATCCGGAGAAGGCGACCGAGCCGCTCGATCGTGCCGCCGAACTGGATCCGAATAATCTGAATATTCTGGACTACCGGGGCGAGGCGCACAACGATGTCGCGTTTGAGAGTTACGCGCGCATGGCAACCATCGATCCTCACTCCTGGCACGTGCACAAAGTGCAGGCCGAGTTCTACACGCATGAGAAGCAGTACAAGCAGGCCATCGCCGAGTACCTGGAAGCCATCAAGGCCGCGCCCGGCAACTCCGATCTCTATGAAGAGCTGGGCGATGTGTATCGCCAGTCAGACTCGCTCGAGCTCGCCCAGCACGCCTATGCCAAGGAACTTGAGTTGAGCCCCAACAACCCGATCGCCATGTACAACCTTGGCCAGATCGATATCGAGACTGGACAGGCAGAGAAGGGTCTTCAGCTTTTGCGTACGGTGATTGTTAACTATCAGAACGCACCGGCTACGTACTTTTATCTTGGGCTTGGCGAATTCGAAAACGGCAGAGCTACAGAGGCTGCTGCCGCGTTGGAAAAAGCGCTCGGCATGCATCCGGATGCCAATCTGAAGCCGCGCATCGAGTATCAACTGGCTCGCGTCTACCATAAGCTCGGACGGGACTCCGACGCGGATCAAGCAATTCAGGAATACACACGATTGAAAGCACAGATTGCGAAACAGAACTCCGCTGCGCAGCAGAACGCGGCTCCTGAGTCGTTGCCTGCAGGAACTCCAGTTCAGTCGCGGCAAAGTAACAACTAAGGCGCAGTTATTCTTTACCCTGCACACCGGGAAATGGATGACCGCGCGCAACTAAGGAAGATGCAAGGCATGATTCGAACTCAGGGAATTCTTCATGCGCGGTTTCTATCCATTGGTAATATCACCAATTCTCTTGGCGGCAATTAGCTTCACCTCCGGCTGCGGCGGAGGAGGTGGAAGCACATCCACGCAGTCTGGTCCGGCATTGACTACGACCACTTTGACCCTCTCCGGTTCCTCGATCAATGTCGGAATCTCGGTGACACTTACAGCTACGGTTACGTCAGGTGGCACAAGCGTCACTTCAGGGTCGGTCACCTTTTTTGATGGAACCACGAGCCTGCAAACCGTCGCACTCAACAGCTCCGGACAGTCAACATACTCGACCACAGCACTGGCTGCGGGTAGTCACAGCCTGACCGCCAGCTACGGCGGGAACACATCCTACCAGGCGTCAACGTCTGCTGCGGCAACGCTCACCGTTTCGGTGCCAACCTCGCCAAGCGCCTTGGCCCTTACCACTTCCGCGACCTCTTCAACGCAGGGCTTGCCCGTTGAGCTGATCGCCACCGCGACCGCGACTTCGGGCTCGGGAGGCGCTGTTCCGACCGGTACCGTCACATATACCAACGGCGCGACCACGCTCGGGACGGCCTCGCTTGACCCGACGGGTGTCGCGCACCTTACCTCGACATTGCTTCCCATCGGGACTAACTCGATTACGGCGAGTTATGGCGGCGATTCAAACTATGCCTCATCGAAATCGACCGCTGCCAGCGTCACCATCTCCGCATCCGCAGCGTCGACGTATACCAACCCGCTCACGCTTAACGTAAGCAGCGCGCAGACAGCGGTGAGCTGTGCGGACCCGGCCATTTACAAGTACCAAAACAATGGTGTGGACACATGGTACTTATACTGCACGAGTGACGCGCTCTATGCGGGCGATCCGAATCCGCATTACATCAACATCTTTCAGTCTTCAAATCTGACCAGCTGGAATTACGTTGGGAATGCTTTTCCCGGTTTGCCTTCATGGGCAAACGTAAGCGGCGCTGCGTTATGGGCGCCCGCGATCAAGTACATCAACGGCCAATACGTTCTCTACTACGCTGCCTCCGCAACGAACCTCGCAGGCGGAGCCTCGGCAATCGGCGTGGGTACAAGTTCAAGTCCGGCCGGCCCCTTTGACGACTCCGGGACGCCAGTCGTTGAGCCCGCCGTTGCCACCAACTGTTGCGATGGCGCTTATCGCTCGACGATCGATCCTGAGGAGATCCAGGATACGTCAGGGCAGAGATGGATTCTCTTCGGCAGTTTCACCGGCGGAATTTTCGTGCGCCAGCTTTCTGCGGATGGACTCACTTCGGACCCCGCTACCGAAGTGCAGATCGCGATGGACAATCGTTACGAAGGAGGGAACTGGTGGTACAACAACGGCTATTACTACCTGTTCGGGTCGGCCACCAACTGCTGCAACGGCCCCCTCAGCGGCTACGGCGTTTTTGTTGCCCGTTCGGCCACACCCACCGGCCCCTATCTCGACGCGCAGGGCATCTCGATGACTGCGACGAACGTGGGCGGTACTCCTGTGATTGAGATGAACGGCAACAGCGTGGTTGGTCCTGGCGGGAATGTTATCTTCGCAGATGAGTCAGGCCAGACCTACATTCTGTATCACGGAATCGTCAGTAGCAGCCCCTACTACACAGGCGATGTGGGATACACCGCAAGGCCTGGGTTCATTGATGCCATTGACTGGGTGAATGGCTGGCCGATCGCGCGCGGAGGTTTCGGGCCTTCTGACCAGGCTGCTCCGCAGCCGCTTCCAGTGGCGCAGCCCGGTGGCACCAGTAGTTATGTAACCAGCCTGGCTAACCAGGATGCTCCTCGCACTGAGATTGCTCCACTTTCGGACTCCTTCACCGAAACCACTTTGAGTTCGCAATGGTCCTTCATCCACGGCACAGCGCCTTATACGCTCACGGGCAGCGGATACGAAGTGCAGACGGTTGGATACGACACCACGAACGCAATGGCCAGCGTTCCATTGCTGGCCGAAAGCTCGCCTCCTGGCGATTACATGGTGGAGACCGAGCTGAGCATCAATCTGCCGGTCACGGGCGCTGACGCAAACTATGCGCAGGCGGGACTGCTTATCTATGGCGACGACAGTGACTACGTTCGCCTTGATGCGAACTCGAACAGCGATACGCGCCAGATTGAATTCATCAAGGCGGAGACGCCGCCTGCTAGTGGATATCCAACGTGGGGAGCGACAGACGTTGGACCTCCGGCCATTACCACCACGGTGAACGCATGGCTGCGCATTGTGAAGAGGAATGTGAACGGGACGGAGCACTACACGGCGTACAGCAGTAACGACGGCTCTACCTGGACGCAAAGCGGCACATGGGATCACTCGCTTGGCAGCGGGGCAAAGATCTGTCTCTATGCAGGAAATCTGACTGGATACACGGCAAACTTCGATTATTTGCGCGTCTCAACTATTCAATAAAGAGATATGTGGAGATTGCGTTCAATTGATCTTCGCAAAGCGAATGCTGAGAGAGATTGAATTTCGCGGATTTAGATGGAAGTGCGAGGAGAAAGCGTAGTGACGAGGATTGTTGGGTCTCTCATAGCCGTCAGTCTTGCCGGATCCGTGCATGCGCAGATCACCGTCACGGAGCCGATTCCGCAGACTGCGACCATCGAAGTGATTGCTTCTCAGGCGGGTAAGCAGCCGATTCCGAGAACTATCTTCGGAACGTTTCTTGAACCGATCGGTAATTCAACTTACAACGGGTTATGGGCTGAGTTATTGCAGAATCCGAGCCTTGAATCGGGCATGTGGAGTCCGGAGAAAATGGCTGCCATGGTTCGCGATCAACCGGAACTGCGCCAGGCAGGCAATCTTGCCTTGCCCCTTCCTTGGGAACCGCTCGACGCGCATCAGGGCAATCGATACGAAATTCATTACGGCGATGCAGCGAATTCCTGGCAGTCTCTGCGCATCTTCGGGATGCCCGGCAAAGCAACGGGCATCAAGCAAAGAGTCTATCTGCCCATTCATCGGACGCGCGACTACGTGGGAAGCTTTTACGCCAGACACGTGGACGGAGATATCAATGTGACGATTGCTCTGCGCGTCAGGAACCAGGACGACGTGCTGGCGTCGCAGCAGATCCAGGTTACGAATAAGGCATGGACGAAGTACTCCTTCAAGCTGCAGGTGATGGAGGGCAAACTGAAGCGGCTCGATCCGGCGGATTTTGTCGTCGAATTGCCGGGCGATGAACGTGTCGAAGTGGACGAGTTCTCTCTCATGCCCGCCGACGCGATGAGCGGTCTCGACCCAGACGCCGTCGTTCTCGCGAGGCAAATGAATACGCCACTCGTGCGGTTCGGCGGCAACTTTACTTCCTCCTATCACTGGACCGATGGCGTGGGGCCGCGCGACAAGCGGATAAGCATGCTCAACAACTCATGGGGCATCCCAGAGTACAACAGCTTCGGCACGGATGAGTTCCTTGAATTCTGCCGCCAAATCAGCGCCCAGCCGCAGATCGCTCTCAACCTCGGCAGCGGAACGCCAGATGAAGCTGCCGCCTGGGTGCGCTACGTCGACGAACACTGGTCTACGCATTCTGGGTTACTCTGGGAGCTTGGCAACGAGTTATGGGGGAACTGGAACCTGGCCTACCCAACGCGCGAGCAACTCGCCGAGCGCACCGCCAAGTTCAGCGATGCCGTTCATCGAGTCGATCCAACCGCACGCGTGATTGCGACCGGCGCCGATCCCGAGGTTTTCAAAAGTTGGAATGCGATTCAACTGACTAACCCACCGGGAACTTTCAATTACCTGTCAACACATTTTGTGGTGGGAACAGGCGAAGTCGAGCTCAAGGACCCGAGCCCGGAGTTTGTGACGTCGGCAGCACTTGCTTTGCCGGTCGAGTTGGGGAACAGGCTGCGCCAGGCGCAGAGCCAGATCGATGGCACGCCTGGCTACAACGAGAAGGCGCACATTGCATTCACGGAATGGCTTTTTATTGGAGGCCGCCACGACGCGCCGAGCTTTACCAACACCGGCGGAGCCATAATGACAGGCGGTTTCTTGAATATGCTGCTGAGAAACTCTGACATTGTTCCCGTCTCCGACATGACAGGAATTATGGAGTTTGCGGGAATCTGGAAGAAGCGCAGCCAGGTTTACGCGACGCCATCGTACTACGTGTTCAAGCTCTACGCGAATGCGAATATCGAGAGAACTATCGAGGTTACGACCCGCGCGGGCACGTATTCAGTTGCTCAGGGTGTAAAGCGGCTGCCGGAGATTGCCTCAGTTCCCTACCTCGATGTGGTCGCGGCGCTGAGCAAGGAGAGCCGAACTATCACGCTGTTTTGCGTGAATCGCAGCCTGAATCGAGACATCGCCGCAAAGATAAGTCTGCATGACTTTGACGCGGCGCGGACAGCAAAGGTCGAGACGCTCAGCGCGGAGAACCTGACCGACGCCAACGATGAAGTTGCTCCTACCCGCGTCACGCCCGTGAGCAGTGTTGAAGAAATGCAGCCAGACGGATGGTTGCACACATTTCCGCGGACGAGCGTGACCGTGATTTCTCTGGAGCGCCGATAGTTTGCCGCGGGGTGTGAATTCCTGTTTGGAAAGGATCGACGAAGGGAATAATTCATGGTGAATACTTCTTTTGTTGGCATATGGACATGGCGTCTTGGCGTTTTTTTGATTTGCGGCGCGCTTTTGACTGAATGCGGTTCTTTGCAAGCCCAGCAGACGCGTTGGACTGAGGAACGGGCCAACCAGTGGTATCAACAGCAGCCATGGCTGGTAGGCGCAAACTTCCTTCCGTCAGATGCAATCAACGAGCTTGAAATGTGGCAGGCCGAGACCTTCGACCCCGCAGAGATCGACCGTGAATTCGGTTGGGCGGAGAGTCTGGGCATGAACACGATGCGCGTCTTTCTGCATAACCTTTTGTGGGAACAGGATTCAATCGGATTTCAGCATCGCCTCGATCAGTTTCTAGCCATTGCCAGCAAACATCATATCCGCCCTATCTTCGTTCTTTTCGATTCCTGCTGGGATCCCGATCCCAGGCTTGGCCCTCAGCATCCCCCGATTCCCGGCGTTCATAACTCCGGCTGGGTGCAAGCGCCAGGGAAAACTATCCTTGTCGACTCCCAACAGTACCCGCGTCTGAAGGCCTATGTGCAGGGCGTGGTTGGAGCTCTTGCAAACGATCCTCGCGTCCTCGCCTGGGATATTTGGAACGAGCCCGATAACGACAATGCCTCATCCTATGGGAAACTTGAGCCCCGCGGTAAGACGGAATTGGTTTTGGCGTTGCTCCCACAAGTATTTGCGTGGGCGCGTTCGGTTCACCCGAGCCAACCTCTAACCAGCGGATTGTGGACGGGCGACTGGACTTCGCTGGATAAGATGCCGCCGATGGCTCAAGTTCAGATCGAACAATCCGACGTGATTTCTTTTCATAACTATGATTGGCCGGAAGGTTTCGAGAACAGGAATCACGACCTTCAACAGTTTCATCGCCCGGTTATCTGTACCGAGTACATGGCACGCGGTGCAGGAAGCACCTTTGATACGATTCTGCCTTTGGCAAAGAAATACCATGTTGGGGCCATCAGCTGGGGACTGGTGAAGGGCAGGAGCCAGACCTATTTGCCGTGGGACTCCTGGCAACGTCCGTACGTCCTCTTGACCCCGACAGTCTGGTTCCACGACATCTTCTATGAGGATGGCACTGCGTATCGCCAACGGGAGGTTCAGATCTTCCGCGACCTTACTGGGAAGCAATAGCGGGCGGCTCGGCCCTCACACCTGGTTTTGATCCGACCAGTTGGGATCAAGGCTTTCCTCGCAGGCAGAGAATACTCTAGCGTACCCTTCTTTAGCCGAATAATCTGGAAGTGTGAGAGGCTCCGAGAGCGGGGAAGCAGAGCAAATGCGAGTTTTGAGATCGGGAAGACTGGGAAGCAGGCAGAGTCGAAGCTTTCACCTGCTTCTCGTCTCCGGGCTGGTCGCGATAGGAGCCTGGGCACAATCAGCAGCACCCCCGCCGCAGACAAGTGTAAGCGGCAACAATGCCGCTACGCTCGTGCCGGGCCACTTTGTCGACGTCACACAGAAAGTGGGCATCAAGTTTGTTCATCAGGCTCCGCACACTTCGCGCAAGTACCTGATTGAAACCATGGGCTCTGGAGTGGCGTTGTTCGATTGCGACAATGATGGCCGCTTGGATATCTTCTTCGTGAATGGCGCGCCCTACGGCGACCCAACGCCCAAAGGCTTCATTCCACAGAAAACCGGTTCGGACTACTGGAACCGCTTGTATCATCAGAAGCCCGACGGAACATTTGAAGATATTACTGTGAAAGCCGGCCTGCAGGGAATCGGTTACGGTATGGGAGTAGCCGTCGGCGATTACGATAATGATGGGTACGAAGACCTCTATGTAACCGGCTACGGGGGAAACCGTTTGTATCATAACAACGGTAACTGCACTTTTACCGATGTTACTGAAAAGGCGGGTGTAGGTGGGAGCGGATGGTCGACTTCCGCAACCTGGGTCGATCTGGATAACGACGGGCTTCTCGACCTGGTCGTCGATCGCTATGTGCAGTGGGATTGGGACGATGTTTGGTGTGGCGAGCATCGCGAAGGCTATCGGGGCTACTGCCATCCGGATGTGTTTCAACCAATCACCATGCTTGTGTATCACAACGATGGCAACGGCCATTTTACCGAGGTTGCGCACAAGCTCGGGCTCGATAAGCCTGCCAAGGCGCTGGGGATAGCCATCGCGGATTACGATCAGGATGGAAGGATCGACCTTTTCGTCGCCAACGACTCCATGCCGGAGTTCCTGTTTCATCAGAAAAAAGATGGAACATTTGAAGAGGTCGGCCTTGAAAGCGAAGTCGCCGTAAACTCCGACGGACAGACTTATGCCGGAATGGGCGTCGACTTTGCCGATTACAACAATGATGGCTGGCCTGACCTGGTGGTTACCGATCTGGCTAACCAACGATATGCGCTCTATCGGAATGCGGGGGATGGCACATTTAACTACGCGAGCGTGACTTCCGGACTGGCCAGCATGTCGATGCTCCATTCCGGTTGGAGCCTGCGTTTTATAGACTACGACAACGACGGCTGGAAGGACCTGCTGATTGCGCAGGGGCACGACCTGGATACGATCGAAAAGAGTTTCCCCCAGCTGCGTTACCGGGAGCCGATGATGCTGGTTCGCAACACCGGCCAGAAGTTCGTGGATGTGTCCGGCATTTCTTCGGAGATATTTCACGAGGGTTGGGTCGGGCGGGGTATGGCGATCGGCGATTTGAATAACGATGGGCGCATCGATGCAGTGGTTTCGACAAATGGCGGCCCTCCGCACGTCTTGCTCAATATGACTGAGACGAATAATCACTGGATTACTTTGCGGCTTATCGGCCACAAGAGCAATCGCGACGGCATTGGGGCACAGGTGAAGATTGTTACGACGCAGGGCAGCCAATGGGGAACTGTAACCACTTCGAGTGGGTATCTCTCGGCAAGCGATCCGAGATTGCAATTCGGATTGGGGAAGGAGTTAGCTGTCGAGCGTATTGAGATTCGCTGGCCCAGCGGGATTCAGCAAGTATTGACGAATGTGAAAGGCGACCGGCAGATAACGGTTGATGAGCCGCTTCAATCGATGCGCGGACAACCGGTAGCTGCTGCTGACGCGCCAAAGCCTTGACGCGTGAGCGTTGCTTCCGCGCTGCATCAGTTCCTGAAGTGCCAATTTGGAATGATGGGCGGGCCATTACTCGCTGTGCGAGCCATACAGTTTCTGACTAAGAGAGAACTCCTGCTGTGCACGATCGGTTTGTCCAGCCTGGCGCAAAGCCCGGCCAAATTCGAAGTGAATCTTGGGATTCCCGGGATCAAGCTTCGTTGCCTGCTCCAACTCCGCAAGCCCGGCTGGATTGTCGAGAATCGCAAGCAACGCCCGGCCGAGCTTTTCGTGACAAGCCGCGCATCCCGGCTGGATGCGCACCGCCGTGCGGAGCGGATCGACTGCTTCTTTTTCGCGGACATGATCGAGCAGAAAGCTACCCAGGTCAAGGAAGGGCCACTCATCTGTGCCGTTTGCGTCTGCCCAGCTGGCGGCCTTTCGCAATGCATCTTCAGCTAACTCCGGGCGATTGATTGCATCGTAAACCAGGCCGAGATTCTCCTCCGCCTTGAGGTTCTTCGGTTGAATTGCAAGCACGCGTGCATACATTTGCCCGGCATCCGCGTATCGGTCTTTGGAGTAATAGCAACGGCCGAGAGAGTAGAGAACGTCGGGGTTGTCAGGATCCATCTTGACAGCCACTTCGAGCCAATGGATGGCATCGTCGTAGTCATTGAGCAACACGTAGTCGAGGGCGACTGAACGAAGCTCCGCCGGCGCAGGTTGGCGATATTTGGCGGCCTGTGTGTAGGCGTCGAGCGAATCTCGTGCTTTGCCCTCCTCACGCAGCACCAGTGCCAAGGCGTAAAGCAATTCTGGGGAATCAGATTGTTGGGCAAGCCTGGCACGCAAAAGAGATTCTTTATCGGAGAGCTCGGGCGTTGCGGTGCCGCGCTGCTCGGTGGAATATGCAGCGCCCGCGGGAGCTGCCTCCTTTGTTTCATTTGCGGACTGTGCCGGCATGCGGTAACTCACGCCCGCAAGCAGGAAGCAAACCGCAGCAGATTGAACACAAGAACGCAAGGCCACGCTCGCTCCCGAGTATCAGCTCAGAACCATTGTAGTTTCTGAAAGGGCGCGTCAGATACACGCCAATGATTTCATTTCCATTGGCGG
>Ga0302324_100007285_pt1 | contig 23565 bp, 19 predicted proteins | sample Palsa_T0_1_FD_201949 | JGI IMG/M metagenome (GOLD analysis project Ga0302324, IMG submission 201949) | Peat permafrost microbial communities from Stordalen Mire near Abisko, Sweden - Palsa_T0_1 | ecosystem: Environmental > Terrestrial > Soil > Palsa > Peat permafrost | place: Sweden: Abisko... | reverse complement strand
TCGAACGTGTCCCGGCTGTGGGCGCACCAGCCCGACACCCTCAGGCAGCTGTTCGCGCTGATGTCCGACGCGTTCGGGGCCAGCGGGCTGAGCATCCGCCAGCGCGGGATCCTGGTGACCGCCGCCGCCGCCGCCCTGGGCGACTCCTACTGCTCGCTGGCCTGGGGCGGGAAACTGGCCGCGGCCGCCGACCCGGCCCTGGCGGCGAGCGTGCTGACCGCCGACGACGCCGGGCTGACGGAACAGGAGAAGGCCATCGCCGACTGGGCGCGGACGGTGGCCAGCGACCCCAACGCCACCACCCCGGCCGACATCCAGGCGCTGCGCGACCGCGGGCTCGACGACGGGCAGATCTTCGCCATCACCGCCTTCGTCGCCCTCCGACTGGCCTTCTCCACGGTCAACGACTCCCTGGGAGCGCAGCCCGACGCCGAGCTCGCCCGGTCCCTGCCCGCGGAAGTCCGCGAAGCCGTCACCTACGGCCGGCCGACAGCCCAGCCGTAACCCGACGGCAACTACGCAGCGTGATCATGAAAAGCGGAAACGGGTACCCCGCCCGCTGCCGCGCCCGGGACGCCTGTTGAGATGGACCCATGGCATCGACGACCTCGTTTCCGCTGCTGCGACTCGGCCGTATTCAGCTCGACCCCCGGCTGCGGGCGCTGCAGCCCGCAACCGGCGCATCCGACCTGGTGGTGACCGCCGCCGTTCCCGTCCCGGACGCGCCGGGCCACCTGCAGCCGGCCTGGGAGGTCGCCTGGAATGACGCGGTCAGGCAGGCGGCCGAGCTCGGCGCCGCCGACGAGACCGCGCAGGCGCTGAGCACCGGCTCGGGCGACGCTGAGGAGCACGGCCCCGGCACCCGCGTGGTCGTCGCCGCCCGCGGCCAGGTCCTGCACGAGCAGTGGCTGGGCGGCTCCATCGGCGAGAACTCGGTCACGGTGGGACCGCTGCCGCACCTGGCCGCGGCCGCCTCGGCCGCCGCCGCCCGGCCGGCCTGCGTGGTCGTGGTCGCCGACCGCGACGGCGCCGACGTGATCGCGCACGCCAGCGGCACCGAAGTCGCGGTCGAGCACTACCTGGTGGGCAAGCGCGAGCCCTCCCAGAGCGGCCATGTCCGGGAGAAGCCCCCCGCCGTGCACCACGGCGAGCGGCACCTGACCGGCAGCGAGCCGGAGAGCGGCGGCCAGGCGAACGCGACCGAGGTCGCCGCCCGCATCGACGACGCGGCCGCCAAGGTCGGGGCGCACATCGTGCTCGGCGCCGGCGACCAGCACATCCTCGACGCGGTCAGCGCGCACCTGACCGGGTCGCTGGGGCCGATCGTCACGATCGACGGCAGGCGCACCCGCAGCGGCCGCGACGACCACATGGGCCCCGCCATCGGCGCCGCCCTCGACCAGATCGCCGCCGCCGCCACCGCCGAGATCGGCGACGAGATCGCCGCCAAGGTCGGGGGCGACGACCCAGGGGCGGTCCGCGGCCTCAAGGCGGTCGCCGAGCAGCTAGCCGAGCAGCAGGTCGCGGTGCTGCTGCTGGCGGCCGACATCTCCCGGGAGACGGACCCGAGCAACAGCTACGTCCTCGGCGCCGCGCCGACCGAACTGGTGCCGGCCAACACCGTGACCGGCCTCTCCGTGCCGCTCGAGGACGGGCTGGTGTGGGCCGCCCTGCACCAGGACGCGATCGTGGTGGTCCTGCCCGACCGCGGCGGCCCGCTGGCCGGGGAGCCCGCCGCGGCCCTGCTGCGCCGCGGTCAGCCCCGCGATCGGGAGGGTGGCGGCCGCCCGATCCACCCCCGTTGACGCTGCGCCGGTGACCTCGGTCACGCAGGGGTGGCAGTCATCCAGGGTCCGTTCGACAATCAAAGGTCTTTGAATTCAAGATCTTCTGATCGAACGGACCCTGGTTTCACGCCGTCAGGAACTGATGCGCACCAGGAACAGGTTCGCATGAGTGCCGTGGACGTCACTCGCCTCGATGACCGCCGGGCCGTTGAGCAGCTGATACGCGCCGGGCACGGACAGCGCGGCGGACGTGCCGCCGGTGCCCGGGTTCAGCAGGCCGACCGTCGCCGCCGAGCACGGGAACCCGCTGCAGGGCTGGGCGAGCACCAGCAGCCCGAGCCCGGTGCCGACGATCGAGCCGTCCTTCTGCGGCACCCGCCTGGACGAGACCAGCGCCAGCGTGCTCGCGTTGTAGCTGAGCACGTCAGCCGCGCTGCTGCCGAACGCGAGCAGGTCGACCCGGCCGCCGGCCAGCGCGAGCGGCGCGTCGACCGGCGCCTTGCGGTATTGCACGGCCGACGTCGTCGGGCTGGCGTGGGCGAGGTCGTCGGTCACGCCGTGCACGGTCTCGAAGTACAGCCCGGTGCCGTTGGCGCTCAGGTCACCAGGGAACGCGTCCTTGTCGACCACGTGCACGGCCGAGCTCCCGGTCTGCACCCGGTCGACCTGCGCGTACTCGAAGCCGCTGCCGTCGGTAGCCCAGTCGGTCCACGCCCAGACGGTGCCGCCCACAACGTCAAGACCGGCCGAAGTGACCGGCGCGAAGAGACTGCTGAGGGTCCAGTGCCGCAGCTGGCCGCCGGTGGCGCGACTGTACTCGGTGACCCGCAGCCCGGTCTCCACGAACAGGTCGGAGTCGTTCGCCCCGAGCGCGAGCACCGCGCCGCCCGCGTGCAGCGCGACCACCGGTGCGCGGCTGCCCTCGACGACGTAGACGACCGCGCCGCGGGAGAAGAACACGGCCCCGTTCGGCGCCTCGGTGAACGCGTTGCCATAGAGGCTGGTCGTCGCCCCCAGCGCGATTCTGCTGCCGTGCAGCGCGGAGGCGGCGGTTGATTCCGCGGCGGTTGCCCGGGTGGCGGCCTGGGCGCCGCCCGCGGTCGCCGCCAGCGTCGCCAGCGCGAGCGCGGTGGCCGCGAGCAGGGCCCGGGCCTGGGGTTTAATCGTCATTGATCAATGCTCCCTTGGTCGTCCGATGCGGACTTCAGTCTCGACTAGCCACCCCCGGATGCCGGGCTAAAGCGCCTCCGGGCGTGTCGCGGCGTCGGCGGTCCTTAGGATCGCTGGCATGGACGACGAACAGCAGCTGGCGGCCGACGCCGTGCTCCGGCGGGCGCGGCCCGGGGACGAGGACGGGATCCTGGAGTGCATCCGCGCGCTCGCGACGTACGAGAAGGAGCCCGACGCGGTCGAGACGACCGCCGACGGCCTGCGCGAGGCCTTGTTCGGCCGCTCCCCGTCGGTGTTCGCGCACGTTGTCGCCAGGCGGGAGCGGATTGTCGGGATCGCGGTCTGGTTCCTGAACTACTCCACCTGGACCGGCCGCGGCGGCATCTACCTCGAGGACCTGTTCGTCTACGCCGATGAGCGGGGCCACGGCTACGGCAAGGCGCTGCTGCGGCGGCTGGCGCGGCTCTGCGCCGAGCGCGGCTACCGCCGGCTCGAATGGTCCGTCCTCGACTGGAACCAGCCCGCCATCGGCTTCTACCGCTCGATCGGCGCCGCCGGCATGGACGAGTGGACCGTCCAGCGCCTCAGCGGCGACGCGCTGGCCCGGCTGGCGGCCGGCTGACCGAGCCGGCCCGCCCGGTCTAGCGTTGCTGAGCCTCGGCGATGATCTGCGCGGCTTCCTCGCGGGCACGGGCGATAATCAGCTCCGCCTCTTTCCGGGCGTCGGCGACCGCCTGGTCGGCCGTCTGCTGAGCGAGGGCGAGGACTTGGGCCGCCGTCGTCAGGTCCGGCTCGGCATTACTCCTGCGGCTGCCGCTTCTGAACATCTCTCGCCCTTCTGATCACGCTCAATCGTGCCTCGCCGTCCAGGCGAAGTCCACCCCGGCTCGTTCGGCTCGCGCCAGCCGCCGCTCACCCGGCCGCGCGGTAGCGTGGCGCTGTGGACGCGGCCGCGCGGTAGCGTGGCGCTGTGGACGCGGCCGAGGATAACGTGACGGCGGACGTGGTGCGGGCCTATCGGGCGTTCGCCCGGCTGGAGGCGCACGGCCGGTCGCCCGCCTACGAGGCGCTGGCCTCGGCGGTCGCCGAGGACGCGGGCATCGTGCGCTTCGTAGCGTCGCTGCCGGCCGCCAAGCGCCAGCCGAACCTGCTGTTCGCGGCGGCGCGCTACCTGCTCGGCGCCCCGGCTGGAATCGGCTCCCTGCGGGATCTGGTCCGCGACTCGCCGGCCGAGCTGGCGGCGGTCATGCGCGCCCGCCGCACCCAGACCAACGAGCCCGCGCGCTGCGCCGTGCTGCTGCCCGCGCTGGCCCAGTTGCCCGAGCCGCTGGCGCTGGTCGACGTCGGCGCCAGCGCCGGGCTGACGATGCTGTTCGACCGGTACTCCTACGACTACGGCGGGCACCGGCTGGCCGGCGCCGACCCGGACGCGCCCGTCTTGCGCTGCCAGCCGACCGGGCCGGTGCCGCTGCCGGACCGGATCCCTGCCATCGCCTGGCGGATCGGGCTCGACCTCAACCCCCTGGACGTCACCAGCGATGACGACGTCCGGTGGCTCTCCTGCCTGGTCTGGCCGGACGAGGGAGACCGGGCCGAGCGCCTCGCGGCCGCGATCGGGTCCGCCCGCCGCTGGCCGCCCACCGTCGTCGAGGGCGACCTGGTCACCGACCTGCCCGCCGTCGTCGCGCGGGCGCCGGCCGACGCGACCGTGGTCGTCTACCATTCCTCGGTGCTCTGCTACGTCGACCCGGCGCAGCGCGAGCAGTTCGCCCGCACCGTCCGCGACCTCGGCGTCACGTGGCTGACCAGCGAGGCGCCGGGCGTCGTGCCCGGCACCGCCGGGCCGTCGGGCGACGAGCAGATGACCGTGCTCGCCCGTGACGGCCGCCCGCTCGCCCTCGCCGACAGCCACGGCACCCGCCTGCAGTGGCTCGACTGACCAGCCAGAAAATGCCGCGTCGCCGGCCCTGGTCAAATCGTGACTGCGAGGTTACGTTCCGATCAGATCCCGCATCTGACGGACCGTTACCGAGCAAGGGGGCTCCGGATGCGCATCGGGACGCTGCTGCTGTTCCTATGGCTGGTCATCGGCGCCGCCGCCGCCGGCCAGCGCGGCTACTACAACGGGTCCATCGGCAGCTGCACCAAGGTCGGGACGATCGCGGTCACGATCGTCACCGGCCCGCTCAACTACCTAGGCGTGAACCCCAAGATCGACTGCTCCGCGCCGGAGCCCAGCCGGTAACCGGGCGTCCGAGCGCGTCGGGTCTTGTGCAGCGCCGTGACTCGCTGATCGAGGCTGGCTACTTTTCCGGCAATAAGATAACGAAGCAATAACGCTATCTTTCTCTTGACATGTCACCTTCATCACCCGTCATAGGTTTCACTACGCAGTTACCACATCGTGATCGACGCCTGGGTTCGCGTGGCGTGGCCATGACGCCAGAAACCCGGGCACGGACGGAAGAGTCTCCCTACATTGATGATGCTCGGGCACCGCACAGGTCGCAGCCGGTGGCAGGCCTTGGTCGGCATTTTCGCTGTATTGGCGATCGCCACGCTGGTGGCTGTGTCACATACCGGCAGCAAGCTTTACGCCTCGCCGCTGACGGGCACCGTCACCGCGAAGACCCTGCTGATTCCCAGCGAGGCGGCCAACTCGTCGAGCTCGGGGCTTGATTCGACGGCGACTTCGCAGCTTCCCGATTCGACCGCCGTCGTGCAGGACCCCTTGAAGGCCAGCAGCCCGGCGGGCAAGTCCGACGACCACGCGTCCTCCGGAGGCAACTCTTCCTCCGCCAACAGCCCGCCGGCCGGCGGCAGCGGAACCGCCCCGATGGCGAGCACGGCGACCAGCGGCACGATCACGACCGGGGATTCGAAGGCCGACTGCATCACGCTGAAGTTCCCCGGCGGGGTGCTGACCCCGTCGATGGTCAGCGCGGCGACCGCTGTGACCGGGGTGAGCTACAACTGCCTGGAGATGTTCGCCAACCCGATGCCGACCTGGTCGGACTGGGAGACGCCGTGGATGTTCTCCACCACCGGCGACAACTTCGACTCCTGGCTCGCCGCCAGCTCCGCCCACCAGGTCGTCATGGGCATGGACCTCATCCCGCAATCAGTGTCCGACGACAATGACCCGCTGACCTGGGAGCAGCCGTGCGCGGCGGGCAACTATGACCAGGAGGCCACGACGCTGGCCAAGAACCTGGTGTCGTACGGGGCCGGCGGCATCGTCATCCGCCTGGGCATCGAGGCCAACGGGGAGTGGGAAGCCGACTACACCGGTTCGTCGAGCACGGAGCTGAGCGACTGGGCGCAGTGCTTTGACAACGAGGTGACGGCGATGCGGGCGGTATCGGGGGCGCACTTCCTGTTCGTCTGGAACCCGAACGTCTGCACCCAGGACTTCGCCCTCGACCAGTGGTACCCGGGCAACAACTACGTCGACATCATCGGCGCCGACGCCTACGACCAGGACTGCGGAACCCTCAAGTCGGTCTCGCAGGAAGGCTGGAGCGCCTACGCGAACGACAGCTCCGCCAATACGCCCAACGATCCAAATTTCCCCAGCCTCAACAACATAGAAGCATTCGCCGCCGCTAACGGAAAGCCGATGAGCTTCCCCGAATGGGGTCTCGGCGACGGCACTCCTGACGACGCCACCTATGTTGCCGACATGGGCCAGATGTTCAATAGCGACGACTTCGCCTTCGAGAGCTACTTCGACACCAACGACGACAGCATCCTCCAGCTCGGCTCCGCCATTCCCAACGCAACGGCTGCGTACTCAAAGGCCTTCTAACATTCGCCAGGGCCTTCGGATAGCGCTGGCCTACGGTCTCACCCGGCTGGCTCGGGACTCGAGGTACCGCTGCTCGGCCAGGCTGGCGGTCGACTTCGCGGCGCGACGGTAAAGCTCGTACGCTCCGGACGGGTCGGCCGCCTTCTCCAGCAGGTGCGCGCGGACGGACAGCAGCCGGTGATGCGCGGCCATCCGCTCGTCGCCGTCGAGGGTGGACAGCAGGGCCAGCCCGGCCCGCGGGCCCTGCGTCTCGGCGAGGGCGACCGCCCGGTTGAGGGTCACCATCGGGTTGGGCGCGATCCGTTCCAGGATCAGGTAGGCGGCGTGCACCTGCCGCCAGTCGGTCTCGGCGGCGGTGGCCGCGTCGGCGTGCGTGGCGGCGATCGCGGCCTGCAGCTGGTACGGCCCCAGGGCCGGGGCGGCCAGCGACGCCTTCGCCAGCTCGGTGCCCTCGTCGATCAGCGCGCGGTCCCAGCGGGCGCGGTCCTGCTCGTCCAGCGGCACCAGGTCGCCGGCCGCCGTCGTGCGCGCCTCCCGGCGGGCGTGGGTCAGCAGCATCAGCGCCAGCAGCCCGGTCGCCTCGCCGTCCTCCGGCAGCTGCGCGCGCGCCATCCGGGCCAGCCGAATCGCCTCGCGGGCGAGGTCGGGCCGGTCGAGTTCGCGGCCGGAGGAGGCGGTGTAGCCCTCGTTGAAGATGAGGTAGAGCACGTGCAGGACGACCCGCAGCCGCTCCTCGCGCTCGGCCTCGGCGGGCAGGCTGAACGTGCTCCCGGCGGCTTTGATGCGCTGCTTGGCGCGGCTAATCCTGGCCGCCATGGTGGCCTCGGGGACCAGGAACGCGCGGGCGATCTCGGCCGTGGTCAGGCCGCCGACCGCGCGCAGGGTCAGCGCGGTCTGGGACGCCGCCGTCAGCGTGGGATGGCAGCACAGGAACAGCAGCACGAGTGTGTCGTCGGTGCCGGGAACTTCCTCGGGCGCCGCCTCGGCGGCGGTCGCCGATTCGCGCTCGCGGCGCGCGTGGTCACTGCGCATCTGGTCGATCAGCCGGCGGGACGCGACAGTCGTCAGCCAGCCGCGCGGGCTGTCGGGCACTCCCTCGGCCGGCCACTGCACGGCGGCGGCCGCCGCCGCCTCCTGCACGGCGTCCTCGCACCCCTCGAACTGGCCGTGCCGACGGACCAGCCCGCCGAGGACCTGCGGCGTGAGCTCGCGCAGCAGGTCCTCGACGGCCGCCGTGGTCACGCCTCCAGCGTCCCGTCGGAGAACATCACCTGGCGCACCTCGACCCCCAGGCCCTCGATCGCGGCGTCGGGAATCTGCGCCGCCAGCTCGATCGCCCGCTCCCTGCCCTCGACGTCGATCAGGTAGAAGCCGCCGAAGTACTCCTTGGACTCGAGGAACGGCCCGTCGGTCACGACCGGCTGGCCGCCCCGCACCGATACCACGGCGGCCTGCGACGGGTCGGCCAGCGCCTGGGTGGTGATCAGCTCGCCGGACTCCTTCAGCGCCTCGATGAACGCGCCGTGGCCGCTGCCGAGCGCCATCTTCTCCTCGTCGGTCAGCGCGTCGAGCACGGCCGGGTTGACATGCAGGCTGATCAGGAACTTCATCTCTTACCCCTCGTTGTTCGCGGGCCCTGCCTGGGCCCTTCGACTGGTTGGTCGGAGCCGCCGCGGCCGTCTTGACATCCCCGCCCCACGTTACTTCGCTAGGGTTCTTTCATGACGCGGCGCGTGAATAGTGATCTGCTGCTGGTGGGGAGCCTGCCGGCCGAGTCGACGGAGGGGGCGCTGCGGTCCGCCGGCGAGTACTTCGGCGACCTGGTGTTCGCGCTGCCGGACGGCGAGACCGGTCCCCGGGCGGGCTGGGTGAGCTACGAGCGGGAGCGGCTGGCGCGGCCGAATCCGGGCGTGGTCGTGCTGCAGGAGACGCAGTCGCCGACCGGGCTGCCCCGGCACGCGTACGAGACGCCGGTCTTCGGCGTCCGGCCCGGGGTCACCGAGCTGCACTGGGACTCCTGGCCGAGGATCGACGACGCGATCGAGTCCTACGCCGTGTTCGCCCGGCTGCGCGCGGACGGGGTCATCCCGGCCGGGCTGCGGTTTCAGATCGGGCTGCCGTTCCCGGCCAGCGCGCTGAACGCGTTCAAGGCCGACTTCGCCCGCGACTACCCGATCGCCGCCCGCGGGTTCGAGGATCTGGTCGCTCGCGAGCTGGACCGGCTGACCGACGCGATCCCGCCGGAGGATCTGGCCATCCAGTGGGACCTGGCCTACGAGACCCAGGACATCGAGCGGGTGCTGGCGTGGACGGCCGAGGGCGCGTGGGAACGGTTCGCCGGGCCGGTGACCCGGCTCACGCGGCTCATCCCGTCGCCGGTGCTGGTCGGGTACCACTTGTGCTACGGGACCTTCCCCGAGTGGCCGATGTACGAGGCGCGGGACATGGCGCTGCTGGTGCGGATGGCGAACTTCGCCGTCGCGAACTCGGGGCGGCAGGTCGACTGGGTTCACCTGGCCGGGCCCCGGTACCTGCGCAGCGAGGACCGCAGCTTCTTCCGCCCGCTGGCCGACCTCGAGCCGGGCGACGCCCGGGTGTTCCTCGGCATCGTGCTGCCGATCGACGGCGAGCCGGGGCTGCGCCGCCGCCACGCCACCGCGTCCCGGTACCTGCCCGACTTCGGGGTGGCGATGTACTGCGGGTTCGGCCGTCAGCCGGGCCGGGACGGCAGCGAGACGATGCGCGAGCACGCGCAGGTGGCCCGGGTGGCCCGCACCTTGAGGCGGGGCAGGCCGGCCTGAATTCTGTGGTGCGCCGGATGACCGCCGGTCAGCTGATCGACGCGCTCCTCGACGCCGGCAGCTACCGCTCGTGGGATAGCGCGCCGGTCGACGTGCGGCCGGATCCCGGCTACGCCGCCGAGCTGGACCGGGCGCGGGCGGGCACCGGATGTGATGAGTCTGTTCGCACCGGCGAGGGGCTGCTCGGCGGGCGTCGGGTGACGGTGGCGGTCAGCGAGTTCGGCTTCCTCGGCGGGTCGATCGGGGTCGCGGCGGCGGAACGGCTCACGCTCGCGGTCGAGCGCGCCACCGCCGAGGGCCTGCCGTTGATCGCCGCGCCCGCGTCGGGCGGCACCCGGATGCAGGAAGGCGCCGTCGCGTTCCTGCAGATGGTGAAGATCACGGCGGCGGTCGCCGCGCACAAGGCCGCCGGCCTGCCGTATCTCGTGTACCTGCGCCATCCGACGACCGGCGGCGTGTTCGCGTCCTGGGCGTCGGTCGGCCATCTGACGCTGGCCGAGCCGGGCGCGCTGATCGGCTTCCTCGGTCCCCGGGTGTACGAGGCCCTGACCGGGGCGCCGATCCCCGACGGCGTGCAGACGGCGGAGAACCTTCTCGCGCACGGCCTGGTCGACGCCGTCGTCCCGCCCGACGGGCTGGCCGGCTACCTGGCTCAGGTGCTGCCCATGCTCGCCACCGGGGCCGCGTCGGCGTCGGCGTCGGCTCCCCCACCAACTTGCATCGCCCCCTTGTCCGCCGGCGCCCCCGCGCCCGCGACGGTTCGCCCGCCCGGGACGCCGGCGTGGGAGTCCGTGCGGATCAGCCGACGCCCCGACCGGTCAGGCGCCGCCGACCTGATCCGGGCGGCCGCCGCCGGCATCGTCCCGCTCCGGGCGGGCGCGCTGATTCTCGCGCTCGCCCGCATCGGCGGCCGCCCGTGCGTGCTGGCCGGCCAGGATCGTACGGTGCTGCCGCACGGCCCTGACATGCTGCGGACGGCGCAGCGCGGCATGCGGCTGGCGGCCGACCTTCGCCTGCCGCTGGTGACGATCATCGACACCCCGGGCGGCGAGCTCTCGCCGTCGGCCGAGCAGGACGGCCTGGCCCGCGAGATCGCCCGCACTCTGGTGGCGCTGATCACCCTCCCGGTCCCGACGATCTCGGTCCTGCTCGGCCAGGGCACCGGTGGCGCCGCGCTGGCCCTGCTTCCCGCCGACCGTGTCCTGGCCGCGCAGCACGGGTGGCTCTCGCCGCTCGCGCCCGAGGGCGCGAGCGTGATCGTCTACCGGGACACCACGCACGCAGCGGAGGTCGCCGCCCGCCAGGGCATCCGCGCCGACGACCTGGCCATCGCCGGCGCGGTGGACCGCGTCGTCACCGAGACGAGCCCTCATCAGCTCCTGCACGAGCTCGGCCGGGCGCTGCAGGCCGAACTAGGGTCCCTCGCCGTCCGCGACGATGACAGCCGGCTGGCGAGCCGCCGCCGCAAGTACCGCCACCTGGGCATGCCGCCAGCCTGAGCCCGGCCGTCGCGGAAGCGCCGGCTTGGAACCGGACGGAACGCGATGGACCGCCCCTCGGTATAGGTGAACCTTCCCCGACGGGCGGCGCATCGAGAGGCGGCAGCCGGGGCGATCGTGACAGGAGGGTGTCATGGATGCAGCGCAGGTAATCGGTTCCGAGCCCGTCGCGACGCTCATCGTCGTTCCCAAGGGCTTCGGCACCTCGGCGGCCCGATCCGCCGGCGCCGTCAATCTCGTTGGCGGGGCCATCCTTCCGTTGATAATGAAGGCAAGCCGGGGGCGCAAGAAGCCTCCGAGTGACGTGGTGTTCGACACTCCGGGTTTCGGCGGCAAAGGCCTGCTCGCCCTCACGGCGACAGAGCTTGTGCTGGCGACAGGCTCCCGCAGTCGCGCGCCCAAGGTGATCGCCCGCAGGCCGCGAAGCGAGATAGCGTTCGCGGAGCGCTACGGCACCGCGTTCCCGACCAGCGCTCCCCTCGTGATCGCATTCAAGAGCGGCCACGGATGGTACTTCGAGTTTCCGTGGACTCACGGGCGCGCGGCCAGGAAGATCCTCCCCCTCCTCAAAGCGGACGGGCAAGCGGCTCTGCAAAGCTGACCGCTCGCTGAATGGACCGCGGGCGAGCCAGCCGGGTCCGTTCGGATAAAAGACTTGGTTTGGTCGCTTCCCTGGGACCGCGCCGCCCACTAGACATAGAGGCATGACGATCGACGGTGCACGGCGGAGTTCGGCGTGGTTCGGGGCCAGCGGGCGGGCCGGGATGAATCATCGGTCCTGGATGCGGAGCCAGGGGTTCACGCCCGAGGTGTTCGACGGCCGGCCGGTGATCGGCATCGCCACCACCTGGTCCGAGCTCGCGCCGTGCAACGTGCACCTGCACCGGGTCGCCGAATCGGTCAAGCGCGGCGTCTGGCAGTCCGGCGGCTTCCCGCTCGAGTTCCCGGCGATGGCGCTAGGCGAGACGCTGCTGCGGCCGACCGCGATGCTGTACCGGAACCTGCTGGCGATGGAGGCCGAGGAGCTCATCCGGGCCAACCCACTTGACGGCGTGGTGCTGCTGTCCGGCTGCGACAAGACCACCCCGGGCCTGCTCATGGCGGCGTCCAGCGTCGACCTGCCGGCCGTCATGGTCACCGGCGGGCCGATGCTCAGCGGCAAGTACCAGGGCGCCGACGTCGGCTCCGGGACGGCGGTGTGGCGGTTCGAGGAGGAGCTGCTGGCCGGCCGGATGACGGCCGAGGAGTGCGTGTTCGCCGAGGGGTGCATGGCCCGCTCGAACGGGCACTGCATGACGATGGGCACCGCGTCCACGATGGCGTCGATGGCCGAGGCCCTGGGCATGCAGCTGCCGTACTCCGCGACCTGGCCGGCCGTCGACTCGCGCCGCTACGAGACCGCGCAGCGAGCCGGGCAGGTCATCGTCGACCTGGTCAACAGCGACCTGCGCCCGTCGGCGATCATGACCAGGGACGCGTTCGAGAACGCGATCCGGGTGAACGCCGCCATCGGCGGGTCGACCAACGCGGTGATCCACCTGCTCGCCATCGCCGGGCGCCTCGGGGTGGAGCTGAAGCTCGACGACTTCGACGCGCTCGCGCAGGACGTGCCGACGCTGCTGAACCTCCAGCCGAGCGGCCAGTACCTGATGGAGGACTTCTGCTACGCGGGCGGCCTGCCCGCGGTGATGCGCGAGCTCGGCGGGCTGCTGCACGGCGACGCGGTGACCGTCACCGGCCGCACCGTGGCCGAGAACGTCGCCGACGCGCCGTGCTGGAACCGCGAGGTCATCCACGCGCTGGACGCGCCGTTCCAGCCGGCTGGCACCGGCACCGCGGTGCTGCGCGGCAACCTCGCGCCGGACGGGGCGGTGCTCAAGCAGTCCGCCGCCTCCGCTCATCTGCTCAAGCATCGCGGCCAGGCGCTGGTGTTCGACAGCCCGGAGGCGTATTACGGGGTCGTATCCGACCCCGACCTGGACGCCGACGAGGACACGGTGCTGGTGATCCGCTACTGCGGGCCGCGCGGCTACCCGGGCATGCCCGAGGTCGCCAACGTGCCGCTGCCCGCCAAGTTGCTCCGTCGCGGCGTCCGCGACATGGTGCGGATCTGCGACGCCCGGATGTCCGGCACCGCCTACGGCACCGTCGTCCTGCACGTCGCGCCCGAGGCGGCGGCGGGCGGCCCGCTGGCGCTGGTCCGGACCGGCGACTGGATCACGCTCGACGTCCCGTCCCGGACGCTCACCCTTGAGGTGCCCGAGGCGGAGCTGGCGCTCCGCCGGTCGCGGTGGACGGCGCCGCCGCCGCACGCCAGCCGGGGCTGGACCCGTCTTTACACCGAGCACGTCCAGCAGGCCGATACCGGGTGCGACCTGGACTTCCTCATCGGCGGTAGCGGCAGCGAGGTCGGCCGGGACTCGCACTGAGCCCATTGACGATTGCCTCGCTGTATTGTCTTGGCATTGACCAACAGTGAGGTGCAATAGCAGTGGCCCAGGGGTGGGGATTGGGTGGCTAGCCGACGTGCTGTCACAATCGGGGTAGAGCAATTCGCTGATCCGCATGAGCATCTCCCGTTCGCCCTCGAACTAACGGCGGAACTTGGCGAGGCCCTTCGCGCGATTGGCTACGAGACGACGACGCTCGCCGAGCCCGAATTGGCGTCGGCTTCGCTGGGAGCGGCGATACGGGAGAGCCTGGGCGCGGCCGACGCGGGGGGCGTCCTGATCGTGCACGCGCTGACCCATGGCAGCGGCGCGGACGGCGAGACCAGCGTCTATCTCCTGGGCAGCGACGGCAAGCCCCATCCGGACGCGGACATCGGTCACTGGCTCGCCACCGTACACAATGTTGACGACCTGCCGCTGACCTTGTTCCTGCTGGATTTCTGCCAGTCCGGGGTACTCGCCCGGCCGCCCTGGCAGCTATCTGCCAACCGTCCCCTGCGGGGATGGGTGATCGCGGCCAGCAGAGGTGACCGTCCCGCGTACGATGGGCGGTTCACCAAGGCCGTCGCGAACGTGCTGCGCGCGCTGGCGGCCGGCCATCTGGACATCGATTCAGCGCTGACCCACATCCCGCTGCCGACTGTGGCGCAGGCCATCCATCGCGAGGTCAACCGGCTGGCGGCGGCCGACGGTTCCTATCCGCAGCAGGTCACGGCCAGCCTTGTCGACATCAGTGACAGCACTCCCGACCTGCCCTTCTTCCCGAACCCCGCCTACCGCGACGACCCTCGGGTGCGGTTGCGGGCCGAGGTGGATCCGGGGCTGCTGCCATTCCTCGACGATCTCGACGAGGCCCTGGACGCCCGGCATTTCGTGGAACGCGCCGCCGGCGTCGGACCACTGCCGGAACAGGATCAGCGGCTGACGGGGTGTTTCACCGGGCGCGCGAATGAACTTAGACGGCTGTCACCGTGGCTGAACGGTGAAGGCGACGCCGCTCTGCGGGTTGTCACCGGCAGCCCCGGCGTTGGCAAGTCGGCGCTGCTCGGAGTGCTCATCTGCGCCGCTCACCCCTTGCTGCGCGAGCAGACCCGGCCGCTGTGGGAGCGGATCGCGCAATTCCCGCTGCGGCTGTCTCACCTGGCGGCGGTCCACGCGCGCGGGCGCGGCGTGGCCGACGTGACCAGCTCCCTCGCCCGGCAGCTCGGCCTGGACGCGGCCGTCGACGCGGCCGGTATGGTCAGCGGCATCGCCGGACTTCACGTGCGCCCGGTCATCGTCGTCGACGCCCTCGACGAGGCCGACGACGGCGTCGCGCTGATGAACGAACTGCTACTGCCGCTGGCCCGCGCGACCCGGGCGGACGGCACGCCCGCGGTCAGGCTGCTGGTCGGAGTGCGCCGCTACGGTGAGTACGCGGCGCTCATCGACGAGGCAACGGGCGGCCGCGCGCTGGTGGATCTGGACGAGGTCCCGGCGACGATACTCGACGACGACCTCTATCACTACGTCACCGAGCTGCTGCGCACCGACCCTGCCTACCGGGCCAGGGGCGCGGTCGTGGGCGCCTTCGCGGCCGAGGTCGCCCGGAGCCTGAGCGAGCAGGTCGTCACCCGCCGTGAGTGGGGCGAGTTCCTCGTCGCCGGGCTGTACACCCGGCATATGCTCAGCACCCACCCGGAGGGGATCACCGAGCCGGCCGAGGCGCAGCAACTCGGCGTCAGGGCGCCGAGCACGCTGCCCGAGGTGCTTGAACTCGACTTGTCGACGCATCCCGTCGGACCGCTGCTCCGGCAGGTTGTGACGATCCTCGCCCGCGCCCGCGGGCAGGGCATGCCGTTGACGGTCATCACGCGTCTCGCCGCCAGCCCGACGGCGACGCCAACGACCGAGGAAGTCCGTCAGGCGCTCCAGGCCGCGCGCTTTTACCTGAGGCAACACACCGACGTCGACGGTACCGCGCTCTACCGCCTGTTCCATCAGGGGCTCGCGGATTATCTCCAGCGGCAGCCGCTCCCGGACCTTCTCACTCACCTGCTTGCCGCTCTCGGACCGGAGACTGCCCGAGACTGGCAGGCCGCGGAGCCGTATCTGCTGCGGCACGCCCTTGATCATGCCGAGGAACTCGACCAGACCGCCGTCGTGCTCTCCGATCCTGGGTTCTGGCTGCAACCCAATCCGGCGCTGCTGCTCGACGTGCTTGAGGGAACGCTCGGCGACGTCTACCGCGCATCCCTCGTTGACAGCGATGACCCCGCCCGGCCGGCGCGCGCGGACCGACAGCTGCTGACCCTGAACGCGGTCCGGGCGGGGATGGACGGCCTTGCCCACGCGGCCGCCACTCTGTCTGGTGAGCCGGCACCCAACTGGCGGCCCAGATGGAGCTTCGGCGTCGCTGGTCCCGTCCCGTTGCCGGTGCATGTGCCGGACGTAATCGCGAACGCCGCGGTACCGACTGCAGCTCAACCAGACGATCGGCGGAACCCTCACGATCACCCGACGGCTCCGCTGGCAGTCGGCGCGCTACGCGGGCTGCCAATCGCTGCTACCTGCATCGACGACGGCACGGTACGCATTTGGGATGTCGAGACCTGGTGTCTCATCGATGAGGTGATGCCCGGTCACGACAACCGGGTCACCGCGATCGCACTGGGCGAATTGGGCGGACAAAGCGTGGTGGCCACCGCCGGCATGGATAAGACCGTGCGGGTCTGTGGCCTTAACCAGGATGCTCCGACGCGGATTCTAGCGTCGATGCCTGGTTACGACGACCAAATATCGGCGCTGGCGCTCGGCCAGCTGATGGGAGCGCCGATAGCCCTCGTTGGCGGCCAGGACGGATTCGTACGCTACTGGGACCTACTGCAACCCCAGCGCTCCGCCATCACGATTGGTAGCCACGACGGGCGGGTGACCGGAGTCGCGGCCGGCGAGATCGATGGCAGGCCCGTGGCCGTCACCGGTGGCAGGGACGGAACTATCCGGATCTGGGATCTGGTTGAAGGACGCCAGGCTGGCGAACCGATGACCGTTCTCAGCGGCCGGGTAACGGCGCTGGCGATCGGCGATCTGGGAGGGAACCCGATCGCGGTGATCGGAGGCGAGGATGGAGTTCCCCGGGTCTGGGACCTGACCACCAGGCGACAGCTGGGCGCTTGGCTGTTCGGCCACGACGCCGCGATAACCGCGCTGACGATCGGCAGCCTGGCCGGGCACCCGATCGCGGTCACCGCCGGCGAGGACAAGACGGTGCGGGTCTGGGACCTGACCACCAGGCGGCAGCTGGGCACCCCGCTGAAGGGACACGACAGTGTGATAGCCGAGCTGGGACTTGCTGTCAAGGACGGGAACACGGTCGCACTGTTCTCGTGTTCGGACGGGACCGTCCAGGGCTGGGACCTGTCTAACGATCGACTGCTCGACCCCGCTCTGTTGAGTCACGAGACCTACTCGCCCAGCGATTCACTCAGTCCGATTGACGTGATTCCTGCTCTTCCCTTGCCTGCGACCAGGCTGCCGGGCACGACCGCGCAGACGGCTGCGCTCGCCCGGCTGACCGCCACTATGCCCGCGATCAGATCCGTGGGCGCGACGACAACCGGCTCCCAGGTACTCGTTGTGCTGGGAAAGGACAGCGGCGGGGCATCGGTCGTGGACCTGGTGACGCGCGAGCAACTCGGCTCGGTGGCCGAGGATGGCGGTCCGGCCATCACCGCCATCACCTGCGTGCGGATCGCCGGACAGCACGTCGCAGTGCTGGCCAGGGAGTCTGGCTCAGCCCGCATTGTCTACCTTCCCGGCGGCGGTGCCATCAGCGCGGGCTCGATCGCCAATCCGCTCACGCGGGCTCGGCCGGAGCCCGGCTCCGCTCTCATCGTGGTCGAAGGGACGCTGCTGAAGATACTCGGCGATCGACATGGAGCCGTTGCCGTACTGAACAGCGACTCCACGTATCTCCTCCCGGCCCTGCACGGAGGCCCGGTGACGGCCGTCGCCGCCGCGTACCTGGACGACCGGCCGGTTGCCTTCAGCGGCGGGCAGGACGGGGTCGTCATGATCTGGGACCTCATCGACCGGCGACTGCTCGACGTCTTGGCCGGATTCGGCCCGGTGTTCGCGCTGTGGGCAGGCAACGGAGGAGATGTGCTGCTCGTCGGGGCCGGCAGCGAGGTAATCGCATATGGGTACGCCCCGTCCCCCTCATCTGGTCGCACGCAGTCCGACGGAGGGCGCTGGTCGGCGTTCCGATCGCGCAGGAAATCATGATCGTCGGAGTTCACGGCATCGGGAATTATCCGCGGGCGCGGCGGCAGCGCTCGACCGAGGCCGCCGCCGACGAGCTGAGCGCCCGCTGGGCAGCGGCACTCGACGAGGGACTCACCGCCTTCACCGGTCATCCGGCGACGCCAGGGCCGCGGGTGCGGGTGGCGTACTATTCGTATCTGCTGCACCGCGGTACGCAGCAAGGCGAGCAGGATCCTGGCGATCTGGAATCCGGCGAGCAGGACCTGTTCACCGGTTGGGTCGATCAGCTCATCCGAGCGAGCGCCGCCCCGGTCCCGCAGGGCAGCCGGACCTATCGGGCCCGCGCGGCCGGCGAATGGCTGGCCGGTCACCTCGGCGATGAGGTGCTCGGATTCGCTCTTACCTTTGCCCGTGAGGTCAGCACCTACCTCAACAACGGCCAGCGCCGGCACGCGGTCCGCGAGGCCGTCGGGCGGGTCATCCTCGAGGCGAGGCCGCGCATTCTGATCGCCCATTCGCTCGGCAGCGTCGTCGCCTACGAAACCCTGTGGCGGCATCCCGAACTCGAGATCGACCTTCTCGTTACCCTGGGCAGCCCGCTGGCGATGCCCGGGGTCATCTTCCCGAGGCTCGAGCCGACGCCGGTCAACGGACACGGCAGCCGGCCACCGGGGGTCGCCGCCTGGGCCAACCTCGCTGACGTGGGCGACATCGTGGCGATACCGCGGTCCGGACTGGCCCCCTTCTTCGACGGGGTGACCCGCAACGAGCCCGCGATCCACATCGACAGAAAATCCTTCCACCGCGTGGAGCACTACCTCAGGGCGCGCGAGACGGCGCAGGTACTTGCGCCCTATATCGCCGAGGGACTCCGTTCCCCGTCCTGACCTAGGCAGCGGGAAGCAGGGCCGCCAGCAGGGGCCGGTAGTGCTCGAAGTCCGGCACGTCGGCCGAGGGGTCCTTCGCCTGGTCGTCCCAGCGGCGGACGGCGAGCGCGTCGGTCGCGTGCGGCTCGCGCTCGAACTCCCGCACCTCGGCGTCGGTCATCGGACCCCCCTGAACCGCCAGGGTGTAGACCGACGCCTCCGACAGCTGCCCGAAGTACGACGGCTCGGTTGCGCACAAGTAGCGCTTGGCCGCGACGTGCAGCCGAACCGGCTCGGTGACGGACACTGGGAACCACTGGGCGAGCCAGGCGGCGCCGCGGTCGCCGTGGTTGTTGTCGGTGCCGGTCATCAGCTCGCGGCCGCTCAGCTCGACGCCGTCCGCCCGCTCGTCGGCGCCGCGCAGGTGGCCGACGTCGTGCAGCAGCGCCGCCGCGACGAGCGCGGGCGACGCGCCGGCCGCCTGGGCGGCCGCGCCGGCCTGCAGCAGGTGCTCCGCTACGGTGACCGGCTCGCCCAGGTAGTCGGCTGCTCCCTCGGAGGTGAACAGTTCCGCGATCGCATCGACCGGTGACATGATCATGGACATGCTTCGCGCTCCCCAGCTCATGAAATATCCGGCGCTGATCGTACGCGGCGAAGGTGAACGGACGGGGCGGCGCCCATGACCATCGCGCAGACCCGGTATGGCCAGGTACGCGGCGCGGAGATCGCCGACGGCATCATCAACTGGCGAGGCATCCCCTACGCGCGACCGCCGGTCGGCGCCCTTCGCTTCCGGCCGCCGGAGCCGCCGCAGCCGTGGAGCGGCGTGCGCGACGCGCTCACGTACGGGAACCGGTCGCCGCAGGGAGAGGCAGGGCCGCCGGTCTCGGGCGCGCCGCCGACCGACGAGGACTGCCTCTACCTCAACGTGACCGCGCCGGCCGGCGCGACCGGCCGGCCGGTGCTGTTCTGGCTGCACGGCGGCGGATACGAGATCGGCGACGCCACCCAGGCGGCCGGCGACGGGGTCGCGTTCACGCGCAGTCACGCGGTCGTGGTCGTCACGATCAACTACCGGCTGGGCGCGCTCGGCTTCCTCGACGTGCCCGGCGAGAGCCCGACCGGCGCGGCCGGCCTGCACGACCAGATCGAGGCCCTGCGCTGGACCAGGGAGAACATTGCCGCCTTCGGCGGCGACCCGGACCAGATCACCGTCTACGGCCTGTCCGCGGGCGGCAAGTCGGTCACCAACCTGCTCGCGTCGCCGCTCGCCTCCGGCTTGATCGCGCGCGCGGCCGAGTCCAGCGGCGGCGACCACGTCAAGAGCCAAGCCCAGGCCGAGGCGCTCACCGGGCGGTTCCTGCGTGAGCTCGACGCCGACGCCGAGCAGCTCCGGTCCGTGCCCGCGGCCGACATCCTGAACGCCCAGCTCGCCATCGCACCGATGCCACGCTCGACCTGGATCTGGCGGCCGTCGGTCGACGGGGTCGCGCTGACCGCGACCCCGCTGTCCGCGATCGCGGCCGGCTCAGCGGCCGGGGTGCCGCTGCTGCTGCAAACCTGCTTCCGCGAGTGCGCCATCTACGCGCTGCTCGCCCCGGATGCCCCGGCCGCGGCGGAGCGGGTGCTGGCCGGGTACTTCGGTCAGCGAAACGCGACGAGCATGCTGGACAACTACGTCTATTCGCACGCCTTCCCCGAGGTGCCAGAGGGCGAGCTCAGCACGCTGCTCGTCATGACCGACGAGCGCTACGTCGTGCGGACCGAGCAGCTGGCCGATGCGCAGGCCAAGCACGCCCCGGTCTGGCGGTCCCGCTACGACGGCCCGTACACCGGCCTCGACGACGACCCGGATCCGTCCTTCGCGCAGTACGCGCCCCAGCTCTTCGGGACGCACAGCGGCGACGCCGTCGGCATCTGGCAGGGTGGTTCCGACCTGTCCGATGCCCTGCACAACGCCTGGGGAGCCTTCGCCACCACGGGCGACCCCGGCTGGGCACCGTACTTGTGGGGACCGGATCAGCGGGTCGACTGGCCGACGATGGTCTTCGCCCCGGACGGCCCGCACGTCGAGGCCGACCCGTTCGCGGGCACCCGCGGGATCTGGGGCGGCCTCACCTGGCAGCCCGGCCCCTGGTGGACAGTCGACGGAGTCATCTGACTGGCACGCTCACGTGACGCGCACGATTGTTGCTGTTATCCCGTTCGCGCGCAGTTGGACGACGAAGGTGGACCGTTGTGTACATCCCCGTGTATAGATCGGTCCACTATCGTGCCGTTGGCTTGAACGGCGAGCCGCTTCTTGCTGTTATCCGCGAGTCGGGGTGGAACCGGGCGGGGAGGTGGAGGCGGGAGCGGGGGCGGTGGGAGATTGGGCGCGGCGCAGGGCGGCCCGGGTGGACAGGAGGCCGTCGAGGTCGGCGTAGCAGCCTTGGAGGTGCCGCTCGCCGGAGCCACCAGACTCGCCCGAGCAGGCGGATGCGGGCGGGAAGGCAGATGCGGGCGGGGAGGCCGCGAAGGCGGTGCGGGCGTGCAGGATGCGGGTGTTGTCGAAGATCAGGCAGTCGCCGGGGGCCAGCCGCAGCCCGAACGCGAACTCCGGGCGGGCGACGATCGCGGTCCACGCCCGGTACGCCGCGTAGACCGCCTCGGCCTCGGCGTAGGGCAGCCGCACCGGCTGCATCGACCGGTTGTTCAGCCGGACGCAGGCGATCCGGCCGCGCGGGCTGAGCGCGATCAGCGGCTGGCACGCGGTCAGCGAGGTCTCTTTATCGACATAAGCGAAGGGGATCGGGGTCGACGTCAGCACCCCGAACGACACCGGGTCGGCGTCGCGCAGCGCGGCGGCGGCCGCAAACCCGTCTACCACCACCGTCTCGCCGCCCGCGGAGGCGTCGCGCAGGCAGTGCAGCAGTTGCAGCGTCGGCACCGGGTCCCGGTAGGGGTTGTCCGTGTGCGGCGCGATCGCCCGGCTGGTGAACGCCAGGTTGGCCGGGTCCGCCACCACCCGCACGTCGAAGATCCGCCCGTAGTTCGTCTCCCGCACGTACCCGAACGTCTCGGCGACCGCCGTCACCATGCCCTCGGTGGCCGGCACGCCGCGCAGCAGCCCGGCCCCGTAGCGCACCACCGCGTCGAGGACAGACTCCCGGACCGAGTCGTCGGCCAGGTACCCGGCCCAGTCCGCGGCCGGGACGGCGGCCAGCTCAAACTGAGACGGGTCCGACACAGACGGGTCCGCAGGCGGCCCGGCGGCGAGCGACGCCGTCCGCCACAGCACCTTGCCGTCCTCGGTCCGCAGGTCGGCGTCTGCCTCGGCGCCGGCGTCGAGCGCCGACGCCGCCAGCCAGGCCCGGCTGAACACCGAGCGGTGCCCGTCGGGGGTGAACGTCACCTCGATCGAGTCGGGGAATTCGGCCGTGACAGTCGCCCCGAGTCCGTTCGGGATCTGGGTGATGTCCACCAGCCGCTGGCCGGTGACCGGATCCCGGCAGTCCGGACACGGGCAGTTGTGCCTGAGCCAGACCGCCGGGAAACCGAGCGCCCGCGACGAACCCGGAGCCGGAGCCGGAGCCGGAGCCACGATCTGCGTCAGCCTTCGGCCGCCACGACCAGCACCGGCTCGGACGGGATCCCCACCTCGACCGAGGCGCCCGGGGTCATCGCCGCCGCGCGGGTGGACGGAACGTCGACCAGCACCTGCAGGTCGCCCGACAGCAGCACCGTGATCCTGCTGGTCGCGCCCAGGAAGGTGCGCAGGAAAACGATGCCGTTGCCGCCGTCGGCCGGGGCCACGGTCAGGTTCTCCGGGCGGACCAGCACCGCGACCGCACCCGACGAGGGGCCGCCGCCCTGGACCGGAACGGTGCGGCCGAGCACGGTGACCGCGCTGCCGCCGGACTCGAGCACGCCCGGCAGCCGGTTCATGGTGCCGACGAACTCGGCCACGAACGCGGTGGCGGGCCGGTCGTAGAGCTCGTCCGGCGCGGCGACCTGCTCGAGCTTTCCCGCCCGCATCACGCCGACCCGGTCGGCCATCGACAGCGCCTCCTCCTGGTCGTGGGTGACGAACAGGGTGGTGGTGCCGAGCCGCTGCTGGAGGGTCCTGATCTGCTCGCGCAGCTGCAGCCTGACCTTCGCGTCGAGGGCCGACAGCGGCTCGTCGAGCAGCAGCACCCGGGGCTCGATGGCGAGCGCGCGGGCGAGCGCGACGCGCTGCTGCTGGCCGCCGGAGAGCTGGTGCGGGAACTGGCCGGACTGGGCGGACAGGCCGACCATCTCGAGCAGCTCGCCGGCCTTCCGGCGGCGGATGGTCGCGTTCGCCTTCCGCATCCGCAGGCCGAACCCGACGTTGTCGAGGGCGGACATGTTCGGGAACAGCGAGTAGGACTGGAAGACCATGCCCATGTCCCGCTTCGCGGCCGGCGTGCGGGAGACGTCCTTGCCGTCGACGAGCACCTCGCCGGCGTCGGCGGTCTCGAACCCGGCCACGATCCGCAGCGCGGTCGTCTTGCCGCAGCCGGACGGGCCGAGCAGCGCCACAAGCTCGCCCGGGGCGATCTCGAGCGACATCCCGTCCAGGGCCCTGGCCGCCCCGAAGGCGCGGGTGAGTTCGCGCAGCGACACGCTGGTTCCCTCGCGGGCGCCCGCGGCCGGGCCGGCGGCGGTCACGGCGGCCGAGCCGTCCGTTCCGGCCGCGGTGGCTACCTCGTTCGTTGCCATCAGCTCTCGCCAATCGTGTTGGTGTTTGCGGTAACGGAGAACAGGTTGACCTCGCCCGCGCCGGTGCGGCGACCGCGGCGGCTGCCGATCGTGACGATCAGCAGCAGGAACAGCCAGGTCACGACCAGCGCGATGATCGAGGCGCTGACCGAGATGTTCGCGTCAAGCTGGTCGGTCTGGACGATCCAGACCGGGAACGTGGTGACCAGGTTGA
>Ga0302324_100007281_pt1 | contig 23574 bp, 19 predicted proteins | sample Palsa_T0_1_FD_201949 | JGI IMG/M metagenome (GOLD analysis project Ga0302324, IMG submission 201949) | Peat permafrost microbial communities from Stordalen Mire near Abisko, Sweden - Palsa_T0_1 | ecosystem: Environmental > Terrestrial > Soil > Palsa > Peat permafrost | place: Sweden: Abisko... | reverse complement strand
GTGCAGCAGAGCGATCTCGGCGTTACGTTCCACGTCGCGGCAACCGGCGCCGCCGGTGACATCGCAGCGCCGTTCACTTTCACGGACTCTATCGGCACACCCACTGGCATCGGCACGAAGTCAGTATCAAATACCGCCACCACAAGCATGGCGATAACCGTAACGGCTGCCGTTGCCGTCAACAACACGATCCTCGTTACGCTAGTTTGCCAAGATACAACACCTACGGTTACGGTGACGGACACCGGGGGCAACACTTACACCAGCGATGCTAATATCACTGATGGCTCCAACCGCTCCTTTGTTTTTTCGGCACCGGTGACCACCGCTCTTACCACAAGCAGCACCATTACCGTGCATTTTAGTCCCAGCACGTCCTATATCAGTGCAAGTGCCTTCCAGGTCAGCGGCCTCATCTCGGTATCTCGTCAAGATCAAACGTCGACTGCTTCGGGAACCACTGCATCTATGTCGAGCGGTACGACCCCCACGACGACCCAAGCCGGTGAGCTGCTGTTCGGTACCTTCGGCGTCTATATCAGCGGTACGCCAACTTTTACGGCGGAATCGGGGTGGACCGCGCTGACTAGCGATGTCAGCACTTTGGCCGTCTATCCCGAATATCGGATCGTCAGCGCGACCGGCACGTATGCCGCCACCGCAACCCTCAGCATCACACCACACGACTGGTCTGCAGCCATCGTTACCTACCAAGCGGCTGCATCTCAGCTGGCGTTTACTACGACGCCTGTGAGCATTGTGGCTGGCGCTTGCTCTCCACAGATCACGGTTCAGTCTCAGGACAACAATGGTAATTTCGCCAGTCCATATGGTACGGAGACCATAGCTCTCAGTACGAGTGGGACCGGCGGGTCCTTCTACAGCAACAGCACTTGCACTACCGCAATCACGAGCGTAACCATCGCCGACACCGCGACTTCAGCGAGCTTTTATTGGAGTGACACGACGACAGGAAGCCCGGTAATTACCGCGTCCGGCAGCGGATCCTTCACCAGCGCTCCAACGCAAACGGAAACGGTAACCAACAATCCTGTGCCGGCCATTACGTCGCTTTCGCCCTCTTCTGCTACCGCCGGAGCGGCTGCGCAGACGTTAACAATTAACGGTACGAATTTTCTCACGACTTCCACTGCCACGTATAACGGCGTCGCGCACACCGTGACGTTCTCGAGTTCCACCGTAATTTCAATCACACTTAGCGCCGCCGACCAGGCGAACGCCGGAACGTTTCCAGTAGTTGTGACGAATCCTGCGCCCGGCGGCGGCGCGTCGAACTCGATGAACTTCACCGTGAACAATCCGGTGCCCACCATCACGTCGCTGTCGCCTACCTCGACCGCAGCCGGTTCAGCGGCGCAGACTTTGACCATCAACGGCACAAATTTTGTTTCGACTTCCACCGTCACCTATAACGGTGTGGCTCACACCGCGACGTTTGTTACGAACGTCAAATTGACCATTCAGCTTTCTACAGGCGATCAAGCTACGGCCGGCTCGTATCCGGTTGTCGTAACAAACCCCACGCCCGGCGGCGGCGCGTCGAACTCAATGAACTTTATCGTGTATGGCGCGGCGGCGAAATTAGCGTTCAGCCAGCAGCCGAGCAATACCGTGGCTGGCGCTTCGATCACCCCTGCGATCACAGTGCAAGTGGAAGATTCCAACGGAAACCTGGTGACCAACAGCACGGCTTCCGTGACGATGGCGATCGGTACGAACGCAGGCGGTGGCACACTCAGCGGCACCACAACCGTTGCAGCCTCAGGCGGCATCGCGACATTCAGCGGCCTTTCGATCAACAAGACCGGCACTGGCTACACGCTGGCTGCTTCGAGCACCGGTTTGACAGGCGCGACCAGCAGCACTTTCAATATCACTCCAAGCACGGCAACGCAGTTGGTCTTCACCACCCAGCCGGGCGGTGGAACGGGCGGCGTGGCCTGGTCGCAGCAGCCCGTCGTTACGGTTGAAGACCAATTTGGCAACCCAGTAACCACAGGCACGGGCAGCACTGCATCGATCACTCTGGCGATCAGTACGAATCCCAGCAGCGGTACGCTGAGCTGCACAACGAACCCGCTGGCCGCCACTGCGGGCGTCGCGAACTTCGCTGGGTGCAAAATCAATTTCGCGGGCACTGCTTACGTGCTGAGCGCTGCAGCCACCGGACTAACCGGAACGACGAGCTCGGCGTTTAACATCACGGTAGGACCGGCGACGCAGCTGGTGTTCGGCCAGCAGCCCACTAATACAGAGGACGGTAATCCGATCACTCCAGCCGTTACGGTGAATGTGGAAGATGCCGGCGGCAACCTCGTAACGTCTAGTTCAGCGACAGTGACGATGGCTATCGGCACGAATCCAAGCGGCGGCACGCTGAGCGGCACGACGTCCGTAGCCGCGGCGGGTGGAGTGGCTACGTTTAGCACGCTTTCGATTAATAAAGATGGTACCGGATACACTCTCTCGGCGACTAGTTCCGGTTTGACCGCCGCGACCAGCAGTACTTTCAACATTACTGCAAACTCGGCAACGCAATTGGTCTTCACTCAGGAACCGAGCGGCACCGCTACGGCTGGCACCGCGTTTGCGACCCAGCCCAAAGTGAGCGTGGAAGACGCAAACGGAAATGTGGTGACGACGAGCACAGCCTCGATCACTTTAACAATTACAAGCGGGAGTGGAACTCCCGGGGCCGCGCTGGCCTGCACCACAAATCCGGTGACGGCCGCTTCCGGCGTAGCCACATTCGCCGGTTGCAACATCAACCTCGTAGGCACAAGCTACACGCTCACGGCTACGGCGACAGGCTTGACCGCAGGCACAAGCACGGCCATCACGATTACTCCCGGCGCGCCGTCCAAGTTTGTTTTCACTACCGAACCGAGCGCGACCGCGACCGGCGGAGCCCCTTTCGCCCAACAGCCAGTTGTGAGCGTTGAAGATGTCAACGGCAACGTGGTAACCAGCGGCACTGGGAGTAACGCGTCGGTCACCCTCGCAATCAATACCGGCTCTGGCACACTGACTTGCACGACGAATCCAGTCACGGCCAGCGCGGGTGTAGCCACTTTTGCCGGATGCAACCTTAACACCGCTGGAAGTTATACGTTGAAGGCGACCGGAGCTTACACGACGGCAGTCAGTACGACAATCGCCGTGTCAGTCGGTGCGGAGGCCAAGCTCGCTTTCACTGTGCAACCTTCTAACACCGCGGCCGGATCGACCATCACTCCGTCAGTAACAGTGAGCGTCGAAGATGCTGGCGGCAACGTGGTGGGGACCAGCGCAGACTCGATCACGGTCGCCATCGGCACGAACCCCGGCAGCAGCACACTCAGCGGCACGACGTCGGTGAATGCCGTGAATGGCGTTGCGACGTTCAGCACTCTTTCACTGAATAAGGTCGGAACCGCGTACACATTGACGGCTACCGACAGCACGACGGCATTGACGACAGCGACCAGCAGCACGTTCAACATTACGCCGGGCGCCGGGACGCAGTTGGTCTTCACCACTCAACCAGGCGGGGGGACGGGCGGCGTGGCTTGGTCCCAACAGCCAGTCGTAACCGTGGAAGATGCTAGTGGGAACACGGTAACAACGGGAACAAATAGCACGGCGTCGATCACTTTAGCCATCGGAACGAACCCAAGTGGCGGCACGTTGAGCTGCACGGCCAATCCGAAAGCGGCCGTCGCGGGCGTGGATACGTTTGCGGGCTGCAAGATTACCTCCGCGGGCACGGGCTACACTTTGACGGCAACTGCCACGGGACTCACAACAGCGACGAGCGCGGCGTTTAACGTAACCGTTGGTCCAGCGGCGCAGTTGGCTTTCACACAGCAACCCACCAACACAGTGGCAGCAGCTACCATCACTCCAGCCGTAACCGTGCAAGTGGAAGACGCTGGCGGAAACCCAGTGACCACGGGAACAGGGAGCACGGCGTCGATCGTGATGGCGATTGGGACGAATCCGGGCAGCGGCACGCTGAGTGGAACGACAACAGTGAGCGCGGTAGCTGGCGTGGCCACCTTCAACATGTTGTCGATTAACAAAGCCGGAACCGGCTACACGCTGTCGGCCACAAGCAGCGGGTTGACTACGGCAACGAGCAGTGCTTTCAATATTACTGCCGGTAGCGCAACGCAAATAGCATTTACGGTGCAGCCGACGAACGCGGCACAGGGCTTCCCGATCTCCCCTGCAGTAGTCGTAAGCGTGGAAGATGCTGGTGGTAACGTTGTGATCACAGCTACTGATTCGATTACCGTCGCGCTCGGCGCGAACCCGGGCGGCAGCACGCTCAGCGGCACCTTGACCGTGAGCGCGGTGAGTGGCGTAGCCACGTTTAGCACACTTTCGCTCAACAATACCGGCGCCGGTTACACCCTGACTGCAACGGACACTACCAACGGCCACCCCGTCGTGACCAGCAGCACCTTCAGTGTCACCGTGCCCCAGGTCACGTACATCCAGCCGTTCAATTCTGGCCACGGTTGGACCTACACCCAAGTGAGTTGCGCTGCAGGCACTTTGGGAAGCTGCGCCAGCAGCGCGAGCACTACTACTGACTGCGCCACTAGTCCTTGTGTTGACGCAGCGGCTACAGAATTTCTCAGCAGCGCGAGTCAAACCGGATACTTCCAGAGCCCCACCGGAACTTACACTTGGCAAACGCTTGGCGTACCGGCGAACGCCACTGTCACCTCGGTGGAAGGCGGTTGGTACGACCATGCCAGCAGCTGCAGCGGCAGCACGACCGCCGGAATCCAAATATTCAATTCCACAAACTCGACTGAGATTACAACTCCATCGGTGTACGCCGTCATCAACGTCTCGAGCGATGCGGGCACTACGCACGCCCTTGGCGCGGCCGCCGCAGTGATTAGCGGGTATCAATCATCTTCGACAAACATCACGTTGCGATTTAACCTGAACCCTGCTACAACGAGCGACTTCGGTACTTGCACGCTCTACGGCGACAACTTCGAACTGCTGATTAACTACACCTCCGCAAGCGCAAGCCACGGACCCAAGCGTCGCGGACAGGTTATCATCGGCTGGAACCGCGAAGCCGACGGATCGCTGGGGAAAATGTGGACCCTGAATAAGGACCTCCCCGACGTACCGCAGGGTGGCCGCTAGAATTTATTCAGGAGATTCGCGCCACCAGTTGGATTTTGGTTGAAGCGCTGCCGTTGTAAGGGAAATTTTTTCACTTGCTCTGTGGCTGTGAGAGTTTCTGGATGGCTTCCGGATCAAAAGGCTTGATCGGCCCGGTGATGTAATCCTTCGCGTGGCTGATCGTTTTTACGAGCACACGAGTCTCAGTCTTACTCGCGCTCTTTACAACCTTCACCGGAGCAACTTTCGCGCTGACCCAGGCTTCGGAGTTATCCGCGTAGCGCCAATGTTCGCACTCGAAAGTTCCGGCCGGAACGGCAATCGACTCCGTGCCGACCAATTTCGGGCCGCTCTTGGGGTCTTCTTTCGGAATTTGGGGCGAAGGCTGGACGGGCATTTCCATGGCGGCTTTGCCCGGCAATTGAATAATCAGCTTACGCGCCTCAAAATCTTCAGGAATCACCAATGTCTTGACGTAAACCTTGCCCTTAAGATCCGAACTTTCCTCAGCGAAGCCCAGCCAGTATGCTGTCTTCCCTTCCTCTTTCGTTTCGCTAAAAATATCGAACTCTTCCGTGTGTTTTCTCCCGTCCGGGTAGGTAACCTCATACACTGCGCCGGCTCCAACCACCGGATTCCAGTATCTTCGGATCACCAGCGTATCGAAGGGATTTCCCGCGTTCTGCGCCAGTGTGATCAGTGCGGCGAAAAAAAGTGAGGGCAATAATATCCAGCGTGCGTGACGCATTCGCATATTCGACTCCTCATCTGGGATGGCACACGATATGCCACGTAACGGTCCAAACGTGCCACCTATAGATAACAAGATTCAACCCAGCGCGCTAGTTGGCTCAAGCTAACCAGGACATACCAAGTGTGATAACTTCCGGCAATGACCGAACGCAGTTATTCTTGTCGCTGGTGGAAATAGTTCCCCTTCGTAATACAGATTTTGAATTGGTTTAAACCGGGGGCGCCCCTTACGATAAGATATAAGAAAATGCGGACGACCATGCTTTTTCTCGCGATTTTTCTGTTGTGTACGCCGTCGGCGTTCGCTCAAAATTCGCCGCCTAAGCCAGAATCATCCGCGCCCGGAACCGGTGCTTCGCAACAAAATTCCGACGCCGTCTCCGAATTGCAAAAGGTGGTGACTGCTGCGGGAAATGATCGCTCGGCCTTGGCGCGCAATCTGCAGGATTACCTCCGCCGCTTTCCCGATCCTCCGCAGAAAGAAGGCATCTATCGCACGCTGGTGAAGACCTGTCAGGAAGTTCGCGACGACGCCTGCCTCATCGAATATGCTCAGCGCCTCGTCGCCCTTGAGCCCGACGACGCACAGGTCTTAATGCTTACGGTCAACGCCCTCCAGCGGAAGGGAGACGATGCCAGCTTGGCCCGAGCCGACGCCTTTGTTACACGCGTAATCGATCAGACCGCTAATACATATTCCTACCAACGTCCCGAGCGCCTTTCCGTGGCTGAGTGGCAGGACCGTCGCGCGCAACTTCTTCTCTCCCTTTATCTCGTTCGCGGGGATATTCAAAAAGCCCTGCGACACTATGAGGCCGCTTCTAAGGATTACCAATTAAGTTTTACCATCGGGCCGAATCCCGCAGCTGCTGAAGGGCTCGGCGATATAGCCGAGATGCACAACGACGCAAACGGTGCTATCCAAGAATATCTCCTTGCGTTCGTTCTTCCGGATGCTGGACCCCGCAAAATGGATCGCCGTGTCATTCGCCGCAAGCTCGGCAACGCTTGGCAGCAGGTGCACGGCTCTCAGCGGGGCCTCGGTGAAGAAATTCTCGACGGTTATGACCGGAGCGCGCCTCCTGAGGCGAATGCCGGTTCGAACGCTCGCAACAAAGACGCCCGCGACATCTTTGATTTTGTACTGCGTGACCTCGACGGAACGCCCGTTCCCCTCGCCCCACTCAAGGGTAAAATTGTACTATTCAGTTTCTGGGCCACATGGTGCGCTCCGTGCCGTGATCTTGAGCCACTCCTAGCTCAGGTAGCGAAAAAGTACTCGAATGATTCCAACATCCGGTTTTTCGCCGTCAATATGGACGAAGAAGAGTCCCTGGTCCCGACATATCTCGCGATGGAGAAATGGGATTTGCCTTTGGTGTATGCCGACGGGCTTAATAAGTTCATGGGCGTCACAGCGCTTCCCAGCGTGATCATCCTGGATCGAAATGCGAAGATGGTTTACAGCGCGGCGGGCTTTCCTGAGAAGGGGTTCACTGTATCGATCGAGAATGCGATTCGCTTAGCCGAAACTCCAGCCAAGTAATATTCCATCCTTTAGGCAGCCAGAATTTTCATGCGGCAGTGCAATTGCTCTTAGCACTGCAGCGAGAAGTCCGCTTTAATAAGAGTAAAGCCTTAATAGCCTTGAGCCCTTTTCTATGGGGGCCGAATATATTGCAGGCAAACAAGTTAGCGCATGGATCGGAGCGAACAACAAACGGTAATCGCTCCGCTGTTTGCGAAAATAGTCGCTTTTGAATGCCAGACATGGCTTTGCTATGGAACCAAGTGGTTACACCACTTTGCTAGTACTGCTGCGCCGGATTACGGGAATTATTACGACAACCGCGGGATAGATCGATGGTGAATAACACGAGACGAAGAAATGGTGAAGCAGGCCAGTCCTTGGTTCTGGTAGCGCTGGGATTGGTGGTCTTGATCGGCATTTTGGGCCTAGCGATTGACATAGGTTATTACCGTTATGTCACTCGCGAGTTGCAGACGGCGGCGGACGCCGCAGCGCTGGCGGGGGCCATGGACGTCACCTACGCTGACGTGGTTACAGCTGCTCAAGCAGGATCTGCCGAGAATGGATTCACGAACGGCGCGAATAACGTAACTGTGCAGGTAAACTGTGCGTCTTGCGGTTCTCCGATCACGGGAACATTTGCCGGTACGGGCTATCCTACTTATGTTCAAGCTACAGTAACGCAATCGAACCAGCCCCAGTTTTTCTCTAAAATATTAGGCATTCACTCGCCCACATTGTCGGCTTCTGCGGTGGCTGCCGGCGGTATCAATTGCATTTATGCGCTCGATACAGCTTCAGGCGGAGCAATCAGCCTCAATATTGCGGTCGTCGATTCTACGTGCGGAGTTGTTGACAATTCGAATATAAGCGGACTTTTGGGAGTGCTTTGCGCTCCATCCATACAACTGAAAGGCTCAGACAATGTCTTCATAGGTGAGACGTGCGGTTCCGGTTTCCGTAACACGGCTCCCGTCAAGATCACGACCGCCGTTGCGGACCCGCTCGCCGGCGTCACCGCCCCGTTTGTTTCCAATCCTCCAGCAACCTGCACGACCAACACGAACGTTGATACCGTCGCGGCCAACAATACGGCGATTTCTCAAACACCCAAATACTGCTACGGAACAGTTATTAATAACAAAACCGGAATCACAATCAATCCCGGGACTTACTGGGGCGGAGGAACGAATCCCGCCTTTAAAATTACGAATTCCACGGTGACGTTCTTACCAGGAACTTACAACATCATCTCGCAGGTAGTCGGGCAGCCAGGCATCCAGATGACTTCGACCATTTTCAACACCAACCAAGTTTCGTTTGGATCGGGCACGTATACGGTCGCCGGCGGGATTACGGACAATGGCGCGTTCGGTTCGGCCGTGAACTGGAACAATAGTGCCGGGTCGGCTGCGCTGTTCATCCTCGATGGCGGGGGTCTGAAGCTTACGGGCAACCAGAGCAACGGCACAGGTTCAATCGGCACAAGTAGCGGAGGGGTGACTTTTTACAACACCGGCACTGCCGGAACAGGTGCGGTCACCAGTTACGGAGCACTTACCAGCTTCTTTGACTTTTCGGCGTTTTGCGGGGCCAATTGCCAACTTTCAGCCCCGACTACAGGAACTTATGCCGGTATTCTGTATTTTGAGGATCGCAGCAACACCGCCACAACCACCTGCGGCTTCGGCGGTACCGCATCCGCTTGTTTCACTGCCGATGCCAACTACACCTGTAATACGACCAACAAAATATCTAATAGCGGGGCGTACTACTTTGCGAACGGGACTGTTGACTTTAACTTTGACTTTGGCTGCGGCGCACCTTATTCGCTTTTAGTGGCCAAAGACATCAACTGGTTTTTCAGCTTCACCTTTAATAATAATTTCGCAAACTTGCCGAACGGCTCGCCCGTGCGCCAAGGCGCCGCGGTTCTGGTTCAATGACAAAAAAATGATCGCTTCGAGGAAAAAACGATAATGCATGCCGCTACTCAAAACGAATCTCAAAAGCGGGGAACACTTTCTCACATGTTTTCTTCCGAACGGGGCGCCAGCATCGTTGAAGCCTCTCTTGTATCTTTCTTCGTGCTGATTCCGTTGCTGCTAGGAGCGATTGATTTTGGCCGAGGCTACTACGTAAGCATCGAAGTCGCTAACGCCGCGCGGACTGGCGTGCAGTACGGCGCGCAGAATTCGGTGACATTGTCAGACACGACGAACATCGTGAAGGCCGTAGAAAACGAGGCGCCGGACGTTTCGACCACGTGCGGAAGCGGCAAAAATGCATGCTGGGTTACTGGCTATCCTCTAGCCCAATGGGGCTGCGAGTGCTCCAATCAGACCTCTCCTACCGGGGGTACGTTGAACAGCAGCTCGTGCAGTTGCCCCAGCAACCATGCCGTAAACTTCGTTTGGGTGCAAACCAAGGTCACTTACACGCCGATGTTCAACATCTTCGGTTTATTTCCGGCTATCACCCTTAATTCCGAAGCTAGAATGCGGTACTCAATTCCTTAAATGCGACTCTCGATGCATTACAACGATAGAAAACCAGGTCAACGAGGTGCTACGACCTTGGAGTTAGCTTTTGTCCTAGGCCTTATCCTGTTGCCATTGATGTTCGGCATTATCGATTTTTCGCGTGCACTTTACGCTTACCATTGGGTGTCTTACGCCGCGCGCGAAGGTTCTCGCTGGGCCAGCGTCCATGGTGCGTCTTGCACTTCGCCGATGACGGTGTGCAATGCTACATCAGCTCAGATTCAGACTAACGTCCAAGGTATTGTCGCGCCAGGGATGGGGAATCCGGGTCTGGGCTGCGCTACTGCCGGTTGCCTTACTGTAAATACTACTTGGCTAAATCCTTCAAGTACTTATGGCGGTTTGGCGGCGGATTGCACGAACGGAGGCACGCTGGCAACCAATAGTCCTGGCTGCATTGTACAAGTGCAGGTCAATTACTACTATGGGTCAACGCTTCCATTTATCGCGCATCTCAGCGGTACCACGCTACACCTGCAGAGTACGTCTCAAATGGTTATTTCGCAGTAATTCGAGCCTCGAAAAGCTGTGCGGCGATCGAAACCACTTAGGTTGTTAAATGTTACGCGCTGCGCCGCCTGAGCGGCCTTATCCGAAGCAGAGATTTCGCTGGTTTTATCGGGATGAATTTTTTGCACGGCGAAGATCCATTTAGCAGGTGGGCGATATTTCGAGCTTCTTCTTCGAGTTCGATCCCAAGGAGATAGATTTCCCCATCTCTCAGCACAATGTAGGGCGCGTAAGATAGCGCCGGATCGTCGCTTTTGCCTGCGGAAAAAAACATTCGAGTCCTCTCGTTTGTGGTTTCGTAGGGCGCCGCAGGACACCGAAGGTTATGCCAGCTCGCGAACTTTACGCCTACTATGCGCATAATTCAAATATTTATTTCAAATACCTCTGGCAAGGTCCTCTGAAGCGGGCCGAAGGGTACTAGAAGGACCAGTACACTTCTGTAAGATCGAATCTATCCTTTACCAGCGGTAGCTTTTCAGAGATTGCTACCAACGCGTCTGATCATGGTGAATGCCGTCGCTTCGCGCGGCGATTTACAGCCCGAATGGCGACCGCGCGAATATGTTCATGACGTTCACAACGTTCATGCTGTTTCCGCTTTTCGGTACTTGGAACCTGTTTTTGTTCCGCAGTTTCACCCGTGCCAATAGTGGGATACGCTTTGTTGATCTCCTTGCAAATATCGCAGTCTTGGCTCGGCACCGCTCCCTCTACTTCGTAGTCGCGGGCCATTTCGTGGATCCGTATGCGATCCGAACGCTGGAGCCACACTGTAGTTCCACCCGGGTTCGTCCGACTCCGGTTCGTGAACCCAAGCAATGTCAGTACGTCGCCCACCTTTCGTTCATTGAGCCTCGAAGGCTCGCCGCATGACACGAGGTCCGCCATAATCGCCTGTGTAAGCCCTTTGAGTTTGTAACCGGCCGCCTCCGAATCGAAGTGAATGAATCGGTGAAGATTGCGAACGGCTGAAGCCTGTAGGGGTGAAATTAGAGAGTGTTGATATTGGCTCTGCTTAGCAACTTCGTGAGCCAAGATTATGCACAAATTCTGGTCCTCCCCGACCGGTAGGGCGAGTGTGCGATAGATGTCAAGAGCCCGCGATGATAATTGTACACCTGCGGGGACTTTCGGAATTCGGAGCCTACGGTAATGCTCGAACCGGAACTGTTGAAGTTGCATCCGAACTCTGTTGGCGAACTGCAAGACCTTCGGGTCATCCGGGCTGATTAGATCCGTGCGCGACGTCTTGTGCATTGGGATGATCATGCAGCGGCTATTTAATGCCGCGTCGTTCGGCAGTTCTGTCCAAGCAAGTACCTTAGGTCCGTACGCCATGTGAGCGGTGGCCTTTCTAAGGCTTACGAACCCAGGGGAGCTACTAGATCGGAGGAGATGAAGAAGTGTCCGGGGGTGGCCGGCCGTGGCCGTTTCGTCTAGCAGCAAAGTCGGGCTGAGCCGATTACAAACATCATAGAATCCCGCCGATGAGATATCAGAAACCAGTAGGCTACGCCGGCATAATAATCTAAGAATCCGCATTACTGTGGTCTTTCCCGAGCCGGGAGGACCCAGCAACGCGAGATAAGGCGCTACGGGCAGCGTTTCGGGGACCCAAGTACTAAACACGAACGCTGTCATCAACATTCGCCAAACGACCTCGAAATCCGCACACGAGAAAAAGAGACGACCAACGTCGCTCTCAAGCTCCTCCAGCCCGAGATAAGATTCGCAGCCGGCGGGCAAGCAGATGTGTTGCAACACCTGACCATACCGCGGTATTGGAACGAGAGTTCCGCTCCCGTCCCTCCACGTTTCCACGTACCGCACGTTTCCGTCTTTGTACACTGCAAGCAACGTTTTCGTCGGACACACCGGATCTTCGATCATTTCTGCGAGCGAACCGTCTTCCAGCTCAACAAAATCCACCTCCGTCTCGCCCTTGCCGCTAACTTTCCTTTGTCGCATGGCCTACCTCCGGACATTGGACGGCTCATCGTCGCTCGAGTCCACTGGTGAGATGCGTTAAACGTGATTTAGGATCTACAGACGAAGGAGAATCGTGGTCCTGAGCTATTCATTGCGTTTGCAAGTGTTTAGGATTCATTCTACAACTGGACGGCACTCAGAGATCTCGGGCACATGACGTAATCGCTTACGACGCCTCGCTAACAATATCAGCGAGGAAGAAGGCTGCGGCTGACGCCGACTCACATCCTTGGCAACGCCATCCGTCACGCTCGAGTACGCGCCGGCAAACTTTCCGATTCGAATCACCGGCGAGCTTCACCCTCCCTCGCCTCGCATTCATGATGCACGTCGAATCTGATCGAGAAGTTCCATTTTCTGAGGGCAGGGAAGGATCTCGACCATGGTTTCAGGAAGAGTAGGCCCGCCATTTTCAGCAGGAGAGCCTTTACGCCGGGGCGGAGAAATTGGGCAGTACTGGATAACTTGCCGACGAAGCTAATCATCATCAGGGTCGGTGGGCGGCTTCTTGTCGTTGATAAAGTGCTCGGCTTTTAGCGCCGCGGGAATGATCTGAAAAGTGCGTGGGGACTGGGTGAGGACGAGCATTTGGAAAGGTCATCAGCCGGAGGGTCGACGTAGTTGAGTGAAAGCAGGTCGAAAGTGGTCTCAATGAATTTGCGGATGCTGCCGAAATCAATGATGGCGGGACCTGGGGATCGGGATACGTCTACGGATTCCGCGTTCCCCTGATTGTCATTTCACCTTATGCGAAAGCCGCGTACATTTCTCACAACGCGCATGTCGCGCAATAAGGGCTGTTCCGAATCGAGTTGACAATCGATGCTATCCAGGATGGCCCACTGCCGTCGTTGGCCAGGGCGTGATCGGAGCTGGCTCCGTTCGGAATGATCCAGGTGACTTGCGCGAGTTGAACGCCCTTACCGTCGAGCAGGTCGGTGAGGGTGGCATCCTGCGGGGCTGTTATTGGGATTTTCCGCAGCGAATAGGTTGCTGCTCGCCGTAGGAGCTGAAGTGCCAGAAATAATGAACTGGTGAGCGGGAAAGCTGGGCCCTTCGTTGGTTTGAAACATGCCATCACCAAAGGTGTGCTACTCGGCGATCGCGAAGTAGGGCTGGACGTCCGATTGTTTGACGTAATTGTATTGGGGATTGGGATGCGCGTTGGGAGGGCAGGCGGCCGCTGGAGTACATGGAATCAGGTTTGCCCCGTCCATCTTTCCGCCGTCGTACATCGAAACGAACGCGGCGTGCGCATGGCTGACGTCGTAATTCTGCGGACTGGAGCCGGCCGTGCCCAGATCGATGGGCCTCAGCGGAATGGTCTGGCCAGTCGAATTCAAGCCGCTGGTAGCGATGTCGGCGCCCCGATCATGCGCACCATGCCCGCTTTCTGTGGCGGATCGGGAAAGCGGCAAAGGTAATCTTGTAGATTGCACTCTAAGGCCGGGCGATTAAACCAATTCAAAAACGGTGGCATGGGAACTAGATCGACGCCGTTTGAGATGAAATCGTCTGTCTTGCGTGCAGTCTCGCTTGTGAAATGCCTGGAAAGGCCCTTTGTGGCCAGCTTTCAGTTCAACGCGTGGCTAGCGAAAATGGCATTTGCGCAAAAAGATAAATTACGGGAGACCCATTCTTTCTCGACTATCTTACAACTTGAGCGCAATGCCTTCATTTGCTTCGCAAGAGATTAAACGAATAACGATCCCCATTCGCGAATTCGCAAACGAGATATGCGCCAGAAGACTCGTCGCCGTTGAGCTCGGCTCCTCGCAAATCTAAACGAACTTCGCTGGAATCAGCGACAACTTCGACGCACGTGCCTTGTATCTCTTGAATTGTTCCGTGCAAGTGTTCACGAACTCCGGATCGAAAGACGTGTACATCCAGGGAGGTTTGTCGGGTACGCCAAACTCCTAGCAACCGGAGAGCTTCATCTAATCGAATGTTCATAGCCGAAGGAATCTAATTCCGAATAAGTCTAATTCAGGAACACCTCACTTCAAACTACCATTATATTTGAATCCGTCAATCGTGATCGTTACATCAAGGCTTTTCTAGTCAACCTCCCACCGTACCGGGCGAATTTGCGTCTTAGTTCTCGAAACCGCAGTTCGCCAATGTCTGACTTTGAACAGCAAAACAAAAACGGCGTGGTATATGGATCAAACTCTGGAAAAATAGGGTCACTGTTGTAGCTATGCAGATTACATTGAATATGTCACTGGTTGCCTTCGAGGGTTGCGGATACTATCGTGCGATTTACTGGGCAACGAACTTACCGGGCAACTGGTTCTGAGACATAGAAAAGATTTGAAAGGACACGAATGGACGAAAACAGGAAGTGGGACTTTTTTATTTCTCACGCCTTTGAGGACGCTCGAGAGATTGCCAAGCCGTTGTGTGATGCATTAAACGCAAAGGGACTTATAACTTGGTATGTCGACTACGCACTGAGGGCTGGCGACAGGATGCACGCATCGATTGATTACGGATTAGCCCGTTCGCGATATGGCATTGTGCTTCTAACCAAGCAGTTTCTTGGGAAGCCCTGGACCCAAAACGAACTGAATGAACTAGCTACGCGCGAAGTTGAAGGAAAGAGAGTAGTATTGCCGGTCTGGCACAAAGTGGGATTTCGAGACATAAATGGTTACTCGCCTGTCTTGGCTGACCGAGTTGCGATTAGCACAGAGAAAGGACTTGATTATTTGGTTAAAAGACTATGGGACATAGCCAAGCAGCCGAGCAGACCTGATGGAATGGTTGGCCCATGAGTTTGGGTGGACGCCACGATCTTGGTGCTCGACAGGTTGAAAAACCTTTTCCGCATAACTCCGCTTATAGATGTCACTGATCATTTCAGAGTCTCGTTCGCCTTTTAACCGTAGAGCCAAAAAGTTTGGTGAAATCGCCGATTTGCCGGTCGGGGTATACTTTGCTTATGAGGAAGTCGGCTGCGCTTTCATTCGTCATCCTAGTGTTGTGCACCGCGGTTCCGATTCGTGCGCAAGCACCGGCCCCAGAATCCGCCTATATTGTTCGCGGGAACCAAGTAGAGGCGCATCAGCACGAACTGAAGGAACGGCTTGACCGCTTCTATACAAGTCTGTCGGAGCGGTTGCAACACGAAGACCCGAGCTTATTAGCTATGCTCGCCCCTGTGCTGACTACGCTCAAACCGCCACCGCCCCTGGCCTACGGCTACCAGATCCTTCCGCGAATCATCGAAGACAGGCCCCCCGGGTCAGCTACCAAGCCGCACGTGGCAACTTATAGCTGGCCATGGAGTGAGACGTTGATCTCGCGCGAGATAATGAGGCTCGACCGACTAGAATCTGATCTAGCGACGGCTTCCAAAAACCCTGCGGACGAAAAGCGCGCGGCCTACGAAGAAATCATTGCAGAATACAAGAAAGCCGTAGATCAACGGCGCCTCATAGACGCGGACATCAATTACAACTGGCTTTGGCAGCGCCAAATCGCGAATGACCGGCCGCTCTTCGATCGCCTTACTACACGCCTGAACGCGGTGGTAGATCAACTGGGACGGTCGCTACCCGAGAAAGAGCCCGAAGAACCCACCATTCGTCCGAACCCACCTGACTTCGTGCACGTCGATCAGTCCACCAGTCGAGCACGAATCGTGATTGTGCCGTTCTATACGGATATTCTCGATACGACATTTGTCGAGTCGTTTCGGCACGCAATTGAGACGCATTGGCACGTGTATGTGGATGGAAACGAATATCGTGTAGTGCTAAAGATCACCACAATCCAGCCAGAACTTTTGTATTGCGGAGCGGTGGACAATAGGGAAATCCGGACACCGGAGTGCTCTCCGCCGGCCGCAGGCAGCCACATTAACCTCAAGGACCATGTCGCAAAGTTTCCCGCCGACGGGGCTGTGCTCACAACCGGCGCAGCGTCGCTTCAACTGGTCGCGGATCGGGCGATTGAACTCGGGCCCCACGATGTAGCACCGCGCGCGCTGGCACATGAGTTCGGACACGTCCTCGGCTTTCCGGACGTTTACCTACGCGGATACAAAGATCTTGGTGTCGATGGCTTCGAGGTGATGGAGCTCGTCCCCGACTATGCGGACATCATGATGAGTCCTGGCGCGGGTTCGGTTCTTCCCCGGCACTTTAAGGCGCTCATCACTGCGATCGAGATTCAGGACCTGATGCAAGCGGGGCTCGACGCGCTCTACAAACACGGAGATCCGAGTCAAGCGGCGGCACGGTTTCGACAGGTATTAGCTCGGAATCCAGATCACTACGGAGCTACGCTACAGCTCGCCAAGGCTCTTGATCGAGCAGGCAGACCGGACGAGGCTTTGCCGGTGTGGCGCAAGATGCTCGCAATGGCAGAAGCCGCGAATGACGCCGAAACGCTTCGCACCGTCCGCACGCGGCTCGCAGCTGCGCGTCAATGAGCTCCAAGATGGCCAGCCAATCTTCTGTTCCAAATTACGCATTCAGCAAGTAGCGCGAAGCGACTAGGGGAGGGTTCAGCCCTTGCCAGCACAACACGCTCATAAAACTCAGTTCCTCCGCCACGCAGAGCGACGACCATAATGGACCTTCAGTTGGAGCAACTAAAATGTCTAATGAAATAAAAGCCGGAGACATTGTCGAACTCAAGTCCTTTGGCCCTAAAACGAGGGTTGAAAAAACAGAAGTTTGGAACAAAGTAATGACGGCATGGTGTAAATGTTTCGACGGCAAGAAGCCTCAAAACGCGTGCAGATACCGGGAACAGGTGGTTTAAGGCTGGTCGTGGAAAGATTTCATGGTCGGATCATCACTTCGTTTGGCCCGGACGGCAAGCTAAACCTTGCGCCCCTCTCCTGATTCAGCTTCAGAGTGGCCGGCACGTCCAACTCAGCAATCTGGACCTTTCGTGTCCATGAACCAGTACTCCAATAATCTGCGCTAGCGTATATGGTCGTGCCGCTGATTAGATATTTCCCAATTTCTTCTTTGTGTCCGTCGCGAAAAACGAGAACGGCAGGCGGAAGCTCGCTAAGAGGCTTGGTTGCTGGAGTCTGTCGGAGGCCAGTGGATGGAAGGGCAGGCGGTAAAGCAGACTCTGAGTCTTGGTCAGTTGCTTCTGACTGACCGTAGTTTGTAACTCGCACCCAGTGGTCACCCTGCAATTCCAGCACTAGCGACTCGGCCGGTTTCGGTGCCGGTGAAGCTGGCTGAGGCTCTGCAAGGAACATCTGAGGGGCAGGGGCTAGGAGCATCGCCGGCTCAGCATCATAGTCGGAGTAGTACGGCGCGAATCCCAAACCGCCTTGAAATCGGCGCATTCGGGCGAAGCCTGCTCGGCTAGCCGGAGCTGACCTTAACCCTCCTCGCCTTTGACCTCGCGCAGACGGGACAAACACACTTGCTCCGACCACGGCAAACGTCAGCATGATAATCAAGCGGTTATTCACTTACTTAATCCGTTTCAAGCGTGGGGTGGCCTGCTGCGCTTCCTCTCCAAGCTACCTATAGTTACTCTCAGCGGGCTCACGAGTCAAGTTGTAGATGGCGGGCGATCTATCTATTTCAACCAGTTAAACAATGACGGTAATTTTGAATAAGCAGGAATTCAGGTCGCTTCCTACCACCGTGTGAGAGGGACGAAACACGTTCTAGCACAAGGTTCACAGTTCACCCACCCGTCAGAATATCTGTTCATCTCCGGCTAGGGTTCTTAGGTGAAAGCAAACGTCGGTCCATGCCGGGCTGTGCGCATAGCGTAGTCAGGCATTAGATGGTTTGCAGCGGTTTCCAAGCAGCAATATCTTGCAGCACAAAAATATTGGCGTTCTTGTCCTCCCGAGCGGGTGGGCGCCCTAATGATTACGGCACTCATTTGTGAAGCGTGCGCTTGCACTACGGCGCTTCTGAAACCATGGGAGCTGCAAGCATGCCCTTAGCAGAATAGTCGCCGGGCACGATGCGATAACGATAGACCATGCCGTGGTCGCCGACCACGTAGCCGCGGACACGCTGCGGCAGGCTCCAAGCATTTACATCGACTGGGAATGAAATAGCACGAGAATTCCAGTGCAAACCGCCGTCGGTGGTGTAGTGGAAATCGCGACCGAGAAAGGACCACCCAACTTCACGGTCGACAAAGCCGAATCGCTTGCCAGGAACCACCGCCATCGGTTTCCAGGTCACACCGGCGTCGGTAGTCTTATAGAGTTGCCCATCGACAAATCCACCGGCGCGCATGAATCCTGTATTCGCATCGAAAAAGAAGACATCGCCTCCGCCACCAGCCAGATCCTCAACGACGCTGAGCGTCCAGGTGGCGCCACCATCCACAGTCTTGCCAAGGACGGCGTGTGGGGCATTCATGCTGGAGATGTATCCGACAACGTATCCGGCGCTCACCGTGGGAAATTGAACCTTCGACCAACTGCACTGAACGTTGCGGGTCAGCCCGTCGACCTCAACTTTTACGGCGCACTCATTCACCGGCTTCCAAGTGCGTCCGCCGTCCACCGTCCGCTGGATTTCATGGTCCTTTAGGGCGAGTCCAATCTTTTCAGAGACGAAGGCGTAATTCGTAGAATGTGCATCTATGGTTCCACCCGGCACCCAGAGCTTGCCGTCCGTCGTGTGAAGAAGTTTGCCGTACCCTTGGCGCGCCCAACCATGAGTAGAATCCAGAAAGAAAAAATCGCTAGGTCCGTCCTCCGCACCGTTTGGGTCACCCCATTGCACGGTCCAATGGTCGCCGCCATCCTGGGTGTTGAGAATAACGCCCGCGCCTTTGCCTGCCACGCCACCGCTCACCCAGCCAACCGTGGCACTCACAAAAAGGACGTCAGATAGGTTGATGTCCTCAGTATAGTTTACGGGCTCCCAGATGGCCTTGAACTTTGGCTTTGTCTGGCTTCCTGAATGTGCTGTATCGCGCCGCGGTGGTGAGCTAACTTGCGGACGTCCTTGCACAAGGGAAGGGAATATTACGCTCAGTCCCAAGAGCAGAATTCCGGTGGCAACGTGACATACCGAGGACATACCGAATTTGGTTTTCATGCGCAGCTCCTGTAGACGTGTGTTCAACCGAGCGAATTACCGGCGTACGCTTCAACAATTCTGCTGATATCACTCAGTTTTAGGCTGAATTTTGTCTCTTGCGTCCAATTCTCTCGCTTCGGTCGGCATCCTACCATAGAGTCAAACCTAACAGAATCGGCGGAACCGCATTCGCCGGTCGAGTGACAATGCCAAGTCCATGGCGGCATATCAAGACTTCTTGGCCCTCTGGGAAGACGCCGACCCCGACATCCCGATCCTGAAAGAAGCCAAGGCCGAATACGCCAAGCTGCAGTAACCAACGCGCCCACCTAGCTGCGCTGTAATCCGCCGATTTGCGGTAATTGCACAGCGTCTGCGCAACCGTTGCATCGCTCTGGCTTAATTCCCCCGAGTAATTTGGAAAGCACCTGTACTAAGCCCTTATGCCCGACGAGGTCTTATTCTTTAAATGCGAAAGTCACGGTCTTCGTTCAATTCATATAAGCCCCTTGCCGTGGCGGTCTGTCAATTGCACCTGAAGACAGCTTCGCGGTGTGTCAATTCGTTATGGTATCGTATGAAGGAATTACTGCAATTTTGCTCGCCCACTGCTATTCGTGTGGCGAATTGCGTCCAGAGTAGGAGAGGCGTAGTCTAGCATGATGACCTCTTCAACCCGTGAAAATGCTGGCGTGTTTGCGACCAAGTTTTTGACGAAGTCGATGATTTCCGTGGTCTTTTTCGTCGGCTCGGCTGTCTGGGCACAGGTTCAAGATGCTCAGCAAAACAGCACCGGCGAAGCCGAGACAACCACCACGCAGACTTCCAGAGACAACACCAATCCATCGCGCACGACGGAGAGCCACTCCAAGTCCGGCAACCAGACTGTGGACACGCGGAGAGTGGAAGTGCTTGGGAACGACGGCCGATACCGGCCTGATTCCGACACTGAGACGGAGACTGTCCGAGTAGATGACACAACGACGCGCACAGTGGTGCGCACCTACACGTGGGACGCAAATGGACAAAGGAAACTAGCGGAGGTAACAGAAGCGCAAACACGAACCACAGCAAATGGCGATGGTCAGACGGTACGCACAACCTCAAATTCCGATGTGAATGGGAAGCTTCAAGTTGTTCAGCGTGAGGTCGAGGACATTAGAAAGACCAGCCCTGAAGTGCAGGAAACGAAAACAACTCTCTATGTCGCGGATGGCAACGGCGGCTTCACTGTGTCCCGGCAGACGCAAGAATTACAAACGAGCGGCGCCGACAAGAGCACAGAAGTGAAGAAGACAACGCTACGGCCAAACGTTAACGGTGGCTGGCTGGTGAACGAGGTAAGCGAAAAAACAATCAAGGAAGAAGACAAGAGTCGAACCACCGAAGAGCGGGTTTCGCGCCCCGACTTAAACGGCAAATATTCAGTGATTTCACGGACCGTTGCTGAGGAGAAGGAAACCCCCACAGGAGGAAGTCGCAGTACCGTCGAAACATATTCCGTGGATGGTCCCGGAATTGCTCGCGACGGCAGTCTGCATCTAAGCCGACGAGTCACTACCCTCCAGAAAAAGGATTCAGACGAAGAAACAACCGAGCAGCAGGTCCAGGAGCCCAATCCGGGTAATCCCAGTGATGGTCTGCGAGTAAGCGCAAAAACCAAATATACCGTTTTGTACAGTTCCTCCGGTGCACAGCAGACAAAGAGCGTTCAAGCGCCTGACGGCAGCGGCACTTTCAAGGTGGTTGCCGTCGAAAAGAAAAAAACAGACGAGGCTCCTCCTGCCTCGGAACCGTCGAATAATCCCCAATAGGCAACGATTCGGGCCGAGATCGGACACGTCTAATGTGCCTCTTTTGAGATGGAGTGTTTACAAGCAGGTTAGCCCCGCGTGATCGTGGCCTTATATTCCGCGACCAGCCCTTGGTATGGCTTGTTATGGTTCGATTCCATGAACCTCATTATGGCAGCTGGTGCAAAGCGTAATCAGATTATCGTCCGTATCGCCGCCAAGGCGGCTGCGGAAGCAAATGTGGTGCACCTGAAGATTCTGCGAGACCCCACAATGTTGGCATCGCCAGCCATCGCGTTCCAATACTAGCGTGCAAATTCGACGATAAGCTTCAGCATCGAGGCGGAGTCGCAGTGTCCGGCCCGATTTCAATGTGGTCTTTCGATCTGCTCAAGGAATTCTGTCTTTTGTGGATCGGGAAGCAGCCAATAGAGTCGACCGAGTGCCGAGAGCAATGACCTTGGGTTCGCGATTTCTAGCGGTGCCCCAGCTACAAAATCAGCAGCAATCATTTCCAGGCAGTACCCCCGGGATCGCGACGAGCCCAGCATGAGCGCTGCCGTTTCCAGAGCTTGCTCGATGACCGCCAGTTGGCTCCTATACAACTTGAAGTAAATAATCTCCCAGGGCTCGGTTTCCTGTCCGTTCAGGTGCTTCTCAACTTCCCGCTTGAACTCTTCTTTGGGCAACTCAGCTGCCTTGTGCAACCAGGTTGCACAATCAAACTGTTCGCCATCTCGGCGCGCTACCTTTACTAACTCCGCCGCTTTCGACCACCCTACCCGCCTTAGTTCAGAATGGATGCGCCGCGGAAGCTGCTCGTGGATCGCCATCAGGTAATAGGCCTTGCGCCGAGATTCAGGGAAGCGCTTACTAAGGAAATCATCGAACGAAGCCAGATTTTCCAGCTTCCAGTACTGCCCGGCTCGCACTTCACATAGGTAGCGACCCAGCTCAACGAAGCGCGAGTCCTTTTCTTGCTCGATCTTGCGCTCCCAAAACAAAATCTCATCCACCTTCCCCAGAACGAACAAACCCCGGCCCCGATTCAGTTTGGGTTCCTCGAGAATCCGTCCGTTAGTCGTCAAATGCGTCCAGCCAATCAAGATCTATTGCTCCTGGTCGGCGAATCAACCGTGATTCGATCCCCTGCTGATCTCCCAAGCACAATCCCAGATGAGGGCAGCCCACACAGCCGTTATTGGGGAATCGGATGCCGCCATGCGGTGGAAACTGGCCGGATTCGATCTGGCGCACTGTTCCTTCCACCAGACGGCCGTAGTCACGCCATTGTTCTTCAGTGATCGATGTCTTCAGGTACTGAATTTCCGGGTGACTCTTGCGAATGAAGACGACCAGGGCCACATCACGAATGCCGCTGATCCAGGAATAGCAGACCATCTGCGGGTCGAGTGACAACAGGTTCTCGGGCTCTTCCGGGTAGCGGCTGGTCGTAGTTTTCCAGTCGATCAGACACGGTGTGCCATCCAGTTTTCCTAGGGCATCGATATAGGCGACGAATTCGTTGTCCCCAGGAAGGTTGCGGATCATCTTTACCTGCAGATCCTGCTGCGGGCGATCGATCTTCACACGATCATCCTGAGCGAATCGTTCGAGCAGATGGACTCCCTGGTGAACCAACCGGTCCCAGGATTCACCGCTCTTGTATTCGAAAGGAGTATCCCGAAAGGCGCCCCATTCCTTAAAGAGCGCAGCGGTGCAGTCCTCTTGGGAAAAGTAAGCTGCTAGGGCCCGTTCGAAGGAGCGGCCAAAGGCCATGGCAGCGCGCGTTTCCTGTTCTCGCCAGCCGTCCAGGTAGCGATATCGGTAACTTCTGGGGCAGCGCAGATACTGGCTGATCTGAGTATGGCTAAAGATCATGCCCGTTCCCCTAGCTCTTGTTTGGCCACAATTGTGCAGGACAGCTCTTCCCACCCCGCTGCAGGTGCAAAGGCTTCAAGGTTCTGGAAGGACCGGCCGTTGAGCGTGACTTGAGATGTCCGTACAACTCCACGAAGGCTAACGAGAGCTTTTTCATCCACTTGATCCTGACGAAGGAGATCCGAGTCATAGTCGAAATCCCGCAGGAACCAATTCAGCTTCCACAAGGCTCGTTCGGTGCAATAGAGCCGACCCGCTGGCGCCTGCCCTGCGAACGGCTCAGGCTCAAGAATCACAAACCGCAAGGACAAGAACGGTTTTTGTGGATGCCAGCCGTAGGAAGCCGAATCGACTCGAACCAGGAATAGCCCTTCGAGAGGGCTTTC
>Ga0302324_100007280_pt1 | contig 23577 bp, 22 predicted proteins | sample Palsa_T0_1_FD_201949 | JGI IMG/M metagenome (GOLD analysis project Ga0302324, IMG submission 201949) | Peat permafrost microbial communities from Stordalen Mire near Abisko, Sweden - Palsa_T0_1 | ecosystem: Environmental > Terrestrial > Soil > Palsa > Peat permafrost | place: Sweden: Abisko... | reverse complement strand
CAGTTCGCCTACACGCGGCTCGACCCGACGGTGATCGACACCGTGCCCGGCATCGCCGACCCGTACGGCGACTTCGCGCTGAGCGACTACTTCTTGCTCACCGACCGTCCGGCGACGAGCGCCGTGCAGCCCGGCGCGCCGGGGTCGTCGGCCGGCGCGCAGCGCACCGACACCTTCACCGCCACGAGCGGTCCGCTGAACGCGGTGTTCTTGACCCGCAAGGCCCAGCTCGGCACGGTCTACGTCTCGTCGTACGACGGGACGCCCTGCACCGCGAGTGCCGCCGGCTGCCCGCTCGGCGGCGGCGCGTGGTACTACGTCGCGCAGACCAACGAGGTCGTCTTCCGCACGCCGCTCCCGCCGGGCTCGGTCGTGACGATCACCTACCTCGCGCTCGACGAGGTCGACGACGCGCCGTACCAACGCTATCATCTCAACGCGCGGATCAACCAACAGATCGCGGGCTTACCAGGCGGCGAGATCGGCGTCTCGTTCAGCCGCGTCTTCGACGCCTCCGGCGGCGTCGTCGCGCCGTCGAACGAAGTCGTGCTGGCCGGGCCGAGCGGCGACCTGGGCCTGGTCAGCGACACGGTCTTCGGCTTGGACGCGCAGCTGCCGCTGACGTTCATCACCCTCGGCGCGCGCACGAACCATCCGCTACTCTTCGCCGAGGGCGCCCTGAGCAAGTACACGCCGGACACGAGCACGGTCCCAGCCGTCACCGACAACGCCGGCGTCGCCGGCCTGCGCCTCAACCTCGCCCACGCGACGCTCTCGCTACAGTACCAAGCCGTCGGCCCGCACTTCCTCGACGGCGCGCCGCTGCAATACCTCGGCCCGGTTCCCGCGACGTTCCAGTACTGGCAGAACCCGTACTTCCCGCAGTTCTTCGGCTTCGCGAACACGCTGACAGCAAACCAGCGCTTCGACACCGCGACCGGCGCCCACACCGCCTCCGACGCGACGCTGACGACGATCTATCCCGTCTTCAACCCGTTCGTCGCCAGCGGCCCGCAATATTTCAGCGCCTTCGCCCCCAACACGCAAGGGCTGACGCTCAGCTTCACCACCCCACTGCGCATCGCCGACGAACGCCTGAGCGGCCGACTCTTGGTGGAGCACCTGGCCTCACTCGCACCGGGCGGCTTCGGCCCCCTCGCCTACGGCGGCACACCGAGCGGCGTGAAACTGTGGCTCGACCATCTCGAAGGCGGCGTGCAGTTCGCCGTCCCGGTCGCACACCACGACCTCGCCCTCGACCTGAGCGCGTCGACCGAACGCCTCGCGCGCAACGACGCGACCAGCACCGCCTACGTCCCCTTCAACCCATCGCTCGGCACCGCCGACCCGACCGCCGCCGCCGAGCTGGGCGGCCTGGTCATGGCCGGCCTCCCGGCGCCGTTGTTCTACCCGAACTACATCGACGAACGCCACGACACCCTCGCCGCCGGCGCGACGCTCCCCGTCAACCGCGACGTCGTCCTCGGCGCGGCGTACAACCTACAAACCTTCCACGGCGCCTACGGAACGACGCTCTCCCCGAACATCGACGAACGCCTGAACTCCTACACCCTCTCCGCGACCTTCACGATCCCGCGCACAACGAGCTCCGTCTCCGCCCTCTTCAGCAACCAACGCTACACCGACCTGATGCTCCCGTCATACAACTTCAACCAAAACCGCGAAGACGTCAACTTCACCGTCCGCTTTTGAGATGGACTCGCACGCGCAGCGCCTGATCCTCGGACTCGCCACGCTCGCCGTGATCGTCTGGCTTGCCGCCGCACAACTCGCCTCGGCGGCCGCCTACGGCGACCTTGCCACGACCCCATCACTCCCCGCCACACTCCACCGAATCGCGCCTGACCTACTGCGCCCACTGCTCCTCGGCGGCCCACAAGCCCAAGCCCAAGCGGCGATCCACACCGGCGAACTCACCCGCGCCGCCACCATCCTCGCCCCGCTGGGCACGGATGACACGACCGTCGATCTACGCGGCCAACTCGCGCAGGCCCGCGGCGCCCCCGCCGAAGCCCTGGCCGACTACGTTGCCGCCGGCGACTTCGTCCGCGCTCAAGCGCAGATCGACAGCTTCGCCGAGCGCGACCCCACTGAAGCGCTGCGCGAAGAACACCTTCTCGTCACCCGCCTCGCGCTCGACCCGCGCGCCGCGGAGATCGCCGGCCAAGCCTGGTGGCGCCTCGGCGTCCTGCAAGCCGCCGCCGGTTACCGCGACCCCACCCACCGCCGCCAAAACTGGCTCGACGCCGAGACGTCCTACGAACGCGCCCTCGCCGAAGCCCCCAACGACGAAAACTACCTCCTCGCCGCCGCCTACCAATCACTCGCGAACGGTGATCCCGCAGCGGCGCACGCACACTACCTGCGCGCCCTCGCCGTCGACCCTGCCAGCGCCCCCGCCTACGCCGGCCTCGCCCTAGCCGCCGCCGCCGCCGGCGATTGCCCAACGACGCGCAGCGACGTCGCCCGCGCCATCACCCTCGGCCTCACCGTCGGCGCCATGACCTCCAACCCGACCTTCGGCACCCGACTCGCCGCCTGCCTGACCCCGTGATCGTCGCCCTCGACGCCCAACTCACCGTCGGCACCGCCACCGGCGCCGGCGTCTACGCCCGCGACCTGACGGAAGCGCTGCGCGCCCAAAGCATCGACGTCCGCGCGCTACGCGCACCCTGGCTCGACCCCTGGCGCTTCGACCGCCGCGTGCTCTGGGACCAAGTCTTGCTCCCGATCGCCGCCGCCCGCAGCAACGCAACACTCCTCCATGCCACCGCCGGCACGCTCCCGTTCGTACGCACGATCCCAACCGTCGTCACCGTCCACGACCTCGCCTGGCACCGCGCCCAATCCCACACACGCGCGTACGCACGCATCTATTTCGGTAACCTCCAAGCGCGCGCATACCGCCACGCCCACGCGATCATCTGCGACTCCCACTTCACCGCCACCGAATACAAAACACTCATCGACCCGAACGCCAACCCCACCGTCATCCACCCCGGCGTCGACCCCCGCTTCGCAACCATCGAACGCCACCCCGACGAGAACCCCTTCGCGCTTGTAGTCGGAACGGTCGAACCCCGAAAAAATCTCGCCATCCTCATCGAAGCCCTCGCCGCAATCCCAACGCTACGCATCATCTCCGTCGGCCCGCCAACACCCTATGCGCAAGAAGTGAAAAGGCAAGCCGCAGAACTCCACGTCCTCGACCGCCTCGACCTACGCGGCTACGTCACGCAAGCAGAGCTCGACGATCTCTACGCCCGCGCGACCTGCGCCCTCATCCCCTCCCGCTACGAAGGCTTCGGCTACGCCCTAGCCGAGGCCATGTGCGCCGGCGTGCCGGCGATCGCCGCCGACTCCTCAAGCCTCATCGAACTCGCCACCATCACCCCCGAAGCCGCAATCCCGCTGCTCCCCCCCACCGACGCATCCGCCTGGACCGACGCGATCCGCGCTACGCTCAACGCCCGCGACGCTGCGCAGCAGCGAGCCACGAAGATCAAAGAAACCGCCGTGAACCGCTTCGCCTGGTCCACCGCCGCCACGAAGACAGCCGAAGTCTACGCCCGCATCGCGCCCTGACGAACGCCCCCGACGGTGCCGGAGGTGGTGGGGCGGCGCGAGCTGCTGCCGGGTACTCGCGGAGTCGCGGAGGCCCGGAAGGCCGAGAGCGACGCAGCGGTAGCGACCGAAGCGCAGGATGCGCGCAGGGAGCGTGCCCGGCAGCAGCTCGCGCCGCCCCACCACCGCGCCCCCATCAAAAAAGAGAGTCAAAAAAGAGAGTCAGTAAATCGGCGACCCCGAAGCCCCCGGCGCCACCGACCCATCATCTTGCGCGAACACAAGTCGCAGAGGATACGAAGACCCACCCTCCGGCATCGTGACGATGCGGACCCGCTGAAACGTCCCCGGCGCCACCGTATCCTGCCAGATCTTAAAGCGAGAAAACGCCGACAACCCATGCGCCTGCACGAGATTCCCATCGATGAGGAACGTCCCCGTAGCGCGGCCCCCACGCGGATTCGCATACAACGCAATCGCCTTCGGCCCCCGCGTCATGTTGACAACGACGACGTTCATCGCCTGTTCGACCCCATAGTCACCCGCTAATGCTTCACCTTCCCGCAAGTTCGGCAACGGCAACTGCCCGATCGGAATCTCGAGATCCGGACCGTCGACATCGTAGGTGCGATTGAAGTAGAAGGTCGGCACCGGATAGACCCCGCGCGCATGCGGCACCCCGCCGGCGAGCAGTTCGGTGGTGCTGATCGATTGGTCGAGCGGAGCATTGGCCTCCTGCGCCAGCAAGGTGAGATCGAGCGGATCCCCGCCAACGAGGCGCAACTGCAGGATACCACTGACGATGTTCTGCGGCGGCAACGGCGCGTCGAGCAGGTTGACGGTCGCGTTCGGCGGGACGGTCACCACGAGTCCTTCGTTGTGCACTTGCCGCACCAGGAACCGTTCCGTCGAGAGATGCCCGACCTCGAGCTCGTTGACGCCGGGCCCGGCGGACCCGTCGATCAGCTGCACCGTCGTCGGCGCGTTCGACCCGTTGTGTGCCTTGAGCAAGATGCGCCGCGCCGGCTCGTTGGCCGGGTTGAAGTGATAGTAGAGGAACCGCTGCGCCTGCGTGCGATCGAGCCGCGCGCTGAAGAGGATGCCGTCGGCGGTGAGTCGTTCGGGATAGTCGCTGACCAAGAGGCGCGCCGGCTCGATCGGCGGCAAGGCGATGTTTTGGACGATGACGTGGGTCGCGCCGTTGACGGTGAAGTAGCCCTCGCCGCTGAGTGTGAGCGGGACGTCGACCTCGACCTGATCGTCTTGGGCGAGATCGGCGTGGACGGGGACCGTGTCGGAGAGGACCTGGGCGGAGGCGCCGGCGCGCAGCGTGCTAGCCGCGGCGACCGCGTCGGCGATCGCGGCGCGCAGGTACTCGGCCGAGGCGGGATCGCCGGTGACGCGCAGCGTCATCGTATCGGCGGGGACGCCGGCGGCGTAGGCGACGCGCACCGGGACGTCGCGGGTGACGCCGCGCTGGTCGATCAGGGTGACCGTGGTCGTGCCCAGCGCGACGCCGGTGACGAAGAGCAGCCGTTGGTTCTCGTCGACGACGGCGGTCGCGATCGTCGTGTCGGCGACGGTCGCGCTGACCGTGCCGAGCGAGCTGTTGATGCGCGCCGAGACGGTCTTGCCGGGCTCGACGCCGAGCTGCGGGGGTTCGACGATGATCGGCGGCTGGGTCGGGGTCGCCGAGGGCTCCGGCGAGGGCGACTCGCCGGGTAGGAGGCTCGCGCCGGGGAGCGGCGTCACGCCGGGCTCGCCGGATGGCAGCGCGCTCGGTGGTGCCGGCGGCGGCGAGACGCTCGGCAGCGGGGTGGCGACCGTCCCCGGCGGGTTGACGGGCCCGCTGGGCGCCGGAACGGGTGGGTTCACCGGTTGCGCCGCCGCGGTGAGGGCGACGGCGCAGATCAACGCGAGGCTAGAGAACGGCGCGAGGACGCGGCGCAAGCGGCTTCCTTCGTCGGCGGGAGATCACGCGATCTTTTGGGTCGGTGTTGCCTCACGAGTGACGGCCGACGCCAGGAGCGTTTTGTAGCCGACGTTCGGGAAGAGCACCGTCACCAGATCCTTCTCGGCGCGCTCGACGGTGCCTTGTCCGAACTTGGCGTGGTAGACGACGTCGGTGATGCGGTAACCCGAGGAGACCTGCTCGCGGCGCCCTTGCAGGCAGTTGTCGCATGCACCGCAGGTCTCGGCCGCGTAATCCTCGCCGAAGTAGTTGAGCACGAAGCGCCGCCGGCAGCCGGTCGTCTCGGCGTACTGCAGCATCATCGCGAGCTTCGACTGGTCGTAGCGCTTCTTGGTCTCGTAGTTGGCGAGGTTGAGGACCATCTCGCGCTGCTCGCGGGCGGCTTCGGTCAGCACGTAGGTCCCGCGCATCGCGTTCTCGATGAAGCCGCTCTTCTTGAGCAGCGCCAGCACGACTTTGAGCTTGGTGAGCGGGAGCTGCGTGATCTTGCGCAGGTCGGTCAAGCTCACGCCGCCGGCTTGTTCGCCGAAGATCTCGAGCGTCCCGAAGACCTTCTGGACCTCTTCGACGTCGGGGTACTTCCCGGTCAGGAAGTAGTTCTGCACGCGCGTGTCGCTCATGCGATAGATCAGCACGCATTTCGAGGGATCGCCGTCGCGGCCGGCGCGGCCGGCTTCCTGCGTGTAGGCCTCGACGCTACCCGGCAGATCGTAGTGCACGACGAAACGGATGTTCGGCTTGTCGATCCCCAGGCCAAAGGCGTTGGTCGCGACGACGGCGCGGATCGCCTCCTGCATGAACAGCTCGTGGACGGCGGTGCGATCGTGCTTCTGCAACTTCGAATGGTAGACGGCGGCCGGCAGACCGGTCTCGTCCTGCAGGTACTTCTGCACCTCGAGCGCGTTCTTGATCGTCGCGGTGTAGACGATCCCCGTCCCTTCGAGCGCGCCCTTCAAGAACAGCTCCTTGAGCGTCTTGAGCTTCCCGGCTTCGCTCTCGGCGCGGCGCACCGAGTAGACTAGGTTCGGGCGGTCGAAGCCCTTGACGATCGGCTTGACGTGCGGGATGCCCAGCTGGATCAGGACGTCTTCGCGCACGGCCGGCGTCGCGGTCGCCGTTAGCGCCAGAACGGTCGGCTTGCGCAGCTGCTGGATCACCTTGCCCAGGTTGAGATAGGCCGGGCGGAAGTCGTGGCCCCACTGCGAGATGCAGTGCGCTTCGTCGACGACGAAGAGCGGGATCGTCAGCTTGCGCAGGATGTTGACGAAGGCGTCGTCCTCGAGCTTCTCAGGGGTGACGAAGACGATCTTCATCTCGCCTGAGGCGATGCGCGCAATCGCGGCCAGCTCTTGGTCTTCCGAGAGGGTCGAGTTGAGCGCGACGGTCAGGGTGATGCCGCGCTCGGCGAGCATGTCGAGCTGGTCTTTCATGAGCGCGATCAGCGGCGAGACGACGATCGTCGTCCCCGGCAGCAGCAGTGCGGGCAGCTGATAACACAGCGACTTCCCCGCTCCGGTGGCCAAGATCGCCAGCGTATCCTCGCCCGCGAGGATACGCTGCAGCACCTCTTCTTGACCGGGGTTGAAGTGCTCGTAGCCGAATTTCTCGCGCAGCTGTGCGCGCAGCTCGTCCGTCGACATGGTTCCTTCTCGCCAGGCTCGCGGGACGACACGGAGCGCCTTACTGAAAAGCAGGCGCCGCGGTGACGTGTAATCCGGTATCCCTAAAGCCGGTATTGCTAGGAGTACCCGAGCCCGCCGAATTTGAAACACCGCGAGCGGCCGGAAGGATTCGGCGCCCGCCGGGCCGCTCGGTTCGGCGTACGGTCCCGGCACGGCCGCTGCGGGGGGACGGGAGGCGCCGACGGTCTCCCGAATCTGGCCGGGGTGTCGCTCTACCGTACCTGGCGGCCACTGACGTTCACCGATCTGGTCGGCCAGGACGCGGTGGTCAAGACGCTCACCACGGCGCTCCGCACCGGCCGCCTCGCGCACGCATACCTGTTCTCCGGCCCGCGCGGCTCGGGGAAGACGTCGGCGGCGAAGATCCTGGCGCGCTGCATCGAGTGCGTGAATGGGCCGACGGCGGAGCCCGACAACACCTGCGAAAATTGCCGCGCGATCCTCGAGGGGACCGCGCTCGACGTGCTGGAGATCGACGCCGCCTCGAACCGCGGGATCGACGAGATCCGGGCCCTGCGCGACGCCGTCAAATTCGCACCCGCCTCGATGCGCAGCAAAGTCTACATCATCGACGAAGCGCACATGCTGACCAAAGAGGGCGCCAACGCCTTCCTCAAGACGCTCGAGGAGCCGCCCGAGTGGGCGGTCTTCATCCTGGCGACGACGGCGCCCGAAGCGCTCCCGCCGACGATCCTCTCGCGTTGCCAGCGCTACGCGTTCCGGCGCATCCCGATCCCGACGATGATCGCGCGGATGCGCCAGATCGCCGACGCCGAGGGGATCCCGATCGACGACCCGGCGCTGGGCGCGATCGCCTACCGCGCCGACGGCGGCTTGCGCGACGCCCTCACGATGCTCGAACAGGTCGCGGCGTTCGCCGGTGGCCCGGTCGACGCGGAGGTCGTCGATGCGGCCTTCGGGCAGACCGGCCGCGCCTTCGCGCGCGCGCTGCGCGACGTCGCGCTCGACGGCGACGCCGCCGCCGCGCTGCGGATCGTCGACGAGGCCTCCGACGCCGGCAGCGACATGACCGGGCTGATCCGCAGCACGATCGGCGAGTTCCGCCACCTGCTGGTCGCGCGCGTCAACCCCGAGCTGCTCTCCCGCGACCTGGCCGAGGACGACGCCCAGGTCGCCCGCGAGCGCGCCGCGGCGACCCCGCAGAACCGGCTGGTGCGAGCCCTGCGCCTGCTGGCCGAGGCGCTGGCCGCCGCGCGCGGCTCGGGGAACGCCCGGCTCGAGCTCGAGAGCGCGCTGCTGCGCTTCATCCTGCAAACCGAGGACCCCAGCCTCGATGCGCTCGCCACCCGGGTCACCGCGCTCGAGGCCGGCGAGGCGGTCAGCCGACCCGCCGCGCCCGCGCCGGCGCCGGCGCCGGCCGAACCCAAACCGGCCGCCAAGCCCGTGCCCAAGTCATCGGCCGCGCGGGCGGCGCCGCCGGTACCCGCCGCGCCGCCGGTGGCCGCCGCGCCGGTGGTCGAAACGCCAGCGCCGGAGCCGGACACCCCGAAGGAGCTGTCGCTGGCCAAGCTGCGCATGCTCTGGCAGAGTATCCGCCTGCGCGCCGAGGGCGAGAAGACCTCGCTGCGCGCCGCGCTCTCCCGCGCGACCGTCGCCGGGCTCGCCGGTACGACGCTGACGCTGCGCGTCCCCGATCCGGTCAACGCCGACGTCCTCAAACGCGACGTCGCGACCGTGCGCGAGGCGATCGCCGCGGTGACCGGCCAGTCGCTCGAGCTGCGCGTCGTGGTCGGTGCGGGCGAGCCGCCGCCGGAGAACGGCTCCCTCGAGGAAAACGGCGAAGACGGCGACGACCTCATGCGCTATGCGCTCGAAAAGCTCTCGTGAGACGAGGACCGACGTGAACGCCAACCAGATGCGCCAGTTGCAGAAGCTGCAGCAAGAGATGGCCAAGGCTCAGGAAGAGATTCAGAATGCGACGACCGAAGGGACCGCTGCCGGCGGGGTCGTGACGGTGACGATGAGCGGCGACTTCCGGATCACCAAGGTCACGCTCAGCCCGGACGTCGTCGACCCGCAGGACGTGGAGACGCTCGAGGATCTGGTCGTCGTCGCCTGCGCCGACGCGCACAAGAAGATGCAGGACTTCGCCGCCAAGCGCATGGGCGCGGTCACCGGCGGCATGCGCATCCCCGGCCTGTAGAGCACCGTCATCGCAACCACGATCGCAGGGCCGGTCCAAGCCCTGATCAACGAGTTCAGCAAGCTGCCGACGGTCGGCCCGAAGACCGCCGCGCGGCTCGTCTTCCATCTGCTCAACCGGCCGCGTGCCGACGCCGAGGCATTGGCCGCCGCGATCGTCGCGCTCAAGGAGCGGGTGCGGCTGTGCACGCGCTGCTTCTCGATCACCGAAGCCGATCCGTGCGCGATCTGCGACGACCCGCAGCGCAACGGCGCGCTGATCTGCGTCGTCGCCGAAGCCAAGGATGTGTTCGCGATCGAACGCACCTCGGCGTACGACGGCCGCTATCACGTGCTGGGCGGCCTGATCTCCCCGATGGACGGGATCGGCCCCTCGCAGCTGCGCGTGCGCGAGCTGGTCGACCGCGTCTCGAGCGAGTCGCCCAGCGAGATCATCGTCGCGACCAACCCCAACGCCGAGGGCGAGGCGACGGCGCTCTACCTCTCGCGGCTGCTCGCACCCAGCGGCGTGAACGTCACCCGGCTCGCCTACGGCTTGCCGATCGGCGGCGACCTCGACTACGCCGACGAGAACACGCTAGCTCGCGCGATCGAAGGCCGCCGCACCTTGTGAACCCACGGGCGGCCCCGCGATGATCGTCACGCGCCCGCTCCTCGAGCTACTGCTGTGGGCCATCAGCTCCGCGCTGACGGTCGTCGCGGCGGTGGACTACCGCGTTCGGGCGGAGGGCAGCGATCTCGAAGCCGAGTTGGACGGCGCGGCTTACGCCAGCGTGAGCGCGTCGCCGACGGCGATCTCGCCCGGGGTGACGACCTCGCAGTAGACGCCCACGACATTATCGCGGCGTTGCGCGACCTCGCGCAGTACGCTCGGGTTGGACGCGCCCGTGGCGACGTCGTAGGTCGTCGTGACGCAGCGGTGGATCGGTTCCAGCACGCGCAGCACGACGGAGCCGACCTGCAGGCGCGCGCCGATCAGGTCGTCCTCGCTGGCGTCGACGCCGGCGGCGGCCGCGACGTAGAGGTTGGGGCGCCAGCGCAGCGGGTCGAGCGGCTCGCCGACGAGCGCTTCGACCTCGCGCACCCAGCGGTCGAGCAACAGCGAGACCGTACCAGCGTCGAACCAGCGCGCGCTGCCGTTCTCTAACGCGACCGCGACCGCTGCCTCGGCCGCGAACGACGTGGCGACCGCGGGGTCGTCGGTCAGGTGCAGCCGCGCCGATTCTTTGCCGCGATACGGCTGGCCGGCCCGGGCGTGCGTCTCGGTCGTTACGACGAGCGCCGCGGTGCGGTCGCCCTCCAACCCGTCGGGAAGGACTGCCACGCGCGCCAGCGCCTCGGCGCGCAGCGACTTCACCGGATAGCGCCACAGTGCTGCGAGCGTGCCGAGCTCCATCCCCCGGGATTCGCCTCGGCGCCGGGCGAACGCCTTCGCGCGTGCAGGACACCGAGCTGCGGCCGCTGGGCGCCGGGGAGTTGCTCGACCGGGCGGTGACGCTCTACGTGCGCCGGTTCGCGCCGATCGTCGCCGTCCTGGCAGTCGCGATCGTCCCACTGGTGATCGTCAACGCGCTGCTCGAGCCGCAAACGACGCACCTCTTCACGGACTTCGCGAACGTGCTGAGCGCGGGCGGCAATCCGGCGGCGCAGCGCGCGGCGCTTGCCGCACTCCAGGGGGAGTCGGCACCGGGCTGGGCGACGGGCTTGCTCGGGATCCTCTCGATCGTCGTGCGCCTGCTCGAGCTGAGCGCGGTGGTCGCCGTCGTCGCCGCCGCCTACACCGGAACGCAGGTCACGCTGAGCGCGGCGTACGCGCTCGCGCTGCGCTTGTGGCCGCGGCAGCTGCTCGTCGGGCTGGCGTTCACGGCGTTTGCGCTGATCGCGGCGGTCCCGCTCATCATGCTCTACGTGCTGGTGATCTTGGCCGTCGTCGCGGTCGCGGTCGTGGCCCACGCGCAGGTCGTGAGCATCGTGCTGGGTGTGCTGTTCGCGCTGGTCTGGGTGGTGCTCGGCATCGCGACGTTCGCCTGGACGTATATGGCCTACAATCTGGCGGCCGTCGCGGTCGTGACCGAACGACTCGAGCCCAGTGCCGCGATCGGGGCCGGGCTGCGCCGTGCCTTCCGCCGTCCGACCGCGGTGCGCTCGCTGGTCGCCGGCTTGATCGTCTCCGCCCTGTCGTTCCTCGGCTCGCTCCCGATCCTGGGGATCTCGGCCGCCGTCGCGGCGCTGGCGCACGCGCCCGTCCTCTATTACGCGATCGTCGCCGTGGGGCAGGTCCTGCTCGAAGGCCTCGTCCTCGTGTTCGTCGTTGTCTACGCCGCCGACGTGCGCGTGCGCCGCGAAGGGCTCGACCTGTTGCCGGAGGTCGCGCCGGGATGATCGTCACCCACCCGCTGGCGATCGCCGAGATCTTCGACCGCGCTACGACGCTGGTCGTCCGGCGCTGGGTCCCGACGGTGTCGATCGCGGCGGTACTCGCTCTGCCCCGACTCCTCCAGGCGATCGTCTTTCCGAACGCCGCCGCGAGCAGCAGCGCGTGGTTCTTCGCGGTGCTGCTGATGGTGGTGAGCCTCTTCGTCATGCCCGTGTTCGCCAGCGCGGCGCTCGCGCTCATCTTCGTCGGGCCTGACGGGACGACGCTCGGCGAAGTCCTCTCGCGGCTGCTCGCCGCGCCCTGGCGTTTCGTGCGCGCGGCTCTGCTCTACGGATTCCTCGGGGTCGTCGGGATCCTGCCGCTGCTGGGCCTGATCAGCACCATGCGCGGTGGGACGTCAACCACCGTGCTCGTCGTCGTGCTCCTGTTCTTCGTCTGGCTGGTGCCGGCGCTGGTCGGCGTGTTCGAGTTGCAGCTCGCGTTCGTCGGCTGCGCGATCGAAGAAACCGGCGCGACCCTCTCGCTGATGAACGCCTGCGAGCGTTCGCTTCGGCCGGGACTGCGCTGGCGGACCGTGCTGCTCGCGTTCGCGTTGACCGCGGCGCAGACGGTGCCGTCCTTCGTCCTCGGTTGGGTGATCGGAGTAATCGCCTTCACGCTCGGCACACCGTGGGTGGCGTCGCTCGGCGTCGCGGTCGTGGAGCCGCTGGTCTGGGTCGTCGTCATCGCGCTGACGACGGTCGCGGCGGTCGACTATCGGGTGCGGGTCGAAGGCAGCGACTTGGAGGCGGTGCTGGACGCCACCGCGCCGGCGTGAGTCCGACCTGGCCGCACGGCGATCCACGCGAGCTTGCGCGCGCGATCCTGGCCGAACCGCGCTTTCGTGGTGTGCAGGGTGACGCCGGCGGCCCGACCTGGTGGGATCGGCTGAGCGACTGGTTCGCACGGCTGATGCGCGCGTTGATCGGTCCGTTCGTCGACAAGCATGGCGACCTCCTGACCGTGGTCGGCGTCGTCTTCGCCGTCGCGCTGCTGCTCGGCGTCGTCGTCGCGCTCGTGCTGCTGCTGGAGCGGTTCGCCCCCGGCCTGCGGCGTGGCGCGGGTCGTGCTCGCGGCCCTGAGGCGCACGCGCTGAGCGCGGGGCAGGATGCGGCGACGTTGCGCGCGCGTGCGCGTGCGGCTGCGACGGCCGGACGATTCCGCGAGGCGGCTGCGCTGCTCTGGGCGGCGGCGCTGCGCGCGCTCGACGAGCGGGGACGGGTTCGTTTCGATGCGGCGCGCACGCCGAGCGAATGGCGCCGCGCCGTGCGCGATCCCGCCTTCGACGCCCTCGCGCGCGACGCGGTCGTCGCGCTGTTCGGCGCAGCATCACCCGACGCGGCCGTGCTGGCACGCATGGACGCCGCCTACGACGTGTTGCTCGTCACGTGAGACGCGAGCTGATCGGCGCGCTGGTGCTGCTGGCCCTGGTCTTCATCCTCTCGCTGCTGGTGCCGCACGCAGTCGAGCAGACACCGCCGACCCGTGGCAGCGACGACGTCGCCGGCGGCGGCTACGCCGCTTGGTACGAGCTGCTCGCGCGCGAGGGCGTGCACGTCACCCGGTTCCACGCGCGGCACGCGGAGCTTGGCGCGGAGGGCATCGACACGCTGATCCTCGCCTTCCCCGCGCAAGGCGTCGAGGTCAGCTGGGACGGTGCCGAGCGGGATGCCATCGACGCCTGGGTGCGCGCGGGCGGCGTGCTCGTCGCCATCGGTCCCGCGCCGCGCGTCGGCCGCGAAGCCGGCGAACACACGGCGGCCGTCGGGGAGGATGAGGCGAATCACGCGCCGGTCGCGCCGACTCGCATCGCGCCGATGGACGTGAGCGTCGCGCCGGCCGGGTTGCAGACCGTAACGGCGCGGCCCGGCGCGCTGCGCGGTCCCTGGGCCCAGTTGGTCGGTGCGCTCGCGGCGCGCGGTGATGCGCGGATCGTCGCGCCGCCCGGCGTACACGCGACCACGCTACTTGCTGACCACGCCGGCGCGCTGGTCGTACGCTATCGCGAAGGGCTGGGCGAGGTCGTCGCGATCGCGTCGGCGGTACCGTTCGAGAACGGGTCGTTGGCGCACGGCGGCGACGCGCGCCTGGCGTACTTGGTGGCAGCTCCGGCGCGCGCCGGCGCGCTCGTCGCGTTCGACGAAGCGGTGCGCGGCGAGATCGTCGACCGGCCGTGGTACCGCGCGCTCGACGTGCGCGAACGGTTGGCACTCGTGTTTCTGGCGCTCGCGGGGCTGGCCTGGCTCGCCTACGGCTTCCTGCCGCTCGGGCCGGCGGTGACGCTCCGCGCGACGCGCGAGCCAACCTCCGAAGAGTTCGTGGACGCGTTCGCCGCGCTCTACGGCCGCGCCCACGCCCGCGGGCGCGCGAGCGATGCGCTGCTGTCCGACGCCGCACGCCGGCTCGAGCGCGCGCCGGCCACGCCGACCAACGTGCAGCTCGCCGCGCAACTCGCGACTGTCCGCGCGCAGCCACCGACCGATGACCGCGCGCTGCTCGCGCTGGCTGTCCTGACCCGCTCCATTCGAGAGGAGACCACCCGTGGACGAGACCCCGATCGCCGTGCCGGACCGCTTGCGCGCCGGGTTGGCGCGCGTCGTCGTCGGCGCTGACGGCGCGGCGTTCACGCTGCTGGTCGCGCTGCTGGCGAACGGCCACGCGCTGATCGAAGGCGTCCCCGGCACGGCCAAAACGCTGACCGTGCGGGTGCTGGCGCGGCTGCTCGGCGTCACCTTCGCGCGCATCCAGTTCACCCCCGACCTGATGCCCTCCGACGTCGTTGGGACGACCGTGTTCGACCAGCGGAGCGCGACGTTCTCGTTGCGCCGCGGCCCGGTCTTCACCCACGTCCTGCTGGCCGACGAGATCAACCGCACCCCGCCCAAGACGCAAGCCGCGCTGCTCGAAGCGATGGAGGAACGGCGGGTCACGATCGACGGCACGACCCATGCGCTGCCGGTGCCGTTCCTCGTCTGCGCGACGCAGAACCCGGTCGAGTTCGAAGGGACCTACCCGTTGCCGGAGGCGCAGCTCGACCGCCTTCTGGTGCGCGTGCGTACCGGCTATCCGGCGCCCGACGACGAGCGGGCGCTGATCGCGCGCGCGGTCGCCGGCTTCGACGCGCACGACCTGGCGGCCGCCGGGGTCGAGCCGGTCGTGACGCTCGACGAGCTGCTCGCGACGCAGGCCGCGGTGCGCACGGTCCATTTGGCCGAGTCGCTGCAGCGGTACGTCTACGACGTCGTCGCGGCGACCCGAGCCTCGGCCGACGTCGCGCTGGGCGCGAGCCCGCGCGCCGCGCTGGCGCTGGTCACCGCGACGCAGGCGGCGGCGACGCTCGACGGGCGCAGCTTCGCGACGCCCGACGACGTCAAGGACGTCGCGGGTCCCGTGCTCGCGCATCGGATCTTGGTGCGGCCCGAAGCCGAACTCGACGGGACGAGCGCCGACGACGTGATCGCGCGCGTGCTGGCGGCGGTCCCCGCGCCGGCCACCTGATGATCTGGCTGGCGCCGCGCGGCGTGACGGCGCTGGTGGCCGCCGCCGTGGCGGCCTTCGTGCTCGCCGCGTTCGAGCCGCCGTGGCTGGCGGCGGCGCTCCCGCTCGCCGTCGTCCTGGTGCTGGTCGCCTTCGACCTGCTCGCGCTGCGCGCGCCGGTCGAGATCGAGCGCCTCGAGCCGCCCCGGCTCGCGCTCGCGCGGCGCGACGCGTTCGCCTACGAGGTCCGCAACCGGAGTGACGCCGAGCGAGTCGTCGCGCTGGTCGAAGCGCAAGCGCCGCGCTTAGCGATCGACCTGGCCGAGGTGCACGCGCGCGTCCCCGCGCGCAGCGCGGTGCAGCTGCGCATCGGCGTCGTCCCGCGCGAGCGCGGCCGGACCGAGCTACGGGCGTTCTCGGCCCGCTTGCGCACGCGGCTGGGGTTCGTCGAACGCCGGCGCACGGTGAGCGCGCCGGTCGCGTTGCGGGTGCTGCCGGACCTCTCGGCGCTCGACCGCAGCGGCGATCCGGTCGCCCGCACGAAGTTGATCGAGGCGGGGCTGCGGCGGCTGCGCCGGCGCGGCGCCGGCGGCGAGTTCGCGCAGCTGCGCGAGTACGGCCCCGACGACGAGTTTCGCGCGATCGATTGGAAGGCGTCGGCGCGGCGCGGGCGGGTGATGGTCGCGCAGTACGAGGTCGAGCGCTCGCAACAGATCGTCGTCGCGCTCGACGCCGGCCGGCTGATGACGCCGCGGCTGGGCGACCGCCGCAAGCTCGACTACGCCGTCTCGGCGGCGCTCGCCGTCGCCGCGATCGCGCGCCTCGCCGCCGATCGGGTCGGCGTGCTGGCCTTCGCCGGGACGGTGCTGGCGCGCGTCGCACCGGGCGTCGGCGCGCTGCACGCGGCGCGCTTGACCGACGTCCTCTCCGACCTCGAGCCGAACCTCGAGGAGGCGGATTACGAACGCGCCTTCATCGCGCTCCAGCGCGAGGTCAAGCGGCGCAGTTTGATCGTGCTCTTCACCGACCTGTTCGACCCGGTCGCCTCGAGCGCGGTCTTGGCGGCGACGCGCATCCTGCTGCCGCGCCACCTGGTGCTGGTCGTGCTGATGAACGACGCCGCGATCGAGAACGCCCTCGCGCGCGTCCCGCAGGACGTCGACGACGCCTATCGCGCCGCAGTCGCCGCGACGCTCGCCGACGAGCGCGCCCGTGCCATCGCGGCGCTACGCGACCGCGGGATCCTGGTGGTCGACGTCCCCGCCGTGCGGCTCACCGTCGCGCTGCTCGACGCCTACGTCGCCGTCAAGACGCGCGGCTTGCTCTGAGCCGGCGTCAGATCGTCGCGAACGTACCGAATACCATCGTGCTGGTGGAGTTTCCGCAGCCCGGCCCCGGCGAAATGACTACGGACCCGGTCACCGTGTACGTCGTCGCCGGCTGCAACGCCGGGACGGCGTAGCCGGCCCCGTTAGGCAGCGTCGTCACACCCGACGTCGTCACCGTCGGCGCGCCCGTTGCGCTCAACGTCAGCGACGATCCGAACCCGTACGTCAGGACGAGTGTGAAGTTCCCGTCGGGGACGCCGGTGGCGCCGTTCGCTGGATAGACCATCTTTGGAGGGGCGGGGATGACGATGGGAAGGCAACGGTTCTCCGGCGGTGTCGTCGCACCGCTGCACGCTGCCAACGCGATCGTCGCTGCGAGCGGCAGCGTCCGCCAGAGGCTCGTCATCGTCGCGCTCCTTCGAACGGGGTCCGGTGTGATTGGGCGTTCGGCCGCTACGATCCTGCCGGTGCGTCCAAACCGGCCTCAGCGCCGCGGCCGGCGGCGAACAGGTAGAGCGCGAGCACGACCGCCGTCGCCGCGCCGACCGCCTCGCGGGCGGGGATCGAGATCCGCTGCGGGGTGATGAAGCCCTCGATCGTCCCGGCGACGAGCAGCAGCAGGGTGACGCCGCCGATCAGCGTCGCGGCGCGCCGGCCGGCCAGCACGAGCGCGTCGCGCCGGCGCGCGCGGCCCGGCCGCAGGTAGCCGCCGGCGAGGACCAGCCCGGCGCCGCCGGCGATCTGGATCGAGGTCAGCTCGATCACGCCGTGCGGCGCGATCGTCGCCCAGAAGTCGGCCCCGAAGCCGCGCTGCGCGAAGAGCGCGCCGTAGACGCCCAGCATCAGCGCGTTCTCGAGGATGATCCAGACCGTCAACAGACCGCCGGTGATCCCGCCGGCGAACGCGATCGCCGCGACGCGGACGTTGTTGGTGATGATCGACGAGGCGACGATCGGCGAGTCGGCCCGGTTGAAGGCGAAGTTCGAGTCGTGCAGCGCGCGGTCGACCGAGGGCAACTCCATCCCCGGCAGCAGCGCGCGCGCGTTGGCCGGATCGTGCGTCACCGAGGTGTAGGCGACGACCGCCGCGACGACGGTGAGCAACGCACAGAAGCCGATCGGCGCCCACGAGCGGCGGAACTCGCGCGGGAAGTCGCGCGCGACGAAGCGGCGCAGCCGGTCCCAGCCGTTGCGCGCGGTCGCGACGTAGACGACGGCGTGCGCGCGGGCGACCAGCCGTTGCAGGTGATCGACGACGTGCGGGTCGGTGCCGCGCGTCTGCGCGATCGCGAGGTCGCTGGTCGCCGCCCGGTAGTCCAGCGCCAACTCGTCGATCTCGGCCGGCGCCAAGGTGCGCACGCCGCGCCGCGCCGCCCGGTCGACCAGCGCCGTCAGGCGGTCCCAGCGGACGCGCCGCGAGGCCACGAAGCGATCACGCATAACACAGATGCATGGAGCGCATGGTCGACGTTCGGACGGGAGAGGCCGTCGCCATCCGGTACGAGCTTGCCGGGCTCGGCAGCCGGTTCCTGGCGGTCCTGATCGACTTGATGGCACAGACCGCGATCGCGGTCGTCGCGATCGTGATCGTCACGCTCAGCTTCACCGGTGCGGCGGCGGTCGTGCCGAGCCGCGGCGCGTTGGCCTGGGCCTGGGCGCTGGTGGTCGTCTTTTTCTTCCTGTTGTTCTTCGGCTGGTTCATCATCTTCGAGACGTGGTGGTCGGGGCGCACGCCGGGGAAGCGTGCCTTAGGGCTGCGGGTCGTTCGCGACGGGGGGTTCCCGCTCGACCTGGGCAGCGCGGTGATCCGGAACCTGGTTCGGATCGTCGAGGTCGCTCTGGGCTTCTACGCCCTCTCGGCGATCAGCGCGCTGCTCTCGAAGGAGAACAAGCGGCTTGGCGACTACGCCGCCGGGACGATCGTCGTGCGCGAGCACGCGGCGGCGGCGCCCGACCTCGACGCCTACCTCGACCGCAACGCCGCCCTGCCGAAGACCGGGCTGCACGACGACGATCGCCTGCTGATCGAGCGCTTTCTGGCCCGCCGCGCGACCCTCGAGCCGTCGGCGCGGGTGCGCCTGGCCGGCCGGATCGCCGGCAAGGTGCGCCCGACGCTGATCGCGGCCTACGGCAACCTGGACGACGAGAGCCTGCTCGAGTACTTGGTCGGCCACTGACGGCTCGCGCCGGCGGCGAGCGCCAGGGGTTTGCCGCAAACCTAACGTTGACGTAAACTAGCACTTGATGACCGCGACGCCGCCAGCCCGGCCGGCCCTCCTCACGGTCGCCGAGGCGGCGGCTCGGCTGGGCTTGAGCGCCCGGACCCTGCGCTACTACGAGGAGCTGGGCTTTCTGCGGCCGGCGCGGACCCCGGGCGGGCATCGCCTCTACGGCGAGCCGGACCTCGAGCTGATCGGCCGCATCGTGACGATGCAGCAGCTCGGCTTCACGCTGGCGACGATCCGCAACGTCCTGCGCTACCGCAGCTTCCAGGACGAGAGCGGCCGGCGGCGCCTGGCGCTGAACGATATGCGCGCGGTCGCCGCCGCGGCGCGCGCCGACGCGGAGTCGCTGCGCGCGCGCGTCGCCCTGCTGCGGCGCGAGCTCGACGCGGCGACCCGCGAGGCCGAGGCGCTCGACCACGACGTCGCCTACCTCGACCGGCGCGTCGCCGAGGAAGAGGCACGTGGCGCTCGCGACTGACCGCTTCCCGGCGCTGCGCGCCGCCGATGAGGCGGGCGTCACGCCGGCGCCGCGCACGCCGCACCACGTCACGGTCGCCAACCCGTGGGTGCTGATCGGCGTCGTGATGATCGGCAATTTCCTCGCGCCGCTCTACTCGGCCGTCGCCAACGTCGCGCTGCCGAACTTGGTCGCCGCGTTCGGCTCGGACATCGGCACGATGGAATGGGTCGTCACCGGCTACATGCTGGGCTACTCGATCGCGATGCCGGCCGGTGGCTGGCTGGCCGACACGTTCGGCAAACGGCGCATCTACATCGTCGGCTTGTCGATCTTCACCGGCGCTTCGATCCTCACGTCGCTGGCCTGGGACTCGAACAGCATCATCGCGTTTCGCATCCTGCAAGCGATCGGCGGTGGGCTCGTCTCACCGACCTCGATGGCGCTGATCATGGACGTCGTGCCGGCGCATCAGCGCGGCCGCGCGCTGGGCGTGTGGGGGATGGGGATGATGCTCGCGCCGTCGTTCGCCCCGTGGCTCAGCGGTTGGATCATCGACAACCTCGACGACTGGCGGATGATCTTTCTGGTCGGCGTGCCGATCGGGATCCTCGGCTTGACCTTGGCGGTCCTGAGGATCCCGCGCACCGAGGACGCGCCCGACCGCGCCGCGCCGCCGGCCTTCGACTTCCCCGGCTTCGGCTTGCTCAGCGTCGCACTGGCGGCGTTCCTGATCCCGCTCACGCAGGCCGATCGTGTCGGTTGGGACGACGGCTGGGTCCAGCTCTCGCTCGCGCTCGCGGCCGCGTCGTTCGCCGGCTTCGTCTGGCGCGAGCTGCGCACGCGCGCGCCGATGATGGATCTCTTGCTGTTCGCCGAGCGGACCTTCGCGCTGGCGGTCGGGCTGCGCGCGATCGTCGGGATGGGCTACTATTTCGCGATCTTCCTGTTGCCGCTGTTCACCCAGAACATCCTCGGTTGGACGCCGACGATGGCGGGTCTGGTGCTGATGCCGGCCGGGATCGCGATGACGCTGATGATGCCGATCGCCGGCACGCTCTCCGACCGCATCGGCTCGCGGCCGCTGGTCGTCGCGGGCATCATCGTCGCGGTCGCAGGCTCGTACCTCTTCGCCCAGATCGACCTCGACTGGGATTTCCACCGCATCGCCGCCGCTGCGCTGATCCGCAACGGCGCCTTGGGCCTGCTCTTCACGCCGCTGACGAGCGTCGCGCTCTCGGTCGTGCCGCGCACGAAATCCGGCCGCGCGTCGGGGATCCTCAACACGGTCTGGCAGGTCGCGGGCAGCGTCGGCATCGCGATCGGGCAGACGTATCTCACGGCGCGGGCCGCCGTGCACCTCTCCGAGGACGCCGGCGCCGCGACGCTGGCGCGGCCGGGCTTCGCCAACGGACTGCACGCGCTGACCACGCAGGTGCCGGCGCACGTCGCGCAGATCCTGGCCGCGCAACAGGTCGCGTTGATGGCGCAGGTCCAGGCCTACGGCGACACGTTCTTGTTCGCCACCGTCATCATGGCGCTCGGGATCCCGGCCGCGCTGCTCCTGCCAAGGCGGCGCCGGGCCTAGGCCGAACGGCGCGCGGATGGGATCGCGCATCGTCGTCGTCGGCAGTCTGAGCATCGACCTGATCGCCCGGGCCGCGCACCTGCCGCAGCCCGGCGAGACGGTGGCGAACGGGACCTTCTTGATGTGTCCGGGCGCGAAGGGCGGGAATCAGGCCGTCGCCGCGGCGCGGATGGGCGCGGCGGTCGCGATGATCGCCTGCGTCGGGAGCGACGCGTACGGGGCGCAGGTCCGCGATGCGCTCGAGCACGAGGGGGTCGACGTCGCCGCGATCGAGACCGTCGACGGGCCGACCGGGATCGCGATGATCTTCGTCGAGGCGAGCGGGCAGAACGCGATCGTCGTTATCCCGGGCGCGAACGCCGCGCTGACGCCCGAGCGGGTCGCCCGTCACGCCGCTGCGCTCGACGCCGCCGACGTCGTCGTCGCGCAGTGCGAGATCCCGCCGGAGACGGTAGCGTGGACGGCGGCGTACGCGCGCGCGCACGGCAACACGTTCGTCCTCAACCCGGCGCCGGCGCGCGCGCCGTTGCCGCGCGAGCTGCTGGCGGCGGCGACCTACGTGATCCCGAACGAAATCGAAGCGGCGGCGCTGACCGGCTTGCCGGTCGCCACGGAGGCGCAGGCCCGCGCGGCGGCCGAGGCGCTGCGCGCGCAAGGTGCCGCGAACGCGCTGGTGACGCTCGGCGCGCGAGGCGTGACGGCCGCGACCGCGGCCGGAACAGCCCTCGCTGCCGCGCCGCGCGGAGCTGGGCGTCTAGAGGCTACTTGCCGTTGCGGCGCAGCCGCGCTAGCATGTCGCGCGCGAAGGTCATCGCGGTGGCTTTCGCGTCTTCGTAGATGCGCGCGGCTTCGCCGGCGTTCATCTGCCGGCCGTGGGCGTAGTAGTACTGCCCGCCCTCGCCGACGACGATCGTCCCGGCGTAGGCGATCGCGGCTTTGATCAGGATCCCGCCGACGGGGATGAAGCCCGACAGCTCGCGGGCTAGCGCGCGCCAACCGAAGCCGCCGCCGAGGACCGGCAGCAGCTCCCACATGTGCGCCAGGTCGGGGTCGCGGCCGTAGGTCGCGCCGATCTGCAACAGCAGCGTCATCTGGATCGCGGTAATGGCGAACATGTCGCCGGCCGAGGCGAACGCGCCCAGTACGACGCCGAGGACCGGGACGTGATCGATCACCGCGCTCGCGCCGGCGACCTTCAGCGCGTTGAGCGCCGCGTCGCGGGTCAGCTTGACGGCGACGGTTTCCCGCAGCGCCGGCAAGAGCCGGCCGACCGCGATCTCGGTCCCCTTACAGCACTCGATCAGGTGCGGCAGGAAGCGGCCGCGCAGCGACTCGTAGGCGAGCCGGTCGACGACGTACTCCTCGACCCCGCCGCGACCCGGCGGTTGGGCCGGCCCGCTCGGAGCCGTCACCGCCGGATCGACGATGAGGACCAGCACCGGCAGCTGCAGCGCGCCCAAGCGTTCGAGGCCGAGCGACTCGCGGTCGGCCGAGCGGCCGACGCAGATCACCGCCCGCGCGTCGGTCAGGTCGACGGTGCGGTCGCGGCCGAGCGACTCGAGGGTCGCCGCGGCCTCGGGCGGGATCGTCCCCTCGTAGCCGGCCAGCAGGATCGCCCGCAGGTCGCCCAGCAACGCCGGGTCGCCGCAGACGAAGAACTTGAAGGGCTGCCGGGCGCCGGCATGGACCGCCCCCAGGTTGAGCGATCCGCGCAAGCGCTCGAACGCGGCTACGGCTGCGGCAGGGTTCACAAGAGGCTCCTACCCCGTCCAGCCCTCCCCGGTTACGTGGTTTCCGTGCGCCTCCTTGACCGGGTCGTCGGTGTAGTCCAAGTAGACTAGGCCCAGGAAGATCTCCAGCGCCTGGGCGTCCATCCCGCGCGCATTGGCGACGTCGACGATCGTCTTGCCGGTCGCCGTCGCCTCGGCCAGGATCGCCTGGCCGGTGGCGTTGGTGTCGGCGCCGACGATCACGGCCGCCGCCATGTCGCCCGGTGCGACGTCCTGTGCGCTGACGGTGGTGTAGTCGAGCCCGGAGGTGTGGAAGCGCACGTCGAGCGCGTGTTGGAAGGTCGCGTAGCGGTCGGCCGACTCTTGCAGCCCGAGCATGTCGATGCGCGCCTCGAGCTGCCGGCAGCGCGCCATGTTGTAGAGCTGCGCCGCCTGCGCCGAGCCGACCGCGGCTTTGTTGAGCGAATCGACGGTCTTGATCATGATCGGCTCGAGCCGGTGGTAGTCGTCGATCCGAATGTCGTTCGAACCGTCGATCCCGACCCGCGACAGCGCGCGCACGAACGCGTCGAGATCGATCGCGCCGACGTCGAGCAGCGCCATCGACGCGCGCGCCGCATCGACGGCGCGCAGCATGTCGGCGTCGGCCGCGCCGATGTCGGCCAGGATCCGCGGGTAGGTGGGGAAGACGGCCAGCGCCTGCGGCGGCGGCGCGTCGAGCTTGAGCGGCGCGCCCAGCTCGGTCAGCAGCTCGGCGTTTTCCCGGACCAGACCGCCTTCTTTGTAGCGCTCGAGCGTCCCGACGCCACCCAGTACCGAGGTGCTCTTGCCGATCGCTTCGTCGAGCGATTTCGACATCGTGTTGATGTTGTGGATCACCGTCTCGAGCCGCGAGCCGGGTCGCGGCTGGACGCCGGAGAGGTTGACCATCCCGTAGACGATGTTCTCGACGCG
>Ga0302324_100007279_pt1 | contig 23581 bp, 22 predicted proteins | sample Palsa_T0_1_FD_201949 | JGI IMG/M metagenome (GOLD analysis project Ga0302324, IMG submission 201949) | Peat permafrost microbial communities from Stordalen Mire near Abisko, Sweden - Palsa_T0_1 | ecosystem: Environmental > Terrestrial > Soil > Palsa > Peat permafrost | place: Sweden: Abisko... | reverse complement strand
CTCTCCTCGACGAGACCGTCACGACGGAGTCTGTCGGTGCTTTGACCGACAGTCCCCTCTAGAACGGCGTCCCTCGACCGTCGGCTTCGGCCAGCTCGCGGAGATCGGCGCAGGCGTCCGCGCCGAGGTCGGTCCTCTCGTACGGATCGTGCTCCACATCGAAGCAGCGCCAGTGCGCGTCGTTCTGCGTGGCCAGGAGCTTGCGCGACCCGAGCATCGCTCCCCAGTTCTTGAAGGCGCAGGCGAAGATCGAGCTGCAGTTGGTGAGTACGACGGGGCGCTCTGGCGTCCCTCCGCGAAGGAGGCTCTCGCCGGGCATGGCGCGCCGCAGCGGTTGTAGCTCGCGGGCGCTCCACAGGCCCATCAGGTCGAGCAGCGTGGGGAGCACGTCGAGCTCCGTCAACGGCGTGTCCTGCAGCGACTGCAGCTTTGCCCGCGCCGCCGCGTCGAGCAGGGTCCCGGGAGCGTCGATCCAGAACGGGACGCGCACCTCTTCGTCGTAGACGCCCCAGGTGTGTCCGATGGCTCCGCGCTCCCGGATCTGCTCGCCGTGGTCGCTCACGAAGGCGACGACGACGCCATCGCCCCCGGGCGACGCACGAAGCTCGCGAATCAGGCGCGCGACGATGGCATCCTGCCTGCGGATGGCGTCCGCGTAGCGGTTTCGCACCTGCGCTGCGTCCCCCGCTCCGAAGGCCTGCGATTGCGGCTGGAAGGGCGCGTCGGCCTGGTCGATGACGTAGGGAAAGTGCGTGTTCGACAGATGGACGACGCCGACGAAGGGCCGCCTCATGGCGGGTAGATCGCGCAGCACCGCATCCACCAGCTTCCCGTCGTCCGCCCCCACCTCGTAGCTCGGGTCCGGGTCGAGGTCCGTGGCGCTCACCCAGTGCGTCAGCGGCAGACCCTCCAGCCAGGTCCCGGAGTTGGCGAAGAACATGTTCTGGGCCGTCCAGTACGCGGTGTCGAATCCGGCGGCGTGGGCGTATTCCCACAGCAACGGCGCGCTGTGCAGCGCTTCGCGCGAGGCCGTCGGCGAGAGGCCGCTCCAGAGAATGGCGAGCGACACCGCCGTGGTCGAGTCGAGCGCGCGCATCTGGGAGAAACCGAAGCGCTCGGGCAAGAGCGCGTTGGTGTACGGAGTCGTCGCGCAGTCGGGGGAGGGGACGCTGCACGCCTCGGTGGCGCGCACGCTCTCGGTGACGATGAAGAGCAAGCTGCGACGCGCGCCGCCGGCGCCGGCGATGGGAGGGACCGGAATGGGCCGGCGCGGCCCGGGGTGTGCGCGCTCCACCTGGTCGTCGTGTCGCCAGCACGCGGATACGAGGCGCCCCATCGACGCGAGGTACAGCACGTCGGGAGACGCCGCCTGCTCGCCCCCGCCGTGGACGCTCAGCGCGAACGCCGCCGTCAGGATCGCCGCCAGCGCCAGGTCGAGCCCGCGGCGGGCGCTGCGCGGCGAGACCGGCGCCAGACGCCGGCGCGCCACCGGCAGGAGCAGCGCTGCCGCCATGGGGGGAAGCAGCGCGCGAACCACACCGCTGCGGTCCACCCACAGCTGCTGCCCGACGCTGGGCAACATCGAGGTTCCCACCAGGACCGCGCGAGGGTTCATGTACGCGTGGTAACGGCCGAAGAAATAGACCTGCGCACCCACCGCCAGCGCCGCCGCCGTCACCAGGAGAGCACGCGTCAGCCAGGCGCCCCGCGCCGCCGCGGTCTCCACCAGCCCGGCCCACATCACCGCGCCGAGCAAGCACGTTCCCACGTAGAGGGCAGTGGTCGCCGGCGGCCACGACAGGATCTGGTCGCGCCGTGCAGCGGCGTCGAGCAGCGCGACGCCCGTGCCAGGAGCGCCGAGGAGCGCGAGGGCGGCCCATCGGCGGTCGTGAATCCAGGTCGTGGCGAAGGCGGCAGCGGCCGGGACACCGTCCCTGGCGACCGCCTCGCCATGCGCCCGTGACACCATTGTCACGGAGTAGTCTCCCTCCCACCCCGAGCGCAAGAAGAGCCCGCATGCTTCTCGCGCTCGCCGGAGCGCCACCGCGTCGCCGCGCCCAGCTCCCCCGCGGGGGAGGACGCTACTTGCATCCATGCGCATGAATGTATATACAGGGCCCAGTGACCAACGCCGACCTCTCCACGTCGCAGCGGTGGGAGCTCTATCGCGTGCTCTCGGAGCCTGCGCGCTTGCGCATGCTGGCCCTGGCGGCGGACGAGGAGCTCAGCATCGGGGAGCTGGGCGAGCTCCTCGGGGAGAGCCAGCCCAACGTGTCGCGGCAAGCGGCGGCTCTCCGCCAGGCCGGGTTGCTGAGCGACCGGCGGGAAGGAACGAGGACCCTCGTTCGCGTCCCCGTCGAGGCCGCGCGCGATCCCGTGGTGGCCGATGCGCTGGCCAGCGGGAGGACCCTCTGCGAAAAGGACGGCAGCTTGCAGCGCGTGGCGCAGGTGCTGCGCGCGCGTGAGGCCGCCGCGCACGAGTTCTTCGCCCGACCGGGGAAGGCTGGGGCACCCGGCGCCCAGGGGACTCCCGCGGAGATGGGCGCCTACCTGGCCGCGCTCGCCTCGCTCCTGCCTCGTCGCGGGATGGCTCTCGACGCCGGGACGGGCGACGGCCGCCTGCTCGACGTGCTGGGACCGGTCTACGAGCGCGTCGTGGCGGTGGATCGCTCGGGGGCGCAGCTCGCGCGCGCGCGCGAGCGGGTGACGGCGCGTGGATTCGCTCACGTGACGCTGGTCGAGGGCGAGCTCGACTCGAAAGAGCTTCGCCGTGCTCTCGGCTCGGCGGGAGCCGACGCGGTCTTCGCCTCACGGGTTCTCCACCACGCTCCGCAGCCGGGAAAGGTGGTCGCGCAGCTGGCTTCGCTTTGCGCTCCGGGCGGGGCGCTGGTGGTCATCGATTACGCGCACCACCACGACGAATCGATGCGCGATCAAGCGGACGCGTGGCTCGGCTTCGAGCCGGCGGAGCTTCGCCGCTTCGCCCGCGCGGCGGGCCTGGAGGACGCGCGTTTCACCAAGATCCCCTCGCCGTTCTGCGGCGACGGACCCGACCGACACCTGCCCTGGCAGGTGATGTCGGCTCGAAAACCAGAAAAAGGAAGGCATGGCCATGGGTGAAAACTACAAGGTGAAGGACATGGGCCTCGCGGACTGGGGCCGCAAAGAGATCGGCATCGCCGAGAGCGAGATGCCGGGCCTCATGGCCCTCCGCAAGGAGTACGGGGCCAGCAAGCCGCTGAAGGGGGCGCGCGTCGCGGGCTGCCTGCACATGACCATCCAGACCGCCGTCCTCATCGAGACGCTGACCGCGATCGGCGCCGAAGTGACCTGGACCAGCTGCAACATCTTCTCGACGCAGGACCAGGCCGCCGCCGCCATCGCCAAGACCGGCGTCCCCGTCTTCGCCTGGAAGGGCGAGACCGAAGCGGAGTACTACGAGTGCATCGAGCTCCAGCTCAAGGCCTTCCCCGGCGGCAAGGGCCCGAACATGATCCTGGACGACGGGGGCGACCTCACGCAGGTCATCCACGACAAGCACCCGTATCTCTTCCAGGGACCGGACGGCATCCGCGGTCTCTCGGAAGAGACCACCACGGGCGTGCACCGCCTCTACGACATGGCACGAAAGGGGACGCTCGAGGTCCCGGCCATGAACGTCAACGACAGCGTCACCAAGTCCAAGTTCGACAACCTTTACGGCTGTCGCGAATCGCTGGGCGACGGCCTGAAGCGCGCGACCGGCGTCATGTTCGCGGGCAAGCTCGCGGTGGTGGCGGGCTACGGCGACGTGGGCAAGGGCTGCGCGCAGTCGCTGCGCGGCCTCGGTGCGCGCGTCTGCATCACCGAGGTCGATCCCATCTGCGCCCTTCAGGCGGCGATGGAGGGCTACCAGGTGTCGACGATGGAGGAGCTGGCCCCGCTGGCCGACATCTTCGTCACGGCGACCGGCTGCGCGAACATCATTCGCCCGGAGCACATGCGGGCCATGAAGGACCAGGCCATCCTCTGCAACATCGGCCATTTCGACTGCGAGATCGACGTGGCCTGGCTGGAAAGGAACCCCGAGATCAAGGAAGTGAACATCAAGCCGCAGGTGGACCAGTTCGTCTTCCCCGACGGCAAGCATCTCACCCTCCTCGCTCGCGGACGCCTGGTGAACCTCGGTTGCGCGAACGGTCACCCCTCCTTCGTCATGTCCTCCAGCTTCTCGAACCAGGTGATTGCGCAGATCGAGCTCTGGCAGAACCGCGACCGGTACCAGAAGCAGGTCTATACGCTCCCCAAGAAGCTCGACGAGAAGGTGGCAGCCCTGCACCTCGACAAGCTCGGCGTGAAGCTCACCAAGCTCACCAAGGAGCAGGCGGAGTACCTCGGCGTCCCCCTCGACGGGCCGTTCAAGCCCGATCACTACCGCTACTGAGGGCTCTCTGCGGAGACGCGCTCCACCCTCACGGCGCATCCCGTCGCGCGGCCTCGGCGAGGTCTTTCGCCCAGGCGCGGATTTCGTCCTCGCGCGGCCCCTCCAGCATGATGCGGAGCTTCGGCTCGGTCCCGCTCCAGCGCACCAGGACGCGCCCGTCCGCGCCCAGTTCCTTGGCGATCCGGGCCGTCAGGTCCGACAGGCGGCGCATCTCCTCGAGGGGCCGTCGCGCCGGCAGGGTGAGGCTCTCCAGCACCTGCGGGACGCGCTGCATCGATCGCTCGACCAGCTCCGACAACGGAAGCCCGGTTCGAAGCATGATGGCCAGCACCTGAAGGGCCGCCAGCATGCCGTCGCCGGTCGAGGCGTGGTCGAGAAAAACCAGGTGACCCGACTGCTCTCCGCCCAGGTTGTAGCCGCCCGCCCGCATGGCCTCGACCACGTAGCGATCCCCCACCTGCGTGCGCACCAGCTTGGCGTTCTGGCGCGCGAGGGCGTGCTCCAGACCCAGGTTGGACATCACCGTCGTCACCAGCGTGCGCTTGTTCAGCCGACCCTCCTCCAGCAAGCGCGCCGCACACATCGCCATCACCTGATCGCCGTCGACGATCTGCCCTTTCTCGTCGACCACGATGACGCGGTCGGCGTCGCCATCGAGCGCGATGCCGATGGCCGCCCCGCGCTTCACCACCTCGGCGCGCACTTGATCCGGGAAAAGGGCGCCGGCTTCCTTGTTGATGTTGACGCCGTTCGGCTTCACGCCGATGGCCGTCACCTGGGCGCCGAGCTCCTGCAAGACCAGCGGCGCGACGCGATAGGCCGCGCCATGCGCCGCGTCGACCACGATGCGCACCCCGTCCACGGAGAGATCGGACGGGAAGGTCTGCTTGAGAAAGACCACGTAACGCCCGCGCGCGTCTTCCAGCGTCTCGGCGCGGCCGATGCCCGGCCCGGTGAGGCGCTTGCCGAGGAGCGCCTCGTCCCCCATCAGGTCCTCCATCTCGCTCTCGGCCTCGTCCGGGAGCTTGAAGCCGTCCGCCCCGAAGACCTTGATGCCGTTGTCCTGGTAAGGATTGTGGCTGGCACTGATGACGATCCCGGCGTCGGCGCGCATGCTCACGGTCAGGTGAGCGATGGCCGGCGTGGGCATGGGACCGCACAGCATGACCCGCCCTCCGGTCGCGCAGACCCCGCTGGCGATGGCCTGCTCCAGCATGTAGCCCGAGAGGCGCGTGTCCTTGCCGAGCACGATGCGCGGGACGTGGCTCTTTCCGCGCCCGGCCACGAAGGTCACCGCGCGCCCGAGCTGTAGCGCGAGCTCGGGGGTCATGGGGTGCTCGTTGGCGACCCCGCGGATGCCGTCGGTCCCGAAGAGCTTGCGCAGGCGGGCCGGCCCGGCCTGACGCGGCGGGAGAGAGCGTCTCGTCTTGGCGTTACGTTCGGTCACGTCGCTCAGTCACGTCGATTCGTGAATTGCAGCTCGACGCCGAAATCGTGGGCGCGCACCGCGGTGATGGCGGCCTGCAGGTCGTCCTTGTTCTTGCCGGAGACGCGCACCTGGGCCTCCTGGATCGACGCCTGCACCTTGAGCTTGGCCTCCTTGATCAGCGCCACGATGGCGCGGGCCTTGTCGACCTCGATGCCCTCCTTGATGGTGACCACGATGCGGGCGCCGCCCTTGCTGGTGGCCTCGGGCTTGCCCACCTCGGTGAAGCGGAGCGACACCTTTCGCTTCACCAGCTTGTCCTGGAGGACAGTCAGCGCGGCCTTCGCCCTATCCGCGCTGCCGGACCGGATGGTGATGGCGTCGGGAGCTTTCTCCAGCGTCGTCTCCGTGTCCTTGAAGTCGAAGCGCTGGGCGACCTCCTTCTGCGCCTGGTTGAAGGCGTTGTCGACCTCGCTGTGCTGCACCTGGGAGACGATGTCGAAGCTGGGCATGGTGAACGATGGGGCCAAGCGTACCGCGGAGTCTCGCCGGGCGCGCCCCCCTTCGGCCTCGCTCGCGCGCGAAGCCCGTCCCATTCAGAGCGCCACCGGGGGGTCTCGCGGTAGACCGAGCAGGAGGGCTCGCGCATGGCCGACCAGGACCATCGAGCCCGCGACCACGACGAGGGACGGCGGGGAGGGGGATACTGCCAGGGCGACCAGCGTGTCGGGAAGGGAAAGGGAGGCCGTTCCGGGATGCCGCGCGGCCATGACCGCCGGGTCGATGGCGTTGCGTGAGGCGCCCGACGGAGCGACGTAGAAGCGTCGGTCCGCGAGAGGGGCCAGAGCGTCGAGCATGGGGGCCCAGTCTTTGTCGCCCAGGGTTCCGAAGACCAGGGCGAGCTGGCCGGGGGGAACGGCGAGGGAGCGCACGTGCGCGGCGAGGGCCTCGGCGCCGTCGGGGTTGTGCGCGCCGTCGAGCAGCACCCGCCCGATGCGCTCCAGACGTCCCGGCCACTGCACGTTGGCGAGGCCCTCCTCGATGGCCCGGCTGGACGCACCGATGCGCGACGCCAGCGCCGCAGCGACGCGGGCGTTGTCCCTCTGGTGCTCGCCGGCCAGGCCGATGCGTGCCGGAAACGGCTCGTCGTCGATGGAGCTGGTGCTGGCTCCGTGCATGCTGGCCACCGCGTCGATGGCCGCGCGCACCGCGGCGGGCATGGGCCCCAGCACCAGGTCGAGGCCCGCCTTGGCGATGCCCGCCTTCTCGCGCGCGATCTCCACCAGGGTGGTCCCCAGGCGATCCGTGTGATCGAGCGCGATGCGCGTGATGGCCGCCGCGCGCGGGGTGGGAATGACGTTGGTCGCGTCGAACCGCCCTCCCATGCCCACCTCGAGCACCGCCACGTCCACCGCCGCGTCGCGGAAGGCGAGAAAGGCGGCCAGCGTCGCCGTCTCGAAGAACGACAGATCCGGCCCCGCGTCGAGCGACCGTTCGAGGAGCGACGCCAGCACCTCGTCGTCCACCGGCTGGCCATCGATGCGGATGCGCTCGGCGAACCGGCACAGATGCGGCGAGGTGTAGAGCCCGGTGCTGCGCCCTTGCGCCCGGGCGACGGCCTCGACCATCGCGCACACGCTGCCCTTGCCGTTGGTGCCGGCCACGTGGACCGAAGGAAAGGCGCCCTCCGGGTGTCCCGCGCGCGCGCACGCGGCTCGCATGGGGTCGAGGCCCAGTCGCATTCCCAGAGGAATGCGCGCGTAGAGACGGCTCAGCGCTTCGGGAAGGGAGGACACGTTCTGCCGCAAGCGATCAGGCGGTCCCGTCCGCGACGTCGTCGCGGGCGTGCGCCTGCGCGCTTCCCGGAAGGCGTCCCCCCAGGTGCCCGAGAAGGGTGGCGATCTCGCGCTTCATCTCCAGGCGGCCGACGATGCGGTCGACCATCCCGTGGGCCAGCAAGAATTCGCTGCGCTGAAAGCCCTCGGGGAGCTTCTGCCGGATGGTCTGTTCGATGACCCGCGGACCGGCGAAGCCGATGAGCGCGCCCGGCTCGGCGATGTTCACGTCGCCCAGCAGGGCGAAGCTCGCTGCCACGCCGCCGGTGGTGGGGTGCAGCAGCACGCTGAGGAATGGCAAGGCCGCGTCTTTCAGGCGCTCGAGCGCGGCGACCGTCTTGGCCATCTGCATCAGGCTGAGGATGCCCTCCTGCATGCGCGCGCCACCGCTGGCCTCGAGGAGCACCACCGGCAGTCGCTCCGACGTGGCGCGCTCGAAGAGGCGCGCGATCTTCTCGCCGACCACCGAGCCCATGGACCCACCCATGAACGCGAAGAGGAACGCCCCCCAGGCGACCGGACGCCCCTCGATGCGCGCGCGTCCGATGTCCATCCCCTCGCGCGCGCGGGAGGCTTTTTGCGCCGAGATGACGCGTTCCGGGTAGGTCCTTCCGTCGACGAACTGCAGGGGATCGGCGGGCTCGAGGTGCGCGTCCCACTCTTCGAGGTACCCGTCGTCGAGAAGGAGCTGGCGCCAGCCGGTGGCCGAGAGCTTGTGGTGCTGGCCGCACTGCGGGCAGACTTCGAAGTTGGCGGCGAAGGCGTCGGACGCGAGGGTCTCGCCGCAGCCATCGCATTTCCGGAAGACCCCTTTGCCGAGGGTCTTCTTCTCGGCGGCGTCGAGCTCAGGGGTTTTCTTCTCGGGCCAGGTCATGCGATCCTCATCGACGGGCGTCCCCGAAGGTCATCGTCTTCAGGTCCGGGCCGACCTTCAGCGTGGGCTCGGTCTTGTCCTGCACCTCGCGCGCGCTGACGCCGGGGGCGACCTCCCGAAGGACCAGCCCTTCGGCGGTCACGTCGAGGGTCGCCAGGTCGGTGATGATGCGGTGCACGACCCGGCGTCCCGTGAGCGGCAAAGTGCACGCCGTCAGGATCTTCGGCGCTCCGTCGCGTGCGGCGTGCTCCATGACGACCACCACGCGCTTCGCGCGCGCCACGAGGTCCATCGCCCCGCCCATGCCCTTGACCATCTTGCCGGGGATCATCCAGTTTGCCAGATCGCCCTTCTCGCTGACCTGCATGGCGCCGAGAATGGCCAGGTCGATGTGGCCGCCCCGGATCATGGCGAAGCTCTCGGCGCTGGAGAAGACCGCGCTCCCCGGGAGCATGGTCACTGTTTCTTTGCCCGCGTTGATGAGATCGGCGTCGACCTCGTCGTCGCCCGGGTACGGGCCGATGCCCAGGAGACCGTTCTCGCTCTGCAGCACTACCTCCACCCCCGCCGGGATGTAGTTGCTGCACAGCGTGGGCATTCCGATCCCGAGGTTGACATAGAACCCGTCCTCGAGCTCCCGGGAGGCGCGCATGGCCACCTGATCGCGAGTGAGGCTCATGCGCTCTTCCTCGTCGTGCGTCGCTCGATGCGCTTCTCGTATCCGGTGCCCTGAAAGACGCGGCGCACGTAGATGCCGGGGGTGTGAACCTGGTCGGGATCGAGCTGGCCCACTTCGACCAGCTCCTCGACCTCGGCGATGGTGATCTTGGCGGCGGTCGCCATCATGGGGTTGAAGTTCATCGCCGTGTGGCGGTAGACGAGGTTGCCGAAGCGGTCGCCCTTCCAGGCCTTGACCAGGGCGTAGTCGCCGGTGATGCCCGCCTCGAGGACGTACAGGCGGCCGTCGAACTCGCGCGTCTCCTTCCTGGGCGAGTGCCTGGCCACCGAGCCGTCCGGCGCGTACTTGAAGGGGAGGCCGCCGTCGCTCACGGCGGTGCCCGCCCCGGCCGGGGTGTAGAAGGCCGGGATTCCCGCGCCGCCCGCGCGAAGGCGCTCGGCCAGGGTGCCCTGCGGCGTGAGCTCCAGCTCGAGCTCCCCGGAGAGATACTGGCGCTCGAATTCCTTGTTCTCACCCACGTAGCTGGAGACCATCCTGGTGATCTGCTTGTTGAGAAGGAGGATGCCCAGGCCGAAGTCGTCGACACCGCAGTTGTTCGAGACCACGGCGAGGTCCTTCGTTCCCAGCTCGCGCAGCGCCCGGATGCAGTTCTCCGGGATGCCGCAGAGGCCGAAGCCGCCGGCCAGGATCGTCGCGCCGTGAGGGATGTCACGCACCGCGTCGAGTGCCGAGGGAACGACTTTGTTCATGGCCGACGAACCGTAGTGAAGACGCCCGCTCCGTACAACGCGGAAGCGTGACGGCGCGTCGCCCCGTCGCCCGCCCTCCTCGTGCGAGCCGCGCTACCCGTCGACGTCGTCGATGGGGACCGGCATCGACGCCGGCGGCGCGTCGGGCTCGCTGTCCGGCTCTTCGTCCCGCCGCTCCACGGGACGCGACGGGGAGGGAAGCGCGGGGAGCGAGGGCGTGTGGGTGATCGGCGCCGGGGTCACCAGGCCGTGCCCTGGCGCGGCACGACGGCCGCGGGCGACCACGGCGGGAACTCGGTGGGCACGCACGGCGGGGTTCTCCACGCACGCGCTCATGTGCGCCGGGCACCCGATGCGCACGTGGAAGTGGTCGTCGTGGGGCAAGGCGCCGTGGGGCTGCTGGAGCACCTCGGCAGCGCGTATGCGCACGCCGGCGGAGACGCCCATGCGCTCGGCGTAGGCGAGAAGGCGCGCCCGGAGCGGCGCCGCGACGAAGAGGTGGGTCACGTGCGCCTCGGGATCGGTCACCAGCGCGGAGACCAGCGTCCAGTTCTTGGCGTCGTCGAAATAGGCGCCCGGCCACGAAGCGGCGGTGCCGTCGCCGCGGAAGGGGACGAAGTGCTTGGGGAGGAGCTGGCGGCCGCCGCCGCTCCGGACGAAGAAGGCGATGTCGGCGTCGCGACCGCTCTCGTGCGAACGGTGACTTTCGATGTCGCCGCCTCCTTCGCGCGACAGATGGCCGACCGAGGTGACCGCGTCGGGGAACTGCCGCCGCACCTGGCGGGCCGCGCGATCGATCATGGCGACCAGCGGCTGAAGGCCCCAGCGAACGTCCCCCGCCGCGTCGCTGGGCGCCACCCGCAGGTACGGGGTCTCCTCGAGATGCGCCCCTCCGAGCAGGTGTCCCTCGGTGGGCGAGCCGATGCTCCGCCCGAAACGCAGCGCCGCCGGACCGATCGCGCCGGCCCGCGCGATGGAGCGCTGCCTGAGGACCGCTCCTGGCAGGGCGCCGGTCGAGAACGCGCCGGTCGACAGCGCGCCGGTCGAAAACGACGACATCGCGAAGAGCCCAGCCAGGGCGAGAAGAACGGGTCGCACGATGATCGACGCAGAGCATGCCGCCGGAGAAAGGGCCAAGTAAGTGAGCCAGCGCATCCGAGCTGTTTTTCGAGCTGGAGCGCGAGAGCCCGCGATCGCGCGCGGTCAGCGCATCGCTGGTACGAAGGCTCTGAGCTATCCTGCGGACGCCCGTGCCTACCGACAGTCTGTTTCCCAGCTCGCGCTTCTCGGTCAGCGCGCGCCGCGCAATCCTGGTGGGACGGTCTGCCGAGATGCGCGAGCTCGAGCGCTCGTACACGGCCGTGCGCGACCAGGGGGTGGGCTGCGCCGTGACCATCGTCGGCGCCACCGGGATCGGCAAGACCCGCCTGGTCCGCGACTTTCTCGTGCGCTCGCGGGAGGGGGGGCAGCAGGCGCCGCGCGTGTTCCGTGGCGCAGCCCGCGAGGAGGGGACGCCGTACGAGGTGTTTGCTCGCGTGCTGCGCGCCCGCTTCGGGATCGTCGAGGGAATGGATGCCGAGGCAGCCAAGGCCCAGGTGCGGGGACAGCTCGCCACCGCGTTCGACGATCGCAAGGTGGGCGACGTGGCCTACCTGGTGGGACAATTGCTCGATCTGGAGTTCCACGATTCGCCGCTCATCAAGGCGGTCCGCGAAGACGGCCAGCAGCTTCGCACGATGCAGCGCGCGGTCATCCGCAGCTTCCTCGAGGTCGACGCGGCCAAAGGCACCGGGCCGCTCGTCCTGGTGTTCGACGATCTCCAGTGGGCGCACGACGATGCGCTGGAGCTCCTCGCCTACCTGGTCGAGAACCTGCACGGCCCCATCCTCACGCTGTGCATCGCGCGACCGGAAATGCTCGCGCGACGCGATGGCTGGAAGGGGTCCGGCGCGGAGCGGAATGGGCTGCTCATCGAGCTCTCGCCTCTGGCCGAGGAGGACGCCGCGGCGGTGATGCAAGACCTGCTGGCGCCGTGCGGTGATGCGGCGGGCGTGGCCGATCTGGTCGACGAAGCGGTGGTGCTCTCCGGCGGGAACCCTGCGCTTCTCGACCAGATCGTGCGCATCTACCACGAGACCGGAGTCCTCGAGACGGCCGACGACTTCGAGGACGAGCGCTGGACCATCCACGTCGACAAGCTCGCGCAGGTGAAGCTCCCGCTCAGCGTCGAAGACGCGGTGCAGGCGCGCATCGCCGCGCTGGCCTCGGAGGAGCGCGAGCTCCTGGAGCGCGCCGCGGCCATGGGGGGCGTCTTCTGGCTGGGGGGCCTGGTGGCCATCCATCGCCGGAACGGGCCACCCCCGGAGGTCTGGGAAGGTGGCGAAGCAGAGGACGTGGTGTTCATCCGCCAGCTCCTGAGCGATATGGTCGACCGCGACTACGTCCTGCGTCTGCCGGACAGCACCTTCGCCGGCGACGAGGAATACGTCTTCAAGCACAACCTCGAGCGCGAAGCCCTGCTGCGCCTGTCCTCGCCCGCCAACACGCGGCGCGACCACGGCGCCCTCTCCGAGTGGCTCGCCTTCCGGGAGAGCGTCGAGGGGAGCGACGAATACCTGGAGATGCTGGCGCGCCACCGCGAGAAGGCCGGGGCGGCGTCGCTGGCCGCGTCGTCCTACATCAAGGCGGGGGACGCAGCGCGCTCGCGTCAGGCCAGCGCCAGGGCGGCCGAGCTCTATGCCAGAGGACTCGCCCTCCTCGAGCTCTCCGACTACGCCGACGAGGACCTGCGCTTGACGGCGCTGCACCACTGCGGCGACGTGCTCCAGTCGCTGGGCCGCAACGACGAGGCTTACCGTGCCTTCGTCGAGATGCTGACGCGGGCATGGCGACTCGATCTACGCAGCCATGGCGGCGTGGCCCACTCGCGCCTCGGCCGTCTCTATCGCGACACGGGGCGACTGGACGAGGCGAAGGTGCAGCTCACCGCTGCGCTCGCGCTCTTCGAACAGGCGCGAGACGAGCAGGGGGTCGCCGGGACCCTGGACGACATCGGCAAGCTCCACCGGCTGAAGGGCGACACCGCCCCCGCGCTCGAGCACACCCTGCGCAGCCTGGCCATGCGTCGCAAGATCGGCGACCGCCGCAGCATCGCCCTGTCGCTGAACAATCTGGGTCTCGTTCAGCGGGACGCGGGCAACCTCCGAGGGGCGGTCGACGCCTTCGAGCAATCGCTGCGCATCCGCCGCGACATCGGTGATCTCGCCGCCGTGAGCATCACCCTCGAGCACCTCGGGACGCTGGCCAGCGACGTCCCCGACGGCAAGAAAGCCCTCATTTTCTTCCAGGAAGCATGCGATGTCGCCCGGGCCGCGGGCGATCGCAACCGCATCGCGCTCGTCGCCACCAAGCTCGGCGAAGTCCACGACCGCCTCGGCGACCCGGCCAAGGCCCTCGGCCTGTTCGAGGAAGCCGAGAGCTCGACCGACGAGACGGGGGACAAGCGCGCCCTGGCGGAGGCCATGCGCGCCCTCGGCGAGGCCTATCTGGCCAGGCGCGAATACGCCAAGGCCCGCGAGCACACCCAGCGCGCGGTGGAGCTCTTCGCGGAGATCGACGGGAAGATGGAGCTGGGGCTCGCGCTGCGCTCCCTGGGAAAGGTGGCGGCCGCGGCGAGCGTGGGGGACGCCGGGTTGCACGCCGGCTCCGAGCACCTGAAGCGCTCGATCTCCATCTTCGAGGAGATCGGCAACGAGCTGGAGCTCGCGCGGAGCTGCAGCGCCTACGCCGATCTTCTTCGACAGACGCCGGAGCACGGCAGCGACATCGCCGTCGCCGCCGAGGCCCAGCTCCTTGCCCGCCGGGCGGAGGAGATCTTCGCCAGGATGCGACCCGGCGCCGGCGCCCCGGGCGGCGAAGCGCCCGCGGCGCGGTAGAGTCGAGCTCTCGAGGAGAACCGCGACCCGCCATGACGAAGAGCGCCACCGCCGAGCTCGAAGACGTGTTCCAGGAGCTGGACGTCCTTCTCAAGAACCCGGAGGTCGGCGCCGAGCTGGCCGATCGCGGCGTCAACGTCTCCCTGGCGATGACGCTGGCCGATGGACTGCGTGCCTACCTCCAGGGCGACAAGGAGAAGGCGTTGCTCGAGCTCGGCACGGCGACCGACGAGATCGCGGCGAGGATGACCTGGTCGGGGCGTGGAGCGCTTTCGTGATTCTCCCGCACCCGGAGCCGATCAGCGGAGCGTCGTATTCCGCGGTGGAGCTCTCCCCCGGCGACGGCGAAGTGATCCTGCTCGATCAGCGGCGCTTGCCGGCGGAGGAAGAGTATCTCCGACTCACCCGCGTGGAGGACGTAGCCCGGGCCATCGAGACGCTCGCCGTGCGGGGCGCGCCGGCCATCGGCATCGCCGCGGCGTACGGCGTCGTCCTGGCGGCGGCGAACGGTGAGGACGTGCACGGCGCGACCGCCCGGCTGCGTCGCACGCGTCCCACGGCCGTGAACCTGGCCTGGGCGCTCGACCGCATGGCAAGAGTGGCCGGGCGCGACCTGGCCACCTTGGCCGCGGAAGCGCGAGCGATCCACCGCGAAGACGTGGCCGCCTGCCGCGCCATGGGGCGCATCGGGGCGCAGCGCGTTCCCGACGGGGCCGCGGTGCTCACGCACTGCAATGCCGGCGCGCTGGCGACGGGTGGCTACGGGACGGCGCTGGGCGTCGTGCGCGCCGCACGGGAGCAAGGAAAGCGCATACGCGTCGTCGCTTGCGAGACGCGCCCGGTGCTCCAGGGAGCCAGGCTCACGGCCTGGGAGCTGGGCAGGGACGGCTTCGAGGTGACGCTGGTGACCGACTCGATGGTGGCCGCGTTGATGCGACGACGAGGCGTCGACCTGGTGGTGGTCGGAGCCGACCGCATCGCGCGTTCGGGCGACGTGGCCAACAAGATCGGCACCTACGGCGTCGCGTGTCTCGCGGAGGTGCACCATCTGCCATTTTACGTGGCGGCGCCTTTCAGCACGGTCGACCTGGCCTGCCCCGACGGCGAGTCCATACCCATCGAGAGGCGCAGCGAGCGCGAAATCCTGTTCTTCGCGGACCTGCCGGTGGCACCGCAGCGGGAGAACGTGCGCGCCGACAACCCGGCCTTCGACGTCACGCCCGCCCGCCTGGTGCGCGCCATCTTCACCGAGCGCGGCGAGGTCAGCCCGCCGAGCGAGGGCGCGCTGTCCGCGCTGGCGTGCTAGACCGGCCGGGCGATGTCCACGGCTCCCCCCGGCCGGTTCGCTCCCAAGCCCGCCTGGCTCAAGGTCCGCGCGCCTGGCGGTGAGCGGCACAATGCCCTGAAGGAGACCTTCCGCAGCCTGGATCTGCACACCGTCTGCGAGGAGGCCCGCTGCCCCAACATCGGCGAATGCTGGGCCGAGGGCACGGCCACGGTCATGCTCCTGGGGGACACCTGCACGCGCGGCTGCCGATTCTGCGCGGTGACCACGGGCCAGCCGCGGGGCGCGGTGGACGTGCGCGAGCCCGAGCACGTGGCGCGCGCTCTCTCGCGCATGCCTCTGCGCTACGTGGTGATGACCATGGTGGATCGCGACGACCTGCTCGACGGCGGCGCGTCGCACATGGCGCGAACGGTGCGGCGCCTCAAAGAGCTACGCCCCGAGATGCGGGTGGAGACACTGGTGGGGGACTTCGCCGGGCACCTGGCCGACGTGGACACCACGGTGGATGCCCGCCCCGACGTGTGGGCCCACAACCTCGAGGTCGTGGAGCGCTTGCAGCGATCCATTCGCGACGTGCGCTGCAGCTACCAGCAGTCGCTGGGTGTTCTGCGCCGCGCCAAGGAGCGGGCACCCGAGATCCTCACCAAGAGTTCCCTCATGGTGGGCATCGGCGAGACGGACCAAGAGGTTCTCCAGGCGCTGGGGGATCTCCGTGCGGCGGGTGTGGACGTGGTCACCATCGGTCAGTACCTCCGGCCCACGCCAAGGCACGCGCCGGTCGACCGCTTCGTCGAGCCTGCCCGGTTCGACGCCTTCGCTCGCGAGGGCCGCGCGATGGGCTTCGCGTTCGTCGCCTCCGGTCCGCTGGTGCGGAGCTCGTACAAGGCGGCGGAGGTCTTTCTGGCCTCGGCACTCGGACCGCCCGCGACGGAGCCCACCTTCGAGGCGCTCATCCCCGAGCGGGCGCTGCTCCGTCGGGGCTGACGTCCGGTCGCGCCAAGCGCGTGGAAAGCAGGCAGACGGAACGGTCGATGCGCTGAGAGCGCCGACGGTCAGGCCCCGGCGCGAGGAGGCGCCTCGAGCGCGGCTCTTCGTCCCAGCTTGGCGATGAGCTCCCGGCACCAGTCGCGGACGCCCTGAAAATCGGCCCCCGGGCGCAACGACTCCTCGTCCAGGTAAAGCCGCCTCGACAGCTCCACCTGCACCACATGCACACCGGTCGCGGGTCGGCCGTAGTGCTGGGTGGTGAACCCGCCCGCGTACGGATCGTCGTGGCGGACCGTCCATCCACGGGCCGTGGCGTGCTCCTCCACCGCGTCGATGAGGCTCCCTGAAGCGCTCCGGCGACCGCGCGTCCCCGGGACGACGTCGGCGCGCGCCCGTGCGGGAGTTCCCGCGCGCCCGCGCTCCCGCGCGTTACGCTCCACGCTCGGCATCGAATGCGCGGCCAGCACCATGGCCACGCCGAAGCGCGCGCGCTTCTCCTCCACCAGGGCCGCGAGCATGCCATGGTAGGGCCGCCAGATGAGATCCAGGCGCTCCTCCAGCTCGGGTCGCGTCAGCTTGCGGGAGAGCGCCGTCTCCCCGTCGCTCGTGGTGCGCCATACCAGGCCGTGTTGCAGCACGACGTCCCCCCGAGCGCCCTCCACGACCTCGTTGTCGACGTCGGTCTCGGCGCGGTTGACGTCGATGGCGTAGCGCGACGTCCGGCAGGCGAGGACGGTGGCCCCTTCCGCCGGGGCGTCCTCGTAGAGGCCGTCGACGTAGAGGTCGGCGTCGCGCGCCAGCGCTCGCGCCGGCGCCGCGATGGGGTCGAGGAAAGGCGCGGGCACGTCGAGCCCCGCATGCGGAATCTCGACAATCACCGGGGTCTCCGCCCCGGTCGGCCGGAAGACGTCGAACGGTGCCCGCATACGCCATCAACGCTAGCATGCCGCAGCCCCTCGCGTTCTCAGGCCCGGGGATGGGACCTGGCGTGTGCGGCGCGAATGTGGTCCTGCGCCACGCGCGTGTAGATCTCCGTCGTCCCCAGATCGGCGTGGCCGAGCATGGCCTGCACCGCGCGGAGATCGGCCCCGCCGCGGAGAAGGTGCGTGGCGAAGGAGTGCCGGAGCTTGTGCGGAGAGGGCAGCGGGACGATTCCCGCAGCCACAGCGTAACGCCGCACGATGCGCCAGAATGACGCGCGGGTGTAATGGCCGCCGCGCGGGGAGACGAAGAGCGCTTTCTCGTCGGCGCCCGTGGCCACCCGACCGCGCACGTCGCGCAGGTAGCGCACCAGGTGATCGATGGCGATCTCCCCCATGGGCACCAGGCGTCGCTTGCCACCTTTGCCGAAGGCCGCCACGAGGCCGCGCTGCAGGTCCAGGTCGGCGGTGCGCAGTCCCACCAGCTCGCTCACCCGCAAGCCGGAGGCATACATCAGGTGAAGCATGGCCGCGTGGCAGGCGCCCCGATCGGTGGCGGTGTCGGGCGCGGCGAGGAGGCGCTCCACTTCGTCGATGGTCAGCACACGGGGAAGCTTGTTGGCGAGCTTCGGCCGGTCGACGAGACGCGTCGGATCCTCCGGTACCGCGCGCTCCCGTACGAGAAAGCGGAAGAACCCCCTCAACCCGGAGAGCTGCCGCGCGCTCGACCGGGCGCGGAAGCCGCGCCTGACGTTGGACACCATGAGGGAGGCGATGGCCTCCGGGCCGATCGTCCTCGGGTCGACGTCGCCGCCCACCTCGGAGGCGAGCGCGTTGAGATCGCGGGCGTAGGCATCGAGCGTGTTGCTGGCGAGCGCGCGCTCGACGCGAAGGTGGTCGAGGTAAGCGTCGATCCAGCCCTGGAGGTCCACGGTGAAACGGGAGGGTAGGGCGCGAGGAAGGGCGAGGGCGAGTTTGTGGGACCGGTCACCCCGCCGCGGTCACCATGGCCCGCAGCGCGGGACGCGGGTCGTCCTGGCGCATCAGCGCTTCTCCCACCAGCGCGGCGTCCGCCCGTCCGCGCGACAGCAACGCCACGTCGGCCGGCGCTCTCACCCCGGAGAGATGCACTGCGACCACCTCGGGGGGGATGGCCCCGAGCACCCTGGCGGTACGCTCCGCATCCATGGCCAGCGAGTCGAGATCGCGCGCGTTCACGCCCACCAGGCGCGCTCCGGCCGCCAGGGCGGCCGCAAGCTCCGCTTCGTCGACGACCTCCACCAGCGGCTCCAGCCCAGCTTCCCGCGCGCATCGGGCCAGCTCCCTCAGCCTCGCGCGGTCGACGATGCGCGCAATGAGGAGGACGGCGTCGGCCCCTCGGTCGCGCGCCTCTTCGGCTTGGCGTTCGTCGATGACGAAGTCCTTGGCCAGCAGCGGGACGGCCAGGCCCGCAGCGTCGAGACGGGCGCGCGCCGCCGCGAGATGATCCCACGAGCCGTCGAAGAACGGGCCATCGCACAAGACGCTGACCATGGCCGCCCCCGACGCGGCGTACGCCTCGGCGCGAGCGTCGGGCGGGAGCGCCCGCGAGAGGGGTCCGGCGCTGGGGCTCCGGAGCTTGACCTCGGCGATGAGGCGGAGAGGGCCACGGCCCCGGCGAAGGGCGGCGAGGACGTCGATCGGTGTGCGCTTCGAAGGGCTCCGGGGGCGGTCCCGCAGCGCGGCGATCTCGCGCTTCTTGCCGGCCAGAATGTCGGCGAGCAAGCCCACTAGCCGCGGACACGCCGTGCGACGCGCCTCCACGTCTCCAGGGTCGCGCGCGCGGCGCCTCCGTCGATGGCCCTGCGGGAGCGCTCCGCCGCGTCCTTCGGGCTCTCGCCCGTGGCCAGGGCGAGCGCCGCCGCCGCGTTCAGCACCACGGCTTCCCTCGCCGGATGTCGCTCGCCTCCGAGGAGCGCGTGGAGGACGCGCGCGTTCGAGCCAGCGTCCGCCCCGGCGATGGCCGAGCGCTCCATGCGCGCGACGCCGAAGTCCTCCGGCGTGATCACGAGCTCGCGCACCTCGCCGTCGTCCCGGAGCTCGCTCACGCGCGTCGGTGCGCAAGGGCTCACCTCGTCGAGGCCGTCCTCGCCGCGCACCACCCAGGCAACGCGCGCGCCGAGCCGGCCGAGTGCGCGCGCCGCGATGGGACGGAGAGCGTCGTCGTACACGCCGACCAGCTGGTGAGTCGCTCGCGCGGGATTCACCAGGGGGCCGAGCGCGTTGAAGATGGTGCGTGTCCCGAGCTCGCGTCGCGCCTGGTAGGCGTGCTTGAGCGCGGGATGGTGCGCGGGGGCGAACAGGAAGGCGATGCCCGCCTCGCGCAGCACCTCGTGCTGGCGACCGGGATCGAGGTCGACGGGAATGCCCAGCGCCTCGACGACGTCGGCGCTCCCGCAGCGGCTCGAGACCGAGCGGGTGCCGTGCTTGGCCACCGCCACCCCGCACGCCGCCACCACGATCGCCGCGGCGCTCGACAGGTTCAGCGTGTGCGCTCCGTCGCCCCCCGTGCCGCAGGTGTCCACCACCACCGGGAGCGCGTGATCCACCGCGGTCATCGCCGCGCGCATCGCCTCCGCCGCCGCCACGATGACCTCGGCGCTCTCGCCGCGCATGCGCAGCGCCACGGCGAACGCCGCGACCTGGACCGACGTCCACGAGCCGGCCAGGATGGCGTCGAACGCCGCCCGGACGTCGGCCGCGTCCACTCCTTCCTGGCCGCGCCCGGAGAGCAACCGCCCCAACAGTGCGGCGAAGTCCGTGTTCATCCCGGCTTCCTCAGCAGACCCCCCACCCAGTTGGCCACGAGTCGTTTGCCCTCGTGCGTGAGGATGCTCTCGGGGTGAAACTGCACCCCCTCGACGCGCAGCGCGCGGTGGCGAAGACCCATGATTTCCCCCTCCGCCGTCCACGCGCTCACCTCCAGACAGGCGGGGAGCGAGGCGCGCTCGACCAGGAGCGAGTGGTAGCGAGTGGCGTCGAACGGGGAGGGGAGGCCGTCGAAGAAGCCACGTCCGTCGTGGAGGATGGGGGAGGTTTTTCCGTGCATCAGTCGCTCGGCGCGGACGATGCGACCGCCATAGGCCTGACCGATGGCCTGGTGCCCCAAGCATACCCCGAAGACCGCGAGCTCGCCGCCCAGCGCGGCCACCGCCTCGAGCGACACACCGGCCTCGTTCGGCGTGCACGGCCCGGGAGAAATGAGGACCCCGTGCGGCGCCCGCCCGCGGATCCCGGCCACGTCGATGCCGTCGCTCTTGAACACCTCGACGGCCGCCCCCAGCTCACCGAGGTACTGCACGAGGTTGAACGTGAACGAGTCGTAGTTGTCGAGGACGAGCACGCGAGGCGTCATGCGCGAGGGAGCTAGAGCATGGCGGGGCGGACCGGACCGGTCAACTGCGGCCGCGACCGTGGGGCGACGACGCCCGCCCTGCGGTGTGCGACGGCAGAGCGGCCCACCTGCTCGGCGCTTCAGGGGAGCAAAAGCAGACGTCGAGCTTTGACGTCGCGTTGACACAGGAGCGGAAGGGCACGTAAGTTTCGCACGCGCACGATGGCGGACGACAAAAAGCCGAAGATCGACCTGAAATCTCGCCTCCAACGCATGGGAGGGCCGGGGGCTGCCCCGGCCGCGCCCACGATACCCTCGCGGCCGAGCGCCGCGCCTCCCATGCCGCGCGGTCCCGGTTTCGCGTCGTCGATGCCCCCGGCGTCGATTCCACCGCCGTCGGGGATACCTCGGCCGATGATGGCGGCCCCCTCTGGCGCCGCGCTGGACGCGAACAACCCGCTGGCCGCAGTGGCTCAGCCGTTCCGGCCGCAGCCGCAGATGTCGCATGCGCCGCTGGCGCAACCTCAGCGCATCGAGGTCGACGAGGGCGCCATCCACGCGGCGCGCAAGGGCGCGCGAAGGCAGGGCTGCGCCGTCGGCATCTTCTTCGCGGTGGCCATCGGCGGGATCGCCTGGGTCGCCGGCGGGGCATCCCAGCAGGGTGCCGATCGCGCCAAGAGCGCGCACGACGCCCACGATCTGGCGGGCGATCTGGCGAAAGCCAAGGACACCATCGATCAGATCAAGACCAAGGTGAGCGACGGCGGTACGAGCATCGTCGCCAATCGCAAGTTTCCCACCGACATGGCGCAGCAGCTCGCGGCGATGCACGTCGACTTCGCGGGGGACAAGCTCTACGGCCGGCGCTTCGGTGGCGTCCCCGCCGACACCACCACGGGCCTCTTCGACTTCATCAACCGAGTCGAAGCGCTGAACTCGAAGAAGGACCTCATCGTCGCGTTGCTCAACAAGCTGCAGAAGCCCATCACCGAGGAGCTGTCGCGACAGCCCGGGCAGTCCCCGCTCACCCTGGTCGCCATCTTCGACAAGAACACGGGGGACATGGGGACCTACCTCGCACCGCTGGTGACGCCGATCGCGCCCGACGACAAGAACGGGGTCCCGGACAAGCTGGTCTTCACCAACCCGCGCGGCGGCGGGAACGCCACGCTCCCCCGCATGACCGGCGACAAGGTTCCCAAGGACGGCGCCGTCGTCACGGTGGTGCCGTCTTCGTTCGACAAGGTCTGTCCGAGCCCGGTCAAGGGCGCCATCTCGCAGCTGATGACCAGCATGAACTCGCTGATCGACGACATCCAGGGGTCAAAGGGCGACGACAGCATCGGCCTCGATTCGAAACCGGGGTTGTCGGACACGGCGGCGAAGCTCGCCGACTCGCTGAACAAGGTCAACTGAGCGACGGCGCCTTCCCCCACGCCCCGGCTTCTCCCGCCCCAAGGTCCACGTAGCCCTGCACCAGCAGCGCCGTGCACAGAGTCGAGCGAGGCACAGGCACGGTTCGCGCTCCCAGCAGTCGGCGCAGGAACCCCCCGGCTCGCGTCGCCGTCGGCAGGACGAGGATGCGCGTCCCGGGGGTCAGCGTGCTCGCGCAGGGAATCTGGCCGGCCACCTCGGCCGGTGCTTCCAGGTCGGCACTCGACGCGTCCAGGCGCACCTGGAGCGGCTCCCGTGAGTCGTCGGCGTCGCTGGCTCCCGTGGCCTCCGTCATGAGGCGACGGGCGCCGTCTCGCTGGGGCCGAGGTCCGGCACGATCTCCACCTTGACCACACGCGTCTCGTCCGCCTCGCGCACGATGAGCTTCAAGCCGTCGACCTTGACCACCGCCCCGACCTCCGGCACTCGACCCGCGCGGCTGACGATGAGGCCCCCCAGCGACTCGAACTCCCCGTCGTCGGGGAGGTGCTTGCCCAGCGCCAGCTCTACCTCGGCGATCGACACGGACGCGTCGACCACCACCCGACCATCGCCCAGCTTCTGGATGGCCTGCTCGCGGTCCTTTTCGTCGCGAATGTCGCCGACGATCTCCTCCAGGATGTCCTCGATGGTCACCAGCCCTGCGGTCCCGCCGAACTCGTCGCTGACGATGGCCATGTGCAGCCGTTTCGAGCGCATGTCCTGCAGGATCTTCGCCGCGGACTGGTTCTCGCTGACGAACATGGCCGGGGTGCGGATGATCTCGGCCAGGGTGCGTGACGCCAGCCGGCCGTCCCGCACGATGGCGAAGAGGTCCTTGGCGTAGAGTTGCCCGGCGATGTTGTCGAGGGTCTCCCGGTAGACGGGGTAGCGCGAGTGCTTCTGCTCGGCGACGAGGGTCACCACCTCGGCCAGCGGGGTGGCGATCTCGATGCCCAGGATGTAGCGGCGCGGCACCATCACCTCGCGGGCGGTGAGGTCCTTGAAGTCGAGGACCTTGCGGATCATTTCCGCCGGCCCGTTGGCGATGGCGCCTGCCTTCTCGCCCTCGCTGACCACCCACTCCACCTCGGTCTCGGTGATGCGCGGATCGGCTGCCCGAGTCTTGGGCACGCGCCGGCCGACGGCCCGCCCCACCACCGCCAGTGGATCGGCGAGGGGCACCAGGAGCCACTCCAGGGGACGTAGGACGCCGAGCGCCAGCGAGCCCACTCGCTCCGGCCGGCGGCGGGCCAGGGTGATGACCACCTCGGTGAACGTCCCGTAGCTGAGCACTGTGCCGAGGACGGCGACCGGGAGGGCCAGGCGCTCCAGGCCAGCTCCATGCGCGACCTCGTCGAGGAGCACGGTGGCCACGCTCAGGGCCACCACCCGGCCTACCAGCCACCTCGACAGGATTCGCAAGGGGTCCGAGGTGAAGCGCCGGAACGCCGCGCCGGCGCCGGTCGCGTCGGCGCTGAGGGCCTGCATCCGGCCCTCGGGAATTTCGCTCAGGGCGGCATCTCCCGCCGCGAACAGCGAACCTACCGCTGTCACGAGCGCCGCCGCTACGACTTTTCCGACCAGTCCCCCGGCGCCTGCGCTCAATGACTCCAACCTGCTCTGGGAGACCGTCGGGCAAAAGCCCCGACCGACTCCGTCGTGACGTTCTCAGGACG
>Ga0302324_100007278_pt1 | contig 23582 bp, 22 predicted proteins | sample Palsa_T0_1_FD_201949 | JGI IMG/M metagenome (GOLD analysis project Ga0302324, IMG submission 201949) | Peat permafrost microbial communities from Stordalen Mire near Abisko, Sweden - Palsa_T0_1 | ecosystem: Environmental > Terrestrial > Soil > Palsa > Peat permafrost | place: Sweden: Abisko... | reverse complement strand
AAAGTCCGACGTCATGTGAATATCGGCGATGAGGAAACGGTCGTGAAACACGTGACCTTCGCTCTGCAGACCCAGCATGGCGCCGATCGCGCTTTTCGCACCGTCGGCGACAATGAGCCAGTCGGCGTTCACGCCATATTCCCCGTCCGGGGTTGACACGCTGAGTGCGACCCGGTCGGCGAGCGGCGTCACGCCCATGACGCGGTGGCGCCAGCGCAGGTCGATCCCCGGCAACTCGGACGCCCGCTCGACCAGGAACTGCTCGACGTAGTATTGCTGCAGATTGATAAACGCCGGGCGATGATGTCCGGGCTCGGGCAGCAAGTCGAATTGATACACCTCTTCGCCGCGAAAAAACACGCGCCCGACACTCCAGCGCACGCCTTTTTGCACCAGCCGCTCGGCACAGCCGAGCCGATCGAGGATTTCCAGTGTGCGCTTTGACCAGCAGATCGCGCGCGAGCCCACGCTGACGGTGTCGTCCTCGTCGAGCACCAGCACGTCGATGCCGCGCAGCGCGAGATCGATTGCCGCAGTCAAACCCACCGGTCCCGCCCCGACGACGATCACCGGCCAGCTGCGCGGCGTGCCCGCGGCGTCGGTCGGCTTGGTGTAGGGGTAAACCGGCTGCGTGTATGTCTTCATGTCCGTGGCGTGCAACCGGACCGCTCAGCCTTCCAGCGTGTCCCACATTTCCTGGTCCCGCTCGGCTGTCCAGATACGCGGATCGCGATACTGCGTCGCCTCGTCGTAGGCGCGCGACACGTCGAAGGGCAAACAGTGATCGAAAATCACCCAATGGCCGAACTTCGGATGCAACGCGGCGTAGGTCTCCTGGTAGACGCGGCGCAGGTCCTTGCCGGCGCGCGCACCCTTCTGCACTGTCGCAAACATCTCGGTGATAAAGCTGCGCGTGCCGTCCAGGCCCGCGCGCACCGCGGCGGGAGTGCGCAGCGCCGCACCGCGCCCGGGCACGAGTTGCGATGCGTCGAGGGCGGCGACGGCGTCGAGTGTCGCCGGCCAGTCGCTCAGGTACGCGTCCCCCGTGTACGGGGTCGCCGCGTATTCGACCAGGTCGCCGGAAAACAGAATCTTCTCCTGCGGCAGCCAGACGACCGTGTCGCCCTTGGTGTGGCCACGACCGAGCTGCATGAGCTCGACCTGCAACTTGCCGAGCCAGAGCGTGAGCCGCCGTTCGAACACCAGCGTCGGCCAGGTAAGGCCGGGCACCGACTCGACAGCCCGGAACAGGCGCGGAAAGCGCGCGATCTCGCTCCTCATGTCCGCTTCGCCCCGCTCGGTGATGAGATCGAACGTGTCGCGGCTGGCGATGATGTGCTGGGCGCCGTAACCGGAGGCACCGAGCACGCGCACCGCGTGGTAGTGCGTGAGCGCGACGTACTTGATCGGCTTGTCGCTCACCGTACGCACGCGCTCGATCACGTCCTGCGCCATCACCGGTGTCGCCTGCGCGTCGATGACCATGACCGCGTCGTCGCCGATCACCACACCGGTATTCGGATCGCCCTGCGCGGTGTAGGCATAGGCGTGCTCGGAGAGCTGGTCGAAGCTGATCTGCTTTTCTTCCAGGTCGGCTTGCGAAGCGAACTTCTTCTCGGTCATATGCGAATGCTCCGTTCAGGTTTTGGGTCGCTTGTCGACGACGCGCCGGGCCTTGCCCACCGAGCGCTCGATGCCGCCGCAATCGACCACGCGCACCCCCGCGCTCACGCCGATGCGGTTCTTGACCTGGTGTGCAAGGCGGGCACCGGCCGCGTCGCCGTCTTCGCCGCCCGCTCCAGGCGCGCGCTCGACGAGCACGGTGAGCTCGTCGAGCAGATGGGGCCGCTCGATCTCGAGCTGGTAGTGCGGTGCCAGGGCCGCGTGGGTAAGGATAAGTTCTTCGATCTGGGTCGGAAACAGGTTGACCCCGCGGATGATGAGCATGTCATCGGAGCGCCCGGTAATTTTTTCGATCCGTCGCATGGCGCGCGCGGTCGGCGGCAGCAGGCGGGTGAGGTCGCGCGTGCGATAGCGGATGATCGGCAGAGCTTCCTTGGTGAGCGAGGTGAACACGAGCTCGCCCGGCGCACCGTCGGGGAGCACTTCGCCAGTCACCGGATCGATGATTTCCGGATAGAAATGATCCTCCCACACGGTGAGGCCGTCCTTGGTCTCGATGCATTCCTGGGCGACGCCGGGCCCGATCACTTCCGACAACCCGTAGATGTCGATCGCATCGAGGTCGAGCTTCGCCTCGATCGCCTGGCGCATCGTCGGCGTCCAAGGCTCGGCACCGAAGATGCCGATCTTGAGCGAGCAGGTCTTCGGGTCGACGCCCTGCCGCTCCATTTCCTCGGCGATGGCGAGCATGTAGGAAGGCGTTACCATGATCAGTTGCGGTTTGAAGTCGACGATGAGCTGAACCTGGCGCTCGGTCATGCCACCGGACATCGGGACCACCGTGCAGCCGAGCTTTTCCGCACCGTAATGCGCCCCCAGGCCACCGGTAAAAAGCCCGTACCCGTAGGCGATGTGAACGATGTCGCCCGGCCGGCCGCCGGCGGCACGAATCGAGCGCGCCATCACCGTCGCCCAGACTTCGATGTCGTTGCGCGTGTAGCCGACCACGGCCGGCTTTCCCGTCGTTCCGGAGGACGCGTGTATGCGCACAACCTGCTCGCGCGGAACGGCGAATAGGCCGAACGGATAGTGCTCGCGCAGATCCTTCTTGGTGGTAAACGGCAGCCGGGCCAAGTCGGCAAGCGAGGTGAGATCGTTGGGGTGGAAGCGCGCCGCGTCGAACACCGTCCGGTAGTGCGGCACGTGGTCGTAGGCGTGGCGCAGTGTCCACTGCAGGCGCTCTAACTGCAGCGCCTGCAACTGATCGCGGCTTGCGGTCTCGATGGGCTCCAGATCGCCAGGCGCGGGGCTTCGGGCTGGCATCCTTCCTCCTACGGCGCTTCGATCACATGACCCTTGACGCGATACGACTTGCCGCGAAAATAGGCAATCGTCTCGCCGCGCTGGTTCTTAACTTCGATGTCGTAGACGCCGGTTCGGCCGCTTACGCTGCGCTCGTGCGCGCGTGCGGTGAGCAAGTCGCCTTCGCGCGCCGGCGCCACGAAATCGATGGTGCAGCCGGAAGCAACGGTCGTCAGATTATAGCTGTTGCAGGCATAGGCAAATGCGCTGTCGGCAAGGGTGAAGATGAAACCGCCGTGGCAGATGGCGTGGCCATTGAGCATGTCGGAGCGCACCGTCATGGTGAGCACGGCGTGTCCAGGCCCGATTGGGCCCAGGCGCATGCCCATCGCCTGCGACGCGGGGTCCCGCGCGTACATGGCGGCAACAACGCGTTCGCACAGCGCCTGCGCGTCCGGGGACGCGGCGGAGGCGTGCTCCGCCATGGCTAGGATGCGGTCATGCTTCTAATGCCCGCCAAAACGCGGCGCGCGCTTCGCGGCGAACGCGGCGACGCCTTCGCGGTAGTCGTCGCTGCGCCCGAGCATGCGTTGCAGGTCGCGCTCGAAATCGAGCTGGGTTTCGAGGCTGTTGCCGGCTGCCGCGTAGAGTGCGCGCTTGGTCGCGGCGAGACCCGCGGTCGGTGCGCCGGCCAGGGTACGCAGCAGCTTCTCGACCGCGGCATGCAGCTCCGCATCGTCGACACACTGCCAGATGAGCCCCCATTCCGCGGCCTGCTCGGCGATGAGTCGCTCGCCGAGCATGGCAAGACCCATGGCACGGGCGGTGCCGACTAAACGCGGCAGGAAATAAGTCCCGCCCGAGTCGGGGATGAGGCCGATCTTGGAGAACGCCTGGATGAAGGTCGCTGACTTGGCGGCGACGACGATATCGCAGGCGAGTGCGATGTTCGCGCCCGCCCCGGCGGCCACGCCGTTGACCGCGCATACCACCGGCAGCGGCAAGCGCCGCAGCGACAGCACCAGCGGGCGGTAGTTGCGCTCAATGGATTCGCCCAGATCGACCGCTTCGGCTCCGGGGGCGACGGCGCGATCGCCGAGATCCTGCCCGGCGCAGAAGGCGCGCCCCGCCCCGGTGAGCAGCAGCACGCGCAGCGACGCGTCGGTCCTGACGCGATCGAGCGCGTCGCGCACCTCGGCATGCATCGCTTCGTTGAAGCTGTTCATCCGCTCCGGACGGTTGAGCGTCAGGCGCGCGATGCCCCCTTCGCTGGCGAACAGAATGGTGTCGTAGGCCATCGCTTGGTCTGCGCTAGGCCACGTGCTGCCGATGCTGAATGACGCAGAATCGGCTCGCCACGAAGGCCGCGTCGGTAAGGGCTGCGTTGGCGGCGGGATTGGCGCCACTGCCGTGGTAATCCGAGAACGCCGCAGACTGGTTGACGAACACCCCGCCGGTGAGGTTGATCGACAGCGCGACGCCGGCCTCCTCTGCTACCCGAATGGCCTGCCCGATCACGGCCGGACGGGTGGAATAGAGCGAAAGGGTTAACGCGCCGTGTTGCACCACCGCGCGGCGTGCGATGTCGAGGCTTGCGCCGGTATCGGCGGTGGCAATCACGAACGCGATCGGGCCGAACCACTCCTGCAGATAGGTCGCCTCGTCCTGCGCCTCGAGCTTGACGAGCAGCGGGGTGCGGATGCGCGCCTCTGCGAACTGCGGATGGGTGACGATCTGGCTGTCAACGACAATGGTTCCGACGCCGCGCGCAGCGTCGAGACGCTGCAAGACGCCATCGTTGACGACCGCACCGAGGATTTCGACTGCGCGCGCAGGGTCGCCGAGGAGTTTCTGCACGGCGTCGCCAAGCGCCTGCGCAACCTCGTCGAAGCTCACATGCCCCTCCGCGGTATCGATGCCGTCACGCGGAACGTAGATGTTCTGCGGTGCGGTGCACATCTGTCCGGTATAGAGGGCGAGTGAGAACGCGACGTTGCGGGCGACCGCCTTGATGTCCGCCGCGGAGTCGACAACGATCTGGTTGACGCCCGCCTTCTCGGTGTACACGCGCGCCTGACGTGCGTTTTGCTCGAGCCACTCGCCGTTGGCGCTGCTGCCGGTGAAATCGATGAGCTTAACCTCGGGACGGAGTGCCAGCTTCTGCGCCGTGTCGTCGCCGGCGTCGTGCGCGACCAGCGTCACCACGTTCGGATCGAACCCGGCTTCGGACAGCACGTCACGCGCGATCTGCACGCTGATGGCGAGCGGCAGGATCGCGTTCGGATGCGGTTTGACGATCACGGCGTTGCCGGTGGCGAGGCTCGCGAACAGGCCCGGGTAACCATTCCAGGTCGGAAAGGTGTTGCAACCGATGACGAGCGCGATGCCGCGCGGCATGATGCGGTAGCGCTTCTCCATTTTCAGCGGTTCGTTCTTGCCCTGTGGTTTGATCCAGGTGGCCATGGCCGGAATACGGCGCATCTGGTCCCAGGCGTAGGCGACCGCCTCGAGCCCGCGGTCCTGCGCGTGCGGTCCGGCCGCCTGAAAGGCCATGACGAAGGCCTGGCCGGTGGTGTGCATCACCGCATGGGCCATCTCGAAACTGCGCTGGTTGATGCGCGCGAGTATCTCCAGCGCGACGCCGACCCAGGTCTCAGGGCCGGCTTCGCGCCAGGCTGCTGCCGCCGGCGCGACGGCGGCGAACAGGGCATCGAGATCGACCCGGGGGTAGGTGACCTCGAGCGCAAAACCGTAGGGCGACCGCTCCGCACCAACCGTGCCGATACTGCCCGGAAGCGGCAACGCAAAGGGCTTGTGCAGCAGCGCCTCGAAGGCGGCCTTGCCGGCCTCGGCAGCGCCCTCGCCGTAAACCTTCGGGCTCGGCGATTCGCCGTACGCGCTCCAGTGGCCGCGCTCGGCAATGGCCTGAAGCGCATGCTCGAGTAACGCGTGGTGACGTTCAAACAGGGGATGGGACACGCGGGTACTCTCCTCGCCAAGTCGGCCAAAGGTTAGCAGGTATCGATCGGAGCGTCGCTTCCACGCCGCCTAGGCTGGCTGATCGAAATCGACGACCACGGTGTCGGTCACCGGGTAGCTCTGGCAGCAGAGGATGAAGCCGCGCGCGATCTCGTAGTCCTCGAGTGCGAAGTTTACGTCCATGTCGACCTCGCCGCTGATGAGCTTGGCGCGACAGGTCGAGCACACGCCGCCCTTGCACGAGTACGGCAGCTCGATGCCCTGCCGGAGCGCCCCGTCGATGATATTGTCCTTCGTCTTTTCCAGTGTGAACTGGCGCGCTGCGCCATCGATGATCGCGGTAACGGCGCATTCGCTGTGGCCGGGTGCAGGTGCGGCCTGCGCCTTGCGCTCGTGACGCGGAATGCTGGCCGCGAAAAGCTCGATCTTGATGCGCGACTTCGGCATCCCGTGCGCCTGCAGCGATTTCAACACCGCCTGCATCATGCCATCCGGGCCGCATACGAACGCGGTGTCGATAGCCGTTGGATCGACCCAGTGGGTGAGCAGCGCGCCGGCTTTCTGCTCGTCGATGCGCCCGTTGAGCACGGCGATGTCCTGCGGCTCGCGGCTCATGACGTAGACCAGGTTGAAGCGCTCGAGGTAGCAGTCCTTGAGGTCGGAGAGTTCGTCGCGGAAGATGACCGCGGCCGAGGAGCGGTTGCCGTAGAACAGCGTGAAACGGCTGTGCGGCTCGGCGCAAAGGGTGGTCTTGATGATCGACAAGAGCGGCGTGATGCCGCTGCCGGCGGCGAAGCCGAGATAGCGGCGGTGCTCTCGCGCGTCGAGCGCAACATTGAAATGCCCCATCGGCGGCATCACCTCGAGCACCTGGCCCGGTCGCACGCTGTCATTGATCCAGTTCGAAAACGCCCCGCCCGGCGCCTTCTTCACCGCGATACGCAGCCTCTCATCCTGAACTGCGGAGCAGATCGAGTAGGAGCGGCGCAGGTCTTCACCGCCGATGTCGGCGCGCAGCGTGAGGTGTTGGCCCTGGACGAAGCGGAAGGTGTCCTTGAGTGCCGCCGGCACGTCGAAGGTAAGCGCCACCGCGTCGCGCGTTTCACGCGCGACCTCGGCAACCTGGAGGGCGTGGAATTTGCTCAATGCGGCTTGAAGTAGTCGAACGGTTCGAGGCAATCCTCGCAGCGGTACTGCGCCTTGCACGGCGTTGAGCCGAAGCGCGATAGCTCGGCCGTGCGCTCACTGCCGCAGCGCGGGCAGGCAACGACCTCTCGTGCCGCGCGACGGCGCAGGCCCGTGATGGCGATGACCTGCCGCGTCGGATCGGCGCGTACCCCCGGCGGGGCGATACCGAATTCGGACAGCCGCTGCCGGGCATCAGCGCCGATCCAGTCGGTGGTCCATGCCGGAGCGAGGCGAATCTCAACCCGATGCTTGGCGAACCCGGCTGCGCAAAGCGCGCGGCCGATATCGGCCATGATGACCGCGGTGGCCGGGCACCCTGAATAGGTCGGCGTGACGGTGACAACCGGCTCGCCCGCCTGCCACGCCACGTCACGCACAATGCCCAGGTCGACGATGGAGACGATCGGGATCTCTGGATCGGGAATCGCTTGCAACGCACGCCAGATGGCTGCCTCACCGGGCATCGCGCCAGCGCGGTTCACCACTGTGCTCCGGGATAGGTCCTTTGCATCGATTGCATGGTCGCGAGCAGGTGCCCCAGGTGCTCGGTGTGCACGCCGCTTCCGCCGCCCTTGTACATCGACGGCGTGTTGGGGACGTCGAGCGTCGCCTCGGCCAATATCGCGTCGATCTCATCCCGCCAGGCGGGAAGCAGCGTGGATACATCGCAGGCAATCCCTTGCTGCACCAGGGCGAGCGCTGCCGCGTCGGGGACGAAGAGTTCGCCGGTGTACATCCACAACGCGTCGATCGCAGCCTGCATCTTGCCGTGGCTCAGGTCGGTGCCGTCGCCCAGGCGCACGACCCAATCGGCACTGCGCTCGGCGTGATAGGTCACCTCCTTGAGTGCCTTGGCGGCGATCTCGGCGATGCGCGCGTCGGAGGAGCCGACGAGCGCGACGAGCAGAAGCCGATGCCAGACGTCGAAGTAGTACTGCCGCACCATGGTGTCGGCGTAGTTGCCGTTAGGCTGCTCGACGAGTAGCAGATTGTGAAATGCGCCGCCGTCGCGTCCGAACGCCAAGGCATCCTCATCCCGACCGGTGGCCTCGAAACGCGCCTCAACCTCGCCGGCGTAGGCGAACCACAGCCGTGCCTGGCCGAGCAGGTCGAGGCCGACATTGGTAAGCGCGATATCTTCTTCGAGCACCGGTCCGTGCCCGATCCATTCGCCGAGGCGCTGCGCCAGGATCAGGTCGCTGTCGGCAAGCCGCAGCAGGTAGTCGAAGCGTGCGCGCTCGACGTGCATGTCAGATGTGCTTGACCGCATCGGGCATCGGGAAGAATGTCGGGTGACGGTAGACCTTGCTGTTCGCCGGCTCGAACAGCGGTTCCTTCGCGCCGGGCGCGGTGGCGGTAATGGCGGCCGACGGCACCACCCAGATGCTCACGCCCTCGTTGCGCCGGGTGTAGACGTCGCGCGCGTTCTTGATCGCCATCTCCGCGTCGGGCGCATGCAGGCTGCCGACGTGCTTGTGCGCAAGCCCATGCTGGGAACGGATGAAGATTTCCCACAGCGGCCACTCGGATCGATCCATGGTCAATGCTCCCGTTGCTTGCCCTTGTTGCCTATGCTGCCTTCGCTGCTTTCGCGTCCCTCGCCGCCTGTTTGGCGGCGTAGGCGAGCGCGGCCTCACGCACCCATTCGCCCTCGGCCCAGGCCTTGAGGCGTGTGCGCATGCGGTCGCGGTTGCACGGCCCATTGCCGCGGACCACGGCGTAGAGCTCCTCCCAGTCGATCGGCCCGAAATCATAGTGAGCGCGCTCATCGTTCCACCTGAGCACCGGGTCGGGCATGGTGATCCCGAGGTAATCGGCCTGCGGCACGGTCTGATCGACAAAGCGCTGGCGCAATTCGTCGTTGGACAGGATCTTGATCTTCCACTGGGCCGACTGGGCGCTGTGCACCGAATCGGCGTCCGGCGGGCCAAACATCATCAGCGAGGGCCACCACCACCGGTTGAGTGCATCCTGGGCCATGGCCTTCTGCGCTTCGTTACCGCGGCAGAGCGTGAGCATGATGTCGAAGCCCTGCCGCTGGTGGAAGCTCTCCTCCTTGCACACGCGGATCATTGCCCGCGCATACGGGCCGAACGAACAGCGGCACAACGGAATCTGGTTCATGATCGCCGCGCCGTCGACGAGCCACCCGATGGCGCCGATGTCCGCCCACGTGAGTGTCGGGTAATTGAAGATGCTCGAGTACTTGGCTTTGCCCGCGTGCAGATCGGCGACGAGCTGGTCGCGCGAAACGCCCAGCGTTTCCGCCGCCGAATAAAGATAGAGCCCGTGCCCGGCTTCGTCCTGGACCTTGGCCATCAGGATCGCCTTGCGCTTGAGCGTCGGGGCGCGGGTGATCCAGTTGCCCTCCGGCAGCATGCCGACGATCTCGGAATGGGCGTGTTGCGAAATCTGCCGGATCAGCGTCTGGCGATAGGCCTCCGGCATCCAGTCCTTGGGCTCGATACGGATGTCGGCGTCGATGCGCTCCTGGAAGGCGCGCTCCTCGGGCGAGAGCTCCTCGAGCGGGCGGAGCCTTTTCGCTCCGGTGTCGACCATCTGCGCATACATGGCCTGGGGCCTCCTTGTTCGCCACTGCGGGCAGCCTCAAGGTAACTGGCTGCGGCGGGGAAAAAACGATACACTTTTTTGATGCACGAGGCAAATTCTGTATCGCGATCGGCAGGGGCCCAGGGAAAAGCACCCCCGGCGCGCGTGGGCTATGGCGCGATCGACCGCTGGATCCGGCACGAGCTTGCCCGCGCGCCGCTCAAGGCAAAATCGCTCGTCGTCACCGTCTGGGGCGATGCGATTGCACCGCACGGCGGTGCGGTGTGGCTCTCCGGGCTCATTCGTCTGCTTGCCCCCCTGGGCTTGAACGAGCGGCTGGTACGCACCAGCGTCTACCGCCTCGCCCGCGAGGGCTGGCTTAACGCGGAGCCCGACGGCAGGCGGAGCCTGTATCGCTTGACCGCGCACGGCCGGTCGCGCTTCGAGCACGCCTACCGGCGCATCTATGCACCGCCGGCAAGCGACTGGGACGGCAGCTGGGCGATCGTGCTCGCGCCGGCGGCTTTGCTCAGCGCCGCCGAGCGGCGCGAGCTGCGCAAGGAGCTCGGCTGGGAAGGTTTTGGTGGCCTCGCGCCCGGCGTCTTCGTACGGCCCGCGGCCGCGGCGACGCCTAGCGCCGTGGCCGCCGTCCTGGATGAACTCGGCTTGGCGGAGCGCGTCTCGGTCGTCTCCGGGCGGGATGCGCCAGGGACCCTGGCGCGCTCGCTGCAGGCCTACCGACGCAACTGCTGGGACCTCACCGGGATTGCCGCGGAGTACCGCCGTTTCGTCGCCCGGTTCGAGACGGTCAGCGGCAACTTCGGCCGGGATGGCAGCGTCGATCCGGAGCGCTCTTTTGTTGTTCGCAGCCTCCTCATCCACGCTTTTCGTCGCGTCACCCTGCACGACCCGCAACTGCCGCCGGCGCTGTTGCCGCCGCGCTGGCCGGCCGCAGCAGCCTATGCCCTCTGCCGCGATTTCTACTGCCTGACGCAGAAAAGCGCGGAGCAGCATCTGCAGGCGACGCTCACCACCCAGGGGGGGACGCTCCCGCCCGCCGCCGCCTATTTCTATGCCCGCTTTGGAGGGCTCAAGAGCGCTTGAGGCGGTGCGTTCCCGAGAGAAGCCTCACGCGGGAGGAAGAATCTCGCCCCGGACCTCGCCGAAGCCGACCCGGTAACCGTCGCCCTGGCAGCATCCGGTGATGATCACTTCGTCGCCGTCTTCCAGGAAGGACCGGGTAATTGCACCGGTTAAGTGAAGCGGTCGCTGTCCGTTCCATGCGAGTTCGAGCAGGCTTCCCCAAGAGCCCTCGGCGCTGCCGCTGACGGTGCCCGAACCCAACAGATCGCCCACGCGCAGGTTGCAGCCGGAGACGGTGTGGTGCGCGACCTGCTGCGCCATGCTCCAATACAGATGGCGCAGGTTGGTGCGACAGATGGTCGTGCTTTCTCCACCCCGCGGCTTGAGCGCGACTTCGAGCGCGATGTCGAATGCGTGCCGTCCCGATTGTGTCAGGTAGGGCAACGGTTGCGGCTCCTGTGCCGGGCCCGCAACACGGAACGGCTCGAGCGCATCCATGGTCACGATCCAGGGTGAAATCGACGTGGCGAAGGTCTTGCTGTTGAACGGCCCGAGCGGCACATATTCCCATTGCTGGATGTCGCGCGCGCTCCAGTCGTTCATGAGCACGAGACCGAACAGATGCTCTTCCGCGCCGGTGATCGGAATCGGTTTGCCGAGCGCGTTGGCCGCACCGACAACGCACGCGGTCTCGAGCTCGAAGTCGAGCTTGCGCGACGCCCCGAAGATCGGCTGCTCCGCGTCGGGCAGCTTGAGCTGGCCCTGCGGCCGGTGCAACGCCGTGCCGCTGACCACGACCGAGCTCGCCCGGCCGTTATAGGCGATGGGCATGTGCACCCAGTTCGGCAACAACGCGTTCTTTGGATCGCGGAACATCGAGCCGACGTGGGTGGCGTGCTCCTTCGAGGAATAGAAGTCGGTGTAGCCGCCGATGGCTACGGGGAGCTGCAACCGCGCCTTGGCCAGTGGCAGCAGGGCCCGGGCGCGCAGCGACGCCGCGTCGCGCAGCTCGGCATGATCCTCGCGCAGCAACAGGCCAATGCGCGCCCGCGCCGCGGTCCATGCCGGACGGCCAAGCGCGATGAAATCGTTAAGCGTCGTGCGATCGAACACGCGCCGCCCGTGCGGTGCGATCGCCAACATGCCGGCATCTTCCAGCGCCGCGAGGTCGAGCACACACTCGCCGATAGCGACCCCGGCGCGCGGGTGCGGGTCGTCCGCGGTGGTGAAGATGCCGTAGGGAAGGTTTTGCCACGAAAAATGCGAATCGGTGGCGACCTCGACAAATGAACGCGCGGAAGCGCCCCGTGCGGCCATCAGCGCTTGCCGGTGAAGTGCTTGGCGAGCCCCTGCCAACAGGCGAGGTAGTCCGACTGCCGTTGCGGCGCGTCGAGGGCAAAGCGCGTCGGCCGGATGACGTAGCGGCTCTCGAGCATGAAAGCGAGCGTCGCTTCGATTTTGTGCGGCGTAAGCGCAGCTTTGCTCGCCTGTTCGAAGGTCGCTGCGTCGGGCCCGTGCCCGGACATGCAATTGTGCAGGCTCGCCCCGCCCGGCAGAAAGCCCTCTGCCTTGGCGTCGTAAACGCCGTGAATGAGGCCCATGAACTCGCTCATCACGTTGCGATGGAACCACGGCGGCCGGAACGAGTGCTCGGAAACCGTCCAGCGTGGCGGAAAGATCACGAAGTCGAGGTTCGCGGTTCCCGGCGTGTCCGAGGGCGAGGTCAACACCGTGAAGATCGACGGATCGGGATGGTCGAAGCTCACGCTGTTGATGGCGTTGAAGCGCGCGAGGTCGTACTTGTACGGCACGTTGTTGCCGTGCCAGGCGACGACATCGAGCGGCGAATGATCGATGGACGCGCCCCACAGCCCGCCACCGAATTTGGCGACCAGTTCGAAGGGTCCCTCGCGATCCTCGAACGCGGCCTCGGGCGCAAGAAAATCGCGCGCGTTGGCAAGGCCATTGGCGCCGATCGGCCCCAACTCGGGCAGACGCAGCGGGGCGCCATAGTTCTCGCCCACGTAACCGCGCGCCTCGGCGTCGACGAGCAGCACCTGGAAGCGCGCGCCGCGCGGGATGAGCGCGATCTCGCCCGGGGCGACGTCGAGAGGGCCGAATTCGGTGGCCAGCCGCAGCGCACCCTGCTGCGGGATAAACAGCAGCTCGCCATCGGCATCGTAGAAGTAGCGCTGGTGCATCGAGCGGTTGGCACCATAGAGGTGGATACCGACGCCGCACTGCAGCGCCACGTCGCCGTTGCCGCACATCGTAATCAGGCCGTCGATGAAGTCGGTTGGCGCGGACGGCAACGGCAGCGGATTCCAGCGTAACGGCGTTGGCGCTGGCGCTTCCGCAAACGGCGCGCTGCGGAAGAAGGGCGCATCGAGGGCGTGGAAGGCGCCGTGCGCGAGCGCCGGGCGCAGACGATACAGCCACGAGCGGCGATTGGCATGACGGGGCGCCGTGAATGCGGTACCCGAGAATTGCTCGGCGTAGAGGCCGTAGGCTACGCGTTGCGGCGAATTCTGCCCCTGCGGCAACGCGCCAGGCAGCGCTTCGCTGGCGAACTCGCTGCCGAAACCGGACTGGTAGCGAAGCGGCGCCCGGGTCGCGTCGGAATCGGGGCGGCCGGCGCCGCGCCCGTTGCCAGTGGCGCTATCCATCAGCGGCATTCCCGTTCAGCACCCGCGCCGGTGGCCTGGGTCGCGCGCGTCAGCGGCCGACCAGCCGGATTCATCGTCATCGTCGTCATCTTCCTCCGACCAGCCTTCGTCCTCATCCGGATCGATGTTGCCGCCGCCCGACCCTCGATCGTTATCGTCCTTCTCGTCATCGTCCTCGTCCTCGTCGTCGACGGCTGGCGTCGGCTGGGGTGTGTGGGCGATCCTGGCCGCGGGCGGCAAAAGCGTCCACGCACGGGCGTCAGTCGCGGCGTCGAGTGCAGTCATGGTCAGCGCGTTCATGATCGCACAGAATGCGCGAGCCTCTTGCGGCGCCCGCCTAACGCTTGGGGCTCAACGCGTCCAGCCGGCGCTTGAGCTCGGCGGAGGCAAGCGAGGTCTCGTAGTCGCCGCGCGCCTGCGCTGCGGCGACGTCGCCGGCGGCAATGGCATTGAGCTGCCGCTTCATCGATTGCACGACCGAAGGCTCGCACTGCGCGATGGCGGCAAGGGTGTCGGCGAGGGTGCGCTCCAGGCGCCCCCGCGGCACGAGTTCGGTCAGGAAACCGATGCGCAGCATTTCTTCGGCGCGCAGCGTCTGCCCGGTGAGAAAGATGCGCTTGGCCTGCGCCGCGCCGAGCGCGCCCACGTAGCGACGCAGGCCACCGGGATAATAGTGCAGGCCAAAGCGCGCCGCCGGCATGAACATGCGCGTGCCGGTCACGCCGATGCGCCAATCGCAGCAAAGTGCCAGGTCGGTTGCGCCGCCGTAGACACCGCCGTGCAGCACGGCGATGGTCGGTAGCGCAAATTGTTCGACCCCGTCGAGCAGGTCCTCGAAGTCGCGATCGAGACGCTCGCGGATTGCGCCGAGCGTGAAGCCGGAGCTAAAGGTCTTGTCGCCGGCACCGCGAAAGACGACCGCGCGCACCTCGGACAACGTGGCGACCTGCCCGAGGTGCGCGCGCAGCACCGCGATATCGTCCGGATCGATGCGGTTGTGCTCGGCCGGGCGCTCGAAGCGGATCGTGGCGACGCCGCCGGCTACGGTGAGGCTGGGCGGACCGTCGGCCATCAATGGCGTGTCCCGGTGTAGCGGCGCCCTTCGCCATGAGGCTGCGCGCTGCAGTGTGATCGTTGCCGTGCCATGGGAGTGCCATTGAACCGCAAGAGCGGGCGTGCCGTCACGCGGCGCGCGACGCGCCCAGGCGGCGGCGCAGTGGTTTAGAAAAACCATGAAACAGGGAGGGTTGGCGATTTATGCCCCCCTGCGGCATGCCGGGCGGAGGCTCGCGTGAAGCTTCGGTAAACGCGCGCCGCCCGGTTATAAGCGTCCGTCCTGGCACTTCTATCGCCTGCGGTCCCGGCTTGCCGCGCGCGCAGGTGGCTTCGCCGATTCGCCCTGCGCCCAAGCTGGCACGACCCTTGCTACCTGTAGGACAAGGGCGAAGGCCTAAATCTTCTCCCCGGTAACTCATCAACTTAACCTGGTTAGCTGTAACGCTTTCTTATTACCGGGTGGTAAGTTACTGAAAATTGGCTATATTTTCTATCATGTATAACATTAGAGAAGGAATCTAGATCATGAACACGATGAAGCGCAGCAAGATTGCGAACGCACTTGTCCTGGCGTCTCTCCTTACAGCCGCAACACTGGTATTGGCCGGCCCGGCTCATGCCGGCAGCACGACTTCGAATCTAGCGGTCACGGCCAGCATCGCGGCCAATTGCACCATCAGCACCACGGCGGTCGCCTTTGGCCCCTACGACCCGGTCGTCGCCAATGCGAGCACCGCGCTCAATGCTACGGGAACGGTCATTATCGGCTGCACCAAGGGTTCCGCGCCGGCGATCACCCTGGGTCTGGGGTCGAACGCCGTCGGCAGCCAGCGCAACATGCTCAACGGCAGCAACACCGACGTGCTGGGCTATCAACTCTACCAGCCGACCAGTACCGCATTGCCTTCGACCTGTACTTTCCCCGGCACCACGGTCTGGGGAACGACCGGATCGAACATCTTCACGCCGACGGTACCGGCGAGCAAGGCGACGCGCACCTACAGCATCTGCGGCACAGTTACCGCCGGTCAGGATGTAAGCGTCGGATCGTACAGCGACACCGTCGTCGCAACGGTCAACTTCTAGGCCCGCGGGCGCGATGGATGCGCCCGCCGCCGGTGGCAGGGGGTCTGCAGGACCCCTGCAACGTTTCCCAGAGGGAAGGTGCCGCTACAGCCGTACGCTGTCGCGGTGGTCCTCGGGAGACGGGCCTGCCATGACCTTTGCTTCCAACCGACATAAACCAACGCGACTCCGGACCCTGGGATCCGGCGTGGCGGCGCTCGCGCTCGCGCTCGCGGTGGTCGCGCCGCCGCGTGCGGTGGGCACGACCACCACCGGGGCCAATGCAACGGCGGTGCTCGGTGTGAGTGCGACGATTAATTCCAACTGCACGATCAGCGCCAGCGCAGTCAGTTTCGGCAGTTACCAGTCGCTTCAGGCCAATGCGACCGTCCCACTCAATGCCGCGGGATCGCTCAGCATCGCCTGCACCAAAGGCTCGGTGCCCAGGATCACCCTCGATCTGGGCCAGAACCCCAGCGGCGGAAGACGGCAAATGGCGCTCGCCGCCACCAGGAGCCCCGGGTCGGACCGACTCTACTACGAACTCTACCAGCCGCCCGATGCCACGCCCGGCAGCGGGTGCAGTTTCCCGGCCCACGTGGCCTGGGGCCCAACCGCGGCGCAGACCTTCGTTCCGAGGCCGCCGGCCAACCGGGCGATGCGTACCTACAGCGTCTGCGGGACGATTCCCCCCGGGCAGGGCGTGAGCATGGGTTCCTACGCCGACACGGTTGTGGCGACGGTAAACTTCTGACGTTATCCACCGACGCGGCGCACGATGGCTGCCCTTACCAATGAAACCGACCGTCACCATCGCCCGCAGCACTGCCTGGAGCGCCCTCGCCCTGTGGCTCGTCGCCGCCAACGTCACCGCCGGCTCGTTCCAGGTCAACCCCATTCGCATCGAGCTTGCGAAAGGGGCGACGACGGCTGCCATGACGGTACACAACGACGGCGATGACGCCGTCGTCATTCAGGCCAGCGTGTTGAGCTGGTCGCAAGACGAGTCCGGCCAGGATGTCTATGCGCCGACCAACGAGGCGCTGGTGACGCCGCCGATCATGACCATTCTTCCCGGCGGTGAGCAGATCGTGCGCATCGGGATGCGGCGGCCGCCCGACCCGCAACGCGAACTCACCTATCGACTCTATCTGGCGGAGGTACCCCCGCCGCCGAAGCCCGGGTTCACCGGTTTGCAGGTCGCGCTGCGCGTCGGGGTGCCGGTATTCGTGCTGCCGCCGGTGCCGGCTATCCGTCGCCTCGAATGGTCCGCCCAGATCGCCGCGGATGGCGCGATCCGTCTCGGCGCGCAAAACACCGGCAATGCGCACGTGCAGGTCACCGACTTCGAGCTCGGTGCGCCGGGATCGGCCGAGCCGTTCGCGCAGCAAACGGCGCTTAGCTATGTACTGGCTGGACAACACCACGTGTGGACCTTGCCCGTGCCTGCGGACCGCGTGAAGGCGGTCAGCACCTTCCGCCTCAAGGCTTTTACCGATGCCGGCGAGATCGACACCCCGGTCAACGTCGAGCGCTAGGCACGCCGCCCTGTGGGCCTTCCTTATGCTCGCTGCCACCGGCCCTGCCAACGCCCAGTCCAGCGCGACGGAGCGAGCTCCGTCGCTGCTGCCGGCGCTGCTTGCGCCGGATGCGAAGGACGAAGAGCTGCTGCTCCAGGTTGACCTCAATGCGCAGGGTCTCGACGACACGGTGCTGGTGCTGCGCGACCGCGACGGCAAGATTGCCGTTCCCGTCGACAGCCTCGATCGCTGGCGCCTGCGACGGCCGGACGTCGTGCCGCGCTTCCACGATGGCAAGCCGTACTATCCGCTCGACGCCATTGCCGGGGTGACCTACACCTACGACGCGTCGAAGCAACGCCTCACGATCTCTGCCCCGCCGCGCGCCTTCACCAACACCGATTTTGCCAACGCGGCGGTGCCCTATCCCGCCCCCACCCCTTCGCAGCTTGGGGGATTCTTCAACTACAACCTGTTCGCCTCGCGTGCCTCGGCGGAATCGCAGTTCGCGGGGCAGTTCGAGGCCGGTGTGTTCAGCTCCTACGGCGTGCTCACCAGCGGGTTGCTGGCGCAGGAAAACGCCGGGGTCCGGAGCAGCGTGCGCCTGGGCACGACTTGGACGAGCGATTTTCCGGAACAGCTGACAACGCTGCATGTGGGCGATGCGATCAACGTGCCCGGTGCGTGGGGTCGCGCGGTGCAATTCGGCGGCATCCAATACGGCACCAATTTTGCGACCCAGCCCGGCTACATCAGCTTTCCTTCGCTCGCCGCCAATGGCCAGGCGGCGCTGCCCTCGACGGTCGATGTGTTCGTCAACAACGCCCTGGTCGCGCAACGGCCGGTCCCGCCCGGCCCGTTTTCGATCACCAACATTCCGACCGTCAACGGCAACGGCGATGTGCAGCTCGTCGTCCGCGACCTGTTCGGGCGCGAGCAAGTCATTTCGCAGTCGTTCTATGCCAGCGTCAATCTGCTCAAGGAAGGACTCGACGATTATTCGTACGAGGTCGGCTTCGAGCGCCAGAACTTCGGCATCGCCAGCTCGGACTACGGACCGGCGATCGCGAGCGCAACCTACAGTCGCGGCCTGACCGATCAGCTGACCGGCCAGTTGCACGGCGAGCTCATGCCCGGGGTGGCCGACGGCGGCGTGTCCGCGAACTACCTGATCAACGAAATCGGCGTGGCCAGCGCCAGCGCGGCGGCGAGCGGGGGCGAGAGCGGTGGCGGCGTGCTCGGCGGCATCGGCTTCCAACGACAAACCAGCCAGCTCAGCGTCAATGCGCAGGCGCAATGGACCAGCACCGGGTTTCGCGAGATTGGCGTCACGCCACAGGCGCCGCTGCCACTGCGCCAGCTGAGCGGCTCCATCGGCTATCAAATGAACCAGTTCGGCAGCACCAACATCACCTATGTCGCCCAGGATTTTCGCACCCAGCCCAACATCCATGTCCTGTCGCTCGGCTATACCGTCGGCCTTGGGCGCTGGGCTTTCATGAGCCTGACGGCGGCGAAGACCTATGGCGCAACCGGCGGCATCGCCTTTGGCGCGACCATTTCCATCCCTATCGACGACCGCACGCTGGCCGGGATCACCTACAACGGCTCGCGCAGTCCAACCCAGGGCAACAGCAGCGATACCAGCCTGAGCCTGCAACGGAGCCTCCCGATGGGCGAAGGTTACGGCTATCGTATCGTCGGCCACGCGGACGGTGATATCCAGGCCAGCGGGTCATACCAGAATGATATCGGGACCTACACGGTGAATGCAGCGCGCTTCCAGGGCGCCACCTCCGGCCAGGTGAACATCCTGGGCGGTATTGGCATCGTCGGCGACCACCCCTTCCTAAGCCGCCAGATCACCGACAGCTTCGGGGTGGTTCGGGTTGCGGATTACCCCAATGTCACGGTCCTGCAGGACAATCAGCCGGTGGGTCGCACCGACGCGGACGGTTACGCCGTGTTGCCGAACTTGCGCGCCTACGATATCAACCGGGTGTCGATCGACCAGCAGGATCTGCCGCTCGATGCCCAGGTCGACAGGCTCAAGATCGAATCCGTCCCCTACTATCGCAGCGGCCTGTTGTTCGACTTCCCGGTGCGCCGGTCGCATGGCGCGACTTTGCACATCCGGCTCGACGACGGCGGCCCGATGCCGTCGGGCGGCATCGTCCAAGTCGTCGGCCGCGATGAGGACTTTCCGGTGGCGCTCAACGGCGAGGCATACCTCACCGGCCTCGAGCAGCAGAACCGCCTGCGCGCGACCTGGAAGGGACATAGTTGCGACTTCGAAGCGCCGTTCCCGCCGTCGGTCGAACCGCTGCCGGACCTCGGCACCTTCGTCTGTCATGGTGTCGGGCGATGAACCGCGCCGCGCAGCTTGTAGCAAACCCTCGCGACCGCCCGCCGCTTCGCCGTGCCGCAAGGGCCGTTGTCGCGCTGGCGTTGGGCCTGCTGTCGACGAGCGCCCTCGCCGCATTCACCTGCTCCGCGTCCACCGCGGGGCTAGCCTTTGGTGCGTACGACGTCTTCGGCGCGGCCGCTACGAACGGCAACGCCACGGTGGCGATCACCTGCACCTTGATACCGCCCGCAGTCGACGGCAATGTCAGCTACGCGGTAAGCCTGTCGGCGGGGCACAGCAACAGCTTCGTCCAGCGGCAAATGTTCACCGGCGCGAACCTTCTGGGCTACAACATTTATACCGCCAACACTTTCGCGGTGGTGTGGGGCGATGGCACGGGGAGTACCACGACGGAGACCGGAACCATGAAGCTCTTCGTGATCATCAACCCAACCCAGACCGTGAACCTGACGGCCTACGGGCGGATTCCGGCGCTGCAGGACGTCGCCGTCGGCAGCTACAGCGACAACATCACGGTCACCGTCAACTTCTGACCGGTAACTCTAGAGGGGGCGAACGTTGAGCGCGAGCGGCCAGGGGTAATTTCCCGGCTGAACTTGCGCGGTCAGGATGAAGCGGAAGGAAAGATGCAGCGGCATGTCACGGCCGTGGGAACCGCGCTTGATGATTGCCCCACCCTCAGGTCCGAGATCGGCGCTGCCGTCGCTCGAGCTGACCCTGACGGAGCGGAATATCGGCAGCCGGCTGAAGAAGTCCACAACGTAGCCGACCGGGTTGTTGGATGTGACCCGCCACTGCGACGCCGCCGGGGCGTCGACGTAGCCGCGGGCGACATCCTCGGCGGTGATCGTGATCTCGGCCGGTTGCGTCACAAGCTGGGCGACCGTCTGCGCCGGTACATACGCGGTGACCGCGATCTGACTGCGTACCGCGGCGGCGTCGACGTGCGGCGCGATGCTCGTTGCCGCGAGCGTCGTGAATGCGCCGAAGACGATACGGCGCTGGATGCGCAGCGCTCGACTGACCACGGCTCGTTGCACAAAGCCCGCCTTGATGAGTTCCTCGCCCAAGCGGCGACCGCTGGTCCTCTGCCGGTCGAGCGCGATGGCGAGTTGCTGCGGCGTGATCTTACCCTGCGCGACCAGGATCTCGCCAAGCCTCGGGGGCTCTTTCGGGGCGCTCCGCCCAAGGGCCGCCGGGTCGGCGCAGCCGGTCGCGTTGGGCGCAGGTTGGGCGCGAAGCTGACGTTTATTGTTCATGGCGGGGCCTAACCTGGATTCTTGGGACGATCCCAAGCTGCACGCAAGAGCCATGCCCAACGCGGGCAACGCTTACGCCTTTGTTCAGTTCTCGAAAAAACCCCGCCCTGCGGCGGCGAGTCTGACGAGCGCCTGGGATGGGGTCCAATAGGCGGCGCCGAAGCGTGTTTGCAGCGCCTCGATGCGCTCCACCACACGCGCGAGGCCCAGGCGGTCGGCGTAGAACAGGGGGCCGCCGCGAACGCGGGGGAAGCCGTAACCGGTGAGCCACACAACGTCGATGTCCGAGGCGCGGGCAACCACCCCTTCGTCGAGAATTTTCGCCGCCTCGTTGATCATCCCGAGCAGACAGCGCTCGACAATTTCCGCCGGCGCGATAGCGCGACGCACGATGCCGCGGGCGCGGGCATGCTCGATGAGCATTGATTCGATCACCGCATCGCTCTGCGGTCGGCGGTCGCCTTCGGCATAGCGGTACCAACCGGAGCCGGTCTTTTGCCCGAGGCGGTTATCGGCGATCAATTGCTCGAGCAGATCGCAATCGCGTCCGCCGAGCTCGCGCAGCTGATGCCGCAGGTTGGCATTGCGAGCGCCAATATCGAGCCCCGCCAGATCGCTGACGGCGAACGGACCCATGGCAAAGCCGAAATCGACCAGCGCCGCGTCGACCTGCTGCGGCAATGCGCCTTCCTCGAGCATGAACAGGCACTCGCGCGTGCGGATAAGCAACATGCGGTTGCCGACAAAGCCGTCCTTGCCGTGGCAGAGGACGCCGACTTTCTTCAATCGCTTGACCAGCGCAACGCCGGTTGCTAGCGCGGCATCGGACGAGACATCGGTGCGCACGATTTCGACCAAGCGCATCACGTGTGCCGGACTGAAGAAATGCAATCCGATAACCTCCTGAGGCCGGCTTGTGAAGGCCGCGATCTCGGCCACGTCCAGATACGAGGTGTTGGTGGCGAGGAGCGCCCCGGGCTTGGCCAGGGCGTCGATCCGGGCGAACACCTCGCGCTTGACGCCCAGGTCTTCGAACACCGCCTCGATCACCACGTCCGCCTCGGCGATCGCTTCGATGCCGGTTGCGGCGCGAAGGCGAGAGAGGATGGACGGCACGTTCGCTGCCGCGACCCGCCCTTTGGCCGCAGCCTCCTTGTAGTGCGTGGCCAGTCGCTGCTCCGCGCGCGCGAGCGCCGGCTCGGCGGCTTCGATCAGCGTTACCTCCATGCCGGCATCGAGCAAGGCGATGGCAATGCCCTGCCCCATGGTGCCCGCGCCGATAACTGCCGCGCGCTGCAGCGCGCGCGGCGTCGCCGCGCGCACGTCAGGCGGCAGTTTGGCGGCTTCGCGTTCGGCGAAGAACGCGTGCCGCAGCGCCTTTGCCTCCGGCGTGTCGCGCAGGGCGAGGAAATCGGCGCGCGCGCGCGCTACCGCATCGGCAAACGGCATGTCGATCGCGCGCCGGACCGCGGCGACGATTTTCTCCGGCGCCGGTTCGCCGCGACGCTTGCGCGCGGCCTCCTCGTAGCGCTCGAAGATTTCCGGGACGGCGTCGGGCAGAGGTCGGTTGGAGCTGCGCCTCGGTGCGGGCTCCGCGCTCGCGATCCGGCGCGCATAGGCCACTGCGGCGGCGCCTAAGTCGTCGGCGACGACCTCGTCGACGAAGCCATTGACTTCCGCCGATTCGACCGCGCGCGGCTTGCCGTCGAGCATCATCGCCAACGCCGCATCGAAACCGACCAGGCGCGGCAACAGCTGTGTGCCGCCCGCGCCAGGCAAGAGTCCGAGATTGACCTCGGGCACGCCGATGCGCGTGCCGCTTGCGGCAATACGGTAGTGGCAACCGGCGGCGAGCTCGCAACCGCCGCCGAGCGCGCTGCCGTGGAGGGCCGCGATCACCGGTTTCGGCGCGTCACCAAAGCGTTGGATCACGTCGGTCAAATGCGGCGGCTGCGGCGCCAGGTCGAACTCGCGGATGTCAGCGCCGGCGCAGAACAAAGGACCGGCGCCGGCGAGGACGATCGCGCGTATGGCGTCGTCCCCCGCCGCCTCGTCGAGCGCGGCGACGAGCGCCGCGCGCACATCCCGCGACAGGGCGTTAACCGGCGGATGGTCGATGGTGATCACGGCGATGGCGCCGTCACGAGCCAGCGTCACCACGGGAGACTCGGCAGACAAGGTCGTCGAATCCGTGACGCGCTAGCGGCCGCAGGCGCGCGCAACGGCGTGCGCGGGCACGAATCGGCGCCGCGCGACTGTCCTCGCGCGGGGTACTTGGGTCTGGAGTAAGTGGGGTACCGCGGACACGCTGTTCTCCGGGCGGGGTGCGGATGGGCGTGCAATCCACCGCCGCTCCGACGCTATACTAACAGCTACCTGGCCCGGCGTTGCCGGACCCTGGCGCGCACAACACAACACCGCCGTTCGGCACTGGATTGCCTTTTATTTCGGCAACGAAATCTCCGTGAGCAACGCTCAGAGCGGGCCTCTGTCCGGTCTCCGGGTGGTCGAGTTCGCCGCCATCGGTCCGGTACCGTTTGCCGCCATGTTGTTCGCCGATATGGGCGCGGACGTGGTGCGCATCGCCCGGCCGGATGCGCCACGCGTAGACAAACGCGACCTGGTCGAGCGCGGCCGGCGCATGGTTTATCTCGATCTCAAGTCCGGTGTCGGCCTGGAGGGCGCGTTCGCGCTTGTCGACCGGGCCGATGCGCTGCTCGAAGGCTTTCGCCCCGGCGTCATGGAGCGCCTGGGCATCGGCCCCGACGAGGTCCTGCGGCGCAATCCGCGGCTGGTATACGGGCGCATGACCGGCTGGGGCCAGACCGGGCCACTCGCATCGACGGCCGGCCACGACATCAACTACATTGCGCTTGCCGGCGCGCTGCATGCCATCGGCGAGGCCGGTGCGGCACCCGTGCCA
>Ga0302324_100007277_pt1 | contig 23591 bp, 14 predicted proteins | sample Palsa_T0_1_FD_201949 | JGI IMG/M metagenome (GOLD analysis project Ga0302324, IMG submission 201949) | Peat permafrost microbial communities from Stordalen Mire near Abisko, Sweden - Palsa_T0_1 | ecosystem: Environmental > Terrestrial > Soil > Palsa > Peat permafrost | place: Sweden: Abisko... | reverse complement strand
CGAGCAGGTTGCCGTGATACATCGTCTGCATCGACGTCATACCGCCCATGCCGGTGCCCTGGGTGCTGGCCACCAGGCCCGGGTGCACCCATCGCATCACCTCGGTCGGGGTGAAGCCCGACGACAGGAACGCGTCGACGGTCGCGACGATGTTCCACAGCGCCACCCGGTCGACCGCGGTGGCCATGTCCGGACTGATGCCGTACACCGTCGGGTCGAAGCCGGTGGGGATCTGCGCACCGACGGTCCGCGACAGCTTGGTCTTGCGCGGCACCCGAATCTCGGTGCCCGCTTTGCGGGTAACCTGCCAGTCGCTGGAATCGGGGGCCGGTCGGACCACCGTGTGCTCGCCGTCGGACTCGGCGAAGGCGCGAGCCTCGGCCTCCGAGGAGACGACGAACGTGAAGTCCTTGTCCAGGAACACGCTCACCAGCAGCGGCGAGGCGTGATCGGGGTCGATCGCGCCGTCGTCGACGAACTCGCGGATCCCGACCCGTTCCACGACGACGTCGTGGTAGCGCTCGACCAGCTCGGCCTCGTCGACCAGATCGCCGGATTCGGTGTCATACCAACCGGGTTGGGGGTCGTCTTCCCACTTGATCAACCCGGTGGTCCAAGCCAGCTCGAGCACGCCGGCGGCCGAAAGTTCGTTGTCGACCTCCATCTCGAAACGGGTCCGCGACGAGCCGTACGGGCCGAGTTCGGCGCCACCGACAATGACCACCAAGTCGGACGGGTCGAGGTCGAGATCGCCCCACACCGGCGGCGGTGCCGGACTGAAACCGCGCGGCGGCGAAGGCAGCGCGGCGATGGTCCCCTCGGCTGCGTCGTCGTCGGTCGTGGCTTCCGAGGTGACCTCTGCGCGGGCCTTGGCAGCCAGCTCAGCCATATCCAGGTCCACGTCGCCGAGCCCACCGGTGAAGTCGACCTTGATCGGCGCGACGGCCGCCGCCGCTTTCGAGTCGATGCCGCAGAGCCCGAGCAGCATCGCAGCCATCTCTTCGGTGGAATACGTTGTCACACCGGCTTCTTCGACGGCGGTGACGATCGCGTCGTTGTGTCCCATCAGCCCGGTGCCACGGGTCCAACCGATCAGCGCGTGGGCGAGGCTGACTCGCTGCGCCCACGACGACTCGGCACTCCAGCGGGTCACCACGGCATCCAGCGCCGACTTGGCTTCACCGTAAGCGCCGTCGCCGCCGAACATTCCGCGGTTCGGCGAGCCGGGCAGCACCACGTGCAACCGCGACGCGATATCCCGTTCGGCGCCGATCTTGGACAGGCCGCCGATCAGCCGCTGCACCGCCCACAGCAATACCTTCATTTCCATCTCCGAGCGCGAACCGGCCTCGGACAGGTCGCCGACTACGCGCGGCGCCGCGAACGGGAACAGCAGAGTGGGAGTCTGGGCGTCCTTGATGTGAATCGACTGCGGCCCAAGGCTTTCGTTCTGCTCACTGCCGACCCAGTCGGCGAGCGCGTCGATGTCGGAGTACGACGCCATGTTGGCCGCCACAACCCAGAGTGACGCACCGAAGCGGGCGTGATCACGGTAGAGGTTGCGGTAGAAGGCCAACCGCTCGTCGTCGAGCTTCGACGTCGTCGCGATGACGGTGGCACCACCGTCGAGCAGCTTCGCGACCACCGATGCGGCGATCGAGCCTTTCGACGCGCCGGTCACCACTGCGACCTCGTGGCTGAAGTGGCCGGCGTCCGGGTTCTCGGCGCCGGCGGCGATCCGGCCGTACAGCGAAGCGTGAATCTGCTTGCCTGCCGCCAACGCCCGGCCCTGCCACCAGGTCGCTTGAGTGGCGACCACGTGGCCGGCGCCCTCGAAGCGCTCCGACAGCCGTGCCCAGTCGGCGTTGGCCTCGTCCTCGTCGATGAGCCACAGCTTGACCAGGTCTTCGCGAGCGCTGGCCCAACGGTCGTCGAACACCACGGCCTTCTTGCCGTCGAACACCGGCGCGACCAGTCGGGGCCAGTCGGCGCCGAGTTCGGCGGTGACCAGATCGATCAGGTCGGCGTCGGTGGAGGCAATCGGCGCGCTGACCGGGTCATCCAAGCCGAGCTGACCCAGCACCAAGCGGGCCGCTGACGCGAGCACGCCGTCACGGCCGGTGATCTGGTCGGTGAACTCACTCAGCGCAGCCGCGTCGACGGTCGCACCGCCGCCACCGCCGGTGGACGGCAGCGCCACCGCGACTCCGCGGCGGGCGGCCACCGCCGCGACCGCGGCGTCGATGACGCGGTCCACGGCGGCGGAGTCAGCCAGAGCCCCCTCGTTCAGATTGCCCATCGCACCGCCACGAACACTGGTGCCCTCGCGGGTGCCGAGCGCGACCTCGACCGTGACGTGCTTGACCCATCCTTCGCCGAGCTCCCAGGTCTTCGTGACCCGTTCGGCGATCGCCGCGGGACGCTTGCCGGACGGCCCCAGCACGGTGCGCAACTGGTCGTTGATCGCGTCGGAAAGCACTGGGCCATAAGGCTTGTAAGTACGGGCCAGCTTGGTGACCTGCGCGCGCAGTCCGGTCAGGTCAGCCTCGGCGGCACCGTCGATGGCGCCCAGGTTCAGCTCGGAACCGAGGTCAACCAGCAACTGGTTTCGCCGCGACGAGGCGCCGTCGGTGATGGACTCGATGGAGTCGAGTGGTTCGATCTGGTCGATCCGCATCTTGGCCGACAACGCGATCAGCGCGAGGGTCGCGTCGGCGGCATCGAAGGTGATGTTGTCGGGTCGTGGAGCACCCGACGGAGCTGCGGCGGGAGCCGCAGCGACGGCGGGTGCGACATTGGGTGTGAGTGCACCGTCCGACGCGTCAGCGTCGGAATCCGGAGCCTCTTCGAGCATGTCATCGGGCTCGGGGTCGGTGTCGGTGGCGAACAGAACCGCGGCGTCGCGCTCGGCGTTGAGCACTTCCACTGTGCTGTGGGCATATTCGGGCAGCTTGAGTGTGTTGGTCGCCAGACCCGCCACTGTCGGCGCCGACTTCACGCCGATCTCGACGAACCGCTCCACGCCAAGGCCACCCGCAGCCTCCTCGGTGAACAGCAGGTCCTGGGTTTCGATCCAGCGCACCGGGCTGGCGAACTGCCAGGCCAACAGCTCGATGAAGACCATGCGCGCCATGTCGCTCGGCCGTTCGGCAAGCCAGGTGTCGTAGTCGGCGAGGATCTCGTCGAGCGGTTCGGCCGGCACCAGGTCGCGGATTTCCTGGATGAAGTCGCGGTCGAGGCTGAACGGGCGCGGCACGAGGTTGGGCACGTAACGCCCGATGAGCAGATCGGGATCCTTGCCGCGCGGCATGACCCGCTGCAGCGAACGGCGGAAGTCCGCCACACCGACCCGCAGCACCTCGCTGTGGAACGGCACGTCGATCCCCGGCACCAGGATGAATGAGCGCTTGCCGCCGCTGATTTCGCGACGCCGCTCCACTTCTTCTTCGAGGGCCTCAAGGCCGCGCACTGTGCCGGCGATCGCGTACTGCGCGCCACGCAGGTTGAAGTTGACGATCTGCAGGAACTCGCCGGTGCGCTGCGACACCTCCTCGACAAACGCCGGCACGTCGGCGTCGTCGAGATCGATCTGCGACGGACGGATTGCGGCGAGCCGGTAGTTGGAGCGGCCCAGTTCGTCGCGCGGAACGATGTCATGCATGTTGGACCCACGCTGAAATACCGTCTCCAGCAAGGCTTCCAGACCATAGACGTCGCTGACGCAAGCCAGGGCCGTGTACTCGCCGACGGAATGGCCGCACGCGATCGCGTCCTCGACGAACGCGCCCTGTTCGCGCATCTCGGCAACCTGGGCGGCGGCCACCGTCGCCATCGCAACCTGGGTGAACTGAGTCAGGTACAGCACGCCTTCGGGATGCTGGTAGTGCACCCCGCTGGCGATCAGGCTGGTCGGGTTGTCCCGCACCACATGCAGAATCGAGAAACCCAGCGTTCCGCGGGTGTACTTGTCGGCGTCGTCCCACACCTTGCGGGCGGCCTTGGAACGGGCCCGGACCTCCATGCCCATGCCCTTGTGCTGGATGCCCTGACCCGGGAACGCGTAGGCCGTCTTGGGCGAGGCCAGGCGCGCGGTCGCCGACATCACCAGGTCGGAGCCGATCCGTGCGGCGACCTCCAAAACCTCTGCGCCGCGGTCGATGCCGACCCGGTCGACACGGAAGTCGACCTTGTCGCCGGGCTGCACCATGCCCAGGAAGCGGGCCGTCCAGCCAATCAGCCGGGCCGGCGGGCGAGCCTGGCCGTCGGTGGCCGTAACGACGTGCTGCGCGGCCGCCGACAGCCACATCCCGTGCACGATCGGCGATTCCAGACCGGCCAGCAATGCCGCAGACCGGTCGGTGTGGATCGGGTTGTGGTCACCGGACACCACGGCGAAGGGCCGCATGTCGACCGGCGCGGTCATGGTGACGTCGCGACGCCGACGCCGCGGGGTGTCGGTGGCGTTTTCGGAAACCGCGCCCCCGGCCCGCAGCGGGTCGGTGAGTTCGGCGGCACCGGTGCGGCCACGGATCGCGAACCGCTCCTGCATGGTGGCGAGCACCGAGCGGTCCGCCGCGGCGACCGTCACCGAGATGGGCACGACTCGGCCGACCTCGGTGTCGGTGGCCACCGAAGCCGTTGCGGTGACCGTCAATTCGGCCGGCCCCTTGGGGAGTGCGGCGACCAGGTGAGCGGCATGGTCCAAATGCACCAGGCTCAGCAGGCCTTCCACGACGGGGACGCCTTCGCCGGTGACAGCGGATCCGATCGCCGCGAAGACCGCGGGCCAGCAGCGGCCGACCAGCGCATCGGGCACGGTGGTCAGGGTCGGCGCCAGCGGCTCGCCGAAGACGGCGGTGACGCCGGTGTGGTCGGCCACCCGCTCGGGGTCCCAGTGCACATTCACGGTGGCTGTCCCGTTGTGCACACGCGGCAGCGTCTCCGGGCTCTCGGCACCCGCGGCGATCGCGAGGACCGAACGCATGGCCTCGATCGCATCCTTGGTGCGAATAACCGGCATTCCGCCGTCGATCGTGCTGGCGGGCAGGCTGAATCGAATGTCGATCCACACGCCGGCAATCGGCACACTCAACACAACCTGATCACCGTGGGTCTTCAGGCGGGCCCCGGTGGACGAGTGGGTGGCACGCGGCTCGCGGGAATCTTCGCCGCCGTGGTGTATCTGCCATTCGGCGGGATCGGCGATGCGGTGCACCGGGTTGGTGGCGGTGCGGCCGGCCCACAACACATCTGGCGCATCAAGCACGGTGGCCAGTGGCCCGCGCACATCGCTGCGGTGCTGCCGCCGCGCGGTGACCGCCGTCGGCGTCGCGCCGGTCGAGAGCACGTCGTCGACGGCGGCTTGCTCGAAGCGGTCCAGCAGTTCGCCGACCGGCTCGTCGAGCCGAGTGATTCCGGCGACCGCGGCGGTGCCGGGAATGATGCACACCTGGTCGGCGTCATAGCGGGCGTCGTGGGCCTGCCACAGCGAATCGCTTCGCCACCAGCGGCGTACGTCCTTGTCGATCACCGGCACGAAGTTGACCGGCTTGCCCGGCGTCTTGCACAGCGTGACGAAGAACGGCACGTCGGCGGGGTGCAGCAGCACGATCTCGGCGTCCGGGTAGCGGGCACGCAACGCGCCGATCGCCTCGTCAGGGGTCTCCAGCAGCGCTAAGCCGCCAAACGGCGAAAATGAGGTGTCGATCGTCCCGGAGTCCAGCGGGTCCAGCCGAGCCTCGGTGCGCTGCAGCATCTGGTGGAACCGGTCGCGCCAGGTATCGGCCAGCCAGGGACTGCCCGGCTCGGCGGTGTCGGCAGTGCTGTCGCCGTCGCCGATGGCCAACTCGACGTAGCGCTCCAACCACTGCAGGTAGGTCATCTCGGCGACATCGCCGAAGTAAGGCTTGGCGGTGTCGGCCATCGCGGCGATGATCTCGTCGCGACGCTCGGCGACCGCGTCGGCGTCGCCGGCGACCTCGTCGAGCAGCCGGCCGCAGCGGGAGGCGGTGTTGTCGATCTCATGGATGTCGGCGCCGAGCTGGCTACGTCCAGAAGCCATGCCGCCCTGGGCTTTTCCAGCACCGACCCAGTGATCGGTGCCCTGGATGTCGACCAGCATCTGCTTGACCGACGGCGAGGTGGTGGCCTCGAGCGTCGCCATCGCCGCGGTGCCCACCAAGATGCCGTCGACGGGCATCAGCGGGAAGCCGTAGGACTGCGCCCACCGGCCGGACAGGTATTCCGCCGCCTGCTCGGGGGTGCCGATGCCGCCGCCGACGCAGACGGTGATGTTGGGCCGCGACCGCAGTTCCGAGTAGGTGGCCAGCAGCAGATCATCGAGGTCTTCCCACGAGTGGTGACCGCCGGCGCGCCCGCCCTCGACGTGCATGATGACCGGCCTGGTCGGCGCCTCGGTGGCGATGCGGATGACCGAGCGGATCTGCTCGGCGGTGCCCGGTTTGAACACCACGTTGGTGATGCCGATCTCGTTGAGCTCCTCGATCAGCTCGACGGCCTCTTCGAGTTCGGGGATGCCCGCGCTGATCACCACGCCGTCGATCGCCGCACCGGACTGGCGGGCCTTCTGCACCAACCGTTTTCCGCCGACCTGCAGCTTCCACAGGTACGGGTCCAGGAACAGTGCGTTGAACTGGTAGGTGCGGCCGGGCTCCAGCAGCCCGGCGAGCTCCGCGACGCGGCCGTCGAAGATCGGTTCGGTGACCTGGCCGCCGCCGGCGAGCTCGGCCCAGTGCCCGGCGTTGGCCGCGGCCGCAACGATCTTGGCGTCGACGGTGGTCGGGGTCATGCCCGCCAGCAGAATCGGTGACCGGCCGGTCAGCCGGGTGAACTTCGTAGAGAGCTTGACCCGGCCGTCGGGCAGGCTGACCACCGACGGGGCGTAACTCGCCCAGGGCCGGGCTACCTCGGGAACGGCGCCAACGGTGAACAGGTTGCGCTGACCGCCGCGGGTCGCCGCGGGCACGATCCCGACGCCGAGTCCGCGGATGACGGGGGCGGTCAACCGGGTCAGGATGTCCCCGGGGCCCAGGTCGAGAATCCAGCGCGCGCCGGCCTCGTGGACCCGGATCACCTCGTCGACCCAATCGACGGGCTGGACCAGGATGGCTTCGGCCATCGCGCGGGCCAACCCGACATCGATGCCGACCCGCTGCGCCCAGGCACCGACGATGTCGATGCTGTCGGCGAGCCTCGGCGTGTGGAAGCCCACCTCGACCTGGACCGCGTCGAAGACCGGCGCGAAGACGTCGCCGCCGCGGATCTTGTTCTTCCGGTCGGCTTCTTCCTTCTCCGAGATCTGCTTGCAGTACAGCTCGAAGCGGGTCAGCTGCTCGGGGGTGCCGGTGATGACGACCGAGCGCCGCCCATTGCGGATCGACAGGACGGGCGGCAGCACGGTCCGGACATCTTGGGCGAAGTCCTCGAGCAGCCGGTAGATGCGTTCGGGGCCGGCGTTGCTGACCGACACCATCGGCGAGCGGTCGCCGAGCACCGAGATGCCGCGTCGCCGCGCCACCAGCGTCCCCGCCGCGCCGATCAGTTGCGCCATCGCCAGCAGCTCGATATCGCGCGCCCCTGCCGCTTTCAGAGCCTCGACACCCAAGATGCCCTGCGAGTGTCCGACAACGGCCACCGGCGGGGTCTTGATCAAGTCCATGCCCTGGCGTGCCAGGGTGCGGATCGCGGCGATCTGGGTGAGCAAGACGCCGGGCAGCGACACCGCGGCCGAAGTCAGCTGCTTGGCGGACGGAACCGGATCCTCCGCGGCCAGCGCGCGCACCCAGCGCAGCGGCTCGAAGCCGATCGGCCGCACCACGACAAGCTCGTTGGCGACCGGCTCGAGCAGCAGGTCGACCTCGCCCACCAGCGTCGCGAGTTCCGACTCGATGCCGGCCGAGGACACCAGCTCTTCCAGAGTCTCCAACCAGGCGCCGCCCTGGCCGCCGAATGCGACCGCGTAGGGCTCACCGTCAGTCAGACGATCGACGAGCGCATGGGTGCCATGGCCGGCCTCGGCCGTCCCGTTGTGGTCAGCAGACACCCGATGGTGCTCGTAGATAGTCACGTCTTTATCTCCCTCAAGCGCTCATTCGTCGCCTACTTGCCGGAGCCGCAGTGCCCCGTAAATGCCGCTCAGATCCCGATTGAGCCCCCGTCGCATCGGCCATGTCTCGACGGACCCGGCTTCAGCGGGGTCGGGCCAAGGGGGCTTCGTCGGCTGCACTAAGAATGTCATAAGAAATCCACGGGTTTCGGCCGCAAATTGGTTACTGGTGAGTTCTACGCGCGAGTAATGGTGGGCTGGGTAACACTCCGCCTGACGGCGGCTCATGGCGTCCGGACCAAACCTGCTGCATGCGGGTGGTTACGGTTGAGTAGCTATAACTGTGCAGATCAAAGCAGTATTGTTATCTAATCGTTACCTTGTAAATCTGCGGTTCATCGGGAGCGGGCGATGAGGCGTCGCGCTGCGGTTAACAAAAAACGGCCTGTCTGGCAGTCCGGCAGGAGTTTGCTGGAAACTTACCCGTGAGTAGCCTCGGGCCCACCGGCCGAATTGCGGCGTGCAGATGTTGTTGATGTCGACGCCGACCCCGACGACGTGTCGCTTGTCGGTATCAAGATCAATGGTGCACGGCTCCTCTGCTCCGGGCCAGCGCGTCCGCTGTGCGCTGATGCCCAAGGAATTCAAATCCGCAGACGACCACCGCCGGCGCCGCCGTCACGACCAGCAGACACAGCGGGGTCGAAATACCGGTGGACGCGAGGCCTATTGCGGAGCCCAGCACCGTCAGCGTCGTCACCACGACCGCAACATAAAACCCGTCCCAGCTCCGGGTCAGCAACAGATAAGTGCCGAAGACCGATCCGATGTAGACGCCGACCGGTACCGCGACCGCGACGACGGTAGCCGCTGAGGTCAGCGCCGACCGATGCTCGATGAAGTCCGCGGCGACGTGCAGGCCGGCGCCGGTAGCGACGATCGACCCGAACACCGCGATGTGCAGATAGCCGTAACCGATCGAGCGCTCGCGATGGGCGTGCAGCAGATGAGCGGCCGGCACCACGAAGTAGATCCACCACATACCGAAGGTCAGACCGGTCCCGGCGACCGCCACCAGCACGGCATCCGTCGACCAACCCTGCTCGGCGACCACCGCGGACAGCGAGGCCACCGTGCCCACCACGCCCTCGCCGAGGGCGATGATCGTCAGCAATCCGTTGCGCTCAGCGATGTGGTGCGCGTGCCACCGCGTCCCGCCCATCCGCTTTTCGGCGAGCAGCGGCCCGGTCACCTCTATTCCGATCATCAGGGCGAACAATCCGAAGGTGACACCCACTGACGTGTTGACGAGCGCGATCGCCACCCAACCGACCTGCGCGACGGTGACGGTGACGGCGTACGTCAGGCACGCTGCCCGTCGGTCCGGGTCTTGCCTGGCGGCACGCAGCCACTGGATCACCATCGCGACGCGCATCACCACGTAACCGGCGACCAGGCCCGGTTGTCGACGCGCGCCCCATCGGCTATCGATGCGAACACCTGTGGAATCCCCAGCGCGAGGACCAGAACGCCGACCATCTGCAGCATCGTCGTCAGGCGGTACACCCAGTCGTCGGTGTCGTAGGCCGAGGCGAACCAACTGAAATTGATCCACGCCCAGGACACGGCGAACGTGGCGAAGCTGAAGCCGGCCAACCCCGCCCCGACATGACCCGATGCCAGCATGTGCGCCAGTTGAGACGCGGCGACGCCGAAGGCGATAACGAACGTCAGGTCGAACAGCAGTTCCAGCGGGGTGGCGACCCGGTGCGGCTCGTGCGGATCACGGCCGGACATCCGGCGGAGCCGGTGGTGCCGAACCACGATGTTTGGGTGGCTCGTGGGTTCGCTCACCCGATTATTTTCACCCGGTCTCAATTGGATGACCCCTTCGCACCATGAGGGTTAACTCTTGGGGGCAGTCTGTACGATCCTCCCCATGCCGCTGGCCAGTGGAGTGACTGCCGCCGGATTCTGTATCACTCGGCAGCTCGAATATGCGGAGTTCGGTGAGCTCTACGTTGCCGAACATCCGCGGCTTCCGCGCCTTCAATTACTTCAGCTGATCCCGGCCGAGATTTCGGCCGACCTCGATTACCGCGAGGACTTCAACCAGGAGTCGGACCTGGCGGCGGCGCTGTGGCACCCGAACATCCTCGGGCTGACCGATCGCGGCGAGTTCGACGATCAGCTGTGGATTTCGACGGATTACCTCGACGGCGACGACGCGGCCCAACTGCTCGGCGATAACCATCCCGACGGCATGCCGCCGAAGATGGTGATCGAGATCGTGTCCGCGATCGCAGATGCCCTGGACTACGCCCACGACCGTGGAGTGCTGCACCGCTACGTGAATCCGGGCAACATTCTGGTCAGCAGAACACCGGCCGACAAGCGACGAATTGCGCTGTTCGGCTTCGGCGTTGCCCGGCCCACCGGCGACAAGAACAACACCCTGACCCGTCCGGGCGTCATTATCGGCACCGCGGGCTATACCGCTCCTGAGCGGCTGATGGACGACGCGATCGACGGTCGGGCCGACCAATATGGCCTGGCGGCCACCGCGTTTCACCTGTTGACCGGCACGCCGCCGTTCGCGCACTTCAATCCCGCCGTGGTGATCAGCAAGCACCTCAACGAACGCCCGCCGCGACCGAGCGATATCCGACCCGATCTGACCGAGTTCGACGCGATCTTCGCCCGCGCGCTTTCTAAAGATCCGCTGGACAGATTCCGCCGGTGCCGGGACTTCGCCCGCGCACTGGAGTTGAACGGCGGCAAGCGATCACACGTCCGGGCGACGACCGATTTCCTCGCCACCGCCGACCACCAAGACGCCGGTGCCACCGCCGTGCTCGCCACGCCGACGAACAACGGAGTCGCGCCGACCGAGCCCGCGGCACTCGCCCCGCCGGTCACCGAAGTCGCCCGTGCTGTCGCCCCGCCAAAGGCGCCGTCCAAGCCCCGTCACGCTGTCACCACTGCCGCTGAACCTGCGGCTGATCACGAGGACGGCAATGACCTCGACGACCTGGATGACCTGGATGACGACGACGCGGACGCGGCGCGCAGTCGCCGGAAGAAGCAGACTGCGGCCATCGCCGGCACGATCCTGGTGGTGGTCGTGGCGTGGTTCGTCGGTGTCCGAGCTTTGCGCTCGGCCTCCCAATCCGATGACAGCCCAACAAGTTCCGAGACCACGTCCGCCGAGCCTGCCGTCCCGCCGGCGATTGTCACGCAGCCGTCGATGGCACCGCTGCCGCCCGCGCCCGTGCCCGTGATGAAGCCGCCGCCACCCGTCGTCACCTCGTCGTCGGCACCCACAACGACCAGCAAGGTCGCGACGCCCGTCACGACCACCGGCACGCCGACCACCCGGGCGAGCGCAACGTCACCGAAATCAACAACGCCCGCAACGACGACTCCAAGCGGACTGGACACCCGGCCTGCGCTCGGCATGCCCTGCGGCCCGGACCAGAATGGTGCGGCGGCCGTCTCGAACGGGGGCGGGCCGGTCAACTGTGTGAGCACACCAGGTGGATTCGCCTGGGAACCGCCCGGAGTGCAGCCCGGAGGGTAGCAGGCGGTGTGACTCAGCCTCGGATCGGTGAAAACCCCGCACCCGGGCCGCCTTTCGCATTGACGTCGTCCACGATGGCGCTGAACAGAATCAGCTGCGTATCAGGTAACGGGATATTGCCCAAGGTGTCGCCGGGGATGGTGTAGCCGTCGACAACCAGGCCGATCAGCATGTCGTCGGCGGTGACCGGGCGTCCGGCATCGCCCGGTTGAAACGGCGCAAGCATGGAGCGGCCGGGGCCCGGACCCGCGACGGTGACGATGTGGCTGCACTGATCGCCCGTCGCGGCGCCCAATGTGCACGTTGGCTGGCCCATCTCCGGGTCGGGGCCTATCCCGTCGATCGGGAACCCGGCAAATTGCGCGGTCGGCGCGACTTTGGCGGGGTCGAACCGGATCACCGAGTAGTCAAGGCCGTCGCCGACAGCTGCCACCTCGCCGAGTGGGCCGTGGTTCTCGGCGCCCTCGCCGACAACGCGGGCACCGGGTCCGCCGCAGTGACCGGCGGTGAACCCGACCAGCGCACCGGTCTTGTCGCGACCGATGGTGGTCAGGGTGCAGTGGTTGCCGTCGACCACGATGCCCGCGCCACCGCCCAGCGACGTCCTGTCGTCGGCGCCGGCGGACGGCGCCGCCGAGGTCATGGCCACCGCAACGGCTCCCGCGGCCCACCGAACGCCGGCACCAGACAGCCGCACATGAGAAGTGCGGCGGTTGCAGGTCATTGGGAACCCTGTCGGTTTGACGCGCCCTTTGTTGCTAAGTTTATAAAGATACCGTCAGGGTAAGCGCGACCGAGACAAGAGGACCGCTGATGGAACGCGACCAACTCATCGACTTGACCCGGCGTGCCGTGAAGCTGGCACGCGACAAGACCACCGATCTGGCGCCGGCCGAGTATGCCGTCCAGGCCGGCGACTACACGTCGATCGAGCGTCACAAGCAGGACGTCGAGATGCTGATGGCCAGCCCGCAACTGGTCGGCTACGTGTCCGAACTACCGGAGCCCGGGTCGTATTGCACCAAAACAGTGATGGGCCGATCGGTGCTGCTGACCAGGACCTCCGACGGGTCCGTCAAGGCATTCAACAACGTCTGCGCGCATCGGCAATCGCAGGTGGCCACCGGATGCGGCACGGCGAAGCGGTTCACCTGCCCCTATCACGCCTGGACGTATGACAACACCGGCCAACTCGTCGGGCTGCCCGGACGGGAAGGCTTCCCGAGTGTGCAGATCCGCTCCGACGGGCTGACCGAGTTACCCGCCGCTGAATTCGCCGGATTCCTCTGGGTCGCACTCGATCCCGATGCGTCGCTGGACATCTCGACACACCTGGGCCCGCTCGCCGAGGAACTCGACTCGTGGGGCATCGGTCGCTGGTCACCGCTGGGCGAGAAAGTTCTCGATTCTCCGATCAACTGGAAACTCGCGGTCGACACGTTCTCGGAGAACTACCACTTCGCCACTGTCCACCGGAACACCTTCGCGACGATCGCACGGAGCAACTGCACCGTATTCGATTCATTCGGACCGCATCACCGGTTGATCTTCCCGCTGAATTCCGTTCTCGACTTGGACGACGTGCCCGAAGACGAGTGGAATCCTTTCCACAACATGGTCGTGATCTATGCGCTCTTCCCGAACATCGTGCTGTCGGTGACCATCGCCAACGGGGAGCTGTTTCGAATTTATCCGGCCGACCAGCCAGGCAGATCCATTACCGTCCACCAGAATTCGACTCCGCTGGACACATCCGAGGAGTCCATGGCCGCAGGCGCCCAGGCCGTCTTCGACTACGCCCATTCCACCGTGCGCGACGAGGACTACCGCCTCGTGGCCGGCTTGCAGGCGAACCTCGAGTCCGGAGCCCGGGACCACCTGTTGTTCGGACGCAACGAGCCAGGGTTGCAACACCGCCATATGTCCTGGGTGTCATGGCACCAGGCCGTCGCGGGATCAGCTGTCGACTGCTAGCGCCTCGATCAGGGCCTCGACCACATCTCGATAATCCGGGTGATCGGCAGCCAGCTCAGCAGCCCTGTCCTGCAACAGTTCTCGCCCGTCCAACCGCTGGCCCGCATCGATCAGGCGTCGCACCCGCTCGACCCACTCGACCAGGTGCGGATCGGCCGGGCTCAGATTCTCGACGGTGGTGGCCAGCACATCGATCAACTCCCAGTCCCGGTACAGCGCAAGGGACCGTTCGTTGAAGGCGAAGCCACTCACCGGCTCTCCCCGCATGGTGCCGCGGTAGCGATACGGTCCTTCCATGTATTCGATCGGAAGGCCGTGCGCCGGCGCCGCCACCAATGGCTCCCCGATGAGATCCAGTTGCAAACTGGCACAGCGCAGCCGGTGCCGGTCGGGCATGAAACGCGCCGACACGGCCGGCTTCAACAACGAACGAATCTCATTCGGCCACTGCACGTAGCTGAAGGTGTCGACCTCGACGTCTTCCGCGCACTCCGGCGTCATTGCCGGATCGGGGTAGCTCACCGTCACGCCCGTAAACGGTTGCGGCGCATTACCGTCCAGCCGGTCGAACTGCCGCCAGATGCTCATGTCGACGCCGTTGTCCAGGCTGATCGTGCGCCATTCGTGGGACCTGGCGCGCGGGTCTCCCCCGGTTCCACCGCCGCCGGCGTATCTCGGAAACCATTGCCGGTCGATGTGCCCTGCCTTGCCGCTGACCTCGTCATGCATGTCGCCCCAGCGCAGCGTCCCGCTCATCGCCAGCCCAGTCTGGAAATACGAGTAGGTGTCGTCCTGACCGAAGCAGTTGATCTTGCCGTCGTAGGTGTCAGCGCCGACGGGTACCGGCGCGCGGGTCGGGGTGACGGCCAAGTCCAGCGCCATCGACTGGCCAGCCTGATCGGTGCCGCGCAAGCTGACCGTGTAGGTGTAGGGCCGCAGTTCCCCCTGATCGTCGCGGCAAGCCGTCCACGTCACCGGTCCGGCGCTGCTCTCGTAGCGGATGTCGAGGCATCCGGAGGCCGTCGACATCTTCGGTTTCGCTCCGGGCTGCATGTTCTTCGGCGGCATGTCGTAGTCGGTGTAGGTTCCGTATTGTCCAGTGTCGCAATCGAATAGGGACATCGTGTAGAAGTCGGCAACCACCGTGCCGCCCGGGCGGTTTTTGTTGAAGATGGTCAGGAACGCGAACGTTCGCCCAGTCGTGCCGGTCAGCTCACCGGCGATGAACCAAGTGTCGGATTCCTGGTCGGCGTGCTCGCCTTCGGCGGCGGGGAAATCCATCGCGCTGTTGCCCTGCACCAGCCGGAACGGGTACGTGCGCCAGTCGCCGTCCGTCGTCACCCGAAGTTCGTCGCTCACGTCGCCTTCACCATTGAAGCGGCCACGCCGGGCAGCCCGGCTTTTTTGCTATGTTAGCATCAATAGCGAAGTTGCTATGACCTTTTATAAGGTGGTGCCCCAATGACGGAGTCCAGTGACCACCGTTGCTACGAACGGCTTTTCGTCGGCGGACACTGGCGTAAGCCGTCCACCGACCAGCGGTTGACGGTCATCTCCCCGCACTCGGAAAGACCGATCGGTGACGTGCCCGCGGCGACTCCCGAGGACGTCGACGCAGCGGTCGTCGCAGCGCGACAGGCCTTCGATCACGGACCGTGGCCGCGGCTCGACGTGCACGAGCGGATGCGCAAGGTCGAAGAGCTCGCCACCATCTACGGCGGGCACCTCGACGAGATGGCCGACCTGATCACTGACGAGATGGGCTCTCCGCGCAGCTTCAGCCGGCTGGGTCAGGCCGCCGCGGCCGTGGCGATGATGCATCTCACCCTGGCCGTCGCCCGCGACTTTCCATGGACCGAGCGGCGCCACGGCGTGCTCGGCGAAGTGCACCTGCGACGCGCGCCGGTCGGAGTGGTCGGCGCGATCGTGCCGTGGAACGTCCCGCAGTTCTTGATCATGCCCAAGCTGATTCCCGCCCTGATCGCGGGCTGCACGGTGGTCGTCAAGCCCGCGCCCGAAACACCGTTGGACGCGTTGTGGTTGGCCGAAATGATCGAGCAACTGGACCTTCCCGACGGGGTGGTGTCCGTGCTCCCGGGCGGTACCGATGTCGGTGAGGCGCTGGTCCGCCATCCCGGCGTCGACAAGATTTCGTTCACCGGGTCGAGCGCAGTGGGCCGCCGGATCGCCACACTGTGCGGCGAGCAGCTCAAGCGGGTGAGCCTGGAACTCGGCGGCAAGTCGGCCGCGATCATTCTCGACGACGCCGACATCGATAAGACAGTCAAGGAATTGAAGTCCGCGAGCCTGATGAACAACGGTCAGGCCTGTGTCGCCCAGACCCGCATCCTGGTCAGCGAACGGCGTCGCGACGACGTGGTCGACGCACTGGCCGACATGATGTCCGGCCTGCGGGTGGGCGACCCGTCGGACGAATCCACCGACATCGGGCCGCTGGTCGCTCAACGGCAACAAGCCCGCGTTCAGGACTACATCCGGTCCGGGGTCAAAGAAGGCGCCCGCCTGGTCGTTGGCAGCGAGGACGCGCCGCACAGCCAGGGCTGGTACGTGCAGCCGACGCTGTTCGCTGATGTCACCAACGACATGCGCATCGCGCGCGAAGAGATCTTCGGCCCGGTGCTGAGCGTCCTGACTTACCGCGACGAGGCCGACGCGGTCCGGATCGCCAACGACAGCGACTACGGTCTGGCCGGATCGGTGTGGACCGCCGACGTTGCGCACGGCCTCGACGTCGCGGCGAGCGTGCGGGCCGGGACCTATGGCATCAACATGTACACACTCGACATCGGCAGCCCGTTCGGCGGTTTCAAGCAGTCGGGCATCGGCCGCGAGTTCGGTCCCGAGGGCTTGCACGAGTATGTCGAGGTGCAGTCGGTGATCAGCAAGAGCGCGATGCCGCCGCTGCCCCGCTAGGGCAGTTGCAGGGTCAGTTCGACGGGACAACACAGCTCACCGCGCTGGTTCACGACGTCGATCTGCAGGTCGACCAATCCCGGCGCCGGCTTGGCGACGACGCGGCCCCGGCTCACCATCGTGTCGCCGGCGTAGATCGAACCGGCCAACCGCATCTTGCGGCGGACCACCCGGCTCCGCGGCCCGGCCCACTCGGTCGCGACGCGGTCGGCGAAACCGGCGAGGTGCATCGTGTTCACGAAAATCGTTGGATGACCCTGGTTTTCGGCGTAGACCGGGTCGAAGTGGCCCGGAAAGTAGTCCCAGGTCGATCCGGAATTCATCACCACGCGTTGGTAGCTGATCTCGTCGCGCACCTCAGGCAGGTCCATCGGCACCGCGATCTCGTCCCAAGACGCCTCCACGCTGCGCCGCTCCTCCTCATCGCTGCGCTCTGCATCGTCGCCGGCGGTCACGACGCCCCCAGCGGCGTGAAGCGGAACAACGTATTCCGGTTGGTGGCTACCACTGCGCCGTCTTGACGGGTGAAAGTGTCCATGGTTTCGACGAAGTGGCCGACGCCGAGCTTGGTCTGCTTCTCCGGTGACACCGACACCACCTCTTCGACGACGGTGAGCCGGTCGCCTTCGACGATGGGTAGCGGAAACTCGGCTTCGTTGGCCGCATTGATGAACGTGGTGCCGGGCAGCGGCACCCGGATCGCGATCGCCGCCGCGGGCGGTTGCCCGCCCGGCTGCCACGGCAGCGGCGTCAGCCATCCCATCAGCAGGGCCGGCGGCGCCACCAGCCCTCCCCAGTTCTGCGTCGCGAAATCGGTGTCCCAATACGACGGGTTCGCGTCATGGACGGTGGCGGCGAACATCTGGATCCGGGCCGCACTGACCACCGTTCCCGCGGTTCTCGGCTCGCTCGCCACGCCGACCATCCGCAGAGCTTCGTCATAGGTACCGAACGCGAGCCTATAAGCAATGGGCTTGGGCACGACTGACACAGCGGCCGGGTCCGTCACACCGTCAGCACATGGCCGTTCGACACCGAATCCCAGTCAAGCTCGCGGGACGTGAAGTACCAGCCGCCGCGCTCGTAGATCAGCTCGTCGCGGTAGGCGCCGGTGGCACGCAGCGTGGCGGCACCGTCGGGGCCGGCCGCGAACAGCAATGCGACGCAGCGCTGTGTCGCGTTGACACCGTCGACGTTGATTTCATTGTCGACGGCGACCAGGCGCCCGTTGCCGCCGTCGAAAGCCTCACGCAGGTCGGTGTATTCGTTGCCGTCCCGGGTGAACCGAGCACCCGCGTGGCGGAAGGTCGCGATCCATCCGTTGCGGTCGCCCGTGGAATGGCACCGGTTGTGCCGCGCTGTCAGGTTCACGATGGCGTCGCGCGCCACTGCCCCGTCGAGGACGAACTGTTGTTGATAGGTCATGGCCATCTGTCTTCTCCCTGTCTTACCGACTGACGATGTATCCGTGGCTTTCGCGGTCCCACGCAGTGGGTCCGACGCCCCGGGCGCGAAGAACATCCTTGCGGATCCGCCCGATGATGGTCTTCGGCAGCTCGCTGACGATCTCGACGTACCGCGGCACGGAGAAGTACGGCATCCGTTCGCCGCAGAAGTCCAGCAGCTCAACGTAATCCAGTACGCTGTCCGGTTGTGTGGTGATGAACAGAAGTATGTCGTCTTCACCGAGGTCGCTGGGCACACCGACCACCGCCGCTTCAACGACGGCGGGATGCCCGATCACCACTGTCTCGACTTCGACCGACGAGACGTTCTCCCCGCGGCGGCGCAACGAATCCTTCACCCGGTCCACGTATGTCAGGTTGTGATCGTTGTCCAGCACGCCGAGGTCCCCGGTGCGGAACCACTGCGGGTGGGGATCGACGCCGATGCCGGCGGGCTTCACGTAACCCTCGCTCATCACATGCGGGAAGCGGGGTCGACAGGCGATCTCCCCTACCGACCCGTCCGGAAGCGGCGCACCGTCCGGGCCGACGATTCGCACGTCGAGATGAGAATTCGGCCCACCTGACGTTCCGGGCACCCCGTCGTCGGCGACACCTTTGACGGCGATCGGGAATGCTTCGGTCAGGCCGTACATGGTGACGATCCGGCACCCGTAACGCTTTTCGATGTCGCGGTAGATTCTCGCGTCGATCGGCGCCGCGGAGATGAACCGGAGCGGCAGTTGTGCGTCGCGTGGATCGGGTGGCTGCTTCCACAGCATCGAGACCATCGCGCCGGCGCCGACGAATCCTGCGGCGCCGCAAGCCCGCACCTCGTCCCACACCGATCCCGGATGAAAAGCCGGCGCCAAAACCGTTGTCCCGCCGACCAGCATGGGCGCCAGTACTGCGGGTGCCGCACTGAGATGGAACAGTGGCATGGCTGTCCACAACACCTCACCGGCCCTGAGCTCCCAGGCCGCCGCGGCCGTCGCGGCCGTGGTGAACAGGTAGTGCCAGGTGGTGGCCACCGCCTTCGACGCCCCGGTCGTGCCCGAAGTGAAGAACAGCGACCCGATGTCGCCGACCTCGCCATCGTGCTCGGCGATGGCGTCCACCGGCCCGTCTAACGAAATGCTCGAGACCACAATCGTTCTCAAATCTGGCAGTTGCTCGGCCAACTCAGCTACACGCTGCTCTCGTCCGGTGTCGGTGACGATCGCTTTCGCCCGCGACAGCCGAAGCGCGTGTAGCAGGAAGTCGCCCTTGTTGGCCGCGTTCACCGCGGCCGCCACCGCACCGATGCGTCCGGCGCCCAACCAGAAGTAGACCCACTCCGGACAGGTGGCGGTGAACAACGCGACGCCATCGCCTGGCCCAATGCCCAAGCCCAGCAGGACAGCCGCCGCCGCGCAGGACCGCCGCCGCATCTGTTCAAAGGTCACCTCGGTGCCGTCGATCGACATCATCACCCGGTCCGGAAACTGCTCGGCGCGAGCATCGAGCACCGCCGCGACGCTGAACCGGTCGACGCCGAAATCAGCCGGGCCGATGGGATTTCCGTCGCATACGGGTGCCCCCCCAGCCGGCACGCGGGCCATTCAGGCTCCTCTAAACCTTCGCGGCCGCCGGGTCAGGATCGCCCTGGGCGTTGTAACCGAAGTCCTCAGCCGAGCTTTCTTCACCCGGATAGAAGCGGTGGGCCCAGCGCCGCAACGCGGCGTAGTCGTGCGCCTCCTCAGGTGCGAGGTTCGGCTTCTCCAGATACTTCATGTTCTCCCAGGTGAAGAAGTCCTGCTTGATGACTTCTTGTTGCAGTGCAAGGAATTTCGCGGCACGCCCGGTGGGCACATCGCCGGTGTCGCCGGCTTCGCGGACCGAGGCCTGGGTGTAGAAGTAATCGGTGTAGTCCTCGTCGACCGGGGTTTGCCCGGTCACCTCGATGGTGGCCACCAGGTCGCTGGGGAAGCGGACGATGCCCAGGCCCAGCGAGTAGTTGTCGTAGATGATCTTGGCGTCGACGGGTCCGTCCGGGGTCAGCCAGGTCTGCGACCGGCCGCCACCGAAGTGGGCGCTGACGGTGGCGTGCAGGTGGTAGCCGGCGACCTCGAACGAGGTGGTGTTGGCCGGGTTCGCCGCCTTGTGCACGTATTGCACGTGGTACGGGTCGGCAGCGTTCTCGATGATCATCTGTGCGTGCACCTTGACTCTGTTGAGCATGCGGCTGTGCGGGTGCAGCGGGTAGTACTCGTCGGTTTCCAGTTCCGGCAGCACCGGCGGCTGCCAGTACGGCGCCCGACCGTGCCGCTCGTGCCAGACCAGGATGAAGCCGTACCACTCCGTGCTGTGGTAGGTCCGGACGCGGACATTGTTCTTGCAACCGATCTTGCTGTATGGGATCAGCGCGTTGGTTCCGTCGCCACGCCACTGCCACCCGTGCCACGGGCAGACGATGTTCTCGCCCTCGACCGTGCCGCCGACACCCATGTTGGCACCGAGGTGCTGACAGTAGGCGTCGAGCACATTCACTTCGCCGGACTCGGTGCGAAACAGCACCATTTCCTCACCGAAGTAGTGCACCCGCTTGACCTGCCCGACGGCCAGGTCCGAGGCGAAACCGACGATGAACCACCCGGTCGGGAATCGATAGGGCGACAGGCTGATGCCGCTCGGCCCGAACTCGCGCTCCGATGGATCGATGGAGGTGTCCGAAACTGTGTCCGTCACGACCTCTTCTTTCTGGTTCATTCCCGCACTTGCCGACTGGCGCACGGCCGTGCTCACGCACACCGCGTTGCAGAAGACGCTGGTCTATTTTTACTATTTTAAGCATTGAACGTCAACGCACCCCTTGGCCGACGGTACTGTGAGTCAGCGAACCGGCCTCTTTCGCGGTTCTGGCGTCCGAGTGAATTGAGGTTGCGGATGACGATGTCGACGGTCGATCTGTCCGATTTCGAGCTGTGGCGCAATGGCTTTCCCGACGAGTTGTTCACCGAGCTGCGTCGGACTAGACCACTGTTCCGGCACGGGCTGACACCAGGTGTCGCCAAGACCGTCAAGCGGGATTTCTGGATGACCACCAAGCATCGACATGCCGTGCGGCTGCACCGCGATGCAGATTCGTTCACCGCCGGCGACGGCCCGCTCATCCAGCCGGCCGACCTGTTCGCGTCCTATCCGACCATCATTACGTTGGACCCGCCGGAGCAGAGCAAGCACCGGAAACTCATCTCGAGCGCATTCACGCCGCGGGCGATCGCCAAGCTCGAAGACGGCATCCGGGCGCGCGCGTCGCGGATGATCGACGACCTGCTCGCCCGCGGCAGTGGCGACTGGATCGACGACGTCGCCGACGCGCTGCCGATGACTGTCATCGGCGACATCATCGGCATTCCGGAACAGGACCGGCCTCGCGTCTTCGATGGCTTCGACCGCATCCTGAAGGCTCAATCCACCGGAGATCAGCTCGACGCCGATGTCTTCGCGACGATCTTCGGATACGCCATGGAGCTCACCGCCGAGAAGCGGCGTAATCCTGCCGACGACATCTGGAGCACGATCGCGTCGGGTGTCATCACCGGCGACGATGGTGAGCAATTCAGCTTGGGTGCAAACGAACTCGAGTTCTTCTTCTTCGTGCTGGCGTTCGCCGGCAGCGATACGACCAAGAACGCCCTGGCCATCGGGCTGCAGGCGTTCGTCGCGAATCCCGACCAGATCGAGCGGTATCGCGAAGACGAATCCGTGCGGTCCAGCGCCGTCGAAGAGGTGCTGCGCTGGACGTCGCCGGTGGCGTACTGGACCCGCAGCACCAAGGTCGACATCGAGATGGACGGTCAGCACATCCCCAAGGGCGAGCGGGTGGTCTCGATGTTGCGTTCGGCGAACCGGGATGAGGAGGTCTTCTCCTCGCCGTTCACGTTCGACATCGGACGCCATCCCAACCCGCATGTTGCGTTCGGCGGCGGCGGCGCACACCACTGCCTTGGCGCGATGCTTGCCCGCGCAGAGATCCGCGCGGTCCTGGATGAACTGCTGTTGCGTTGCGACAGCATCACTCTCGGTCCGGCCCGGGTGGCTTATCCGAATCTGACGACCAACATGTCGATCTACGACGAGATGCCGATCACGCTGACCGCGCGGTAACTATTCGGCGAGCCGCAGCGCGGCCTTGGGGCACTGGTCGATCGCGGCCCGGACGTCGATCTCCAGATGCTCGGGCACCTCGCCGTCGGCGACGTGCACCACATCGGCGCGCCCGATCTCGAAGTAGTCCGGTGCCAACGATTCACAGAACCCGTTGGCCTCGCAGGACGACTCGTCGACAATTACTCGCATCGCTTACTCCCTTCCGAACAAGGTCACAGTCCCTTGGGCCGAGTGCCGATTACCCCGGCAGCTGCCAACACTTCGAGGTCGTGATCGCTGAGCCCGCACAGGTCGCGCAGCACCTCGCCGTTGTGCTCACCAAGTGTCGGCGGCGGGCGCATCAGCCAGGAGTACCGGCCATCCAGCGGGGCGAACGGCGGTCGCGGGTAGCGCCCCGGACCGGTACGCGGGTGATCGAGCGTCTCGAAGAATCCGCGGTCTTCCAGCTGAGGATTCTCGGTAACCAACGACGGCGACACGACCGGCGCCGCCGGAATACCCGCGGCGGCAAGGTCATCCACCGTGCGGCCCAGCTTCTGGCCGCCGAACCAGTCCTGCAATCCGCGGTCGATGTGATCGGCCCGGTCGCGTCGTCCCGCGACGGTGCCGAAGCGGTCATCGTTGGTCCACGGCGGGCGGCCCATCAGGTCGACCAGCGCCTGCCATTGCTCGTCGGTACGCACGGTGAGGGCGAGCCAGTCGTCGTCACCGGCGCAACAGTAGAGGTTCTGCACGGCCCCGCCATGACCCCGATTGCCCTGACGAGTCAGCGTGACACCGAACACCTCGGCTTCGATCGGCTGAATCGCGGTGGCGTTCATGACCGTTTCAATCATCGGCAACTCGACGAGTTGGCCTTCTCCGGTTCGCGCCGTATAGGACAGCGCCGCCGTCACGGCGAAGGCGGCGTGCACGCCGGCCAGTGGATCGCACGCTCCCCTAGGGGGGACGGGCGGACCGTCGGGCAGCCCGGTCACCCACGCCAACCCGGCGATCTGCTCCATGGTCGGCGCGAAACCGACCCGGTCGCGCCACGGACCGTCCAGTCCGAACGCGGGCATCCGGGCGATCACCAGTCGCGGATTGACCGCCAACAACTCGTCGGCGCTCAGACCGAAATGGTCCATCACCCGCGGAGAGAAGTTCTCGATCACGACATCGGCGTCGACAATCAACTCATTGAACAGACGCCGGCCGTCGGCCGACCCCAAATCCAGTGTCACCGACCGCTTGTTGGTGTTCATGGCGTGAAACACCCAGCCGTATTCCCACCAGTCGTCGACATCTTTTCGCATGCCGCCGGAGTACCGGATGCCGTCGGGGCGCTGGATCGACTCCACTTTGACCACGTCGGCGCCGAACGCCGCGAGCAGGTGTGTCGCGGCGGGCCCGGCCCAGAACGCGGTCAGGTCGACGACGCGAACACCCTCGAACGGCAGCT
>Ga0302324_100007272_pt1 | contig 23608 bp, 14 predicted proteins | sample Palsa_T0_1_FD_201949 | JGI IMG/M metagenome (GOLD analysis project Ga0302324, IMG submission 201949) | Peat permafrost microbial communities from Stordalen Mire near Abisko, Sweden - Palsa_T0_1 | ecosystem: Environmental > Terrestrial > Soil > Palsa > Peat permafrost | place: Sweden: Abisko... | reverse complement strand
GTACGCCGCCGGTAGGCCCCGCTACTACGTAGAACATCCTCTCGACTCCCAAATTAAAGCTGTTACTTTGGACCATACGAGTGGACCCGTCCCCTCGTACGCGCGTAGACTCTTGTCATTCCAAGGCCGAACCTGAAGCTCCGTTGGCGAATCTCTGAGCCACCTGTCGATAGCCGGCGCCATTCAGCGTTCATTTGCGCATTTCTTGAGGGAAATGTAATCCGATGAAAGCCGCAGGTCAGAACCAAATCGGTTGTCAACAAAGTATTGCCCGAACGTTTACGATTATCTCGACTGCTCGCGCTGCGATTTCGTTGCGCCTCCTCAAGAGACGCCTTAGTTTATAAATTTGACCCCGGCTCAGATTAGACTGGCTACGACAGCCCAACACAATTCCTCCATCAATATATTTACGGCCAACTGCACACTAAGCGTATGCGGATATTGATCATCAGCGACGTATCCAGTCGGATGCGGGGCGGTGTCCCGGCGGAGACTCTTTCGCTGGTCAGGGGGCTCACGCAGCGCGGCCACAGCGTGGCGCTCGCAACGGATCAGCCTTTGGCCGGCGCTGAACAAGCGCAGCACTTTCCTATCACTATTCCCGTCAACTCATCATTAGCGCGCGAAATCGAGCATGCAATCGAGCGGTTCAAACCAGACTTCGTCCACGTCATCTGCATGAGTTCGATGGGTGTGAAGCGACTGGCACCGTTGCTTCGTAGCCGTTCTTGGGCGTTGACGGTGCATTCAGTGCCCCCTTACGAGCGCAAGCTGGGTCTATGGCATGAGTGTGAACACTTGCATTATCGTGCGCGCGCGCTCCGGTTCTTTATCAACGGTCTCGCTTGGCGATGGATTTTTCGTAGTCAAATCGTGCCGATGATTATCGTGCACAGCAAATTTGTCGAAAACATCGTAGTTTCCTACGGTGCTTCGACTGATCGCGTGAGAGTAATTCCCCTGGCATTCGATGCCGGAATGACGCCGCGGATGGTCGAGCAACCGGTGCCACATCGAGAATCACCATTGTTAGTTACGGTAGGGGGATTTGCGCATACAAAAGGGCAACATGACGTCGTGAAGGCATTACCGGTGCTGTTGTCGAAATTCCCTGGGTTGCGATATCAAATAATTGGTGAAATCCGCGACCATTCTTACGTTGCGTACCTGCGTAGGTTGGCGCAAGACTTGAAGGTGACGGACCACTTGCACATTACCCCGGACTTGGATCGGCATGACAAGGAAACCGTACTGAGACAGGCGCATATCTACATCCAACCATCGCATGAAGAAGGATTTTGCATCGCTTATGCCGAAGCCGCTGCTACCGTGCCGCGGCTGGTGGGAACGGATGCTGGAGCCATCGCGGCCATGAGTTGCGATGATGCCGGAGCGCGTGTTATCCGCGCCCAAAGCCCCCCCGAGATCGCATTGGCAGTCTCCGAATTGTTGCAGACGAGCCTATCCCCTGGGCATATGACGGACCGAGTTTTACGGTTGAAGGAGCGATTCTCGAGTTCTGGTTACTTGCAAGCACACGAGGAGCTATATGGACTTGACCCGTGCTTGAGCTAAGCTAGAGTGACGAGATAAGCGTGATTCTCCCCCTTGGCGAATTGTCGTATCGCACGATGGAACGCGAGTCCACTATCGATGCAACCTGGATTTAACTTAATACATCCCGATATGCGCCGGTATTCACAGGTGATTTCACCGCGGAATTGGTATAAACCAATTGGCGCGCAAGCGTGAAGAAATAAAAAGCTTTTTGGGTGCTCGCGTGATGCTCTAGCGATCACGTCGGCCCGACTTAACGGGAAGTTGGCGCGTACGATAAAGGGGATGCGTCCATGAGAAACACATTGTGTGCGGTTGCACTCGCCCTGCTGTCGGTCGCGTTCGACACGACGGCGTATGCCCAGCAGCCGGTTCTGCAACGCGGTTATGATGCGGGTCTTTCCGGCGCAAACCTGAGCGAGACTACGCTCACCACGTCCAACGTCAACCCGACTACGTTCGGACTCGTGTTCACGCTGCCCGTAGACGACATCGTCTACGCCCAACCGCTCTACGTGCCGAACGTCGTCATGATGCAGGGAACTCACAACGTCGTGTACGTCGCGACCATGAGCGACACGCTTTACGCATTCGACGCCGATGTGGGTGGTGCGCCGTTATGGTCGGTTAATTTCGCCAGCAGCGTCGGTGCAGTTCCCGTGGCGTTCGCCAACTTCACTTTTGGCGGCAATACCAACATTGTCGGTAACCTCGGCATCTTGAGTACGCCCGTAATCGACCCGTCAACCAACATCATGTATCTCGTGGCCTGCACCCTCGAGGGCGGCACGATGGTCTATCGGCTGCACGCAGTCGACATCACGAACGGCACAGAGCCGTACGCCAACGTGGTGATCTCGGGCAGTTACGGAGGCCTGACCTTCGACGCACCGCACCAAACGCAGCGTGCGTCGCTGACGCTTTCCGGAAACCAAGTTGTGTTCGGGTTTGCGGCCGTGGAAGCGGAGACTGACGACGAAGGCGGCTATGCCGGGTGGGTGATGACTTACAACAAGCAGACGTTGGTGCAGAGCGGCGCATTCGCGACGGTCACCACGGGCGGCTCGCTGGGCGGCGGCGTGTGGCAGTCCGGGCGCCCGCCGGTGGTCGATAGCGCGGGCTTCGTTTACGTATTCACGGGGAATGGCTACACAAACGGCTACAACGGCGTCAGCAACTTCAGTGAAAGCGTACTGAAGCTCAATCCGGCTAGCGGCCTGGCACTGGTCGACTGGTTCACGCCTAGCAACTGGAGCACCATGGACGCCCAGGATCAAGACCTTGCCAGTTCCGGCCCGCTATTGATTCCGGGCACAAGTCCGAGCCTGCTCGCCGGCGGCGGCAAGACTGGTGTTCTTTACGTACTTAATACCTCCAATCTCAGGCATTACAGCCCTACGGACAGTGGGATCGTCCAGGAAGAAACCATCGGCGCGTCTTCGCTCCGAGGCGGACCTGTGTACTGGCAACGATCCGCCGCAAACGGCGGCCCCTTGCTCTACGACTGGGCCTCGAGCGACTGGGTCAAGGCGTATGCGTTCAATGGAGCGACTTTCGCCTCCTCTCCTACCTTCCAGGGAAGCGGCACCTTTGTCTATCCGGGAGGCATCCTCGCGCTTTCCGCCAATGGCCAGCAACAGGGCAGCGGCGTGCTTTGGGCGACAGTCGCGGCAAGCGGCAACGTCTATAACGACGCGAGGGACCCGGGCGTACTGTATGCCTTCGACGCCGACAACGTCGCTACGGAACTGTACAGCTCGACGGCGAATTCGGCGCGCGATAATCTCGGCAACTTCGCGAAATTCGTGCCGCCGCTCGTCGCAAACGGCAAGGTTTATGTGGCGACGTTCTCTTATCAGGTGGCTGTCTACGGGCTCCTGAGCCAATCGACACCCCCGGCAGCGACGCCGACGTTCACTCCTGCGCCCGGTACCTACGCCTCGGCGCAGTCGGTGATGCTCTCCGACACGACCCCGAGTGCGGTGATCTATTACACGACGAACGGTACGACGCCAACGACCTCCTCGCCGCAGTATGTTCCGGGCACACCGCTGTCGATCAGTGCGACGACGACGATCAGGGCGATGGCGGTAGCCAGCGGCTATACGAACAGTGCGGTCGCGGTGGGGACGTACGCGATCGGCACGACGCCGGTGAGCGTCAGCCTGTCGGCGGCGGATAATATCGTTGGCATCGGCAATGTCGGGACGGGGGTGAGCGGCGGCGGTCTTGACGGTGCAGGGAATGTGTATGCCGAGAGTCTACTCGGGAACTCGCTCACGTGGTCTGGTTCGGCGTTTGCGTTTGGAAATGCGAACGCGGTCGACGCGGTCAGCGGTGCCACGATTACCTTGCCTGCGGGGAGTTATTCGAGCGTGAATCTGCTCGCGACGGGGCTCAACGGCAATCAAGCCAATCAAACTTTCGTCGTGAAATACACGGATGGGACGACGACGAGCATTACGCAAAGCCTCAGCGATTGGTACACGCCGCAGCACTATGCGGGAGAGTCGATAGCCTCGACCATGGCGTACCGGGTCCTGTCGAACGGGATAATCGACAACCGGACGTTCTATTTGTACGGTTACTCCTTTGCAATCAACAGTGCCAAGACGGTCCAGAGCATCACCCTGCCCAATAATGTCAATGTAGTGGTGCTCGCCATCGATGTAGTGCCCGCGGGTAGCACGCAGCCGGTAGCCGCAACGCCGACATTCAATCCGGCGCCCGGTACCTACACTTCAGCGCAGTCGGTGACGCTCTCCGACGCGACCTCGGGCGCGGTGGTCTATTACACGACGAATGGCACGACGCCGACGACCTCGTCGACGCAGTATGTTCCGGGCACACCGCTGTCGATCGGCGCTACGACGACGATCGAGGCGATGGCGGTCGCGAGCGGCTACAGCAACAGCGCCGTAGCGGTGGGGACCTACACGATCTCGGCTGAGCCGGCCGCGGCGACGCCGACGTTCAGTCCCGCACCTGGCACGTACACGGGCGCGCAACAAGTGACCCTTTCCGACACGACGTCGGGTGCGGTGATCTATTACACGACGAACGGCACGACGCCGACGACCTCGTCGGCACAGTATGTTCCGGGCACGCCGCTGTCGATCAGTGCAACGACGACGATCAAGGCGATGGCGGTAGCCAGCGGCTACACGAACAGTGCGGTCGCGGTTGGGACCTACACGATCTCGGCTGTGCCTGTGGCGGCGACGCCGACGTTCAGTCCGGCGCCCGGTAGCTACACCGCGGCGCAGTCGGTGACGCTCTCCGATGCGACCTCGGGCGCGGTGATCTATTACACGACGAACGGCACGACGCCGACGACCTCCTCGCCGCAGTATGTTCCGGGCACGCCGCTATCGATCAGTGCGACGACGACGACGATCGAGGCGATGGCGGTCGCGAGCGGCTATACCAACAGCGCCGTAGCGGTGGGGACATACGCGATCGGTACGATGCCGGTGAGCGTCAGCCTATCGGCGGCGGATAATATCGTTGGCATCGGCAACGTCGGGACCGCGGTGAGCGGCGCCGGCCTTGACGGTGGGGGGAATGTGTATGCCGAGAGTCTACTCGGGAACTCACTCACGTGGTCTGGTTCGACGTTTGCGTTAGGAAATGCGGATGTAGTGGATGCGGTCAGCAGTGCGACGATTACCTTGCCTGCGGGCACTTATTCGAGCGTGAATCTGCTCGCGACGGGGCTCAACGGCAATCAAGCCAATCAAATATTCGTCGTGAAGTATACGGATGGGACGACGACGAGCATTACGCAAAGCCTCAGCGATTGGTACACGCCGCAGAACTATGCGGGAGAGTCGAAAGCGTCGACCATGGCGTACCGGGTCGAGGCGAACGGAGTAGCCGACAACAGGACGTTCTATTTGTACGGTTACTCCTTTGCGATCAGCAGTGCCAAGACGGTCCAGAGCATCACCCTGCCCAATAACATCAACGTGGTCGTGCTCGCCATCGATTTGGTGCCCGCGGGTAGCGCGCAGCCGGTAGCCGCAACGCCGACATTCAATCCGGCGCCCGGTACCTACACTTCAACGCAGTCGGTGACGCTCTCCGACGCGACCTCGGGCGCGGTGGTCTATTACACGACGAACGGCACGACGCCGACGACCTCATCGACGGCGTACGCCGGCGGCTCGCTATCGATCAGTGCGACGACGACGATCGAGGCGATGGCGGTCGCGAGCGGCTACAGCAACAGCGCCGTAGCGGTGGGGACCTATACGATCTCGGCTGAGCCCGCCGCAGCGACGCCGACATTCAGTCCCGCGCCGGGACCCTACACGGGTACGCAGCAAGTGACCCTTACCGACACGACTTCGGGTGCGGTGATCTATTACACGACGAACGGCACGACGCCGACGACCTCGTCGGCACAGTATGTTCCGGGCACGCCGCTGTCGATCAGTGCGACGACGACGATCAAGGCGATGGCGGTAGCCAGCGGCTATACGAACAGTGCGGTAGCGGTTGGGACCTACACGATCTCGGCTGTGCCGGCAGCGGCGACGCCGACGTTCAGTCCTGCACCCGGCACCTACACCTCGGCGCAGTCGGTGACGCTCTCCGATGCGACCTCGAGCGCGGTGATCTATTACACGACGAACGGCACGACGCCGACGACCTCGTCGACGGCGTACGCTGGCGGCTCGCTGTCGGTCAGTGCGACGACGACGATCGAGGCGATGGCGGTTGCGAGCGGCTATACCAACAGCGCCGTAGCGGTGGGGACATACGCGATCGGTACGATGCCGGTGAGCGTCAGCCTATCGGCGGCGGATAATATCGTTGGGATCGGCAACGCTGGGACGGCGGTGAGCGGCAGTGGCGGCCTTGACGGTGGGGGGAATGTGTATGCCGAGAGTCTACTCGGGACGTCGCTCGCGTGGTCTGGTTCGGCGTTTGCGTTTGGAAATGCCGATGTGGCCGATGCGGTCAGCAGTGCGACGATTACCTTGCCTGCGGGCAGTTATTCGAGCGTGAACCTGCTCGCGACGGGGCTCAACGGCAATCAAACCAATCAAACCTTCGTCGTGAAGTACACGGATGGGACGACGACGAGCATTACGCAGAACCTCAGCGATTGGTACACCCAGCAGAACTATGCCGGAGAATCGATAGCCTCGACCATGGCGTACCGGATCAGGTCGAACGGGACAATCGACAACAGGACGTTCTATTTGTACGGTTACTCCTTTGCGATCAACAGTGCCAAGACGGTCCAGAGCATCACCCTGCCCAATAATCCTAACGTGGTAGTATTGTCGCTCGATTTAGTCCCCTAGCGCGCTCAATGGAGAATCCAATTGAAGATCACTAGGTAGCGGGCCGAGGTAGTTGCACCCCGAGCCCTTTGAAGCCGCACGGCTCAATCGCTACGTGGCAACAAATGATCTGGAATGTCGTTGTTGCCGCTCTTCTCAGGCGGCTCGCCATATACCGGCGGAGTTCATCACTACGACAAGGTGCCTGGAACCATGAAGGCGGCACTTGAATCGCGCGCCGCATCACCTCCAGGTCAGGCACACGTTGGTGGCCACGTCTGATTCCAGTGCATCGGGAGAGTATCGAGTGCTAGCCAACATCAGGAACTTTGTCGTGAGGATACCGCCGCTCAGACGACTCATTTACGTTCTAGTGATTTCGGCAATTCCGACAACTCAAATCGCTCCACTATCATCAAATGACTTGAGCCGCATGGCAACCATTCAATCGCTAGTTGAATTTCACTCTCCTATCATTGATCACACGGCATTTATCGAGACCATTGACAAGGTATTCATCAACGGTCATTTCTATAGCGACAAGCCGCCCATGCCATCAATCATCGGTGCGGCCATTTATCTGCCACTCCACGCCACCGGTATTCGACTTCACTCGGGCATCAGCGTTGCCTATTATCTGATCACATTCGCGATCATTAAAGTGCTGTGGATCCTCGGGATCGTCGCGTTCTATTATGCATTGGGCTATACGGACATGGATGTCGAAAAGCGATTCCTTGCAAGCCTGGCGCTAGGCTTTGGCTCGCTGCTTTTTAGCTGGTCGACAACATTCAACAATCACGCGTTAGCCGCCTCATCTCTCTGTATTGGCTTTTACTTTCTTCTAAAAGCGCGCTTCGATACCAAAATTAACCTTAGTCTCTTGATAGCCGGGCTGTTCCTGTCGCTGGCGGGTACCGCAGATTTTCCTACAGGCATCTTTTATGCTCTCTTTTTTCTATACGTACTACGCGACGCACGACTTCGGCAGGGAGTCGCCTTCTATACATTGCCACTCATGGTGACGGTGCTGCCCGCTCTTGCGTTAAATTTTGCGATTCATCAGAGCATCATGCCAGTGCAGATAACTCGATCATACTTTGAATACCCAGGATCGCCATGGATCGGCTCTTCCGAACTCTCGGGGATGAGCGCAAATGATGCCGGCTTCGTGCTGCGCTATGCTCTGTTGGTGTTTGTCGGCCCAAGGGGCTTCTTGCTCTACAATCCGCTGCTCGCGATTGCACTGTGGGGATTAGTGCGAACTATCCGCCAGAAGGGCACGTTTTATTATGAAGGTATCGTTGTCGCCCTTGGCTGCAGTCTGATAGTTTTATATTACTTACTGACGACAACTAACTTTGGCGGCTGGGCCTACAGCATTCGATGGTTTGTGCCGATGCTCCCGCTGCTTTTTTTCTTCTTGTACCCTTATTTCGAGTCCTACACTCCCCGACGCGCCAGCGCGTTTTGGGTGTTATTTTGCGTATCATTTGCAATTGCGATCGTTGGCGCGATCAATCCATGGTGTCACGCGACCTTAAGCAACGTACCATTTATCGCCAATATTAGATGGCTCTCGGCTAAGCTGGCGCTACTAAAACATGTTGCTAACTGACGATGGAAAATGGTGTACGCATCACAGTCGAGATTGGTACCCATTTGTGGAGCTAGGCTTTATGATGACGATGCCATCGGCGCGGCTCATCAGAGGCGAAACCCCATCGATGGCACAGATCAACGGGATACTTACCATTTGCATGGGTGTCTCGATCCCGGCTCTGGAGATTTGAGCATCTCGGAAATGACCGCAATGGCGAGCACAATTGATGTAGTTGTACCGACCTTTAGGGAAGCCCTTAACATTCCGCTTCTCATCGAGCGGCTGGCCGTCCTGAAAGGCTCATATGCTCCGCACCTACATCTGACTATAGTTGACGACAATAGTCGGGACGGGACCGAGGAAGCAATCCAGCGGCTGAACCTCCCCTGGGTCAGTTTGATCGTCCGAACTACCGATCGGGGGCTGAGTTCGGCTGTCCTGGAGGGGCTGAACCGCACATCCGGCGACATCATCGTGGTGATGGATGCCGACCTTAGCCACCCTCCCGAGGCAATCCCGCGAATGCTGGATGAACTTGGCAAGGGCTCTGATTTCGTAGTCGGATCCCGTTATACGGAGGGTGGAGTCACTGACGACAATTGGGGTTTTTTGCGCTGGCTCAACAGTCGAGTGGCGACACTACTGGCGCGACCCTTTGCAAGCATCAAGGACCCTATGAGCGGATTTTTTGCACTCCGGCGCACCACCTACTCAGATGCTGATTTTCTGAATCCGATTGGCTACAAGATCGGACTCGAACTGTTGGTCAAATGCCGCTGCAGCAGAGTCTCGGAGGTGCCGATCGCATTCACCGATAGAATCCACGGCGAAAGCAAGCTGAGTTTCACGGAGCAATTGCGCTATATCCAGCACATCCGCCGACTGTTCTTGTACAAGTACGGTGCCTGGAGTGAAGTGCTTCAATTCGTCGTTGTCGGTGCCAGCGGCGCGTTTGTGAACCTTCTCGCTGTAACCGCTCTGCTGCACACCGGAGTAAGCGCCAGTGTCAGCATTGCATGCGCGATTGCGCTGTCGATCTGTACCAATTTCCTCTTGAATCGCCGCTTTACATTTTCGCACTCGAAAAGCGGACATATGCCCACCCAGTTTCTGAGCTACCTGGCATCCGTCTCCTTCGGCGCCCTGATCAATTATTTCGTTGCATTGCTCCTGATCGATCTGTTCCCACATCTTATCCCGCAGCTCGCATCTCTCGGTGGAATCGTCGTCGCTACGGTGGCGAATTTTGTCGCACTGAAGTTCCTCGTCTTCAAGCGCAGGCATTATCGCCCGCGGAAGCGCACTGATGAATGACCGCCGGGCCACTATGGCCCATGCGTCAGTCTGGACGCTCGCGCTAGTCGCCCTCGCCACGCTGTTTGCGGTTGTTGCAATACGCTTTGCCGCACAGCAGAGTGTTTGGACAGATGAGGCGACCCAGTTGAGCGGCTTGAGCCTGGGTTTTGCCGACCAATTACGGTGGCTGGCCGGACGCCTGCCGCATATCTTCGCCGTGCCGCCTGATCGCATGCCGCCGCTAAGCTACTGGCTCGGCTCCATTTGGACACATGCTTTCGGCAACAGCGTTTTGACAGCGCGCTACCTGTCCGTGTGCCTCTCGGTGGCCTCGGTTTTCGCTTTATGGGCGGTTGCCCGACAATATCTCGAGGGTCGCGCTGCGCTCATATGCGCCGCTCTGCTGGCTCTTTCGCCAAACTTCGTAGTGGAAGCTGCGGAGATCAGAGCGTACGCGGCTTTTATTTTTTTCTCCACTCTCCTGATTTATAGCTACCTGAGACTGCTCGCCGCCAGACTCGCCCCATCAAGTCTCGATCTTTGGGCGTTTGCGCTCGCGGCGACCCTGTGTTCGTACACCCATTTTTTCGGCATCGTAGTCTCAGCAGGCGCGTTCTTGTGCCTGTTCGCATCCTACCTACAAATAGGCTCGCGGACGGAGGCACTGGGAATCGTGCGCAAGGCAAAGTGGCCGCTGCTGTTTTACTTGATCAGCGTCGTTGCACTGATCCCATTCATCCTTTCCGCCGTGAGAATCTCGGGTGGAGGCGATGTCAGCACCGCGGCCGTGGCACTGCCGCTTAGTGTCCGAAGCCACGACCTCATCAAACTCGTTTACAGGTTCTTCGGCCACCAATCGATGCTTGGAATCCCAGGCCTGTCCGCCACAGCTCTCCTGGCGGGTCTCACGTTGATCGCATTTTCCACGACCCCCGGATCCAATCCGCGTGCCAGACAGGTGGCGCTCTTCTTACTCGTGAACCTTACTCTAGTCGCGATTATTGAGTTAACTACGCGCGCTTTCAACGCTTTTTCTAACACCTATAACGTGTGGGCGTTGCCAGTGATCGCGTTGCTTGCCGCCTCCTCGCTGAGCCACCGAAATCGCTACGTTCGCATCGCGAGCGCCCTGAGTATCAGCGTGATAATTGCTGCGGATTGCTACGCCGCAGTGCGGCTGGCCACGGCGGGCGAGATTTATGCGCATACACGGTCAACCGTCGTCAAGACCGCCGTCGACAGTGCAGGCCCGAGCAACGCCATCGTCTTGTACGTCAACGACGCCGCAGCGATCTATTTCGCGCTGACCTATGACTACGGCGGCGGCCTGCGGCAATATATCGCCGGGGCAGGCAATGCGCATTTGATCGGAGCTCCCGTCGGGAGCCCATCGCTGAAGCTCTGCGACCTGGCCGCGGGCACGTTGCTAGTCGCCGATGATCAGGAGTTGCCGGCTGAGGCGCTTCAATTCCTAATTGCCCATCCGGGCGAGCATACGCAGGCTCTTCAGGTGCTCGACAAGTTCTTGGAAGACTACCATGCGGACCTTGCCGCTCATTGGACTTTGGTTTCTCGGAAAGAATATTTAGCCCAGTCGGCGCTTGCACTCGCGATTTTAAAGCGCCGCACTGTCAACGTTTCGCCGAGCTCTGCGAACGAAGATCATGGACGCTGTGATTCGACTATTGAAGCTGGCGGCGCACACGAAAAATAGGTTACGTCATCTTGACCACTACGAAATTACGGGTGCGAGCACCGGAGGAAATTCATCGGCGTGCAGCTCCAAAGCGGCGTCCAAAGGACGCATCTCAACCTCGTAGCTTCGGCGAGAGTGCTGGATTTCCGCGTCATCGGCCGATTCGGAACCCGGGAAATAGTGCGAGAAACATGGCGCTGCCCATGTAGGACGTGACGCCAATACCTAATGCAAAGGCGACCTTATAGAGTTCGTATTTGACGATGAGCATGCCTTTGGATTTTTGCAGCCACAGATAGTAGGCGAGCGGCGGTAAGCCGCTGAACGAAAGACCATAGATAAACCCCAAGAAGCCAAAAAAATAGTACCCAACGAGACTTCCAACAACGATCCACGACGCACGCAATACGTTACCGACCAAAATCACATGAAACCGTCCGGCGCTGATGAGAAGATCCTCGGCGGGGGAAGCGAACGACAAGAGTACCGCACGAATCGCAAGCGCTTGCAGCACGCTTCCCGCTTCGCTGTAGCGGGAGTCATAGAGCAAAGCAATGATCAAATGGGCGGCGCCGGCAACTGCGGCCGGCATCGCGAGGATGCCAGCAAAGAGCCTGGTGTTCTCGGTGTAATACCGCTTGACGGCAGTGTCGGGATTGTCCCGAAAATTATGCGCACAACGCGGATACAGCACAGCCTGGCTAATCTTGCTTACCAAAGCTTCCATCGAGCCGGCGATGTTGCCTGCGAGACCGTAGATACCGAGCAGTCGCAAGTCGAATAGTCTGAGAAATACGATCTTGTCGAATTGATTTAGGCCCAATGTCAGCAAACTGGATGGAATTGTAAATTTGGAATACACGAGTATCTCTCGCGCAGCCGCTAGATCGATGAACAGTCGGGGTCTAAGTTCTCGATAGAACTGATGACTTAGCACAGTCATGATTAATCGATTGAGAAGCATCCCAAATGCGATTCCCCAAAACGTATGATAGCGATAGCAATAGACAATCGAGAAGCTTGTGCTCAGCACCGATGCGGCCAATTCTGAATACATTTGCAGACGTGCTTGTTTGCGGCGAATCGCCACGGCGAATCCCATCGATTCGAAACCATCGATCAAGAACCATAGCGAGAACACACGCAGCGGCAAGGTCAGATCTGGCAAGTTATAGACCTTCGTCGCAATGAGAGGGGCGCATACGAACAAGACTGCACTGCTCAACAAAGAGCGACCAAACCGCATTGTCCACGCAGTATTTAAGTAGCGTGGCTGCTCGGCGTTCTTGTCACGTACTATGAAGAGCGAAACGTTGGTATCGAGGATATTGCCGATTACGAAAAGTATCGAAACCAAGATGGTAATGGTTCCGTATGCTTCCGGGAGCAAGACTCTGGTGAGAACTAGGCTGCTAAGGAGCCGTATGAGTGCCTGCAATCCGAACGTGAAGGTAGTGGCGAACAGATCTCCCCGGAAATTGACTACCCTCGGTAGAGCCACGTGGCGTTAGTCCTGCGGCGAGTTGCGGGCGCCGAACGCGGCAGGCTGGTGCGGCGGTGATTCGGTCAGTGTCGCATACGCGGTCGCAAGGCCCGCCAGCACGTAGAAGATCTTCTCGCAGCCCAAATTAAAGCTGCTACTGTCGATCATTACGAGAGTACCTGCGATGCAAGCGATTAGACTCGTGCCAAACAAAGCGAGATCGGGATCGGAGTGGACCAGCTCTCTGGTACGCGCGTAAACCTTTGCCATGCCAAGCAGTATGAAGCCCAAAAAACAAAATAGGCCAACCAACCCATAGTTCAGCGCTACGCCAAGGTATGTATTGACGATATCGATGATCCCTTCACCCTGGCGAAGATCCGCCATTTCAGGCCACGGAAATTGATCGCCGAAGAGTGGATGTGCCAGAACTATCTCCCAGCCTCGTTCCGCGAGGCGTTGTCGATAGATAATGTTGAAGTCCGTACTGTTACCCATTATGGGTAACACATCGAGTATTCGGTCACCTATCGGTGACACCATAATCAGTAAAGCAACAGCGAGTGCGAAAAGAGTGCCCTTTGCAAGACGGGATACTGCCCGTGAACCGGCGGCAAAAAATGTGAAATATTCGGTTACCGCACCCAGCCAAGGGCCACGGGAGAATGCCGCAAACAATCCACCCCAAAGCAATAGGGTTACTCCCATCCGACGTATTCGGCTTTGAACGTGGGACTTGAGATAAAGCCAAAAGCCAAACCCGACGGCTAGGAGGTAACCCAGGGACAAGGCGTGGCCGGCCGATGCTTGTGCGCGTAGCTCATCGCCCCTGGTAAGCCACATCGTACGGTTGAGTGGGATTCCCCAGCCGCCTTCGATTTCGATGTAGAGCAACCAGTGGCGCATATTTTCGAACACGGCTATCGCAGCCATTATTCCGCACGCAAGACAAAAGGTAGCGGCAGCATCCACCATCTTGCGCCGCGAGTGACAAGTGCGCGAGACAGTGAAGTACACGAGGTAGTCGTCTAGAAAGAATAGAACGGCCCGACGCAAGAAGTTCGTTGGAGAGTCCGGAATCGGAATTGAGAGATCCGGTGGAGTGTAAAGCGCTACTTGGAGTGCACCAAATGCCAGCAACAGGACATCCATGGCCGTCAATCGACCGACCGCGCCCTCTTCTCGATTCCTTCGGTAGCGCATTGCGGCCGGCAATAGAACGCAGAACGCCAGCAACCTATAATTATCAAGAGGAAACAGCCCATTGTTTCCTAATATGGGAATGGCGAAGCCGACTGGAGGTATGACATGCAACATCAACAAATATAGGGCTATCGGATTAGAATCCTTACGATTGGCCCATACGAAGACTGGTACGGCGACAAGTGCATAGAGCCAAAAGCTCGGACTTACGAAGCTCACCGCTGTTAAGACAAACCACACGAGCCGCCGCCGTGAAAAATCTTCGCCGCTCATGAATCGCAGGGCGATCGGCTTAGCGAAATGAAATACTGTTGCCGCGAGGGTCAGAACGATGATCAGTCGTTTGAGGGTATAAATCGTCATTTCTCATCGCGATTCGCGGCGCTGATCCTCACGAAGACGCAATCTATGGAGACGCGAATGAACCTCATTTGTGCTCATTTGAGTGCTGGCGCGCAAAATTAGATGTCAGGAGAATGTCTCGGGTGGTGCCGTTAGCCCTGCGATTCGTTCCTCGAGCAACTGGAGCTCCAGGGTCAGGGGCGCTGAACGAATTCCGCAGATGTCTGCCAGCGTTTTGAAGCGCCATCGCCAATCCAAACGCCTAAGTGCCATTCGGTAATTCGTGGCTGCAATGTCAGGTGTCCATTGCCTTAATGCGGCGGCGACTACTTGTAGCCCGTCGCTGCGCCGAACGCTGCCCAATTCCAGTGTGGCACCGGCCCAGAGTAGCCCGTCCGTATTTGGGCCTCGGGGTGCTACGCCGGCGACAATTGAGCCGCAGCCTAGCGCATCAACCCACCGCCCCGTTAGATACTCGCGTGTTGGATGATTGTTGGGGTCACGGTTGAGTGCGTTAGAGAACGCAAGGGTAAATTTCGCGGCGCCATAGGCGTTCATCATGAGCTTCTGATTTTGCAGCGCATTCAAGCCGCTGCTGTCTGGTCGGCCCCGGTATCGTATGCCGAGCGATTCAGCGGCCAACGCCGCGTCGAGATCATCTTCCCATTCAGACGGTTGCCTGCCGACGCGCATAAGGTCCCAGTCGCGGTGGGCTCCACCTTGGCCAAGTCGTAAAGCGTCTGTGCCCCAAGGCAACCACGTGGTGGCGACGCCAGCGATCTCTCTCCACCGATCGACATCTTCCAGAGAGGTTACAAAAATATGGTCAAACGGATTGCGCAGGCGGATGGACCTGGGAATGTGATCGAGCCAGAACGAATCAATAATCCATGCGGCCAAATAACGGAATCGCTTGCGCCAGTTCTCAATATCGAGGAGAGCCAACAAGTCCCCCGGGCCTTTGCACACCAGTAAGCAGGTCTCATCGCTGGCTCCGTTCCGGATTCTTTGCCGTAGAACTGAGAGAATCCTGGTAGCCTTCGATGGTGCGCTTGTGTTTGCCGCAACTACTTCACAGTCAAATAGTTCGCCTGCGATCGCGACCATGTGCTGTATCGGACTCCAGCCGCGGTCATGAGTAATGGCGTTGACGATCAACAACTCATCTCCTCGATGCGAGGGTTATGGGTAGGGAGGCATCATATCGGCATTCCGAAATCTGCGCAGCGGGCGTCCGTTTCGACCGCGCATTTTAGAGTCTTTAAGGTAGGAACATGTGTCAACAGTCGGATTTTTTGGGTTGGATCAAAAGATCGGCAACCCACAAAGCCCCGGTGCGCGTTCGGGGCCATCGACGTAAGCCTTTGTTTCCCGTCATCGTTCGCCCTTATTCCAAGAACGAGCGAGGCGGCGGCCCAACAGAGGCTTTCGATGCGAAAATCAAAGACCCGCTACGGCTACATTCTGTTGGGCGGAATCGGCAGCTGCCGGCGGTTGGTCCGCGCCGTGGCGTGTGGAAAATCCGCGGTGTCGGACTGCCTGCAAAGGCGGGAGCGGCCGCCGCGGTCATCGATCACGTCATCCGCTCCAAGCCCCATCCCGAGCAGGGTTACCGCCCGGCGCTATCGATCATGCGTAGACTTCGACCGCAGCCTGGAGGCTGCACGAGTCTGATGTGTGTGGCATCGAGGCAGGGTCAGTTGCCACGGGACTCTCTTGAGAAGCGGTGACCACCGCTTAACTTACCAACTCCCTCGCGTAGTAGCTCCGCCGCTGACCTCATTGAACACGGAGGTTCGATGGAGGCGCGGGCACGGCGAGCGTTTGCGTTTGCCCCGGACTCGCAGTGTACGTCCAGGACTGGACTGCTTGAACCGCGGTAGCGCCACCTGTCCCGCCTGTGAAGCCGACGTAAGCGGTATTCGCCCCGACAGTCGAAGGAATGTTGATCGTGAAGTTGTGCGTGAATTTGGCGCCAGTCACTGTATCGGTCATGGTTAAGGAGAGCGTGGTCCCGGAATAAGACAGCGAAACATTGAACGCGTGACTGCTGTTGAACGTAAGTCCCGTGGCAACTTGTGAGCCGGCGGGCGTCGCTCCGTTCGTATAGACACCAACGCTGTTGCGCACGCTCCACAGGTCGAACGCGAGTGCGACGCTATTTAAGATTCCAAAAGATTGACCGGCGGTTCCATTTACGGCATTCATGCCGCCATAGCCCATGCCATTCGACTCGCCGGATACTACCGTAGGGCCGCCCGACCAGTTGATGGCCTTACCGGTGCTGCTCGTATAGGGTGGCGGATTGTTCTGAATGACAAAACACATGCCGTTCCCGCCCGCCCCGCTATTGAATTGCAACGTGAAAGCAGTGGAGAAGGTTTGAATGTTGACCGGGACTGGAAACCATGCGGCGCCCGATGTATTGGTCTGAGTATCGCTTACGCGATACGCCGAGCCGCTCAGGTACGCATAGCCAACGGGAATCAAATCGCCCGCCGAGAAGCCGCTCGGAAAATTGATCACGTTCGACGTGTTGATCTGATAGACGCCTTGCGCAACCAGGCTGTCGGTGTATCCGGTCTGGATCGCAACCGCCTGGATGACTGCGTTCGCGCTCACGTTGATCGCACTGCCGGTGTACTTTGTCGATGCGCTCGTCGGCAAAAGGCCGTTCGTCGTGTAATAGCAAGTCGAGCCTGGAGGGTAACTGATAGTTACCGTCTGCGCGCCCGAATACTCTCCCGGTGCAGGGCTGAACGTCGGGGTTGCGAGGCGCGTGTTGTATCCCGACCAGTAACTCCAACTGGATAATTCGAAGAGGCCGACCGATGCTGTGCCAGCCACAAATCCTACATAATTTCCGCTGGTGTTGGTGGTGTACGCGAGATTCAAGGGCCATACGAAACGCGCTTGAGCGCCGCCTGCCGTATCGGCGATGACCATCGTCAGCAGACTACCGTCATACACGATAGTGACCTCGAAAGTATGACCAGAATAGAAGTTGATCCCGTAAGGATTCAAGTCATTGAACGGCACCAAGCCAAGCGATCCGCCAGGGGCCACCGAGGGTCCGCCATTGAAATACAAACCGGTGGAGGATGGCAGGCCCCCCGATGGATAGTAATCAAGGTTGTTCGATCCGTTGCCCGCGTCGAACTTGATCCCGATGGAATCGACGGGCGGCCATTGGTTGTTAGCGCCGCCGTAACCACACATATTGGCATCGCCCGCGTAGGAGGCCCCGACCGCGCCGGGCTGTCCGGGCGGAGATACCGTATTTTGGACCACGAAGCACATGCCCGATTGCGCGATACCTGAACCTAATCCGGAGGGCGTGAAGGTGAATTGCGTCGTGAACGCGTTCGGCGGCTGCTTAGTCGTGTACCACGCTCCGGCCGACTCATGTCCAGGGTTGTTGATGAGTCTAATCACCGAGCCGCTTAAAACTGCATCGCAGCAGAGATTAATAGCGCCAGATGATCCAGCAAAACCGTTTGCATAACTGAACACCGGCGTCGCGCCGCCGGCTGTCGAAGCAGCGCGCGCGATGCGAGCGCGCAAAAACGGCGACTGAATCACTGCCATTGCAGCGGCCAAACTCTTATTAAATTCGCGTCTTCTCATAAGCAGCACTTCACCATGGTATTTGCGAGAACCTGTGAGCCGTAACTGATTGCACGGCAGTTTCGCGGTATTAAATGTTGTTGGGGCGGGGCGCGCAATCTGACTCCTTCTGCAGACACGCGTCGGCAATTCGATGCTAAAAAGCGTAGAGTGCTCACCATCTTGGAATAAATCATGTTATATTTCAATATCTTATTTATTTAACTTAATGCTTTGTTTGGTTTCGCCGAAATACAGTGGTCGCTGATGACGCCTTCAACCACCGAGCCGCCGTTCCTTCTGGTCCAGATTCGATGCCAGTTTGCGCTGCCAACTGATTCACCGCATTTGTCGAGGCACCAGGGCGACTGCCTTCGGGCGCGAGATGAGCCGAAGAAGACCCTCGCCCTTAGTGGGTATACTCATGGAAGACTCGTTCTTCTTTGCTTACAGAGAAGCGAACCCCTGGGGCATCACTTCGGAAATTTTAGGTCCGCTCATAACCACGTCTCATCACGACCCCCCTCGCGGTCCACCCCATCATGTTCAACCTTGCGAATTTATTCGGCAGCAGTTAATCCGCAATGAAGTTGCTCTTGTTTGTCCGCCGCAATTTTGTTGGCCTTGTTGCGGTCCTAGTGATGGTCGGCAGTATTTTCTATTCCGGGCTGATAAAACCAATTGGCGCAAGGGACATTGATGCCCGATACTTCTATGTCGCGGCCAGATGTTGGGCATCAGGAGAGTCGCCCTACGACGCCACGCGCTACAAGGCCATGTATCGTGCTACCTTTAACTTGGAACCCGATGCGCTATTCGTGGCCTATCTTCCAACCCTGATGCCGGTGGTTCTTCCAATGGCACCATTGGATTGGTGGGCTGCGGCTCGATTGTTTGGGGCATTGAATTTCTCGGCGGCGATGCTCCTCCTCTGGGCAAGCTATAGATTGGTCCGAGAATTGCTTGGAGCGCCCTTGCGCCTGATGCACTGGTCGTGGCTGACACTCGGAACAACCATCGGTGGCGTGTCAGGAAGTATTTCCACGGGACAGACATCGGTGCTGATAGCCGCAGCTTGTGCGTTAGCGCTGTTAGGTTGCCGATTGCAAAACCGGTCGATGGTCATTGCCGGCACAGTTATCGCGAGCGCCAAGCCTCATCTTTCAGCGCCGATCCTCCTCTTTATTCTGATATTCGAACCAACACAACGAAAATCCATGTTTATTGCAGGTGCAATCATCATGGCATTCATTGCATATGCGGCGGTATTGGATGGGAACCTTCTCGCCAACTACCTAGGTGCAATCAAGACCTACAATGCGATATCGAATAACGACCCGAAACTCCAGATTGGGCTCGGATCTTTTCTGGCATATGCAACACTCTCCCCTCTCGTGGTCCAGGTATTGAGCGTCGCCGCCCTTGCAATTTCGCTGACATTGGCCGGGGTGCTTTACCGCAGAGGCGATCTTGGTAAACGTGGAAGTGCGCTGGCTCTGACGCTTGTTTTCTTCTCGATCGGAATTGTGCATTCCATTCAAGGCTACGATGTGTGCATTTATGCAATGGGAATCTCGCTATGCTCAATGCTGTCCCGTCGAATGCAACTCATGTATCTGGTCCCTACTATCTTATTGTGGCGGCCGACGGTCCTTAGCATGGCGATTCCGGTCTTGAGGGCGGTCTCTATCGCCGACCTTGGATGGTTGATGTTACTGACTGGCTGCATTTACTTTGCAGCCAGAATGATAAGTGTTCGCTCAATTAGCACCGACTGATCCCGTCTCTAGAACCACTTTGGCGCGGATTCCGATTTATCGTTCGCTCGTGCCAATTTGCGAGGCGAGTGCCTGCTTCAACACCGCCGCAATGCCGTTATTGCGATCATAAAACTGCTGCTGATAGCCCACCGATGCGTCTCTAGCACGACGATAAAGATCTGCGTCAGTAGCCAATTTCAAAACGGCTCGAAGATGACTTTCAGCATCATTCGCCTTCGCTTCCACGCAAGAGGATCGAAGTACCTCGAGTGCTGGTACCACCGGATTCGTGATCACTGGCCGCCCGGCAAGAATCGACTCGGCCGCTGTCATGGCCAGACCCTCAGTGAACGAGCTTCGGGTGGGGACGATGCTCGCATGGCTCTTTGCATATACGGCGATTAAATCGTCTAGCGATGTCCAGCCACGCAAGTTGACCACGCCACTGAGCTTTAATTCTCCGTGCCGTACGACCAATTCATCAAAGTCGCTGCCACGGCCGCAAATCTCCCACCGCACCAATCCAGGATGGGTGTCCTCAATCATTCGGGCGATTTCGAGGATGTCAAATACGCCTTTGCTGCGGTTAACCCGTCCAATAAACATGACTTGAAAAGGCCGCTGTTCATGTGGAGGCGGCGGCGGGATCCTCGCAAAATAATCCGGGTCGAATTGAGCTCTCATCTGAAAGATCGGATAACGCTTTCGCCCTCGGAGTGAGTCGACTTGGCGCACGCATTCCGGCGATACTCCAATCACCGTCGTGGGAATCCATCCCCAAAAGAATCGATCCAGCCAGAGTACCAGCCGGGAAATTGGTTTCACCGGCGGAAAGCCGCTTGCCCAGAGAGTATTGTGTAAGATTGGAACAACAGATATTCCGAAAATCCGGAACAGGGTCAACACAAAAAAATGGGTGGAGCCCGAGTCGATGAGTGCGACTTGTGCTCGAAAACGCAGTGCGGTTGCCAGAAGTCGGAGCCCGTAGATAATTTCACCGATGTGAAATTTCACGCCATGAAGAATCGGCTTTGGACGATGCTCCAGAGTAAAGTCACCGTCCTTCAACTGGGCCTTTTGCGCTTGAGCCGAAACGAAATAACCCGTCGCACCAATATCTCTACAGAAGTCTTCAATCTGACCAGAAAAGGTCATTGAAACTTCAGTGGGATTATTTTGGTACTGCTTCCAGTAAAGATGAGACTGGATTATGTTGCCTGCACTGGAACAATAGAACACGCGCTTGATCAACGTAACCTCCCGGAATCAAAAAGTAAATCGCATCCCGAATATTGAACATCGAGCCTGCAGCGTGTTGCGGTAAGCTAAGGATATAACACTCAAGTGTGAAGGTGACTCAGGGGCTTGGCGCTCGCACGCCCGAACAGGCACAGGGCAACCGCGATTGCGGGTTCGTCGGCTCGCTTCAAGAACACCCGTTCCCAGCAGTCATTGAACTCGCCGGGTCGTTGGAGCTTTAGAGACCGCAGGCGTATGCCCCGCATCGATTGCGCCCGAACAACCAGGCCACCAACAAGGGTTCCCCGAGATAAAATCTTGGACGGCTTGCCACTTCGGCGGAGCGCTGCTGAGCGGAGTGATCGTTTGCATGATCGATTCAAGGGCGCCCCAGGAGCCGTACTTGCTTCCTACCCCTACATCATAGTAGTGCATGAAGAGCTGTCCACCGCCGGCTTTCCATTGCTGGAAATACCGTGCATATGCTTGGCCCATGCGCGGATCTCGGTTGGCGGCCATGTAGAGATTATTAAGGGCATCTGTCGATCCGTTCGCGAAATTTTGTCCACCCTCGTACGCCAATATAGGGAGCTTGTAAGGGGCGAGAATCGTGATGAAGTCCTTCAACCATGCTGCATCTTGGGCGATAAACCCACCCGCCGGGATCGTGCGGTCGTTTTGCGAAAACAAGGATCGAAATAGACTCGCGAGGCCTCTATCAGGCTGCGACGTCCAGGCCGAAGGTACGGCCCCTCCCATGTAGGGGGCCACGGCTATCGCGTTTATCGCATGTCCGGAACAGGGAGCGCCCTGAGTCCAATACGGGCATTTCAGCGCCGCGGTTGCCGAGGAGCTCAAGGCAGCCTGCGCGCCGAGAACGCATATGAGCCTGGGGTCGGAACGCCAGACCGACCTCCAGACATCACACATTTGCGCAGTGCGCATTCCGTACCATTCGCGATTGTATTCGTAACCTTCATTGCCCGATGACCGTGTGGGCCAAAGAGCTTGCCCCTGACTCACGGCGTATTTAGCTTGGCTGAACGAGAAGTTCCACACCTCATTGCTGAGCTCCACATAGATTTTCTGGCTGGCCCCCACTTGACTGTGTACGAGCGTCGCCATTTGGCTAATGTAATTGTCATCGGCCATGACGGGAACGTTCATCCAGGCGTCCGCGGACACCGCGTTGGCGAGTTGCACCGCGATCTCGATCGGAACTCCCTTTGAAGTACCAAAGAATGCATAGGTGGGAATGGGGCGATCAGTCCATGACGACAGGATACTACCGTTGGTCTGGAACCAATCCATAAAGCGCAGGGCGCGAAAATTCTGAATGAGTTCGAGAAAGACCGGATTGAAGATTTGCCCAGCTCTGGCTGCAGCCTCATTTGCCGCGGTTACCACTTTAATGTTACGCAAGTAGTTACCGGTATGGTGCGGATCGGTTGCGACGATGCGCAGATCAATTCCATGGTTACTGGGCGTGACATTGATAATGTCTCGACCCGGGGAGCGGCGTACCAGGGCTGCGTCGGATCCGTAGCTTAACGTGCCCTGACCATCGTACAGCACGATGTACCGACCCGCCGGATAATTTCCGTTTGCCGTGTCGGGCATACCTAGAAGAAATAGAACCCCCAAGGAGTTGAATTGCTGCGTCGTAGGCTCGTTTACACTGTTGAGCGTGATCGGCCACCCGTTCGCGTCGAGGTTGATGTATTTCTCCTCCTTGGTATCCCAGGCGGCATCAGAATGCGTAATCCATCCCTCCGACGTAACAAAGCTATTGATGAACGGTTGTTCGCTCGCGTAGTAGTTTACGGCTCCGAGATTCATGCCAATCGCGGTTTGGGCGTTGAAGGAGGTCGCAGCACGCGCCCCATTCGACAGCGATAGCATAAGCAGACTAACGGAAATTAATTCGATTGCCCTGATTAAGACGGCTCGACGAAGATCGCACCGAGTTCGGAGAAATCCTGAAATATCACAACCCAATGCTTTTTCCATCATTTTGTGAGTACCTATTCCGGGAAAGATGGCGGGCTAAGCGATTCGGGCGATAAGGAATGAACTCCACTACCCGAGGCCAACTATCGAAAGATCAAGAACCTCACACTCGGCGAGTACCAGCGAACGTCGATCGGATCTGCACTTACCGAGGCGCCAGCGAGCAATCTACATCCGGTTCTTCGGGACCGAACTAACGGGGTTGGAGCGAGCTTCGCCGGTGCCCCCCTCGAGCGATTTCTCCAAGATCCTCGCCGGGATACCCACGGCCGTCGCGCCCGGCGGCACGTCGTCCAAAACTACGCAATTAGCTCCAATCCTTGCATTTTGACCGATTGTGACGCCACCGAGTATCTTCGCGCCCGCCCCTACATCTACGTGCCCTCCGATTTTAGGCGCGCCGTCTTTCCCCACGCCGATCGTAACTTGTTGAAACAAAAGGCAATTTGGACCTATCTCAGCGTCCGGATGAATGACGATCCCATTGGGGTGTGGCATCAGCAATCCCCCGCCCAG